>Ga0182027_10007510_pt1 | contig 16033 bp, 8 predicted proteins | sample 712E1DmetaG_FD_121300 | JGI IMG/M metagenome (GOLD analysis project Ga0182027, IMG submission 121300) | Permafrost microbial communities from Stordalen Mire, Sweden - 712E1D metaG (Illumina Assembly) | ecosystem: Environmental > Terrestrial > Soil > Wetlands > Permafrost | place: Sweden...
TGGAAACATACGCGGCAACGTACGGAAGTTCGCGGCATATCGTCGCCTTTGCTGTCTTTGGAACAAGCTTGATTTTACTCTACGGAGCAAGTTCAATGTACCACCTTCTTCCGCTTTCTCCACGCGGCATTACTCTTCTACGCCGTATTGACCACGCTATGATTTTTGTATTGATTGCAGGAACATATACGCCGGTTTGCCTTATCCCGTTGCGCGGTGTATGGGGCTGGAGTCTCTTTAGTATTACCTGGAGCATAGCAATTGCCGGAATTTTCCAGGCGTTCTTTTGGCTTCATGTGCCCCGCTGGTTTTCGACATCACTCTATCTTATTATGGGATGGTTAATCATATTCGCATTTTTTCCGCTCATCCAGTCAATTCCTGTTAATGGCATCATTTGGTTTGTTCTTGGCGGATTGTGCTATACCGGAGGTGCTATCATCTATGGGATGAAGCAGCCCAATCCCGTTCCTGGTATATTTGGCTTTCATGAGATTTGGCATATTTTTGTAATGGCAGGCAGCTTTTGTCACTTCTGGGCAATACTAAACTACATGATATCGATTCCGTAAATCGCTTGACAACGAATTTTCCATGGTGTATATTTCCCTTTGAAAATTTGGTAAGTTCTTTCATATAAGTTGTAGGGGTGCTACGATCCTGTTTTTAATGAGGATTGGGCTGAGATTACACCCTTGTAACCTGATCTGGATAATGCCAGCGTAGGGAAATCGAAATAATTTTATTGATACCGTTTCTTTTTTTCCGTTTGCATGGAGATGAGGAAGCGGTTTTTTTATTTTTAGGAGCAGTACTATGCGTACATATATTCTCTTTTTTGCGGTAGCACTCAGTTATTCCTTTGCAACGGCACAAGAGAAGTCCGAACCTGATACGGTCTATCAAGCAGATCCTGTAACCGTTATTGCTACCCACGCAAGTGAACGTATTTCCCCCGTCACATTTTCTAATCTTAAGCATTCAGAAATCACACAGCAGTATTCTGCGCAAGATGTCCCTGTCTTATTATCCGAACTGCCTTCTATCACATTTTATTCTGAGAATGGGAATGGCACTGGAGGGTACAGTTATATTACGCTACGCGGATTTAATCAACAACGGCTTTCGATCATGGTCAATGGTGTGCCACAAAATGATCCCGAGGATTTTAGTGTGTACTGGATTGATTTTCCCGATTTACTTGGCAGCACAACGAGTATCCAGGTTCAACGCGGTGCTGGAAGTGCATTCTATGGCCCGCCGGCGATTGGAGGTTCGGTCAATATGCTTGCAGTTCCATTTCAACCAAAGCCAAGCGTCCTTCTTGAAAACAGCCTCGGTTTTCAGGAATACGGTGCAACAAACACTATCATGCTTTCGACTCGGAAATATTCTGCAACATTTAATTCGGGGCTCGTGGATAACCGCTATATGTTTTATGGTCGACTCGGGAAACTTTCAACAGACGGATATCGCGATAAATCGTGGGACGACATCAACTCTTATTTTTTTGGAGCTGAACGTCTTGATGAAACAATGACAACACGGATCCATTTTTATGGAGGCCCTTTTAGTGATGCATTAGTGTATAATGGCATACCAAAATTCTATAATAGCGATTTGAAGCTTCGTCGATCAAATTATAATTATTTTGAATTGAACAGCACACAAGACAGCATTACATACGCCTCCAACCGGCGGCCACAAGAAACAGAACAATTCTCTCAGCCGCATTTTGAATTGCTTCATGAATGGCGGCTCTCACCAACCATCACCTTTTATAACACATTGTTCTTCGTTCAGGGGGAGGGGTATTATGACTATGACGGATCAGGGTTAGATACCTCTTCATTACATTTGGGCAGCGCTTATGGATTTCCGACATCGACCGATCCATCAAATATTCTTGTTCGTGCATTTGTTGGAAATAAGCAGTGGGGATGGCTGCCGCGATTTGAAATCAACCATGGAAGTGGTGTACTAACTCTTGGAGCAGAATTGCGTATCCATCGATCCCTCCACTGGGGTAAAATTGCATATGCTGAAAATCTTCCGATGAATTACGATCCTGATTATCGCGTCTATGAATACAATGGCAGGAAGAATATGCTTTCTTTGTACGGTCACGAACTCTATAAATTAGATAATGCAATGACACTCATGACCGATCTTCAGTTTGTGTACAATCGGTATACTCTTTCGAACGAAAAATTTCTCAATAATAGCTTTTCCATTCCTTATGTTTTTCTCAATCCAAGAATCGGAGTTAATTATAATATAGACGAATCAGTCAATACGTACATCAGTCTCGCATATACATCTCGCGAGCCGCGGTTAAAAGATCTTTATAGTGCGGAAGAATCCATTTGGGGAACCACTCCTCAATTTGAAGCAGACACGACAGGTGGAATTGTAAGATATAATTTCAAAAAACCCATTGCACAACCTGAGCATCTATTTGATTTTGAACTCGGTGGCGTGTATCGTGACGGACAAACAATGGCATCCGTTAATATCTTCTGGATGGAATTTCAAGATGAGCTTATAAAAAGTGGGGCTGTAGATATTTTTGGTGAACCTGTCATGGGGAATGCAGACCGGACTCGCCACATCGGGGTAGAACTCCAAGGCCAAATAGACCTTACTCCTGGATTTACCATAAGCGGCAATACAACAATTTCATATAACCGTTTGATAAATTATTCGGTGGCAGATAGTTCAAGCAACGGAATTGTTTATCGACACGACTTAGATGGGAATCCAATTGCAGGTTCGCCCGATTTTATGGCAAACCTTCGACTTACACATTCAATTGGTGAATGGAGAGCTTCACTTGATGCAAAACATGTTGGAAGCTTTTACACGGACGATACCAAGAACGATCTTTTAAAAAACGATGCTTACACGGTCGTCAACGCAATGCTATCATATCGATTCATCCTGGGATCAGGAGTTTTCCTTACTCTACGGGGGGAAGTAAGAAATTTATTTGATGCATTATATACTATGAGCGGCGAAGGTAATGAATTTTTCCCGGCTGCTGAACGCAATTACATCCTTGGAATATCATTGCAATTGTGACGACATCCGATACAACGAGAGTGGATAGCTTTTTTGCATCACACATGGCAAATTTGTAAATTATTGTGGCAGTATCTTTCCAGTACAGACGGTTATGGAGTGAAGTTGATTTCAAAGTACTCTAGGTTATTTCTATGAAACGTGCGATTATTCTCGCGAATGGAAAATCGCCAAACAAACGGCTCCTCAAAAAATTTCTTCCGTCCGCAGATTGGTTCATTTGTGCTGATGGCGGGGCAAATACTGCCGTACGTTTTAATTGTGTTCCCGATCTTATCATTGGCGATCTTGATTCGATAAAAAAAGAAACTCTTGCTGTCTTTAGCAAAGTCGCTGTGAAGAAACTGAAGAACCAAAACTCGACGGATTTAGAAAAAGCGCTGACAGTAGCTATTCGGAAGAAGTGTTATGACATCATTGTTCTTGGAGCGACGGGTGGGAGGCTTGATCATGCTATTGGAAATTTGAGTGCACTTGCAAAATTCTCCACTAAGGCTCATATTACATTTATTGATAATGCTGGAAAGTTCTTTTCAGTCAATCATTCGATAGAATTCAGCCTTCCAAGAGGCACTATCATTTCACTCCTGCCGCTTTCTCGTTGCAGCGGAATCGTGACAAAGGGATTGAGATGGAATCTGAAGAATGAATCCCTGGAGCTTGGAGTTCGTGAGAGCACGAGCAATGTTATTATCTCTTCTCCAGTGAACATCAAAGTCAAAAAAGGCAGGCTTATCACCTTTGCAATGACTAAAAATTAAACACCTACTAATTAAACCTCAATACACATAAATAATGATCAAAGTTCATCTTTCACTCATCGATATTGCATTGATTGTTGCTTACTTTGGAGCTGTTGTCTTCATCGGATTTCGTGCAGCGAGAAAACGAAAATCAGGTGCGGATGATTTCCTCTTAGCTGGTCGAACTCTAACACTCCCAGTTTTTGTCGCCACACTTGTATCAACATGGTACGGTGGAATTCTCGGCGTCGGAGAATATTCATATAGATTTGGTATTTCTAACTGGGTTGTGTTCGGAGTTCCATATTATATATTTGCACTTATCTTCGCTTTGTTTCTTGCGAAAAAAGTCCGTGCGACAAATCTTTTTACAATTCCCGATAGACTTGAGCAGGCGTATGATAAACGCACTGCAATTGCAGGAGCTATTCTTACATTTTTTCTCGTTACTCCGGCTGCGTACGTTCTCATGCTGGGGATTCTTGCTCAGCTTATTTTTGGAATCGATCTCACTCTTTGTATTATCATTACTACTTTTCTTACCGTTGTGTATCTCTATAAAGGCGGTTTTCGTTCCGATGTATGGGCAAATGTATTTGAATTTGTGATGATGTTTCTTGGTTTTGCTCTCGTCGTGGTTTTTTCTTATTCAAAACTTGGTGGATTGAATTTCATACGCACTCATGTTCCACCGTTGCATCTTACATGGCACGGTGGTAATAGCACGGAATTTATTGCCGTCTGGTTCTTCATTGCATTGTGGACGCTCGTCGATCCGGCATTTCATCAACGTTGCTATGCGGCAAAGGACGGTAAAACGGCACAGAACGGCATTCTTGTTTCCATTCTGTTCTGGTTTATATTCGACTTTATGACAAGTGTTGCGGGACTCTATGCACGCGCATCGCTGCCATCTCTGACGCAACCGATGTACTCCTATCCTCTTCTCGCTGAAGTGACGCTGCCTGTGGTTGCAAAAGGCATGTTTTACATTGGCATGCTCGCAACTATCATGTCAACACTGAGCAGCCTTACGTTAATTTCTGCCATCACCGTTGGAAAAGATATTGTCGGGAGATGGAAGAACGCAGCGCATGATTCAGACATAGTTCGGCGTTGGACAAAAATTGGTCTTGTGTTTTCAGCAGTATTCTCCGTGGTGCTTGCAATTAGCGTCCCTTCTGTAGTAAGCATTTGGTACACTATCGGTACTTGTATTATTCCTGGATTATTGGTACCAGTGTTGGCATGTTATTTCGAGCGATTAAAGATTCCCGCTGTATATGCCTTTGGAGCTATGATCAACGGCTGGTTCATTTCTACGGCAAGTCTCATTTCCGGTCATATCTACGCGCGTTTTGGCGTACCCGCCTATTGGTTTGGAGTTGAACCAATGTACCCGGGATTATTTATGGCGTTATTCTGGTGGGGAATGGGAAAATTAGAACCAAAAAGCGATAAGCGGTCAGCAGAAAGCAAAGAGTACTGAAGAATAATGAGAGATACCTGAACTCACCAAATGAAATAATTATCGGAGATCTTCGAAAGTTGTGCAAATAAACACAATCGTATCTTATGGTATTTCATCATAACTTATTCATTAAGCGTAACATACCCCCCAGTACTTACAACATGCAGATTCACTTCAGTAGGAATCACGCCCATTTGCTCGCCGCCGCTCGAAGAGTGTAAACGAGCTTGCCAAAAAATTTGTTAACGAGCAGATCGATGCTTCTAGCCGATATACAGGACTTGATATAAACATTAAAAAAAAATACAACTGTTTATCCCACCAACCCCGCTGAATAAGGTTTTAGGGAAGTGGCGGGTAAGCTCCGATGTACCTGGTGTCCTTTTTTGTTAAGCCGAGAAGCTTACTGACTTCGTCAGGCAGCAGGGATGCAGCTTTTAACCCCGGAAATGTTTTCAATAATTGGTAATTGCCAAGTTCGCGACTTTTAAATAAAGGTATATCATCGGCAAAATACTGACTGTGAGCAAAATATTCCGGATACATTTTCTGCGCCCCTTCAAGCGACTCAAAAGTAATCTGATAGTCATTATTCACTGCAGGAGTCCACAAAATCAATGGTTTAGATTCTTTTTCTGAATGCCGCACATAGATATTGTAATCGAGCTGTTTTAACTGCGCATTGTCAAAGAGTTTACTTATTGAATCCGGCTGCCAAAGGAAGAGAAGCGGTCTGCGATAGTTCTTATCTCCTGTGAGCAGATTATTCACAAAGACATGGCCGCCCCGCTTGCTCACATCCGGACCGGTACCGGAATGCCATCCAAACAATCCATCATTGGCCGGACTTCTTCCATTGCGTCCGATACAAGCAATACTATTGACAAATGTATTCTGGTAAATCTGAACATTCGAACTGTTGAGAATAAATATTCCCTGGTCACAATTGACAAATACATTCCCGGCGCACACGGCTCCTTTCGATATTTCGAAAAAGAATCCATTTTCACTCGGCCATGGCGCCTTATTAGAAATTTTCCGATTCACATTGCCTACCCCTTCAACCCAGTTGTTAAGAAAATGGCCGTCCACATTACCTACATCGTACCAGATTCCGTTTGAATATGGAAGATCGATAATGAGATTATCCCGGCAGGTAACGCGATAACTTTGATTAAAAATTTTAACTGCTGCAGGATAATATCCTGTGATGTTTTCGATATTGTTATGAGTGAAGATGTTTTTTTCTAATAGAACATCGGACGAGCCAATAATATAAATGCCTTCAGTGCTTGTATCACTCACTCTGCAATGCCGGAGCGTCAAATGATCTCCCCTGAAATAAGCGGCGACACGGGAACAAAAAGAAATGGTACAATGCTCTAACGTGGTACCTACTACTTCCTTACCATGATCTGATTCCTTGGAAACACCTACCGGTTCTATTCCTTCCACTTCGATTGCCCGATAGGCATATTGAGTGAAAGTTATTCCCTTGATCACCGGTCCTATACGGTCTGAAGTTTTGCTATGACATTCCCCTGTAATTCTTTTCAGCGCAATATCAAAAGCTGTGATTTCCACCAATCGTTTTGTGGGATCAGTACCGATGTACACTTGGCCGGCTTCGTAGTTGATAAAATATGAATTCTCATCAACTTCTCCCTCTCGGCCGACTGCTTGCAGGAATTTACCATCAACGAACACCATATCGTTATTAAAGCGGCACAGCGGTGTCTCTTTCCCAAATCTATCGCGCGACCACCAAGTATCAGGCTTTGCAGGAAAAAAACGCGACCATGAGGTTTTCCATAATCCGTTTCCCAGGTTCTTCCATTCTGCTGCTACAAATGTTCCCTTCAAAACAGGCTGTTCGTCTGCATACGGTTGTATTGTAATTCCCTGATTTAATATGAGGTTGCCGGTACGATAGGTACCACCGCGCATTACAATAGCATCACCGGTTTTTACCCGCTCAAATGCTGATTCAATTGTAGTGGGACGTGTAATCGTTTCGCCTGCCTCTTCGGTCTTTCCATCAGTTGCTACATAGAATATTTTTCCCGTTCCTTTAGGTAAATCATAGGATTGTCGGATCGGGCCATAGGGACCACCGGAGGGTTGCGCAGGTACAGCCGACAAACCAAGGACGGTGCATACAAGGATGCCGACAATACGAAATAATTCATACCATTTCATTGAATGAAAATACGACCCGATACGATTTCGTAAATCATAATTGGATTGTTCTGTATTGCTTGAAATCATTTTATTTTCCTTTAAAGAAGTATTTTAAAGTATGAAAATATCTATTTGCCAACCATAATGCAGATTTCTTTTTTAAGACTTCATAATGTAATAAAGCAAGGAATAATCCAAATGTCAACGTAACAATTACCAAACAAAAGATGTCAAATGCTACACTACCATACATGATTTATGGTGTCATATGCTATAGTTTCGTTGCCACAACTGCCACTGCTTTCGCCGTTATAACTTTACTACTTGATCGATCTGTTGCTTCAAGAAATACCACATACACACCAATCCTTGCACGCTGTTTGTTGTCATCAAAACCATTCCACACAATTTCACCTTGTGTGCCGGCGAGTTCACCATTCGCCAATGTCCGAATAAGTCTCCCTTTAACATCATAGATTCTTAAGTTTAATATTGATGTCATCATCGGTAGATTATAATGGATGATGCAATAATCCTCAACGCCGTCACCATCCGGTGAGAATGGATTAGGCGAGATGGAAATCAATGAGCTGCTCTTCCCACTCGTAGTAATGATGCTGTTCGCTTTTCCCGGTGTTCCTCCTAAAATATTAGTGCACGTGCTCCAATTGCGTGGATCATTCGAGTCGATATTTGGATTGATCCGCTCAAGCGAACGTCCCTTTGTATCAACAACATCGGGATGATGCCAGCTTGGCACATAAGCAACACTGTCAATAGTTTGACCTGTAAGATCTTTCAGCACCACGGCATCTCCATCATTATTGAAGCTAAAACCACTCGAACGATTAAGAATACAAATATGAAGTGTCGAATCTGACTGTGTTAGGTTCTGAAATAATTTGAAGAGGGAAGAATCAGCCGCTACAATTATATACTCACCGGATTTGATCGTGAACGGTTGGTTTGGAATCTCAAATGAGTTCACGCTGTTCAAAGTCGGTCTATCATTGAAAATCCAATGCGAGGGATCAATTGATTGATCACTCCGATTGAATAATTCTATCCATTCATTTTGACCATATAATGGATCATACATAATTTCATTGATGACGAGCGAGCGTGGTTCGTAATTGATTTTTATTGAAACAGATGCGCGATTATTTCGCAAACTCTCGTCGCGCCACCAATCTGCAATGACAATGATAGTGGTTACACCGGAAGCAAGTTGAGGAAATGGTTCCGTGAGAAGAATTGAATCGCCTGCTGCTAATGATTGCGTAGATATGATGGTATGCATAAGTTCGCACGGTTCTGGAACCGAATCGTGATCTTTGTCAGCATAAAAACTGACAGAAACGCTATCTACAATTCGTCTGCCAATGTTATGAATACTGACAGTGACTGCTGGAACGACTTTTCCGTTGACCATAGTTTGTGTTTGCGTCAGATTACTGATCATCACATCGTACTCTAACCGAGCAATACTGTTTTTCCTGCCCGGTGTACTGCCAAGCGAATCTTGCGATGTTCCCCAGTTTGTTGATGAAGTGCTTGGCATTTCTGCTTCAATACGTTCTAATGATTTTCCGCTCTGCCCGCCCCAAAAAGGTGCATACATGACACTGTCTATTGTGTTCAATCTTGTATCATATAATACAACTGCGTCAGGTGTGGAATTATTCAGTGCAGAAAAGTTTGTTATAACAACGGGAATGCCGGAATGATATGATGTGAAAACAACATCCTTCGCAACCACTAAATACGAGTGAGGCGGAAAAAATGCATCACTTTGTGAGATGAGTGATTTCGTAGAAATATTACTGTCGGATATTCTCCAATTCTTTAAATTGATTGTGTCAGGCGACACGTTGTTTAATTCCACCCATTCTGGTTCATCTCCTGCCGGCGCGTACATAATTTCATTTACCAGCACATCGCCTTTCACATTTCCCACAGTAACGATTGTACGCACTGTATCATTTGTGTGATATTCATCCGAAGAAAAATCAATCGCTGCGATAAAGCAATGCTCGCCTGCTTTCATTGGCGCATGGAGTGCACTACATGTTAAGGAATCACTTGTGGCGAGTGAAAGACCGTTTACAGATGCAAACTGCTCGTATGGTTCACAGATGCCATTAGCGTTGTCATCAGAGAAAAACCGAATAGAGAAGTTCGATGAAAGAAGTGTCCCATAATTCTTTACGAGGATTGAAAGCATAATCGAATCTTTTCGAGTTGCATTAAAAGGTGTAGCAGTAAACTTGGATACCCCGATATCCATGCCAGTAGCAACCGTGAGTATCACATCATCAATTCTGAGAACACCGGTTGTATTTGTATTATCGCCAAGTAATTGCCAGCGAATTCGGACGTTCGATTGCTGCTGTAGTCCGGTTTCGTCTAACGACACAATCCGTTGAACATATGTTGATGTTGTGGAAATTGAATCGAAACGCGCTAACAAAATATTGAAGTTTGATCCATCTAACGATGCCTGGACCTCCAGCCTATAGCCAGCAGCTGTGTTTGACCGGCGTTCATAATACATGAGTTTATCAGGAACTTTATTTGTGAAATTGATTGCCTGAGAAGTAAGCCGCTTCATTGTCGTGTTGCCGGTTACGGATACACAGTTGGGAGAAGATTGCGGCGTGGATGTACTTATGGAGAAACCGGTGGCACTCCATCCCTCCGGAAAGCTCGGAGCGAGAACATTATCAAATGATTCTGAATAAGGGAAAGGAGTTATTTGCGCAAAAACAGATGTTATGTGAAATAGCACAAGAAATAAAAGTGTTCGCAATTGCATGGAGAGAACCTCCCCTTGGTAATGAAAAACTCGGCTTTATCTCAAGAAATTGCTGATGTACAATAAGAACATTTCCATTTCGGCGCAACTGAATTTTCACGATTTCGATATTTGCTACTGCATTTATGATGCCTTATTGATATCTTATCAAATAAATTTCCTTGGTGGACAGAACTAAATTCTGTCTGCCATACACACCTAATGTGAGAGGATTACTTTATGGCTGAAACTGTTCTTGATAAATTTCTCCGGTATGTAATAATTGACACGCAGTCTGTTGAAGATTCTGAATCGTACCCCAGTACAGCGAAGCAGCTGGATCTGCTCAATTTACTCGTGAAAGAATTGAAAGATCTGGGTGTTCCGAAAGTAAGTATTGACGAATTTGGATACGTGATGGCAACGGTTCCAGCGAATGTGCAGAAGAATGTCCCCGCGATCGGATTCATTGCGCATGTAGATACATCGCCGGAAGTGACCGGTGCAAACGTGAAACCGCAAATCATTACATCGTATAATGGTGGTGATATAATTTTATCTGGCGACCCAACAGCCATTATCCGCGAATCAGAAAATCCAGCGCTGAAAACCGCACTCGGCAAAATGATTGTTACCAGCGACGGCACGACACTTCTTGGCGCCGACGATAAAGCCGGCCTCGCTATTATTATGACAGCCGTTCAATCACTTCTCAATTCACCTTCCATGAAGCATGGTGAAATAAAAATCGGGTTCACGCCGGACGAAGAAATCGGCGCTGGAACAAAGTTCTTCGATATCAAAAAGTTTGGTGCTCAATTTGCTTACACGCTCGATGGCGACACCACCGGTGAGTTGAACAAGGAAACATTCAGTGCAAATTCCTGCCTCATCACTGTCTACGGCAGGGATATTCATCCCGGAAGTGCAAAAGACATTATGGTCAATTCTGTCCGTGTTATATCGGATATCATTGCACGTCTGCCGAAGAACATTGCACCGGAGACAACGGAAGGGTATGAGCACTATATTCATCCGTATGTACTCGAAGGAGGTGTTGGTAAATCGACCGTAAAAATTCTTTTTCGCGATTTTAAAACTGCAGGATTGGAGGATTTAAAAAAGATTGTGGAGAAAGCGGTCGCCGAAGTTCAGTCGATGTATCCAAAAGCAAAGGTAGAAATTCAGGTAACTGAACAGTATCGCAATATGCGAGAAGCGCTTGAAAAAGATACGCGCGTGATTGATTATTTATTCGAGGCAACAAAGCGAACAGGTCTGAAGCCCGAATGGACACCTATTCGCGGCGGTACCGATGGCTCCCGTCTGACAGAGAACGGTTTGCCAACACCGAATATTTTCACCGGCGGGGCAAATTACCACAGCCGCACAGAATGGGTGAATGTATGGGGCATGGAGAAATCGGTGGAGACTGTCCTGAATGTAATCCAGATATGGGTAGAAAAGAGTAAATAAGTAGTTAGTATTTAGCCCTAAGAAGAAAAACTTAAAAACTGTCTTCCAATCACTGACGGCTGATAACTGATGGCTGATAGCTAATAAAAGGAGTACCTATGGATCGACAGGCATCCACAACAAGCAGCATTCCTGAAAATGCGTATAAAGAATTAAAACCAAGCGAAGAATACCGGCCGATCATGGTGCCGGAACAATCGTACCCCGAAGTAACGCTCTGGTCAGTATCGTGGGGATTGGTGATGGCAGTTCTTTTTTCCGCTGCTGCGGCTTATTCCGGTTTAAAAATTGGCCAGGTATTTGAAGCGGCTATTCCCATTGCAATTCTTGCAGTTGGCATCACCGGTGTTGCAGGAAAGAAAAACGGCCTTGGTCAAAATGTGATTATTCAATCCATCGGCGCCGCATCCGGAGTTATTGTCGCCGGGGCGATCTTTACGATTCCGGCACTTTATATTCTTGCACTTCCGGCAAGCTACTTTCAGATGTTTATGGCATCGGCTCTCGGCGGATTTCTTGGTATTCTATTTCTTATTCCGTTTAGAAAATATTTTGTAAAAGACATGCATGGTACGCTTCCATTTCCAGAAGCGACTGCGACGACGGAAATTCTGGTTGCCGGCGAACAGGGCGGAAAGCAGGCAATGGTTCTTGTTGCCAGTGGTCTTATTGGTGGTATCTTCGATTTTGTCTTCAGCGCATTCGGTGCATGGTCGGAAGTCATTACATCACGCATGTTCGGATGGGGCCAGGCGCTCTCTGATAAAGTGAAGATGGTGTTCAAGGTGGATGTTTCGGCGATGGTGTTCGGACTCGGCTATATTATCGGATTAAAGTATGCGGCAATTATTGCAGCGGGTTCATTTCTTTCCTGGTTTGTTTTTATTCCTCTCGTATATGAGTTTGGCCAGCATCTTGCTATTCCGCTCGGAGCTACTGCTACAAAACTGATTGGACAAATGAGCCCGGAAGAAATCTTCCGCACATACGTTCGTCAGATTGGAATTGGCGGAATTGCGATGGCAGGCATCATCGGCATTATTCGTTCCTCTAAAATTATTGCCGGTGCATTTTCGCTTGCCTATAAAGAAATAGCGCATCACAATACTGCAGATGAAGGGAAAACCATCCGTACACAGACAGATATTCGAATGCTTTGGGTCGTTGTTTTGATTCTTCTGACAGCATTAGCGCTCTTCGCATTTTTTGTACTTGGAGTCGTTCCTACTATTGGACAGGCAATCGTTGCATTGCTTGTTGTAACGATTATTTCTTTCCTTTTCACAACGGTTGCAGCAAATGCGACCGCAATTGTCGGAACAAACCCAGTTTCCGGTATGACGCTGATGACATTAATTCTTTCATCTCTCGTACTGACACAAATTGGTTTAAGCGGCACATCCGGCATGGTAAGCGCACTTATTATTGGCGGTGTTGTATGCACGGCGCTGTCAGTTGCAGGTGGATTTATTACCGACTTGAAGGTAGGCTACTGGCTTGGTTCTACACCAAAGAAGCAAGAGACATGGAAATTTCTCGGCGTTCTTGTGTCAGCAGCGACAGTGGGCGGTGTCATTCTTGTGCTGAATCAAGCGTATGGCTTTACCGGCGACAAAGCAATGGTTGCTCCGCAAGCCAATGCTATGGCTGCAGTCATTAAACCATTGATGTCGAACGCCCCAACACCATGGGTACTTTATATTGTCGGAGCCGTTATCGCTTTATTACTCGTGATTTTAAAAGTGCCGCCTTTGGCATTCGCACTAGGTATGTACATTCCGCAGGAATTAAACACGCCGCTGCTATTTGGAGGCTTCATTGCATGGTTTGTTTCCACGCGTACAAAAAATGAAAAGTTGAACAATGCCCGTTTCCAGCGCGGCACACTGATCGCTTCCGGCTTCATTGCGGGCGGTGCATTATTTGGTGTCTTCAATGCATTTTTAAAATTCATTGACCAGCAATGGTCTTTTGGATATGCTGGCTGGAACCACGAAGAGTGGGCAGGATCAACAAACGGCGAGATAGCCGGTTTAGTGATGTTTGCATTACTGTTCGCTTACGCATTCTGGGATTCGATGAGAGGAAAAGAAAAATAAAGAACGATTACCTTCCGAAGGTCTCAGCGAACCGTCTTGACCTTCGGAAGGTTTCAAGTAGAATCTGATCACTGATCGGATTCTACACCAGATCAAGCACATAAAGAAACAGTCCCAATTTTCATCAGGACTGTTTCTTGAAACTACTTCTATCTTAAAAAGATATTACTTCAGCATCATCATCTTCTTTGTCACCTGGAAAGTACCGGCATTGATGCGATACAGATACACACCGCTTGTCACTGAGGCTCCTGCATCGTCTTTACCGTTCCATTCCATCTGGTGGATTCCTGCGCTCATCACTGCTCCCTGAAGCAGCGTTCGCACTTTCACACCGAGGATATTATAGATCTCCATCGTCACAAACGCCTGAGCCGGCAATCCGAATTGAATCGATGTTGATGGATTAAACGGATTGGGATAGTTCTGTGACAATGAATATTCCGTCGGTATGATCCCTGCTGCATCAACACCGGTAGAACCGGTTACTGTTACATTAATTGAGTCTGTTATCTGGCTATTATCAACATCTTTCGCCGTGACCGTGACAAGAACAGGGCCTCCGGCTTTCAGTCCTTTTATTTGCAGCGTATCAGGTGTAAGTATGGTCGCTGATACAATTGCAGTATTGGCACTGGTTGCCGTATAGTTCAATACACCAATGTTGTTCGTAAATACCGGTGGCGAAGTAAGTTTTATTTTGACGGTGCGATGTGTTATCGGATTATCATCCAGTGTCATATCTGCTATCGGATTTTTTACGATCATTTTTACCTTCGTGACTGTAATAACCGCATTTGTGCTATCCTTCAGTTGACCATCGGTCACAAAGATCTTTATCGTATACGATCCATTCTGCCCCAGACTTGGCACCCACAGAAATGTTTGCGTCGCGGCAGTGAACGTAGCGCCAGTCGGCAAACCGGAAGTACTATACGTTAAAACATCTCCCGGATTTGGATCCGTGGCACTCGCAATGAATTTCACGGTGTCTAACTCCGCTTTCGTTATTGCAGGAATTGCATTCAATGTCGGTTTCACATTTGTTTTCGTGATGGTAATGACCGCATTTGTGCTATCCTTCAGTTGACCATCAGTCACAAGGATCTTTATCGTATACGATCCATTCTGCCCCAGACTTGGCACCCACAGGAATGTTTGCGTCGTGGCAGTGAATGTGGCGCCTGTTGGTAAACCGGATGCACTGTACGTTAAAATGTCTCCTGGATTCGGATCCGTGGCACTCGCCACAAATTTAACTGTATCACGCTCTGCCTTTGTTATAGCTGGAATAGCAGTTAACGTTGGTTTCAAATTCGTTTTCGTGATGGTAATGACCGCATTCGTACTGTCGGTAAGTTGGCCGTCGGAGACACGGAACTTTACTGTATACGTCCCATTCTGCCCTAGAGCCGGCACCCAGAAGAAATTACGTGTTGCTGCGGTGAAGGTGGCACCTGTCGGCAAACCTGAAGCACTGTACGTTAAAACATCTCCCGGGTTTGGATCTGTAGCACTCACTACAAATCTTACCGTATCCAGCTCTGCCTTTGTTATTGCAGGAATAGAAGTGAAAGTTGGCTTCTGGTTCTGAACAAGCCCTATGCTTCCATCGAAGTAAGCAATACCGGAAATAACTGTCCCTGTACCCGTTGTCACTTCACATTGAGACGTATTAAAAGTAAATGTTCCAGTGCCGCTTATATAGGTAAAGCTGAGGTCAACAAGTTTCCCACTTGCAATGGTGAGAGGTGTACTGCCCGTGGCATCATACCAGATCAAGGTGATAACGCCGCTCGCCGCATTGCTCGTGAAGCTTACACCGGTCGGCGCATTTGCGACGCCCATAAACGTCACGACAGCAGTGTTGTAAGCTATCTTTAAAGTAATTGATCCGACACTTATCAGATTTGCTACGGTAATAGGTACACTCACTGTACCACCTGCTACAGGTGCCGCGACAGTCCCAAGCGTGAGTGTTGTGGCTGTGTTGCTTGTGATGGCTCCGTTCGTATAAGTGACGCCACTCAAAATTGATCCTGTGCCCGTCGTTACTTCGCATTGTGAAGTATTAAAGGTAAATGTGCCTGAACCAGATATATAGGAGAAATTGAGATCGACGAGTTTACCACTTGCAATGGTCAATGGCGTACTGCCTGTCGCATCATACCAGATCAAAGTGATAACA
>Ga0182027_10007512_pt1 | contig 16030 bp, 14 predicted proteins | sample 712E1DmetaG_FD_121300 | JGI IMG/M metagenome (GOLD analysis project Ga0182027, IMG submission 121300) | Permafrost microbial communities from Stordalen Mire, Sweden - 712E1D metaG (Illumina Assembly) | ecosystem: Environmental > Terrestrial > Soil > Wetlands > Permafrost | place: Sweden...
TCACACTCTCGGGTTCGGAGCGCCGATTTTGAATCGGCTTTCAGCGTCATCGCGATCCCCAAGCCGACTGCAAGTCGGCGCTCCAGACTGTAGGGATTTCGTGCGGGACATGAAATATCCGGGTTAGCTCATTGCCGCGCGGCCGGTGCCGGGCGAATGGTCACCGCCTGGCCGGTCACGCCCTCAATGTGCAGGCCGGAAGTATCCACATTCGTCGCGTTTTGAATCGTCAAGCCGCGCTGCGCGGTCAGCTTGCAGTTCTCGAAGGTAAGACCCTGGATCGGGCTGTCCGCCAAACCCGCAATCGCGCCCACCGAGCTGACCGTGCCCGAGACATTAATCATCTTGACATTGCGGACCACCGGCAGCACCTTCGCCGGCGGCGCGATGGGCGCGACCATGCGCCAGGCCAGGTTGAACTCGACCGCCTGCCGCGTCTGGCGCAATTCCAGGTTGCGATACGTGATGTTCTCCACCACCCCGCTCCGGCTCGGCTGCGACTTGAAACGGATGGGCGCCATGTTCCCCGCTTCCGCCACGCAATCGCGCACCTCCACATTGCGAATCCCGCCGGATGTTTCGCTGCCCATCGCCGCGCCGCCGTGCCCGAATCCAAACCGCGTCTTTTCAATCACAATGTCCTCGCAAGGCCGGGCCACCCGCAAGCCGTCCTCGTCCTTTCCAGACTTCAGCGAAATGCAGTCATCATTGCAGTCAATGTCACAGCCCGTCACCCGCACATTGCGGCACGAATCAATATCAATCCCGTCCGAACTGGGAATGATGTGCGCGGCCCGGATGTTGAGGTTCTCGGCCACCGCATCCTCGGAGTAAATAAACACCACGCACCAGCAGGCCTCGTTTGTGAAATGCAGGCCCGACACCCGCACGTTGCGGCAGTCCTGGAATACCAGCGTGCGCGGACGCCCGCCGCCGCCCCCGGGCACCGTCACCCCGGCGGCATTCGTCCTCGGGAGGTTTCCGGGCGCGGGCGCAAAACTCAGCTTCGCCGTCGTCGGTGACGCTGAGGAAGCTTCGTCCCTCGTGACGGGCGGGGCGGGGGCAACCGCGCTCCCGCTCGCGCCGGGTCCGCGCGTTGCGGGCGCGGCCGCATTGGGCGCCGCGCCGCGGACGCCCCGGCCGAACGCTTCACCCGAACCGTCAATCATCCCTTCGCCGCTGACTTCAACATTGGTCATGCCAACGAAATTCAACAACGCCGAAGTCCAATACCGCTCGATCCCCTCCCACCGCGTGTAAATGGGCGGATAGTCCGCCTGGTTGATCGTCCCTTTCAGGACGCCGCCCTGTTCGACCTGCAAATTGACGCCCGGTTTGAAAAACAGCGCGCCGGTCAGGAACACCCCCTTGGGCACGACGATCACACCCCCGCCGGCGGCGGCGCACTGGTCAATCGCGCTTTGAATCGCCTTGGTGTTGACGGTGGCGCCATCGCCGGCCGCCTGATAGTCCGTGATAAGACGCCGGGGTTGCTCTGCCGCGGGCGACGCCGAAAGGCAGCCTATCAGCGCCAAAACGCAGGACAAAATGGATTTGGTTCGATCATTCATAAGTTTCAATCGCGAGCTTGCCCCACCCCCTGCGCCCCGTCAATCCACAATTGCCATTGACAAATTTTCAATGGCCAATTCTCAATGGCCTTCAAAAATGCGCTTCGTCAGCGCCCCCTCAACCCTCTTTGAATTGCGCCTCATTCCCGGATCTTGTTCCTGCACGAACCCTTAGCCCGGATGTTTTATGATCCGCACGAAATGCCAACAGTCCGGAGCGCCGACTTGCAGTCGGCTTCACCGTCGCGCTGACGCTGAAAGCCGATTCAAAATCGGCGCTCCGCCCCGGAAAGTGTGAAGTAGGCAGGTTGGGCGGGGATTTGGCCCGGGGATGGTGGATTGAACTTCGCGGCGGTTGGGGTTAGACTGGCAGGGCATGTGCGATGACGCATCTTTGTTGGAGAAGGTCTGGGCGGGAGCACGCATTGACCAGGCCGAGGCGCGGCGGCTTTTTCGCCTGCCGCTGGAGGAGATCAAAATCGTGGAGGAATCGAGCAAATGAGAGCTGTGGCGGACACCAATGTTCTTCTGGCGGGACTGCGCTCCCGGCGTGGCGCCGCGCACGAGGTTCTCCGCCTGTTGAGCGAAGACCGATGGATTTTGGTCCTGAGCAATACGCTGCTCACAGAATACCAGGAAATACTGCATCGCGAACAAGCCCTGCTGCCATACACCCATGAGGAAATCGAACGTTTGCTGGATGGGCTGTCCTCCCGCAGTGAGAAAAGACGGCTTGGCACCCGTTGGTGGCCTGTGTTGGCGGATGCCGACGATGAGATGATGGTTCATCTGGCGGTGGAGAGCAAGGCGGATTACCTTATTACGCACAACGTGCGGCATTTGCAGCCGGCGGGCCGGCTCGGAGTTTCCGTCGTGACACCGCGCGAATTTCTGCGAGAATTAAGGAAGCAAATATGACGACCATTGAAGCAAAAGTGCCTGATTACCTGGCCCGGTTGACGGTCGAGGTTGCGGAACGGGAAAAGGTGAGCGTGGATCAAATCGTTGCTCTTGCCTTGTCCGCGCAAGTGGAATCATGGCGGATTCGCGATGATTTGGAAACCCGGGCGCGCCGCGCGAATCGCGCGGATTTTGACGCGTTGCTGGACAAAGTGCCCGATGTGCCTCCGATGTCTGGCGATGAGTTGCCGGACGGTTACGAACGGCCGTGTTGATGCCGACGCACCATAGCAACATTCGCGGTTTGGGGTTAGACTGGCCGGGCATGTGCGATGACGCATCTTTGTTGGAGAAAGTCTGGGCGGGAGCACGCATTGACCAGGCCGAGGCGCGGCGGCTCTTTCGGCTGCCGCTGGACGAGTTGGGCGCGCTGGCCGACCGGCGGCGGCAACTGGCCCAGGTCAATGCACACCATGGCCGGGGCAACGACATCGTGACTTATATCGTGGACCGGAACGTCAATTATACGAATGTCTGCAATGTGTATTGCAAATTCTGCGCTTTTTACCGCACGGAAAAGGACGCCGGCGCCTATGTCATCACGCTGGAGGAAATGGACCGCAAAATAGAAGAAACCCTCGCGCTGGGCGGCACGCAGATTCTGCTGCAAGGCGGGCATCATCCCAAACTCCCGCTGCAATGGTATCTGGATTTGCTGTCGCATATCAAAACGAAGTTCCCGCAGATCAACATCCACGGGTTCAGTCCCAGCGAGTTTGTGCATTTCAGCAAAATTTTCCAGTTGCCGCTCGATGAGATTATTTCGCAGTTCGTCAAGGCAGGCCTTGGCTCCATCCCCGGCGGCGGCGGGGAGATTTTGGTGGACCGCGTGCGCCGGCGGATTTCGCCGCTCAAGGCGATGAGCGACGATTGGCTGGAGGTGATGGATGTGGTGCACCGGCTGGGCCTGGCTTCGACCGCGACAATGATGTTCGGCCATGTGGAATCTCTGGAGGACCGCATCGAGCATCTGGAACGGGTGCGCGCGCAGCAGGACAAATCGAAGGGGTTCACCGCCTTTATCGCCTGGACTTTCCAGGCCGAACATACGCGGCTCAAAGCGCCGACGGCCGGCGGGCACGATTATTTGCGCACCCAGGCGGTGAACCGGATTTATCTGGACAACATTCCCAACGTCCAAAGTTCCTGGGTGACGCAAGGGCCGGAGATCGGCCAGGTCGGGCTGAAGTTTGGCGCGAACGACCTGGGCAGCATCATGATCGAGGAAAACGTCGTCTCGCAGGCCGGCACGGCGCACCAGATGGCCGTCGCCGACATGCGGCGCCTGATAAGCGACGCCGGCTACGAGCCGCACCAGCGCGACAATTGGTATAATCTCCTCAATTAGGAATAGTGAATTTTGGTTCTTCGACGGTTTCAGTGGACCTATTGAGGTCGTTTGTCAAGGTATTGAAAAGGCCTGTTCTACAATCCCAAAGGGATTGGATCATTCAGCCCAAGGTTGGCCCGATTCCGAGAGGGCCTACCCTGGGTTGCCGTATTGTATTTGACAACCCTGAAAGGGTTGCATCGCAACGCCGGATGGAGGAGATGCAACTCTTTCAGAGTTCTGATTTCTCTATCTTCGCACCCAGGGTAGCTCCTTGCCCCGCCTTCGCTGCGCTGCGGCGCGACAAGTCGCAACCCTGGGCTGAGTGCTTCAATCCCTTTGGGATTGCCGACACGAACAACGCCTCGCCATATTCTGCTGGCATTCCACTGAAAACGTCGAGGACCCGAGTTTGTGGAATTGGAGCGTTGGTTCGACGCCGAACGAAACCGAAAGTGGGACCGGCAGATCGAGGAAGACGCCCAAAGCGGCAAGTTGCGCGAACTTTACGAACAGCTGGAAAACCACGGCCAACACAAAGTCCCACTCGATTAATTCTTCAAGAATGGAAAGCGTACTATGACGACTTGTCCGGCTGCAAATGTGCCCATGCGGTATCCTCCTTAGCACGATTCCAATCCTCAGCCAGCGCGGCCTCGCTCAACAGCGCGGTCTCGTTAATGACCGGCTCCTCATCAAGGATCGTGACGAGGGCGCGCCGTGGTGAGAGCACTTGCACCGGTTCAAACAGCCGCACCCCGCCACCGGGTTCAATGATCGCTTCGACCGTTTTCATCTTGATTGATAGAGTAAGGCAACGCCAACCCATTAACAAGAGCGTTCGGCGGGACGCCGAACGCGGCGGTCGAGACGACCGCGCTCCCAAAGCCCGCTTGCGTCGAGTGTGCTTGACCCCGTTCGTCCGGCGCGTACGCTGGTATTTATGAATCGAATCGGAAAGGCATTCCCTTCCATTGCGGGTTGCCGGAGCGGCATGTTTGCGGCCTTCGCCTTGTTGGTGTTCGCCACCTGCGCCTTCCCCCAGGGCGGCGGCTACGAGGCTCAGATCGCCTACAACCGCGCCCATTACGCCAAGTCCGAATTTCGCATCCCCATGCGCGACGGCAAGAAGCTGTTCACCGCGGTCTATGTGCCCAAGGACGCCGGCCAACGCTATCCCATCCTGTTGGAGCGAACCCCTTACGGCGTCGGCCCCTACGGCGCCGGCGGTTATCCCGCCGCTCTCGGCCCCTCGGATTTGTTCCCGCGGGAAGGGTTCATCTTCGTTTATCAGGACGTGCGCGGCTGCGGGGAATCCGAAGGGGTGTTCGAGGATCCGCCCGCCCACAAGCTTCACTTCAGCGGCCCCGCCGACGCCGACGAAAGCACCGACAGTTATGATACGATTGACTGGCTGGTAAAGAACATCCCGAACAACAACGGCCGCGTCGGCACCTGGGGCATGTCCTATCCGGGCTTTTATTCCGCGTTCAGCCTCATCAACGCCCATCCGGCTCTCAAAGCCGCCTCGCCGCAAGCGCCGATGGCCGACGTTGGCGACGGCGATGACGCCTATCATAACGGCGCGTTCTTCCTGGCCGAGAATTTTGATTTCTACCTGGACTTCAATCCCAGGCCCTTCGCGTCCACTCCCGCCGCGCCGCAGGATGACGACTTGGGCCTGGACACGCCCGACGAATATGATTTCTTCCTCCGCATGGGAACCCTCGCCGTCGCGGAGGATAAATACTTCAAACACCGGAACGAGTTCTGGACCACCATCGTCGCGCACGACACCTACGACTCCTTCTGGTCCGCGCGCGCGCTCTGGCCCCAAATGCGCCGCCTCACCGCCGCCGTTCTCATTGTCGGCGGCTGGTTCGACACCCAGGACCTCGGCGGCACGCTCAAGCTCTACCAGGCCATCGCGCACGACGGCAGCGCCCCCGCCGCAACGCTGGTCATGGGACCGTGGCCCCACGGCGGCTGGTCGCGCGGCGATGGCGACACCCTGGGCAACCTGAACTTCAGGGAAAAGACGGCGCGCTTCTACCGTGAGCAGATCGAATTCCCCTTCTTCCTCCAGCAACTCAAAGGAAAGGGCGGCGGCCTTAATATCGGAACCGGCGGAACATCGCCCAAAGCCTGGATCTTCGCCACCGGCCGCGATGTCTGGCGTATGTTTGACATTTGGCCGCCAACCAATTCCGTCCGGCGCTCCCTTTTTCTGGATGCCGGCGGAAAACTCTCCTTCACCGCTCCCGCAGGCGACGGCAGCCAGTTCGACGAATATGTCAGCGATCCGGCCAAGCCCGTGCCCGTCACGGGTGAAATTGGCGTGGACTTGAGCTATGACTACATGACGCATGACCAGCGTTTCGCTTCCCGGCGGCCCGACGTGCTCGCCTACCAAACCGAGCCGCTCAAACAGGCGCTCACCATTGCCGGGCCGGTCACTCCCGTCTTGCGCGTCTCCACCTCCGGCACCGATTCGGATTTCGTGGTGAAGCTGATTGACGTTTATCCAAACGACTATCAGGACCCCGCGCCGGCGGCGGGCGCCCGGCGCAATCCGCCCGGCGCCGTCCCGATGGGCGGCTACCAACAACTGGTGCGCGGCGAGCCGTTTCGCGGCAAATTCCGCAACAGCAAGTCCCAGCCCGAGCCCTTCCAACCCAACCAGCCCGCCCAAATCCAATTCGCCATGCCCGACGTCATGCACACCTTCCTGCCGGGACATCGCATCATGGTGCAAATCCAAAGCTCGTGGTTCCCGCTCACCGACCGGAATCCCCAGCAATTCCTCGATATCCCCTCCGCCAAGCCCGCCGATTTCCAGAAAGCCGTCGAGCGCGTCTTTCGCGGCGGCCCGGACGGCACCCGGCTGGATGTGCTCGTCACTGAGTAACCGCAGGCTCGCTGGCTTCCACATTACGAATAATCACATGTTGCCGTTTAATTTCGCGCCGGAAATCCTCCGGAATTCGCGCCCAATCCAGAACATCCACCAGCATGGGGAGGTTGCTTTCGCCCAGCGCCTCGCGGAGCAGGTGGAGTTGTTTTTGCGGTTGGTTCAGGCTGCCCGGATCGCGCACAATGAGGTCGAGGTCCGATCCGTCGTGGGCGGCGCCGTTGACACGGCTGCCGTAAGCCCACACCTCAGCCGTGGGGGCGTTGCTGCTCAGAATGTCCAGCAACAGGCGGAGGTGCTCCGGTTGGAGGTTAAGTTTCGGCATGGCCAAATTTCTCGCGCAAGGTGGTTTCAAGGCAACGGGCGTCCTTCAGAAAATCCGGCAGCAAACCAAGTGTCTCCTCCGCGAAGCCCCTGCCATAATCGTGCGCGGTGTTGTTGCGATTGTCGCGATAGGCGAACCACCGTTTCACCGCGGCCATCTCCAATAATCCATGTTTGGCTGCGTGACGAAGAACGTCTTTGTAGGTCAGTTCATCAATCGCGCGCGGGTTCCCGGTGTAAGTCTTTAGCCCCTTTCGCAGAAGTTTGCCCGCGGTTTCCAGCGTCAGCTCAAAGCCCTTGACGACAGCGTTCCGGTAAATCTCGTAGTCAATGCCGTCTTCAGGCGCGCGCTGCAGATGTTCCAGGGATTTCTCCAGCGTCAGAAGGCACCGGGCAAGATGTTCGGTTCGCAAGTTCATGGCGTTTTCGTGTCGTTATACTCTAGCATGCCGGGATTTCGCCGCATAGTCATTTCCAGGCTTGTTTGGGTTGAGACGAAGTGGGCGCCTCATTTAGTATTTTGCATTCCCGCCCGCTTGGCCTATAAACAGCGCGTGTCCGGAGCTTCCCTGGAGTCCATTAACGCGAGCACGCGCTTTTGCGCCGTGTTGGGGCATCCCATCCGCCATTCCGCCTCGCCGGCCATGCAGAACGCCGCCCTCGCCGCGTTGCGCCTGAATTGGCGCTACCTGGCCGCCGGGGTCCGCCCCGCCGATTTGCGCGCCGCCATCGCCGGGGCCAAAGCGATGGGATTCATCGGCCTCAACCTCACCGTTCCCCACAAAACCGCCGCCCTGGAAATGATGGATGCGCTCGATGAAAAAGCCCGGCTCCTCGGCGCTGTCAACACTGTTGTATTTGAAACGCCCGGACCCAACGGGGATTGGATTCCGCTGGGCCGGGCGGCGGACGGCGCGATCACCGAAGTCCGCACCCACGGCCACAATACCGACGCCGATGGGCTGGCGCGCTCCCTCAAGGAAGATTTCCATTGGCCGGACTTGCGCGGCCCGATGTCGAGCCACAGGCTCGACGCTACATCTGCGGGCGCCAGTGTAGCGTCGGGCCTCCGGCCCGATTCCAACTTGCGCGGCGCCTCTGTTCTTCTCTTGGGCGCGGGCGGAGCGGCCCGCGCCGCCGCCCTGCAACTGGCGGAGGAGGGCGTCGCCAGCCTGTTCCTGGTCAATCGCACCGCCGCCAGGGCCGGACAACTGGCCGCCGAAGTTGCCGTCCGCTTCCCGGCTGTCAAAATAGTTCTGAGTCTGCCGCCCGATCCGGTGGACCTCCTCCTCAACGCTACCTCCCTCGGCCTCAAACCGGATGATCCGCCGCCCCTGGACCAAGCCTGGCTGAAATCGCGCCGCCCGCCGCGGGTGTATGACATGGTCTATCGCCCCGCCGAAACCGCCCTTCTGCGCGCGGCCAAAGCCGTCGGCTGCCAGACGGCCAACGGCCTGGGCATGTTGCTTTACCAGGGCGCGGCCGCGCTGGAATTGTGGACGGGCCTGCCCGCGCCCGTGGAAATCATGCGCGCTGCCTTGAAGGAGAATATCTATGGGTGACCTCAAAACATGGCAGGCGGTGCCGTTTCATTTTTGGACGGTGACGGCGTTTGTCTTCGGCTCCATCGTGGGAAGTTTTCTCAACGTCTGCATCCACCGGATGCCGCTGGGGGAAAGCATCGTCAGCCCGCCCTCGCATTGTCCCCATTGCCGCTATTCCATACCGTGGTATTTGAACATCCCCCTGTTCACCTGGCTTTGGCTCGGCGGCCGATGCGCCAATTGCAAGGCCCCCATTTCCCCGCGCTATTTTTTCGTCGAACTGCTCACCGCGTCGCTCTTCGCCGCCTGCTGGGCGAACTTCGGCCATGTCACCCCGCTCCTGCCCGTGGCTTATGCGATTCTCATCGCCGGCTTGATTGTCGGCTCCTTCATTGATCTGGAGCACCTGATCATTCCCGATCAAATCACTTACGGCGGCATGGTGGCCGGGCTGTTTTGTTCCCTATTCGTGCCGCAGATGCACCTCTCCATTCCCGGCCTTACCCGTCTGTCCTCTCCTGGCGCCGGCTTGCTGGACAGCTTTCTCGGCCTGGCCGCCGGCGCCGGCCTCATCTATGCCATCTTGCGCGCCGGAAAATTTTTGTTGGGCCGGGAAAAAATGGATCTCCCCCCCGCCACCCGGATTATCTTCACGGAAAGCTCCGTCCAACTTCCCGGCGAAGAATTTCTTTACCAGGACTTGTTTTACCGCAAGAGCGATGCCATCGAATTGCAGGCCCTTCGCGTGGAACTGATTGACCGCTGCTATGCCAACGTCCCCGTGCGCCTCACTGCCGACTGCTTGACAATCGGCGGCGACACCTTTGATCCGGAAAAGGTCCTTTGCATGGAAGCGGTGGCCGGCCGCATCGTGCTTCCGCGCGAAGTGATGGGGCCGGCGGACGTGACCTTCATGGCGGCCATCGGGGCGTTCTTAGGCTGGCCGGCCGTGTTTTTCTCCCTGGCGGTCAGCTCGCTGCTCGGTTCCATCGTGGGCGGGACGGCGATTGTCCTCAAGAAGCGCGACTGGTCCAGCCGGATACCTTATGGCCCCTACATCGCGATGGGAGCCGTGATCTGGCTATTCGGCGGCCACGAATGGCTGCGCGCCTTCTTCTTTGTTCCATGACCCTTCGCGCTGAGGGCGCGCGACCGGCAGGCCGCCGTGGAGCGCGGCGCGACAGTCTCTTCGGTAGGGCGGCGCTGCCGCGCCGCCCAAAACTTAATGCCGGGCTTGACAAAAATTAGAGCCTATGATTAAATAGCCAGCGTGAGGCACGAAGGCACAGTCAAAGGGCGCTCTCCGGAGGCAGCGGCCGGTCGCACCGCGGATTGTCCCGATCCATCGGGACGGATTGCGGTTTACGCGATCCGTCCTATCCGTCCTATCCGGCCTATTTCCGCAATTCCAAATCGCCCCCCACCACTCCAGCCACCCTCATGCCGAAAGGCCAGGATAAAGGTCAATTAAGCCTGATTAAGGTCAATTACGCTTAATTACAGCCAAAAAAGATGTTTTTTGAGATCCGCCCCGGCGAAAATCAGCCAAAACTATGAATCAGCAGAAATCCGCAATCCGCAATCCCCAATCCGCAATCCGCAATCCGCAATCCGCAATTTGAATGTCCCTCGCCTCTCTCAATCCACCCCAGCGCCAGGCCGTCGAAACCACCGAAGGCCCGGTCTTGATCCTCGCCGGCGCGGGCACGGGCAAGACGCGCGTCATCACCACCCGCGTCGCGCATCTCATTGAGAAGGGCGTCGCCCCGGGCCACATCCTGGCCGTGACGTTCACCAACAAGGCCGCGCGCGAAATGCGCGAGCGCGTTTCCAAACTCATCCCGCGCCGCCGCCAGCCGGCCGAAGACGGCGCCCCGCCGCAGACGCCCACCATCTGCACCTTTCATTCCCTCTGCGTGCGCATCCTCCGCCAGCACATCGAAAAGCTGGGCTACAAGCGCAATTTTGTCATTTACAGCGAATCGGAGCAGCTCGGCGCCGTCCGCAAAATCCTCAGCCACATCTCCGACAAAGCCGCCAAGGCCGATCCGGGCGAAGTCCTTTCCCTCCTCAGCCGCTATAAAAACGGCGGCTCGCGCGCGGCGGTTTTCGGCGACCCGAACGTCGCCGCGCTGGCGGAGCATGTGAGCGCGCGCTACCAGAGCGCGTTGCGCGCCTGCAACGCCGTGGATTTCGACGATTTGATTTTGCTGACGCTCCAGCTTTTTGCCGGCCATCCCGACGCCCTGGCCGCCTGCCGCGCCCGCTACCGCTATGTGATGGTGGACGAATACCAGGACACCAATGCCGCCCAGTTCCAGCTCGTCCGCCAATTAACCGCCGGCCACGGCAACCTCTGCGTGGTGGGCGACGACGACCAGAGCATCTACGGCTGGCGCGGGGCGGAGACAGCGAATTTGCTTGACATGGAAAAGCATTTCCCCAAAGTCAAAGTCGTCCGCCTGGAGCAAAATTACCGCTCCACAACCACCATCCTCTCCGCCGCCAACGCTGTCATTAAGAATAACGCCCGCCGCCGCCCCAAGCAGCTTTGGTCCCAAAAAGGGCGCGGGTCGAAAATCCTCCTCCACGCCTTTGCCGACGACGAGGAGGAGGCGCGCCACACCGCCGAGCAAATCGAATACGCCCGGTTGGCCCGCCGCGTTCCCTGGCGCGACCAGGCCGTCCTCTTTCGCACCAACCAGCAGGCCCGCCCGCTGGAAACCGCGCTGCGCCAGGCCGGCATCCGCTATCATCTCATCGGCGGCCAAAGTTATTTCGACCGCCGCGAAATCAAGGATTTTTTGGCCTTCCTCAAAACCTTCATCAACCCCCGCGACGACATCAGCCTGCTGCGCATTGCCAACGTGCCGGCCCGCGGCCTGAGCGATGTCACGATGGAGCGCCTCCTGGCCGCCAGCAAGGAACGCGGCTGCCCGGTCTTTGACGCCTTATGCCATCCCGAAGTGCAGAAAATGTTCGTCCCTAAAACACGCGCCGCCCTGGCCACATTCGCCGCATTGATCGAGCGTCATCAATCCGCGTTGCGCGCGAGCGCGTTTTCTCCGCGCCAGTGGGCGGAGAATTTCGTGCGCGAAATTGACTACGAAGCCGAACTGCGCCGCGGCGAAAAGAGCCAGGACGCCGCCGACAACCGCGTCCGCAACCTGCGCGAACTGCTGGCCACCCTCGGCGACACCGCCGGCGACACCGCCGCGCAAGTTGAGAATTTCCTGGACGATCTCGCCCTAGACTCCGACCGCGAAGAGGAAAAGGAACAGACCGGGGACGCCGTCACCCTCATCACCATGCACAGTTGCAAGGGCTTGGAATTCCCCCATGTCTATATCGTCGGCATGGAAGACGGCCTCCTCCCCCATTCAAGATCGAAAGCCGAAGGCACACTCGATGAAGAGCGCCGCCTCTTCTACGTGGCCCTCACCCGTGCGATGCAGACCCTGACCCTAAGCCACTGCGCCGCCCGCAAAAAATACGGCCAGCCCATGCCCTGCCATCCTTCGCCTTTCTTGAAAGAACTCCCCCCCGACCTCGTGGAACTGGACGACGACAAAAGCAAATCCCCCGCCACCGTCGAATCCACCCGCGAAGGTTTCGCCGCCATGCGCCTGGCTGCGTCAAAAGACACGAATAGTGAATAGCGAATTGAGAATAGTGAAATGAATTCTTCATGCGCCGGGGCCGGCTTCATTGAGGACTTTTTCCTTGTTCCAGCCGCAAAATTCCGGTAATCTCGTGCTAATGAAGGACTTTTTATTTCCATGCTGGCATCAGACCTGCAACCAGCGAAACATGCGGCCAGCGATGACAATGGCCAAAGCCGAAACGATCCACGCGGGCGGCGGGGAACGCGAAGGCCGCCCGGCTGGGAGGCGGCATTGGCTTGCGGTGGCGCTGGGTTTGGCGGCGCTGCTGGCAGGCCCCGTGGCGGCGCGGGCGGGGGACATCTATGTTCCCGTCTATGTTCCCAACGCGTCGTTTGAGCTGCCGGTTGTCACGTACGACGAAATTGCGTTACCGAGTATAATTTCGTGGGAAACCTTCCCGCAGCCGTCTGATGAGGCGGTCGGGGTGTTTGTCAACAACCCGATATACGTGAATAGTGTTCCTGATGATTACATCTACAATTGCGATGGAAGCCAGGCGGCTTTTCTTGTCAACTCTGTCGGGCTGGCGATATTTCAGGACTATGACGCGGTGGATTCGACGGGGGCGGCTTCGCATGCGTTTGCCGCGACGTACCAAGTCGCCTCGTATTACCAGTTGGTGACCGGATTCATCGTCAGCACCAATTTTGGGGCGGTGCCAGGCTCGACCGTGCAGATGAGCCTCTATTATCGCGATGGCTCGGACGACATGGTAACGTTTGCCAGCACAAACATCGTCTATGATCCGAACGTTTTCACCGGCGTTACGAACCTCGTTGATTGCGAACTGGACAGCATAACGGTGCGGGCCACCGACCCGTGGGCGGGCCGGCACATCGGCATCCAATTCCTCTGCACCGCGTCTCCCGGGGGGCAAGGCTATTGGGACCTGGACAATGTGCGGTTGACGGAGGTTCTCACTCCGGCGCTGGTCCATCCGCGAATGAGCAATGGCCAGTTTCAAGCCACGTTGAAGAGCGAGCCGGGACTGGTCTTCCAAATACTGGCGACGAGCGATCTGACGCTGCCGTTGGCCAACTGGGCCAGCGTGGCAACCCTGACCAATACCACCGGGAGCATCGCCTTTGTGGATTCGACACCGGGCCAGGGGCCGAGGTATTACATGGCGCTGCAAGTGCCGTAACGGAGGAATGGGCCATGACAAGCCCCGCCCGGCCACCGCCACTTCGAGGCTTTACTCTGATCGAGCTGTTGGTGGTGATTCTTACGATAGCGATCTTGGCGGCGCTGCTGCTGCCCGTGCTGGCTTCAGCCAAGGGGCGAAGCAAGGGGACCGCCTGTTTGTCCAATCTGCGCCAAATCGGCATCGCCATCCGCTCTTATGCAGACGACAACCTGGGCAACATCCCCTTTGGCCCGATGGCGGCCTTCACCAGTATCTTTGATCTTTATCCCTCAACCGGCGCGCCGACGAGCCTGATTTCGCTGAAAAGCGGCGCCCCGGTGGGATTGGGATTGATGCTGCCAGGACCCCTGGCCAGCCAGCCGAAGGTGCTGTTCTGTCCGGGCAGCGATCAGCCGGTGAATGAGGACGCGGAATTGGCGCAGGTGGGCATCGGGCAGGCGCAATGCAGCTACTACTACCGCCACGCCGGGAACACAAACTTGTTCGATTCGATGGGCGGCCCGGTTGTCCCCAATATCAAACTTGATAATTTGGGCCAGAATGGGAACGGCCAGCCCATACGCGCCCTGGCCATTGACACCCAGTTCCTCTGTCCGGCGGGTTTGGCTGGTGCCGGCATCACGCCGAGCACGCATCACCAGCGGAAGTCGGCGAACATCTTGTTTTCTGACGGGCACGCCGTTTCACGGCCCAATACCAACGGCCAATTCGAAGTGGACCTGAGCCTCACGAATTTGAAGCAGGCGTTCACGCTGATCCTGGGCGTTTTGGAAAAGGCCGACACGCAGCCGTGAGGGTGGCGGCACTGAGGCCGTCTTGGACGGTAGAGGTCAGAGGTCAGAGGCCAGATCGAGTCACGGCTCGGCAGAGTCTCGCCCTACCTTTGTGGGCTTGTGGAGGCGGGGACGCGCTCGAAATCTATGAAGCCGCGCTCGGCGTTGACGCCAAGCAGGTGGACGCGGATTTGCTCGCCCAAATCCAGGCCGCGTTCGCCCCGGACAATCCGGCCTTCCGCCGGCACGCTCAACAGCCGCGCATAAGTTCCCTTGTCCGCAGCGCCGGTGACAATGGCGTCGAAGGAGCGGCCGATTTGGGAAGCGAGCAGAGCGGCCGCGGCAACCTTCTTCATGAAGCGTTCCACCTTTTGCGCCGCCGATTCGCGGTCGGTGCAGTGATCGGCCAGGGCGGACAGTTCGGCTTGAGCATAAGGGACCGGGCCGCCGGCGAGGCACGCCTTCAGGAGGCGTTGCATGACCAAATCGGCATAGCGGCGGTTGGGCGCGGTGGAATGCGTGTAGTCATTGAGGGCCAAACCGAAATGGCCTTCGTGCTCCGTTCCCGGAGGTTCCACGATATAAACGCCCGGCCCCAGCGATTTCAACACGGCCAGCGACAATTCGGGGAAATGAAGGGCGTCGGCCTGCCGCCGTTGCTCCAGAAACGCGCCCAGCGCGCAGGGGTCCGGCTCGACCGGCAGCTTGACGCCCAATTGCGCGGCGATTTCCTGGATGCGGTCCCAGCGTTTGGGCGTGCGCACCACGCGCCTGACGCAGGGGGAATTGCGGGCGCGCAGAAACCGCGCCATGGCGACGTTGGCGGCGATCATGAAACTCTCGATGATGTCGCGGGCGGAATTCTCCTGCTGAATGGCGAACCGCTGGACCTGGCCGGCGACGACGATGGGCACGCTCTCCACGCCGCCGAGGGTAAGCGCGCCGTGTTCGATGCGGAACTGCTTCAATCGCTGGCTGGCCTCCTTCTGCAAGCGCAGTTGCTCGCAGAGGCCCGGCGGGACGGCGCCGTCGCAAGGCGCGCCAGACTGGCTGTCCAGCCATTGTCCCGCCTGATCGTAATTCAGCTTTGCCTTGTTGCGCAGGGCCGCGGCGAAAACATCCCCTTCGGCGATTTCCCCCGCGCTGTCAATGACAAACTCCATGATGAGCGCCGCCCGGTCTTCATCTTGACCCAGCGAGGTCAAATCGGTGGAAAGCCTTTCCGGGAGCATGGAAAAAACCGGCCCGCCGGTATAGACGGAGGTCGCATTATCCCTGGCGTGGAGATCGGCCGGGGAACCGGGCTTGACCACCGAATCCACGTCCGCGATGCCGACGCGGACGCGGAAGGCGCCGTTGGGGAGGCGTTCGGCCCATTCGACCTGGTCCAGATCGCGCGAGTCGGGGTTATCAATGCTTGACCAGAGGAGGTCGCGCAAATCGCGGCCCGGCGGGGCGGGGGTGGAATCGGGCAGCGAATTGACCTGGGCCAGAACGGCCGGGGGAAAATCCGGCTTGAACCCTGCGCGCAACATGGCGTTCCGGGCGGCCTGCTGGAAACTAAATCCGGCTGGGGGCTGAATCATGGGAGGATTAAACCATACTCCGGCAAAGCTGCGAATGAAAAAAGGGCGCTGCGGAGCGGAGAATGGGGGTGCATGACAATTTTTGGGGAGGCGGTTAAAGAGGGTGTTAGGGAATTCGACATAAATGCCTGTGAATCAAGGCCTTGCGACAAATAAATGAGGGGTATCGAGAAACATTGGACGCAGCGGTTTGTTTGGGGTAGCACGCAACCCTATGGA
>Ga0182027_10007514_pt1 | contig 16028 bp, 12 predicted proteins | sample 712E1DmetaG_FD_121300 | JGI IMG/M metagenome (GOLD analysis project Ga0182027, IMG submission 121300) | Permafrost microbial communities from Stordalen Mire, Sweden - 712E1D metaG (Illumina Assembly) | ecosystem: Environmental > Terrestrial > Soil > Wetlands > Permafrost | place: Sweden...
GGTGATGAGCAACGAAAAACTGGCAAAACTGCTTGGCCATTCACCGGGCTCATGGCGCCCCGGCTTGAGAAAGATGCTCGCCAAAATGAAGTGATTTCGGATAGCTTGCGCGAACATGATCACCGTCTGGCAGCAAGTCGAAGTGCGTGGAATTTTCGAAATTCCCGGCCTGCCGGACGTGCGGGTGGAAGCCCTGCCGGTCTTCAAGGATGACCGCGGCAGTCTGCATGAACTTTTCCGCGCGGACGAAATTCCCCCTGGTTTCAAGCCGTTGATGGCGTGTTCGTCGTGGTCGCATCCGGGCGTGACGCGCGGGCCGCACCAGCATGTCGGGCAGGATGATTATTTCACTTTTGCCGGCCCCTCCAATTTCACCGTTTTTCTCTGGGACGCCCGTCCGGGCGCGACAGGCGCGGCCAAAGGCTGGTTCATCCACACCGGAGAACAGGCTCCGTCACGCATCCACGTTCCGCGCGGCGTCGTTCACGCCTATCGCAACACCGGCAACATCCGCGGCCTCGTCGTGACAGTAACAAGCCTGCTGTTCAAAGGCGAAGGCCGGCGTGATCCCGTGGATGAAATCCGCCACGAACTGAATCCGCATTCACCCTACGAACCTCCGCAATCATGATCCAGGAACGCACGCATTGCCGCACTTGCGGCTCGAAAAATCTCAAGCTCATCCTCGACCTCGGCAAGACGGCGCTGGTCAACGATTTTCTGAAGCCGGAAGACGTGGCCGGATACAAAATCTCGCTGCCGCTGCGCGTGGTGCTTTGCCCGGACTGTTCGCTGGTGCAACTCGCCGACACAGTGGACCCGAAAATTCTCTACTCCCACTACGCCTACGTCACCTCCACATCGAAAACGATGGACACGCATCTGAACAAGATGATGACGCATCTCCTGTCCACCGGCCGGCTCGGCGCCGGCTCAAAGGTTCTGGAAATCGCGTCGAACACCGGCGTGTTCCTGAAAAAATTCAAGGAGCAAGGCTGCGAAGTTCTCGGCGTGGAACCGGCCGGCAACATCGCCGATGTCGCCCTCGCCACGGCAATCCCGACGCGCAAGGAATTTTTCAATGCGGCCACGGCGCGCAAATTAAAGACCGAATGGGGCGCGGCGGATTTGATCCTCGGTCGCCACGTGTTCGCACATATTGACGACCTGCGCGACCTGATCGCGGGCCTGGAAGCGATGTCGCATCAGGATACGTTGATCGCGTTTGAAGTGCCTTACCTCGTGGATTTTTTTGAACACACGGAGTACGACACGATTTATCACGAGCATCTTTCCTATATTTCGGTCCGCTCGATTGAGGCGCTGGTGAAGGATTCGCCGTTCATGTTGTCACGCGTGGATCACCATCCAATTCACGGCGGCTCAATTTTGTTCCACCTACGGCATCGCTCCTCGAGGGCCAGGCCGCACGCGAGCGTGGCGCAGGCGTTGCAAAATGAAAAACAACTGTGCCTGGCCGAGCCGGCGACATGGGCGGCGTTCGCACAACGCGTCACCCACATCCGCACGGAGCTGCCCGCGCTGATCCGCAAACTCAAATCGCAGGGCAAACACATCATTGGCTACGGCGCATCGGCCAAGGGCAACACGCTGTTGAACACCTGCGGCCTTGGCACCAGGCAGCTGGACTACATCATTGACAATACGCCGTTCAAACAGAACAAAATCGCGCCCGGCTCGTGGCTGCCCATCCGGCCTCCCGAAAGACTGCTGCAAGACCAGCCGGATTATGCGCTGTTGCTCGCCTGGAATTTTGCGCCGGAAATCCTGCGTCGCGAAACGGAATTCCAGAAGCGTGGCGGACGCTTCATCGTGCCGATTCCGGAACCGAAGATTGTCGAGCCGTCCCCATAATCTGCTTGTTTCAAACCCGAAAGTTCGATGAAGCAGATTGTCATGCTGGTGGGCATCGGAAACAACGACCGTGGTTCCGCGCGGCTGGCGTCGGAATTCGGGCGGACGGTGCTCGTGCAAGATGGTCCCGTAGGCCATAATGAGATATGGGAAAAAGGTGCGCGCACCTACAATGGCCCCGAAATTAGAATCAGGGAACCACGGTTGTTGTCAGAGTTGACTTTCGGCCTGCCGGGGCTCGTGCGCAACATCAGGAGCTATCACAAATTGATGGAAGGCAAGCCGTGCGGCCTCATCATCACCAGCGCCTATGTGCAGACTGTCGCCGGCCTGTGGTTGCGCGCCACCGGCAAGACCCGCAAGGTGGTCTGCATCGTGTCCGATTACCTGCCGCCGAGCGGCAGTCTGGCGGTGCGAATACACCGGCGCATCACGGGGTTATTAACGCGCATCGCCGCGAGACTTTCCGACGAAGCTTGGGCCGTTTCCCCGCGCATCCCGACGGTCAAGGCAAACCCGCGGAACTTCGTTCTGCCATTGCTGATTGACAATAACAACGCCCCACCGGACGGGCGCGACGAAATCGGCTACATCGGCTTTGCCTCGCCCGACCATGCCCTGGACGTTCTGTTCGACATCTGCCGCAAGCACGGTTTCAAGTTGAATGTTTTCGGCGACTCGCCCTATCTGCAATCCATCAGGCATCTCGCGCCGCCAAACACCATTTTTCACGGCATCACAAACGACAACGTGAAAATCGGCAGTGTGCTGTCGCGCTGTTTTTGCGGTTACGCCGTGTATCTCGACAGCAGCCCGCAGAGTTACAGCTACTACGGAATTCCGTCGAAGAGCCTCCAGTTCTTTGCGAGCAACGTCCCGGTCGTCACCACGAACACCGCGCATTTCACCGCGAATATCGGCACGGCAGGCGCGGGCTGCGTTGTCGATCCGGTGCCGGAGCAGATTGAAAAGGCAGTCCTCGACATCCGGGCGCGCTTCCCGGTTTATTACGCGGCCATCAACCGCTTTCGGGAAACCTGGAACACCGGCGTGGAAAAATTCCACCGCGAACGGCTCGCAGTTTTGCTGGAAGACAAAGCTTGAAAATCCGCCGCGAGGTCGGCGTCCCTCTTCGAGCCTTCCTTGACACCTGCGCTGTCACACCTAAACTTCGCGGTTTGTCAGATGAACGAACAATCCGACATATTGTCAATTTGACCGGAACCAAATGAAAAAACCCTTCACCACACCAGCACCCCGTTACAATGGTGTTTATGCAGCATTGTTGTTCGCTGCCGTGCTTGCACTTCTCTTTTGGCGCAGTTTCCTTCCCGGTTTTGTCCACTTCTCAAACGACGGCCCGCTGGGACAACAAATGACCGCGTGGGCGCGCTGGCCGCAGTCCTTCCTCGGTTCGTGGGGCGATATGAATGACATTGGTGCCAACACCGGCTCGCATCCGCCGACGGTGAGTGTGCTGATTGGTTGGTTAATGGGGCCGGTTGGCTACGCGAAATTTCTGGCGCCCAGCGCGCTGTTTATTTTGGGACTCGGCGCCTGGTCTTTTTTTCGGCAATTGAAACTCGCGCCGTTGGCGGCGACCCTTGGCGCACTGGCTGCGACGCTGAATTCCACCTATTTCGCAACGGCCTGTTGGGGCGTGGCTACACAGCAAATTGCCATCGGCTGGGATTTTTTTGCGCTTGCTTTGGTGGTTTCCAACACTTCGGAAACTCCAGCGCTCATTCGCTTGGCGAGACTGGCCGGGGCCGGGCTGGCTGTCGGCATGAATGTTATGGAAGGAGCCGATATTGGCGCCATTTTCAGTTTAATCATCGCCGGTTTTGTTTTCTTCAGGGCTGTTGCCTGTGAAAATGGTTCGCCTTGGGCTAAGGCGGGACGCAGCATCGGTCAAGTGACGATGGTCGCGTTGTTCGCCGGTTTTATCGCCTTCCAAACCGTCGTGTCGCTGGTGAGTACTCAAATCGTCGGCGTCGTTGGCATGGGACAAGACACAGAGACTAAAGCGAAACATTGGGACATCGCCACGCAATGGAGTCTGCCAAAAACAGAAACACTAGGCTTATTTGTCCCCGGCGTGTTTGGTTACAAATATGACACGCCCAGAGACATGATGGATTTTCTCCAGAACAGCTACCAGGGCGGTGTTTATTGGGGGCTGGTGGGATGTGATCCGTCATGGGACAGCTTTTTTGCGAATGGAGAAAAGGGAACGCCGGGGCAGGGCATTTTCCGTTTTGCGGGGGGGCAGAATTATGCCGGCATCCTGGTGGTGTTGGTGGCGCTATGGGCAATCGCGCAATTATTCCAGCGCAAGGACTCCATGTTCACAACCACGCAGCGCAAATACATCTGGTTCTGGACAGTGGTGTTGACGATCTCGCTGTTGCTGGCTTGGGGACGATTTGCGCCCTTCTACAAATTTATGTATATGCTGCCGTATTTCTCCACAATCCGAAACCCGGCAAAGTTCGTTCTCGTCTTTTCTTGGGCGATTGTGGTCCTGTTCGCTTACGGCGTCCATGCCTTGAACCGGTGTTGTTTGGAAACACCGGCGACCGGTTCCGCTTCATTGCTGGCACAACTAAGGAAGTGGTGGACAAAAGCCGGCAGGTTCGATCGAAACTGGACATGGTTTTGCCTGCTGGCCTTTGCTGCCAGCGTGCTCGCGTGGTTGTTTTACGCCGCGGAAAAACCGGGCCTGGTCAGTTATTTGCAAAAGGCGGGATTTCCTGACGAAGAAATGGCAAAACTAATGGCTGCATTCAGCGTCGGGCAGGTCGGTTGGTTTATTCTTTTGTTCGCGCTGGCCATCGGACTTTGCCTGCTCGTGCTTGCGGGAGTTTTTACCGGAAAACGCGCCCGGCTCGGCGGCATCTTGCTGGGCATTTTGCTCGTGTTTGATTTGGGACGGGCGGATTTGCCCTATATCACTCACTGGAACTACCAACAAAAATACGACATTGATACCAATGATTCCGCCAAATCCACCAATCCCGTCATCAATTTTCTGTGCGACAAACCTTACGAACACCGGGTTGGCTATGGACTGACATGGCCATTGTCAACGCCGTCACAATTCTTAACGTTTGACCAGCTATACAAGGTTGAATGGATGCAGCATCACTTCCCCTATTACAACATCCAGTCACTCGACGTGGTCCAGCGCCCGCGTCTGCCGGCCGATCTGTCAGCATATGAAGGCGCATTCCAGATCGGGATCAAGCAGAACAGTTCCGGGCAGTTGATGGTGGATCCAAGCACCTTCCCGCAGGCAACCCGCCGCTGGGAATTGACGAACACCCGTTACCTCCTCGGCCCGGCGGGCCTCCTTGAACTGCTCAACGACCAATTTGACCCGCTCCAACACCGTTTCCGCATCATCCAGAGATTCAGTGTCTTGCCCAAACCGGGCGTCGCCGATCCGGACGGTATTTCACCGGAACAGTTCGTAAATTATCTGCCACCGGACAAACAGACTGCTTTCCCCAACGCAGACGGCCCTTACGCTCTCTTTGATTTCACCGGCGCCCTGCCTCGCGCCAAATTGTATTCCCACTGGCAAATCAACACCAACGACGCCGCCACGCTGCAAACCCTGGCCAGCACGAATTTCGACGCGTGGCAGACCGTTTTGGTTTCCACGCCGCTGCCGGCCGCATCGGCCGCAAACGCCACCAATGAAAACCCCGGAACGGTCGAATACAAAAGCTATGCGCCGAAGGACATAAAGCTCGACGTCAAAGCCAGCGCAGCATCGGTGCTCCTGCTCAACGACAAGTTCGACCCGGGGTGGCGCGTGTTCGTGGACGGCAAACCGGCGGAACTATTGCGCTGCAACTTCATCATGCGTGGTGTCTATTTGAAACCTGACGCGCGTATGGTGGAATTTCAGTTCAGCTCGGCCAACAAACCGCTTTGCGTCACATTGACGGCGTTTGGTGTCGGAATTCTTTTGTGCGGATTCCTGTTATTTACGACGCGACGCAGCTCCCGGCCGGCGGCCTAGCCGTAAATATTTTTGGGATGCCGCTTCCGGCCCAAAATCCGGAAAAGATAAAAATCCCGTGACACGACCAGGACCTGTCCCGCCAGCCACAGCGGCCGACCGGTGATGCCGCGTGCGGCTTGGACGATTTGGCTTGAGCAGGCGGCGTTCCCGTTCTGGCGGACGCGCCTGGCCTTGATACCCGCGCGCACCGCCAGCAGGCCTTTCAATTTCATTTTTCGATGCCAGCTCCAGCCTTTGCCGCGCAGGGCTTCATTCGTTTCCATCGTCCGCCACTCGTCCAACACGAGCGACGGGATGCTGGCCCCGAGGAGAACCGTCTGAGTGGAACCATGCCAGCGGTATTTTGCCAGGAGCCGGCGAACGTGAACCAGTTTTTCGCAATGTGCGCCGAAAGCCGCCCAGAAAACCATGTCGCCGACAATGGGATAATCCAGCGGAAAAAGGCAGGGCGAAGGTTGTCCGGCAGTCTTCATCAGCGTCGCGCAAAACGCCTGATTGCCAATTTCCGCCTTCCATTTCAAAAAATTGTCGCGGGTCAGCACTTCAATCTTTCCGTCCGGCTTTCCGGAGTTGCTGAGGTGTTTGCTGTCTTCGTTTATGCGCTCGTCGAGCGACCAGGCCAGTCCGCGGCCGGCGCATTCCAACAGCAGACCGGTCATCACTTCGTAAAACTGCGGCTCAATCGTGTCGTCGGCGTGAAGGATTTGCAGATATTCCGTCTGGTCGGCAAAATCGAGGGCGCGATTGAAATTGCCGAACAGGCCGAGGTTGGTCGGATTACGGATAAACTCGCAGGTGATGCCCTTGAAACTGCGCGCGATTTCTTCCGTGCGGTCGGTCGAACAGTTGTCCAGCACCACGACGCGGTCGGGACGGAGTGTCTGGCGCGCAATGGAATCCAATGTTTGTTCGATGAATTGTTCGCCGTTCCAGACGGGGACGGCAGTGAGAATTTTTGACTTCATCGGAAAAATCACAGGCAATAACGCCCGTCAAAAATCAGTTTGCCGGCGAACCTTTTCTTCGCAGCACGAAATTCCGGCCACGCTGTCAGCACTGCGATCACCTCCGCTTGTTTGACGACCTTCGCCAGACTGTCCGCATACTTGATGGGATGATGGTAAACACGCCGGTAGGATTCGTTGGACATTGGATCGTAGGCAACGATGTTTTTTCGTCCGCGCTTCAACAGCAGTTCGATGATCCGCGCGGCGGGGGTTTCGCGCACGTCATCGCTGCCGGGCTTGAACGACAGTCCCAGGATGCCGATGCGCGTGCGCGCCTTCGTGGCACGAATAATTTTCCCGACAAAGTGCCGCGCAATGGCATCGTTCGCGGAAATGACTCCGCGCAGCACGTCCGCCTTCACGCCGGCGGCACGGGCCGAGTGTTGCAACGCTGCAATGTCCTTCGGCAGACAATAACCGCCGAAGCCGCAACCCGGGAAAAGATAACCCGTCATCTTTGCCGGATATCCCGACCAGCGCCGGTCCAGATGCAACATTTGAAACGCGGCCTTCACGTCAATGCCGCCGATGGCGTCGGCGACCATCGAGGTCTCGTTGGAGAAACTGATGAGCGTGGCCAGCAGCGCGTTCGAAACCGACTTGATGAACTCGGCGGTGCCCGGCGTCACACGGCAGACGCGTGTGCGGAACGGTTCGTAGAGCCGTGCGACTGCGGCAAAACTCGTGTCGTCCCCGGCGCCGATGACAACGCGGCCGGGCCGGGTGAAATCCTCCCATGCAACGCCTTCGCGCAGAAATTCCGGATTGCTGGCCAGGCCAACATCACGGCCAACCTTGCGTCCAGCCTGTGCAAACAGCGGCACGATGCTGCGCGCCGTGGTGCCGGGCGGCACGGTGGATTTGATGACCAGGGTCGGCCTGCGTTTCGGCGGGAGCGCATTCAAGGTGTCGCTCACCGCACGCTGAAGAAACGAAACGTCCGCCGCACCGCGGCGGTTTTGTGGCGTGCCGACACAATAAAAAATCACGTCCGCGTCCGCGACAGCCTCCGCCAGGCTCCCGCAAATGAAAAATCGCTTTCCGGCCAGCGCGTGTAATTGCTCCGGCAGATGCGGTTCGTGAAAAAGCAGCCGTCCGGCGCGTAGGCTTTTGGCAATGCGCGTCGAGGCGTCAAAACCGCGCACGGTAAAACCTTTGCGGGCGAAACCGAGCGCGGTGGTCAGGCCGACAAAGCCCAGACCGATCACCGCGACGCGGGATTTTGTTGCTCGTGCCATAAAAATTTCAAAAAGCGTTCGACACCCTCCTCCACGTAAATGGAAGGCTGGTAATTCAGTTTCGTGCGCGCCCGGGTGATGTCGGGGCAACGCCGTTCGGGGTTGTGCGTGAGGTAATCTTTTTCTGTTGCGGCTTGAAAAACGACCTTGCCTTTGTAACCGGCCAGCTTTTCGCCGGCCTGCCGGAAATGTTCCGCGAGCTGCCGTACCGAAATTTCCGGGCGCTCGATGCCGATGTTGAACGCCTCAAACCGGTCGTGCAGCAATGCCTTGAAATAACCGGCCACCGCGTCGGCAACGTAACAAAACGTCCGCTTGGGCGCGCCGCTGGAGAGGATGACGATGTCCCGGTTCTTGAGCACGCATTGCGCGAAATCTGCGGGCGCGCGCCGGTCGGTGAGCGCCATGCCGGGACCATAGTTGTTGAACGGACGCACGACGCGCACCGGCGTGCCAAAGGTGTTGGCGAAAACCCAGCACAGCGTTTCACCAAAGCGTTTGGCTTCATCGTAGCAGGCGCGCGGGCCGACGCAGGAAACGTTGCCCCGGTATTCCTCGTTCGTCGGAATCGCCTCCGGCGCAGGGTCGCCGTAGATTTCACTGCTGGAGAAAAACAACAGCCCCTTGAGCTTTGCGTCGCGATAGGCGTCGAGCAGGTTGCGCAAGCCCCAGATGTTGGCGTCCAGCGTGACCAGCGGATGCTTGCGGTAAAAGGTCGGTGAGGCAATGGACGCCATGTGCAGCACATAATCCGCCGTGTTCGCGCCAGGCACCGTTTCCAGCCGGTCGGATGCAATGTCGAAACTGTGAACCGCGACGTTGGGATAAGCAGCCGCAAGCCGATCAATCCACGATGGCCGGCCCAGCACAAATTTGTCGAGCAGCACCACCGCCTTGGGCCGAATGCCCTCGCCAGTCAGATGGCAGAGAAAGTGCGAAATGTAATAACCCAGAAAGCCCGCCGCGCCGGTGACCAGAACAGTCGCGCCATCCAGCTGCGAGGCTTCCGGCAGTTGAGCGCGCAAATGGCGCATGTCCTCCGCTACGACGGGATTGGCCCAGGCTTGGAGTGATTTTTTGGCTGGCGGCATGGCCATGTTCAATTTCCGGGTAGCGTCTGTGATTTAAGCGGCTGGCTCAAGGCGTTTTTGGCACGGCGCTTTGGCGGTTGAAAACCGCCGCGTCCTTCGCCTATGCTCTCAAGCGCTCCGGTGCAAACACCGGATGCCAGACTGCTATGAACCAGAAAAATGACTTGTCGGCGGTGCCCGTGTTCATCCTTTGTGGCGGACTGGGCACGAGGATCAAAGAGGAAACCGAGTTTCGCCCCAAACCAATGGTGCCCATTGGCGAGCATCCGATTCTGTGGCACGTCATGCAGATCTATGCCCGGCACGGTTTCAAACGGTTTGTGCTTTGCCTGGGATTCAAGGCCGAGGTGGTGAAGGATTATTTCCACAACTTTCATCTGCACAACGCCGATTGCACCATCAAACTCAAAACCAACGAAGTGACGGTCCATGAAACCCGGCTCAAACTGGACTGGGAGGTCACGCTGGCCTACACTGGCGATAAAAACATGACCGGGAGCCGCATCGCGCAGGCCACGCGCAAATATCTCGGCGCAGCCGAACATTTTGCGGTGACCTACGGCGACGGCCTGGCCGACGCCGACCTCACCGGTGAATTCCGTCAGCATCGCGAATGCAGTAAAATCGGCACCGTTCTCGGGGTCAACCCCCCCTCGCGCTTCGGCGAAATCAAGGTGAAGGGCAACCACGTGGCCGCCTTCGCCGAGAAGCCCGAAATCGAGGATCACTGGATCAATGGCGGCTTCTTTTTCTTCCGGCGCGCCTTTCGGAAATATCTTTCCGAGGATGAAACCTGCGTGCTCGAACGCGAACCGCTCGTGCGCCTGGCGCGTGACGGCCAGCTTGACGTTTATCGCCACCACGGTTTCTGGATCAGCATGGACACCCAGCGCGACCGCGAACAACTCACGAAAATGGTCGAATCCGGCAACCCGCCCTGGCTTGCGCCACAGCCATGAAATTCACCGGGACCCCGCTCAAAGGCGCCTGCGTCATCGAACTCGAAAAACGCGGCGACGAGCGCGGCTTTTTCGCGCACTTTTTCTGCGAACGCGAATACCAGCAGCACGGCCTCAACCACAAAATCGTCCAGATCAACAATTCGTTCAGCAAACACCGCGGCACGCTGCGCGGGCTGCACTACCAGCTTCCGCCCAGGGCCGAGGACAAGATTTTCCGCTGCCTGCGCGGCGCGATTTTCGACGCCATCATTGACCTGCGCCCGGATTCGGCGACGTTCCTGAAACATTTCACCGTCGAATTGACCGCGGAAAACCGCGCGATGCTTTACATCCCGAAAGGCTTTGCGCACGGATTCATGACGCTGGCGGACGAGACCGAGACGCTTTATCTCGTCACGGAATTTTACTCGCCGGAACATGAGCGCGGCATCCGTTACAACGACCCAAAGTTCGGAATCCGCTGGCCGCTGGAGCCAACGGTGATTTCGGACAAGGATCGCAACCTGCCGGATTTCAATCCGGCAACCCGCCTCAAATAACGCGCCGGTTTCATGAAAATCCTCTTCACTGGCGCCAGTTCGTTCACGGGGTTTTGGTTCGCCAAAACCCTCGCCGCCGCCGGACACGAAATGGCCTGTCCTGTGACCGGCGACCTGGAGCATTACGCCGGCGTCCGCCGGCAGCGGGTTGAACAACTGAAACAGCCCGGTCGTTTCATTCCGCATGCGCCCTTTGGCTCCGAAAATTTTCTTCAGGCCGTCCGTGAAAATCGTTTTGACCTGCTCTGCCACCATGCGGCAGAGGTCAGGAATTACAAAAGCCCCGACTTCGACGCGTCCCGCGCCCTTCAAAACAACACGCTGAACCTCCGCGCCGTGCTCGCGGCAATGAAACCGCGCGGATTGAAAGCGGTCATTCTCACGGGCACCGTCTTCGAACCGGATGAGGGCGCGGGCGATGAACCGCTCCGCGCGTTTTCACCCTACGGCCTGTCCAAGGGCATGACCTTTCAGTTTTTCCGGCATTGCTGTCACGAGGCCGGCGTGCCACTCGGGAAATTTGTGATTCCCAATCCGTTCGGGCCTTTCGAAGACGTGCGCTTTACGGCTTATCTCATGCGTAATTGGCAGGAGGGCAAATCAGCGGGGGTCAAAACGCCCGATTACTTGCGCGACAATATCCACGTGGATCTGCTCGCGGCGGTTTATGGCCGGTTCGCCAGTCGTGCCGTCACAATGAAAAACGGCCTCATCAAAACCAATCCCAGCGGTTACGTCGAAAAACAGGGGCAGTTTGCCCAACGCGTTGCACGTGAAGTCAGGGCGCGAACCGGCTGGGCTTGTGAATTGGAACTGGCGAAACAGGAGGATTTCAGCGAACCACTGCACCGCGCCAACACCGAACCGGCCATGAAACTTGTGACGGAGTGGAACGAGAGTGCGGCGTGGGACAACTTCGTTGCGTTCCACCGGCTGGGAAGCTGAAATCAATCCAGCCGCGATCAACGGGATCACCTGCCTTTTAGACCGGTTGGGGGACGGTTCAAGCCGGACTCTTGTTCACGGCGCCGAAGTTCGCCACCTTTTTGAAGGCGTTCCCCACCACGCGCATGGCCACAGCCGGATGTTTGATGCATTCCTTGCTGTAGTGAACCTTGTTCCGCCACAGCTTGGTGATGAAACGTTTCCGGTGCCAGCGGGACACGAGTTTGTGATGGGCTACTTCGATTTCCTCGGGGGTCAGCGCGTCTGTGCGGATCACCGAGCGGTTGGCCCCGTCGTATTCGTCAAAATCACCGCTCAACAGATGGCCTCGGGCGATAAGTTGATCGTAAAGCACGCTGCCTGGATAGGGAGTGGCGATGGAAAACTGGACCGAATCCGGGTTCACGTCGTCCACCCATTCCATTGTCTTCTGGATGGTTTCTTGCGTTTCGCCCGGCAGACCAACAGTCATGGAAAGATGGCACTTGATGCCAATGCGGATGGTTTCCTTGATGTTGATGGTGGCCACCTTCAAATCCAGCTTCTTGCCGCAATCATCAACGATCTTCTGGTCGGCCGATTCCACGCCGTATTTGATGGCAACCATGCCCGCCTCCCGCATCCGGTGGAGCGTCTCAATGTCGGTGGTGTCGGCGCGGGACATGGCCGACCACGGCATGTTGAGCTTGTGTTTGATGAATTCATCGCACAGCGCAATGATGCGCTTTTTTCCGATGTTGAAGGTGTCGTCGTCGAAATAGAACGACTTGCTGCCATACGTGTCACGGCAGTGTTGTATCTCATCCGCCACATCCTTCGGGTCGCGTATGCGGTATTTGTTGCCGCCATACATCAACTGCGGCCACTGGCAGAAATTGCACGTGAACGGACAACCCCGGCTGGCATGCACCTGCAGGCAGGGGGTGGGCATGTTGCCCTGATTGTCCCAATAAATGTCCATCGGCAGAAATTCCCGCGCCGGCCAGGGCAATTCGCTCAATTCAACCAGCGGCGCCCGGCCGTTGGATTTCGGCGTGCCATCTGCCGCACGATAGATCAATCCCTGGACGGCGTCCTTGGGACCGTGGAGATTCTGTGCCACCCGCAACACAACAAATTCATACTCGCCCTCGACCGCGAAATCCACGTCGGGGTTGTTGTTGAGAAACTCAGGCTTGTACATCAAGTGATGCGGGCCGCCAAAAAACAGCTTCGCTTCCGGCAGGATCTCCTTGACCTTCTTCGCCTGGCGCAGGTCCGTGCGGATCGACGCGGTGGCCACTTCATGCACCACCAAATCGGGCGCAAACGCCTTCATGCGTGCGAAGTAAACCTCCTCGCTCATTTTTTCCGCAATGGCGTCGATCATCAAAACTTCGAAGCCATTTTTCTGCAACAGCGCGGCGCAATAGGCGAGATAGAACGGGAACGGCATGTAGGGCGAAATGGCCAGTTCAAAGTGCGGCCACCGGCAGCCGGCGCGCACGCCGATGTGCCCGGGTTTGCTCCAGGGCGCGTTCCCCAAAAAAACCTTCCTGGCGGCTGCGCCCCCCAAATGGTCATGGCTAGAAATCATAGGGCAATTCTATCCCACCCACAAACCATGTCAAGTAGTTTTGTGAATCATTTGTTTTAATATAACTCATTCGCAACATTGCCTGCAGCCGGCACAATTCCGTGCCAGATGCTCACAGTCCGGTCGGGTGGTCCAGAAATCCCCATGGCAGCTTGAATTTCCCGGAAAGATGCGCCGCCAGCGCCTTCACGCCGAACGTCTCCGTCGCATAATGGCCGCCGTAAAGCACGTTGATGCCCAATTCCTCCGCTTGTGAATAAGTCCAGTGCGGCCCTTCGCCGGTGATAAACGTGTCCACGCCCTCTTCAGCGGCCTGCTTCAAATCGCCGCCCGCGCCGCCGGTCACGACGCCGATTTTTTCGCAAACGTTTTTGCCGCCGGGAAGAATTCGCGGCTTCGCCCCCGTCGCGCGCGCCAATCGCCCGGCCAGGGCCGCGCGCGGAATTTTTTGGCGCGCCTGAAATCCGATGAACCGGCCGTGACTGAAGAAAAATGGCTTCAACTTTTTCAAGCCGAGCGCGGCACAAAGCTGCGCGTTGTTGCCAAGCCGCGGATGCGCATCCAGCGGCAAGTGCGAACTGTAAACCGCCAGGTTGTTTTCGATGAGCAATTGAAGCAGTTCGTATTTTTTGCTCGTCCATGGACTCGGCGGCGACCAGAACAATCCGTGATGGACGATCATCAAGTCCGCCCCGACCGCAATGGCAAGCTTCACGGTGGCGAGGCTCGCGTCCACCGCTGCGGCGATGCGCGTGACGTGGCCGCGATTTTCCACCTGCAACCCGTTGACGGCGCCCTCGTAGTCCTCGACTTCTTTTGTGCGCAAAATCCGGTCACAGTAATTTGTGATGGCGGTGAGCAACAGTTTCGGCATGGCACGATGAAAGCAGAATCTGGCGCGGGTGCAAAGCGTGAAAGCACCACAGCCCGCGTCTGAAAAATCCCGGATGATTTGTGAATCGCTCAACCAACAACGAAGAAAATCAACGCAATTTTTCCCCAAAAAACTTCCTCAAATTTTCTCATCAGGTCATTCTTGGTCGATTCGCACTCAATCCCGGCCTTGCGCGTTGGTGCCTTTCATGCCATAGAAAAAACCCATGCGCCTGTTCATTCTCTGTTGGCTCGCCATCCTCGGCGGCTGGTTTTCAACATTTGCCGCGCTGGCTGACGAGGAAACCTGCGCCGCGTGCGACATCAGGGTTCTCGTGAGCGGCCAGTTCCAACACGGGCGCGGACACGAGAGCATGGCAATTGCCGGGGCGCCGCGCCGGGGCGAGGAGGCATTCCGCGAGGAAATTTATGGCACAAACTTCACGCTGACCGTGCCGCATCTGCCGGCGGGCGAATACACCGTTTGCCTCGGTTTTGCAGAAGTGGATTTTTTGAGCGCAGGCCAGCGCGCGTTTGACATCACCTGCGGCAGCCAGACGCTAGCGGGCAACCTCGACATTTTTGCCGCCGCCGGCGGGGCGGGCAAAGTTTATTTCGTCACCAACCACATTGACTTCCCGGGTGATGCCGTCGGGGGGCCGCTGGCGCTCCGTTTCATCGGGCGCATCAACCCGGCCAAGCTGAACACGTTCGAACTCCGAAACGCGTCCGGGCAATCCCTCGTTTCATTCAGCGCGCAGGATCTGGTCAACGCCGAGGACGCCACTGCGCTGCAGCCGCCTGTCGTCACCGAGCCGGAAATCTGGAAGGACGCTTCGCAACCGGTCGCCGCCCGCGTCAAGGACCTCGTGAGCCGGATGTCGCTGGTGGAAAAGGTGCAGCAGATGCGCAACGGCGCGGCGGCCATTCCGCGGCTTGGCATTCCGGCTTACGATTACTGGAGCGAATGTCTGCACGGCGTGGCGCGCGCCGGCGTGGCGACCGTTTTTCCCCAAGCCATCGGCATGGCGGCCACGTGGGACACGCCGTTGATTCATCAGGAGGCGGATGTCATTGCCACCGAAGCGCGCGCCAAGCACAACGATTACGTCAGCCAGCACGACGGCAACAGCGCGCGTTATTGCGGCCTCACGTTCTGGACGCCGAACATCAACATCTTTCGCGACCCGCGCTGGGGCCGCGGCCAGGAAACCTACGGCGAAGACCCGTTCCTCACCGCGCGGCTCGGGGTGGCTTTTATCCGCGGATTGCAGGGTGACGATCCGAAATACATCAAGGCCATGGCCTGCGCCAAGCATTTTGCCGTGCATAGCGGCCCGGAACCCGACCGCCACCGTTTCGACGCCGGGCCGCCGGAACGGGATTTTTATGAAACGTATCTGCCGCATTTCGAGGCCGCCGTGCGCGAAGGCCATGTCGGCGCGGTGATGGGCGCCTACAATTCCGTTTATGGCAAACCCGCCTGTGCGAACCCGCTTTTGCTCACCGAACTGCTGCGCAACCAATGGGGGTTTGACGGCCACGTGGTCTCGGATTGCGGCGCGATTTACGACATCTATCGCAATCACCGGTTTGCCGGCACCCCGGAGGAGGCGGCGGCGGATGCGGTGAAGGCGGGTGACGACCTTTGCTGCGGCACGGATTACAGCAGCCTGACGCGCGCGGTAATCAAGGGGCTGGTTTCCGAGGCGGAAATTGACACCGCGCTCAGTCGCGTGCTCAAGGCGCGCTTCCAGCTCGGCTTGTTTGATCCGCCGTCCATGGTGCCTTATGCCCGGATTCCACTTTCGGAAAACAATTCTCCCGAACACGAGGCGCTGGCGCTCAAGGTCGCGCGCGAATCCATGGTGCTGCTGAAAAATGACGGA
>Ga0182027_10007515_pt1 | contig 16026 bp, 10 predicted proteins | sample 712E1DmetaG_FD_121300 | JGI IMG/M metagenome (GOLD analysis project Ga0182027, IMG submission 121300) | Permafrost microbial communities from Stordalen Mire, Sweden - 712E1D metaG (Illumina Assembly) | ecosystem: Environmental > Terrestrial > Soil > Wetlands > Permafrost | place: Sweden...
CACTGGGTGCTGACGGATGACGGCTGGTATTGGGCGTCGGATTATGCCTGGGGCTGGGCGGTGTTCCACTATGGGCGCTGGAGCCACGAAAGCCGCCTGGGGTGGGTCTGGGTCCCCGGCAATGTCTGGGCTCCGGCCTGGGTGGCCTGGCGGAACACAACGGACGGTTTTGCCGGCTGGGCGGCGTTGCCGCCGGGCGTTCATTTTCAGCCCGGCGTGGGACTGTTTGCCGGCGCGGGGCGCGGCGGGTGGAATGTCAGTTATGGGTTGAACGCCGCCTCGTTCACTTTCGTGGCGCAACAGCATTTTCTGTCCCGCAACGTGGGCCGTTTCGCCGCTTCGGCGACCCGCTCGGCGGCCCTGTTCCAGAGCAGCACGCCAGTCAATAATTATTCCTTTTCCGGCCGGAGAATCCTCAACACGGGCGTGAGCGCCGGGCAGATTGCGGCGGCGGCCAAGGCGCCCGTGCCCAAGCTGGCGATGCGGGACGTCTCCTCGCCGGATGCCGCGGGCGGCAGGACCGCCGGGAAGAGTCTGGCGGTTTTCCGCCCGGATGCAGCCGCGCCGGCGGTCCGGGCACCGGCTGAAGCGCAGGCCCGCCCGGTTTTGATTAACAAGACACCGCGCCCAGCCGCGCCGGAGCCGGCGATGGCGCGGGCGGTTTCAACCAGACCGGCCACGGCGGCGACGGATGACTCCGTCCAGGCGCCGCGCGCAAGTTACACCGCGTCCCCTTCCCGGCCCGGTTTCATCAGCGGCAATTTCCAGCCCCCGGCCGCCCGGACAACTCCGTCATCCGCCGCGCCCGCCGCGCCCGCGGTTGGCGGGCCGTCATTGACAGGCGGTGGGGATGTCCGCCGTATCCCGTCGCCCGCCGGGCCGGCTCCTGCCGTCGGCTATCCTTCGTACAGCCCGCGCGGCTTCTACTCTGCTGCGCCGGCAGTGCCGGGAACCGCGCCGTCTTTCAATCCGCCGCAACGCAGCATGCCCCCCAATACCGCTCCGGCCTACAATCCGCCGGCAACAGCCGCGCAGCGCAACGCCCCTGCCTACAACGCGCCGGCCAACAATGCGCCGTCCTATAACCCGCCGGCGGCAGCCGCCCCGCAACACAGCGCCCCGGCTTACAGCGCGCCGGCATCCGCCCCGGCTGACAGCCACAGCGGCGGCGGACAGGGCAGCCAGGGAAACAGTGCGGCGGGGTCAAACTCCTCGTCCAATCCCTCGAAAACTTCAAAGTAGGACGCGCTGACTGAATAGCACTCCATTAGACCAGCCCCACCCATTTGCGCCCGGCCCAATAGACGGCCAGGAGGAAAAGGATGGCGCCGCCCCACCGCGGATCGCTCCACAGGCGGACGCGCTTTTCGACGGCGCCAGGTTCGGGCAGGAGAGAAATTTGCTTGACAACATTGTCGAACTCGTCCGCCGAAAAACTGGCGCCCTGCGAGACGGCGGAAATCTCCTGCAGGATCCGCGCGTTGACGGGCTGGCCCTGTTTCTCCAGAAGAGGCGGAACCACCAGCAACCCGGTTTCCAGATGGCGGCCATGCGCCTCGGAGGCGACCTCGATCTTATACTGGCCGCTCTCCAGGGCGGCGAAGCCGGACTTGAAAACGCCCCAGCCTCCCTCCAGGGGCGCGAATTCCAGCCGCTCCACCCGTCCGCCCGGGGAGGTGATCCTGCCGGTGACGGGTCCGTTGTCAATAGGAAAACCGGCTTCGTCCAGCACGGTGGTCTGGAGATAAACGGGGTCGCCGGCCTGTGGGGTTTCCGGGCTATAGCTGAGGCGGATGCCGTCCTTCTCCGAAAGGTGGCGCTGATGGGCCATCCAGCGGACCACCTGCCCCCAGAACCGGTAGTGAAATTTGTCCTCCACGCCCCGCCGCCAGCGCCAGGCGCTGTCGGTGCCGAGGAACAGCACCTTGCCCGCGCCGGCGGCACGGGTCACCAGCAGGGGCACGCGGCCAAAATCATTGCGCAGGGAAGAATGGACGGCGAGAACCTCCGAGCCGGGACGGCTTTTTTCCACGGCGGCGGACCAGAAGAAGCCGGGCAATTGCTTCCACAGTTCGTCATTGCGATCTTCATCCGAATCGAAGCGGGTGAGCCAGTGGCGTTTGCCGGCGCTGGTCAGGATCAGTTGCGCCTCGTTCTGCAATCCGATGCCCAACGGTTTGGAGGCGTCCAACAGGACGGGATACAAATCGGCGAGCGGGCTGTTGAGAAAAGTCGCTTCGCGGCCGCGCTGACCCGGAACAAAGACCAGCCCGCTGGCCTGCTGCTCGACCAGGCCCCGGATCATGGCGGCGTTGGTTTCTGTCAACTCATTTTGGCCGAGGCCAACGTCGCCCAGAAAGATCACATCGTACGGGGCCAGCGCCTCTTTGGTGGCGGGGAAGGCGGGGATGTAGTTGGGGCCGTCACCCGGCCCGATCTCAGGATGGTACAGGAGGCACTGCATGTCCACGCCGGGATCGCGGGCCAGGGCATTGCGCAAGTAGCGGTATTCCCAGCGCGGGAGCGAATCCACCACGAGCACCTTGAGTTTTTCCTGGCGGATGGAAATATGGAAGGAACGTTCGTTGTTTTCGGCAATGCTTTCCTCCGGTTCCACCGGCACCTTGACAGTGGCGGTGATTTCTCCGGCGGCGCGCGGGGACCAGAGGACGGCGTCTTCCACCGCGCCGTTGGGCGGGATGGTGATGTCCTTTTTCGCCTGCTGCCCTTGCGGATCATAAATCGCGACGGTCGTCTTGACTTGGCGGGCGAGGTGGCTGGTGACCTTAAAAGGAACGGCGATGTCCTCGCCCAAAAGACCGTAGGCCGGCATGGAGACATTTTCCAGAATCAAGTCCGGCAGGGGCGTCTGCCGGCCCACCGCCACGGTGAAAATAGGGATGTTTTGTTCGCGATAGCGGGTGGCGGTGGCCAGCGGGGATTTGCCCAGGTTCCAATCGCCGTCGCTCAAAACGAGCACGGCCTTAAGATTCTTGAATCGCTGCAAAGTCAGTTCCAGGGCGGCGTTGAGGTCCGTGCCGTTGATGGCGTTGGCGTTGGTGGAAGGGACGGCGAAGTCTTCGACCGCCACCTTGGCCTTGTTCTCCAGGGGCAGCCAGAATTTGGCGGCGCGCCGGGCGTCCAGCCATTGGGCGCGGCTGACGACGTTGTTGGTCAGCGTCAGATCGCGTGTTTTCATGCTGTCGGAGGCGTCCATCAGGATGGCGATCTCCGGCGCGACGTTTCGTTCGAGGCGTTCCACGTATTCCGGGCGCAGCAAGGTGAAGACGAGCAGCGTCACCAATAAAAAGCGCAGGCACTCCAGCCGTCCCACCGCGCGGTTGCGGGCGCTCCGCCGCCAGTGGGCAAGACTCAGCCAGCCCGCGCAGAGCCAGATGGCCAGCGCGGGGACGAGCACCGAAAGCGGGACGGCAAGAGACCAGTGGTTCATCGGAAGAAAGGTAATTTCACGCTCGTTGTTCCTCCGGTTGCGGCGCGGGTTTCATCGTGGCGGCGAGCTGGGCCGGCCCCGGCTTTTTCCCGGGCAGGATCAGCAGGCCCTCGCCCAAAAGCAACAGCAGCATGAGAAACAAAAACAAACGCCAAATCTCCCCCTGCAACCGGCCCGTTTCCACCCGCCGGTCTTCAAACAGTTGCAGCGGCAGATCGCCAAACAATTTCTTGATCTCACCAGTGTCCACGATTTCCGGATCGTCCTCAATCGCCGGACGATTGACAGCCATGAGGAGATCGCCGGATTGATAGACGCCAGCCTGATAACGGATGTCTTTCGGCTCTGGGGAATCCACCGAAACCCACGTCTTGGCCCGATCCGCCGCGCTCAATTCGCCGCAGACACCGGTGGAAATCGTCTGTAGGCGACGGACGCCGTCCTCCAGCAGGCGCTGTAGCATCGGCACCAGCACCGGACCGTCCGCCAGACTGGACCAATCGTCCGCGGGCAGCGACGCGCAAAAATAGACTTCGCCGCGCCCCAGATTTTGCCGTGCCAGCAGCGCCGCGCCGTCTTCAAACGCCGCCAGCACATTCTTGGGGCCGGCGATGATCTGGCGCCGGGCAAAATCCGTTTGCCCCAGCGGCAGGCTGATCCGCTCATCGGTGCGGGCCAGTGGGCCTTCGTCCTCGTTCCAGCGCAAAACGTGAAAGCCGCCGGGCGCTTCGGAATCTTCCACCACGCCCCAGCCCAGAGTGTCGAATTGTCCGGCATCGGCGCGGCCCGGCGGAAAAAAGACGGCCACCCCGCCCCCGGACACGAAGGTTTGCACCCGGTCGGCGGCCTCGCCTTCGGGCAAAGCGTCCTGCCAGATGAGAAGCGAGCAGCCAGCAAGATCGGCGGCGGGAAACTCCGCGGGGGTCAGGAGCGCGGCGGGCTGGCCGGCTTGGGAAGCGGCGGCCAGTTGCAAGTAGCGCGCCGTGTCCGGCGAACGGCTCACCACCACGCCCCGCGCCGCCGTTTCGGCGCCGTACACAAAATAAGCGGTGTTGTCACGCGCATTGGCATCCGCCGGCAAAGCAAAGCTGCCCCACCCGCCCGCCGGGTGCGTTCCCAAATCAACGCGGCGCCGCCAGCGCAGGGACTGGCCCTCGAAGGCGACCGGCGTTTGCGTTTGCACGCCATCCAGCGTCAGCGTCACCGGAATGGGAGCGGCGGCGGGACGATTGCGCTGGAGGTCCAGGACGAATTGCAGTTCCGACTTGTCGCCCTGGCCGCGGCGCGCCACCTCCTGGAGCGAGATGGAGGCGTTGGCATCCGGCGCCTGGCTCAAAAGCAGGAGACGCACGCGAACTTTCTGGGACAGCGAACCGAGCTGGCTGGCAATGTCCTTCCATCGCGGGTCCTCCGGATGCCAGTTGCTGCGCTGCGCATCGGAAGCAATCCAGATTTCAGCCGTGCCGGCCCAGTTCTCAATCAGCCAGTTAAAGGCGGCCCGGAGCATGGCCGGGAGATCGGCGGCGGTGTCGGTCGGCCCGGTGGCGGGCAGCCGCATGAGATTGGTGGCGCGGCCGGATTCCTCCGGGGCGAGCGTGGCGCTGTCAATAAGAACCAAATGGCTGGTTTCCTCAAATTCCCGCGCGGCCTCCGCCAGCAAGCCGAGGCCCATCTCCCGCTTGCTGGCCCCGCCCGTTTTGATTTCCATGCTGGCGGAGCGGTCCAGCAGAATGACAACCGCGTCCGGCGCGGAGGAAACGGCCCACCCCATCCAGCCGCCCGCCAGGGGCCGGGCCAGAAAGAAGCAGAGCGCCGCCACCGCCGCCATGCGGCAAAGCAGGATCAGAAGCTGGCGCAATTTGGTGTTGCTGACCGAACTGCGCGTGGCCGCCACCAGAAAACGCATCGCCGCCCACGGATGCGAGCGATGCCGCAGGCGGTTGAGGAAATGGAGGATCACCGGCAGCAGGAGCAGCGGCAAACCCCAGAGCACAAATGGCTGAAGGAAGGTCATGTTGGGAGGTCAGCCGCCGGCCGCCAACCGCTCGCGCGCCACCAGAAAATCGGCCAGCGCCTTCTCGTAGGGTTGGTCCGTCACCACCTGCCGGTAATCGGCCGCAAATTCATGGCACCCTTCGCGCAGCGCGTCCAGGAACAGCCAGATTTGCCTCAAATACTCGTCGCGAACCGCCGCCGGTTCGGTCACCAGATTGAACGAGCTTTCCAAATCCACGAACCGCGTCGGACGGTCAAACTGAAACTCCAGCTCGGCGCGATCCAGCAATTGAAACAGGGCGAGGTCGTGTTTTTGAAAGCGCAAATGCTGCAAGCAATCCAGGAGCGGGGCGAGATCGCAAAAGAAATCGGAGAAAACCACCACCAGGGCGCGGCGTTTGACTTTTTCGGCCAAGTCGTGCAGGGCGGCCAGCAGCCCGGTTTCCCCGCGCGGCGCGGCTTTTTGCAATGTGTCAAGAATCAGTTTGAGGTGGGCGGGGTTGCGCCGCGCCGGGATTTCGATGAACGTCTTCTCCGCCGCGCAGACCAGGCCCACGGCGTCGCCCTGGCGCGCGGCCAGGAAGCCGAGGGTGGCGGCCATGCGCCGGGCGTACTCCATCTTGCCCGCGCCCGCTTTTCCATACTTCATGGAGCCGCTGCAATCGAGCACCAGGTAGCAGCGCAAATTGGTGTCGGCCTCGAATTCCTTGAGGAAAAAACGGTCGGTGCGGGCGAAGACGCGCCAATCGAGCCGGCGAATGTCGTCGCCGGGAACGTAGTTGCGGTATTCGGCGAACTCGACGCTGGAGCCGCGGTGGGGGCTTTTGTGATGGCCGGAGACCGAGCCTTCCATCGTCTGGCGGGCCAGCAAAGGCAGGTGCATCAGGCGTGAGAGCACCTGCGGATCCAGCAACTGGTTCTCCTCAGCCACGGCGCTCTTCTCCGCGAATCTCTTCCAGCGGGCCGGCATCGGTGATAATTTCCATAGTGTCCTGTCGCTTTGGGACGGCTGGCTTTTATGGACAGCCCAGCGGGCGCGCACAGAGGATTTCGTCTTCGCGCAAAACTTCGAGAGCCGAAGATGGGACGGCGGTAACGGCAATGGTGTCACCGACAGCGTTAAAGACTTCGATGGAGTAGCCTTCCGTGCCGTCAGGAGCAACGTGACGTTCCACTAGTTTGACAATGTCGCCGCGCCGAAGCCGATGTTGCGGCAGTTCACAGGTCAGCATCGCGTCCGTGTAGAGTTCCAATTTCATCATGTTTTCTGTTTGTCTGGAATCAACGTAACAAATTTGGTGCTGCCCGACAAGTGCTCCGTCATCCAGATCATTTCCTCAGCCACGGCGCTCTTCTCCGCGAATCTCCTCCAGCAGGCGGGCAATGATGGCCGTGCTGGCGACCCCTTCGGATTGGGCCTGGAAGTTGGTGAGGATGCGGTGGGTCAGCACCGGCGCGGCCACCGCCTCCAAATCCTCCATCCGCGCCAGGTAGCTGCCGTGCAGCACCGCCCGCGCTTTGGCCCCGCGGATCAGGTATTGCACCGCCCGCGGCCCGGCGCCCCAACTGACCCATTTTTTGATCCATTCCGGCGCCTGGCCGGACGGCGGACGGGAACGGCGCACCACCTCCACCGCCAGGTTATAGATGTGATCGGGCACCGGCACGCGCTGGACCACTTCCTGGTATCGGGTGATCTGCTCGCCGGAAAGCAAATGAGACAACAGGGAGGGAGCCGCGCCCGTCGTTTCGCGCGCAATCCGCCGCTCCTCCGCTTCGCTCGGATAGTCCACATGAATGAAGAACATGAAGCGATCCAACTGGGCTTCCGGCAACGGATAAGTGCCCTCCTGTTCAATCGGGTTTTGCGTCGCCAATACAAAGAACGGCGCGGGCAGCGGAAAGAACCGCCCCGCGACCGTCACGCGATGTTCCTGCATCGCCTCCAGCAGGGCCGACTGCGTCTTGGGCGGCGTGCGGTTGATTTCATCGGCCAGGATGATGTTGGCGAAAAGCGGTCCCTTGATAAACACGAAGGCGCGGCGGCCCGGTTGGTCGGTTTCCTGGAGAATGTCCGTCCCGGTGATGTCGGAGGGCATGAGATCGGGGGTGAATTGGATGCGGTTGAATTGCAGGGACATCACCTGGGCCAGCGCATTGACCATGGTGGTCTTGGCCAGGCCCGGCACGCCCATCAGCAGGCCATGCCCCCGCGCCAGAATGCAGATCAGCAACTGTTCGAGCACGGAGTCCTGGCCGATGATGACCTTCGCCAACTCGCTCCGCACTTTGCCATAAGCCCCGCGCAATTCCGTGATGGCCCCGACGTCATCCTGCGACAAAGCGGGGGTTCCCGCAGCCGGTGAATTTGCCCTCTTTGGTTCGATCATAAGTGTCATTCAATCAATGCGCTTGCACTCCGATAGGGCGGCGCTGCCGCGCTGCCACTGAGTTCGATCATAAGTGTCATTCAATCAATGCGCTTGCACTCTAACAGCCGGCCATCAAAGTTCAACGCTTAACGTGAACACGGGATCAGCGAAACGGAAGCTCGCGAATCACCGCCCAAGGCGGGCGCAACCTATTCCCGGGAAGCACACGTCCCGATTCCGAATCGGGATGTCACAGTCGGCGCCCTCGCCGACTGTTGTTCAATGCAGCACGGGCTGCGAAGCCGGACCGGCGGGCAAATCCAACAGTTCCACGCTGGATATGGTTTGGATGGTTTGCCGGCCGTAAAAGGTCCACACGACGCGTTTGTCCGGCGTCACTTCGATCACATCGGGGGCGGTGCCAATTTGATTGTGTCCGAGCCAGTTGGCCATGACGGTGTTGCCGTTGGGCAGGCGTTGCAGGCCGGCCATGAATTTCAGGCTCACGCCGGGCAACTCATTGCCTTGCACCTGCCAGACGGTCTTTCCGGCCGGGTCCACCTCGAAAACGCGGCTGCCGCCCTGGCCGTCGGCGCAGGCAATCAAGGTGTTGCCGTTGGGCAGGCGCACCACGCTGTGCGGGCCGCCGGCGGCGGGAATTTCCCTCACCATTTTGCCTTGCGGATCATACTCGCGCACGACTTGATCGCCGTAATGGGCCACCAGGTAATTCCCGTTGTCCAGGCGCCGCGCGTTGCGCATGTAGGCATGGCCGCCGCTTTTGCCCTCGGGCAGCAAGCGCAGTTCCTTGACGATCCTGCCGTCCGGGGCCACCTCCAGCAACCGGCCCGAGGTGCATTCGCCGATGAAGGTATAGCCATTGGTGAGCCGCTGGCAGGCGTAAATCTCGCTCGCCGAGTCGTACTGGAAAACCACCCGCTTGTCGCGCGTGACTTCCTTGACCCCGTGGCCGGTGTTGAACAGCAAATTGCCGCCGGGCAACACCCAAATATCATTGGCGTTGGTGGCGCCATCGTATTCCCACTCCATTTTCCCCTCCGGCGAAATGACAAACACCTTGCCTTGGTTGTAGTCCGTGCAGACGAAGGCGTGCCCCGGCCCGCCGCCCGGCTGGGCGGACAGCATCGAGGCGGGCAGCGCGCAGACCATGAGGGCGCGAGTCAAGCAGCGTAACATCAAGTTCTTCATGGCCTCTTCAATGATTCCAATTTCCCTTTTTGTCGAGCAAACAAAGCTGGATCATGCAATTCCAACAAGACTTTTGCCGCAAAGGAACGCAGCGCGGCCAGCTTTAACCGATTTCGGAATTGCCCGCCGCTGGACGCAGATGGACGCAGATAGGGCAAACTGATTTGAACAGGAGCGCACAGAGCTAACAGAGCTTTTCCTCTGTTTCATCCGTTTCCTACCGTTCCAAAATCTGTCATGCGCCCGGGCTTCTCGGGCCTGCACTTGGGCTTTGCAAAAGGGGCGGGGGTGTCGTACAAATCAGGCTCCGGCGAATCGTTTTGCGCGTGCGGAGGCGAGGGCCGGATGTTTTATGAAACCTGATGTGGAAATATACGACACCACCCTGCGCGACGGCAGCCAGGGCGAAGGGGTCAATTTTTCGGTCATGGACAAGCTGCGGATCGCGGAACGATTGGACGCCTTTGGCGTGCATTTTATCGAAGGCGGCTGGCCGGGGTCCAATCCCAAGGATATTGAGTTTTTTGAGCTGGCCAAACGGCGGAAGTTCCAGCGGGCCAGGCTGGCGGCGTTCGGCTCGACGCGGCGCAAGGGGGTGGCGGTCGCGGCGGACGAGCAGGTGCGCCTGCTGCTGGAGGCGGAGACGCCGGTGGTGACGATTTATGGGAAGACCTGGCTGCTGCATGTCAAGGAGGTCTTGCGCACGACGCCGGAGGAGAATCTGGCCATGATCGCCGACACGGTGCGGTTTCTCAAGGACCACGGGAAATTTGTGGTGTACGACGCGGAACACGGTTTTGACGGATTCAAGGATAACCCGGCTTACGCCATGGCGACGTGGCAGGCGGCGGAGGGGGCCGGAGCCGACGTGGTGACGCTGTGCGACACCAACGGGGGATCGTTGCCGGGAGAAATCGGGCGGATCACGGCGGCGGCGCGGGCCAAGCTGACCGGCGCCATCGGCATTCACACGCACGATGATATCGGGCTGGGCGCGGCCAATGCGCTGGCGGGGGTGGAGGCGGGGGCGACGCAGGTGCAGGGGACGATCAATGGGTACGGGGAGCGGACGGGCAACTGCAATTTGACAAGCGTGATGCCGGCGATTGCGTTCAAGTTGGGGCGGAGTTGCGTGCCGGCGGCGTCGCTGCGGCAATTGCGGGAATTGTCGCAGTATGTGGATGAGATTGCCAATTTGCGCCACAGCCCGCGGCAGCCGTGGGTGGGTTCGGCGGCGTTTTCGCACAAGGGGGGGACGCACGTCAACGCGGTGCAAAAGGTGACGCGGAGTTACGAGCACATTGACCCGGCTTGCGTAGGCAACCGGCGCACGGTGCTGATCAGCGACCTGGCGGGGCGCAGCAATATCGTGATGAAGGCACAGGAGCTGGGGATCAAGCTGGACCAGGATGCGCCGGAGTTGAAGGAGATCCTGGCGCGCATCAAGAAACTGGAACACGAAGGTTACGAATTTGAGGCGGCCGGCGGTTCGCTGGCGCTGTTAATCCGGGGCGTGTTGCATCACGAGGAGTTGCCGTTTGAATTGATCCGTTACGATGTTTCGATGAACCATCACAATCAAATGTCGGTTTGTTCCGCGCAGATCAAGGTCATGGTAAAGGGCAAAGACCGGTTGGAGGTGGCCGAAGGAGACGGGCCGGTGAATGCGTTGGACTCCGCGTTGCGGGCGGCGCTGGCCAAGTTTTATCCGCAAGTCAAAAAAGTCAAGCTAACGGATTACAAGGTGCGCATCTTGGATTCCACGACCGGGACAGCGGCCAAAACGCGGGTGTTGATGCAGTCCAGCGACGGCAAGGAAGAATGGGGAACGGTCGGCGTGAGCGCCAATATCATCGAGGCGAGCCTGAAGGCGTTGACCGACAGCATGAACTACCGGTTGATGAAGCCAACAAAGAAATCATAAAGACAGCTTGACGTATCTACATTATGTTGGCGGAAATTCCCAAAGCCTACGTTCCACAGGCCGTCGAGGATAAATGGTATCAGTTTTGGCTGGAACACAATTGTTTTACCGCTGATCCGCATTCGCGCAAGCCGGCTTTCTCCATCGCCATTCCTCCGCCCAATGTCACGGGGGTGCTCACGCTCGGCCACGTCCTCAACAACACCATCCAGGACATCCTGGCGCGGCGGGCGCGGATGACCGGGCATGAAGTGCTCTGGCTGCCGGGCACGGACCACGCCGGCATCGCCACGCAATCGGTCGTGGAGCGCGCCTTGAAGAAATCCGGGGCCATCAAACATCGCAACGATCTGGGCCGGGATAAGTTTCTGGAGAAGACGTGGGAGTGGAAGGAAAAGCACGGCGGCATCATCATCCAGCAATTGAAGAAATTGGGGGCGTCGTGCGACTGGACGCGCGAGCGTTTCACGATGGATCCGGAGTATTCCCGGTGCGTGCAGAAGGTGTTTGTCGAGCTTTACAAGAAGGGCCTGATTTACCGGGGCAAACGGATGGTCAACTGGTGCCCGTCCTCGCTCACCGCGCTGTCGGACGAAGAGGTGGTGATGAAGGAACAAAAGGGTTCCCTCTATTATTTCAAGGTGGAAGTCGCCGGGGAGCCGGGCACTTTTTTGACGATAGCGACGACGCGGCCGGAAACGATTCCCGGCGACAGCGCCGTGGCTGTCAATCCGAAAGACCCGCGCTACGCCCATCTCATTGGCAAACATGTTGTGCGTCCGTTGCCGGCGGAATTGCCGCGCGAGCAGAAGCTCATTCCCATCATCGGCGACGAGCAGGTGGACTTTGAATTCGGCACGGGGGTTTTGAAGGTGACGCCCGCGCACGACAAGGCGGACTTTGAAATCGGCCAGCGGCACAAGCTGGCGCAGATCGAAGTCATCGCGGCGAACGGCCAGATGAACGACACGGCGGGCGCGGATTTGCGCGGTCTGGACCGTTTCAAGGCGCGCAAAGCGGCCTTGGAAAAGCTCACGGAACTGGGTGCGCTGGAAAAGGAGGAGCCTTACACGAACAATGTCGGTTACAGCGAACGCGCTGACGTGCCGATTGAGCCGCGCTTGAGCGAGCAATGGTTTTTGAAGTATCCCAGCGTGGAGAAATCCCGCAACTGTGTTGCTCAAACAGAAGAAGAAATGGCGTCCGGCGGTAAATCTCTGGTGGCGCATCTCCCGAAGGAGAAGTTGGATACCCAGCCTGCGCCGAACGCCGGAAAGAATTTAGAACAGAAAAGCTCTGATCTCAAGATGCGTTTTCATCCGCAGCGGTGGGCGAAGGTTTATGACCACTGGATGGAAGGCATCCAGGACTGGTGTATCTCGCGGCAGTTGTGGTGGGGGCATCGCATTCCGGTGTGGCGAGCCAATGACATAACTTGTTCGCAAGAGCAATTGATCGATGTTTTCGATATTTTGCAGAATTGTCGGAAGGCTGATAAGAGCAAGTTCGCTTTTACGTTCAAACTGAAACAGGTTGAATCAGTTACTGGGGAAAGTTGGACTGCGACCGGCAAATACGTGGAGTTAATTGAGGCGTGTGTTATGCCGGGCGCAGATGATTTGATTTGGGAATTGGAAGACAATGGCTTCACCCAAGACCCCGATGTGCTGGACACTTGGTTCAGTTCCTGGCTCTGGCCGTTTGCCACCATGGGCTGGCCGGAGCAGACCGACACGCTGAAGAAGTTTTATCCGACCTCCGACCTGGTCACGGGGCCGGACATTATTTTTTTCTGGGTGGCGCGCATGATCATGGCGGGATACGAGTTCACGGGGGAAAAGCCGTTCCGGAATGTCTATTTCACGGGGATCATCCGTGACAAGCAGGGCCGGAAAATGTCCAAGAGCCTGGGCAATTCGCCGGACCCGCTGGACCTGATCACGCAATACGGGGCCGACGCGCTGCGCTTTGGGGTGATCCGCTCCGCGCCCCTGGGGCAGGACGTGCTCTATGACGAGCAACAGGTGGAATTGGGCCGCAATTTCTGCAACAAATTGTGGAACGCCTGCCGCTTCCGCCAGATGCAGCCCGGGGAAACCGAGGGAGAGATCCGTCCGGAGCTTCTGACCTGCGACGACAAATGGATTTTGCTCAAGCTGGACCAGGCCATCGGCGAACTGAGCGGCGCGCTGGCGCAATACAAATTCAACGAGGCGGCGCAAACCCTTTACCGGTTTTTCTGGAGCGAGTATTGCGACTGGTATGTGGAGGCGAGCAAGGCTGTGCTGACGGGCGGGAACGAACCGGCGGACCCCGCCGCCGCGGCCCTCCAGGCCAACACCCTGGCGGTGATGGATTTTGTGCTGTCAAACATGTTGCGGCTGTTTCACCCGTTCCTGCCGTTCATCACCGAGGAGCTTTGGCACGGGCTGGGCTATCACCTGGACCTGCCGGCGGACCAGGGGGGCAACTCCATCATGTTCGCCCACTGGCCGAAGCCTTTGGACCAAGATTTCAAAACGCATTACGGATTGGAGGAGCGTTTCCTCAAACAGGCGGACGCGCGCAATGAGATGGTCACGCAAGGCCGCAACCTGCGGCGCGCGGGCAACATTCCGGGAAACAAGAAGGTCAAATATATCTTCAAGCCGTCCGGGGCGCCGGAGCCGCGCGATCTGGCGGCGATGAAGCTGTTGCTCAACGCCGAGTCCCTGGAAGTGCGGGCCGATTACACGCCGGAGAAAGGGACGCCGGCGGCGCGCTCCGAATGGGGGGAGCTTTACCTGCCGTTGGAAGGCGTAATGGACGCGGCGGCGGAAAGGGAGCGCCTGAAAAAGGAAATCGCCAAAGCCCAGGCGGAGATCGAGAAAGTCAAGCAGAAATTGGAGAATCCGGCCTTCGTGCAAAAAGTCCCGCCCGCCGTGCTGGAGGAGCACCAAAAGCGTCTGGCCGACTGGCAATCCAAGCTCGAACACCTCCGCCAGTCGCTGGACTCTTTGGGGGGCTGAAACCCGCCACCAGTCCGACGCGAATCCGGCTTTCAGGCGTTCGGCTGGGATGGAAGAACCATGATGCTGGTGTTGGGGTCTGAACCGAACTCGGAAATGTGGGCAAAATTGGAGCGGAGCAACTCGGTGATCTGGTTTGTTGCGCAATTGCCGACAGGCAGAAAGATGAGTTTTGGCGGTTGTCCGAGAACCAAGCTGCGCTGGTGAAAATCGGCGTCCTTGGAAACGATGATGAACCCGTTTTCCTGGGCAAACGCCCAGATCAGCCGGTCATCGGTATGAATAAGGTTCTGGGATTTGACGTGGGCGGAGCCGGGATAGAGGTCAAGAATCCGGGGAATAATCCTGTCGGACAAGTTCTCATCGAGCAGGAGTTTCACGGGGAGGCGACAAAGAGCTTGCGTTCGCGGTCCGCAGCGAAAGCCAGGCAGGCCTTGAGATCTTCACGCGTCAGTTCAGAAAAGTCGGCCAGAATCTCCTCCTCGGTCATGCCCGAAGCGAGGTATTCCAGCACATCATAGACCGTGATTCGCATCCCGCGAATACACGGCTTGCCGCTGCGCTTGCCTGGCTCAATCGTGATGATATGGCTGTAGTCCATGCAGGGAATGATATTCCACCGGGAGTGTCTTGGCAAGTTCTTCCAAGCGCGAGTAGTGCCTTCATTCAATTGTTGTAGTGTCGGCGCTGTGCGCCGATGTCGAGCCGCAGGCTCGACGCTACACCAAATTCAGGCACTAACCAGGCGCGCCTGCCTTATGGCTGCGGGGACAGCGGATGTAAGGTTGAACCCTCCGGGCGTTCGCCTGTTTTGAAGATGCAGTTGGGCGGGTGCATGTCAATTATATTTGTGTAAATGCCATGAATGCGGGCGGGGTTGTAATAGGTGAAGCCGGCGTAGAAATAAAGCGGGACGATGGGCAGTTCGTCGCGGACCAGGATCGTTTCGGCCTGCTGCAAAAGGGCCGCGCGCTGGTCGGGGTCGGTCTGCTGGCTGGCTTCGCGCATCAGGGCGTCGTAGCGGTCGTTTTTCCATCCGGTTTGGTTGTTGCCGTTGTTGCCGCGGAACAAATCCAGGAATGTGTTGGGATCGTTGTAATCGCCGATCCAACTGGCGCGGGCCAGATCGAAATCCAAACGGCTTTGCGCGGCGAGATAGACCTTCTTTTCCATTTGCTCCAGGTCGGCGTGGATGCCCAGTTGCTCCTGCCACATCAGTTCCATTTCCACGGCAAGCCGCTCATGCATCCTCCCGCCTCCGCCCGAGGCGTCAAATAAATAATGGAAGCGGGGAAATCCCTGTCCGCCGGGGAAACCGGCTTCGGCCAGGAGCCGGCGGGCCAGGGCGGGATCGTAGCCCAGGCCGGCCATGGGCTTGTAATTGGCCGTGCCGTCGGGCACCAGGTGGTCGGCCACCGTTTCGCCGGCGTGGAGGAACTTGTCCACCAGCCGTTGTTTGTCAACGGCCAGCGCCAGCGCGCGGCGGACGCGGGGATCGTTGAAGGGTTTGCGGGTGGTGTTGAAGCGGAAGAAATAAGTGCCCAGATAGGGAAAGGCGTGGTAATCGGGGCGATTCTTGAGCGCGTCCACCAGTTCGGCGGGGATGCTGCTCAGGTCCCAAATCACGTCGGCCTGGCCGGTTTCGTAGAGGTTCAGCGCGGTGTTGGGGGCGCTGACGGACAGAAAATCAATCGCCTCGGTCCGGGTGTTGGCGGCGTCCCAGTAAAAAGGATTTTTGCGGAGGCGGATTTTATAGTTCAGCCGCCAGGCCTCCAGGAGGTACGGGCCGCTGGTGGGCAGGGGGCTGGCGCGCAACCATTGCCCGCCATATTTGTCAATCACCTGGCGCGGCACGACGGAGAGGGTTTGGAAGGCGCACAGGTCGAGGAAGAAAGCGGTCGGGTTGTTCAACTCCACCCGGACGGTGCGGGAATCCAGCGCGCGAACCCCCACCAGCGCGGGGTCTTTGAGGCTCCCATTGTTATACGCCTCGGCATTCGTCAAGTAGTAAAGCTGCCCGGCATATTCGGAGGCGGTCTCCGGATCCAGCGCGCGCCGCCACGAATA
>Ga0182027_10007516_pt1 | contig 16024 bp, 11 predicted proteins | sample 712E1DmetaG_FD_121300 | JGI IMG/M metagenome (GOLD analysis project Ga0182027, IMG submission 121300) | Permafrost microbial communities from Stordalen Mire, Sweden - 712E1D metaG (Illumina Assembly) | ecosystem: Environmental > Terrestrial > Soil > Wetlands > Permafrost | place: Sweden...
CTCGGGGTTCTCGGAGACGCGCTCGAGGCGTCCCGGCCAGCGGGCGGCGGCGATGCCTTGCTCGATGGCCGCGCCGGGCAGACCGAGGCGCACCAGGGCGGCGGCGGCGGTGGCGGCGTTCTCTACCTGGTGCTCGCCGGCCAGGGAACATCGGATGCGCAGATCGCGCTCGCCGGAGAGGAGGAAGCGGCTGCCATCGGGGTCGAGCGCGAGCTCGCGCACCATCCACTCGCCGGTTCGCGTGACGGGGCAATCCAGCGCGGCGGCGCGGGCGGCCAGCACCTGCTCGGCTTCGGGGCGCTGGCGCGCGAACACGGCGGGCACGCCGGGCTTGAGGATGCCGGCCTTCTCGCCGGCGATGGCCTCCAGGCTGCGGCCCAGGTAGGCTTCGTGATCGAAATCCACGGGGGTGACCACGCACAGCTCCGGCGAGACCACGTTGGTGGCGTCGAGGCGGCCTCCGAGACCGACTTCGAGCACCACCCGATCGACGCCCTCCTCGGCGAAGATCAGAAAGGCCATGGCGGCGACCGTCTCGAAGTAGGAGGTATGGAAATCGATGGCCCCCGAGTCGAGCAGGCGTTCCACCGCGGCGTGGACGCGGTCGAAGGCTTCCGCGAAGCGCTGGGCGGAAACCGGTTCGCCCTCGATGCGGATGCGCTCGGTGGGCTCGGCGAGGTGGGGGGAAGTGAATAGGCCGGTGCGCACTCCGTGGGCGCGGAGAGCGCTCTCGATCATGGCCGAGGTGGAGCCTTTTCCATTGGTTCCGGCGACGTGGACGTAGCGGCAGCGGTGGTGGGGGTTGCCGAGCGAGTCGAGCAGGGCGCGAATGCGGTCGAGGCCCAGATTGGCGGTCTTGACTTCGTTGCCCAGGGAATAGAGGAACTGGACGGAGTCGGGGTAATTCATGCCCGGCTACGCCACGAAGAACTTCAGCGCCCTGGAAACGTACCGCTTCATTTCGAGACGGGGCACGACGGCGTCGAGCATGCCGTGCTTCAGCAGGAACTCGCTGCGCTGGAAACCGTCGGGCAGTTTCTGGCGGATGGTCTGCTCGATGACGCGGGGCCCGGCGAACCCGATGAGGGCGCCGGGTTCGGCGATGTTGAGATCGCCGAGCATGGCGAAGCTGGCGGTGACGCCGCCGGTGGTGGGGTCGGTGAGGATGCTGATGTAGGGGACGCGGCTTTCGTCCAGGCGCATGAGGGCGGCGGAGATCTTGGCCATCTGCATGAGGCTGACGGCGCCTTCCTGCATGCGGGCGCCGCCGGAAGCGGAGACGATGATCAGGGGGGCGGCGGTTCGGATGGCGCGCTCGACGGATCGCGTGATCTTCTCGCCCACCACGCCGGCCATGCTGCCGCCGATAAAGCGCGGTTCCATGGAACAGACCTGCACCAGGCGTCCGTCGAGCCTGCCTTCCACCGCGACCACGGCCTCGGGGAGTCGGGTGGAACGCTCGGCCTCCTTGAGTTTGTCGCGGTAGGGTTTCTTGTCGACGAACCCGAGGGGGTCGGAAGAGCGCATTTGGGAATCGAACTCGGTGTACTCGCCGTTATCGAGGAGCAACCGCAGGCGGGTGAGTGCGTCCAGTTGGGAGTGCCGCCCGCACTTGGGGCAGACGTTCCAGTTGGCCTCGAGGTCCTTCTTCCAGGTGATCTGGCGGCAGCTTTCGCACTTCTGCCACAGCCCTTCCGTGCGAACGTGGCGGTCCTTCTCCTCCACGATGGGAAGTTTTTCGTCGGGCGGTTTGTCGCGTTTAAACCAGGACATCCAACGATCTACGTTAGCGCGGGTAGGGATGGCCCCGCAAGGTTGCAAAGGCCCGGTAAATCTGCTCGGCCAGCATGACGCGGGCGAATTCGTGCGGAAACGTCATGGGAGACAGCGACAAAAGGAGGTCGGCGCGGGCGGCCCAACCGGGCGGGAGGCCGTCGTGGCCGCCAATCAGGAAGACCACATCGCGGGCTTCAAGCTCGCTCCTGGCGATGAGGCGGGCGAAGGCCGGGGAGTCCATGGGCTTGCCGGCGGGGTCGAGAAAGATCTTGCGGGCCGAGGGATGGCGCGCCCACGGGTCGAAACGGTGGGGATGGATTTCGCGCATTTCCACCGGGCAGTAGCGGGCCGCGCGGCCGGCGAAGTCCGCGGCCAGGGCGTTGGCGCTCGCATCCCTGGGCTTACCGATGAAATGAAGGTGGATCTTCGTAATGCCTCACTCGGCTGGGATGGCTACGGTTTTGGCGTTGCGCCAGAGGCGCTCCAGGGAGTAATACTCGCGAGCCTTGGGCGAGAAGACGTGGACCAGCAGGTCGCCGTAATCGGCCAGCACCCACTCGGCCTGAGAGTGGCCTTCGACGCTGATGGGCAGTTCGCCGGCTTCCTGTTTCATGCGGCTGCCGACCTCGTCGGCGATGGCCTGGACCTGACGCGAATTGGCGCCGGTGCAGAGAACGAAGTGGTCGGCGAAGGAGGTGATGCCGGAAAGGTCGAGGACCTTGATATCGGCGGCTTTCTTGGATTCGGCTGCGCGGACGGCGACGAGCCAGGTAGGGGTTTGAGTTTCGACGGTGGGTGTGACGGTTGCCTCGTTCAGAACGTGCTCCTGTAGGTATGGTACTACTTCGGCGGCGAAGCCGGGTGCGGGGACCCGGCGGATCAAACCACGTTTCTCCAAACGCCGAATACGACTGCCGCTCCGCACACGCCCCAGAGCGCCGGCATCAGCCGGGGCGCCGCGCGAAAGCGTCCCCAGCGCAGGGCCGAATAGAGTTGCCATAGCGAAAACCCGGCGGCCGCGGGCAGCAGCGTAACCAGGAACCCGTTGTAGCCCATGGCTTCCGCCACGCGGCCGTGCAACAGGGCGTGCATGGCCCGCAATCCGCCGCAGCCGGCGCATTTCCAGCCCGTCAGCGCCAGAAACGGGCAGCGCGGAAACCAGCGCGCCGCCGGCGGCGGATACACATAGAGCACGCACACTCCCAAGGCCGCCAAACCGGCCAGCGCCAGCGCTTGTGCGCGGGCGATCCTCACTGCGGAGAGAGCATGCCGGTGCGCTTCCACTCGGCGATCCGCGTGAAGTGGTACTGGAAGTAAAGGATGTTGAAGAAGAACGTCATCACGCCGCTGAGCCGCAGGTTGATCGGCTCCACGGTGTTGTAGTACTCCAGAAGCAGCGAGCGCGCCTTGAATATGGCGACGAAGTTCATCACCAGGCCGCCAAAATAGATCAGCCCACCCAGAGCTATTCCAGCCTGCGCTTCCTGCATCGACGAGATCAGGAAGATGGGATAGCCGACGACCGCCAGCACGACGGCGATGACGTACAGCATAATCAGGTTGCTCGCCGGACGGATCTTCTTGATGAAGGCCGCCTGTATGAAGATCCAGACAAACGAAAACACGCCGCAGGTGACCATGCCGAGCACCAGGACCAACGCCCAGTGCAGCGATGGCGGTACGAACCCGCCGGCCTGAGGGACCTGGGGCGACTGCATGGGGGACACGGGCGCCGCCGGATAGGCCGGCTGGGCGTAGGGCGCCTGTTGGGGTTGCGGTTGGGGTTGGTAGCCCGGCCACTGCGGCTGGGCGGGCGGCTGCTGGACCGGAGGCTGAGGCGGACTGGGCGGCGGCGCCGCGCCTGCCAACAGTTGCGACAACGGCACCCAGTTGGTCATGGTGTCGGTCCTTGCAAAGTCGCCCGGGCTGATGGAACCCTGGGCGATGTATTTCTGCACGTCCGCCAGAGAGTACGGACCGTACTGCTGGCCTCCGCGGCTGATGTAGTAATTCATAGAGACTCGCCGAATCGTGTGCCAGGATTTCCTTTTGCCATCCCGGCCAGCATCGATTGTACATCAACCGCGTCCCCTGGGGCCGTTTGTCTCATTATTTTCCGTCGCCCGCGACTCCGGCCGCCCGCAACGTCAGGAATCTCACACTGGCGTCACCCCAGCAGTGTCTCCCGCACCCGAATCCTGTATCCTGATACGGAATACCCATGGATACAGGTGCCGGGGTCGTACTCCTCGTGCTGCTGCTGCTGGCCGTGCTGGCCGTGCTGATCGTCCTGCCGATCATCGCCATCGTCCGCTCCGGGCGGATACGCACCCTGGAGTTACGCGTCGCGGGATTGGAAGCCGCCCTGCGCCGCCTCATCCAGGAGCGGAGCACCGCCGCGCCTCCGCCTCCCGAGGCCGCCCCCGCCGCGCCCTTGCCCGCGCCACCGCCGCCCGCGCCCGCCGCGCCCGCGTCCGTTCCCGTGCCGCCCGTGACGCCCGCGCCCGCCGCGCCCGCGTCTGTCCCCGTGCCGCCCGCGCCCGTGCCGCCCGTGCCCGCCGCGCCCGCGTCCGTCCCCGTGCTGCCCGCGCCGCCCGCGCAGCCCGCGCCCGTGTCCGCGTCCGTCCCCGTGCCCGCCTGGCTTGCTCCGCCCGCTGCCCCCGAGCCGTCCGAGTCCCTCGAACAGGTCATAGGCCGCAAGTGGCTGGGCTGGGTCGCCATCCTGCTGATCTTCGGCGCCACCGTCTACTTCCTCAAGTACGCCTTCGAGAACCGCTGGATCGGCGAGCTCGGCCGGGTCATGCTGGGCGTCGCCGCCTCGCTCACGCTGGTCTGGCTGGGGAACGAACGCCATCGCAAGCAGTGGCGCTACCTCTCGCAGGTCCTCACCGGCGGCGGCATCGCCATCCTCTACCTCTCGGTCTACGGCGCCTTCGGTTATTACCACCTCATCGGCCAGAGCGGCGCCTTCGTCTTCCTGGCCATCCTGGTGGCCGAAGCGTTCCTCCTGGCGGTCTGGTACGACGCCCCGTCCATCGCCGTGATGGCGCTCGCGGGCGGCTTCCTGGTCCCCATTCTGCTCTCCACCGGCCGCGACCAGTACGGCACTCTGTTCACTTACATAGCGCTGCTCGACCTGGGCATGCTCGGCGTAGTTGCCGTCCGCTCCTGGCGCTGGATCGGGTCGCTCGCCTACCTCGGCACGCAGCTTCTGTTCTGGAGCTGGTATTGGGAGCACTACCACTCCGAAAAACGCCCGGCCGCGCTGCTGTTTCAAACCGTCATTTTCCTTTTGTTCGTTGCGGCCGACATGGCGCCGCGCCTGCGCCGCCGCACCGCGGGAGTCGAGGAATGGGTCCGCCTGGCGGTGAACCCGTTCGTGTTCTACGCCACCTGCTACGGGCTGCTCAACGACGACCACCACGAGTGGATGGCCGCCCTGGCCCTGCTCCTGGCCGTGCTCTACGCCGCCCTGGCGCGCGCCGGGCTGGCGCTCCGACCGCCGGACCGCCGCACCCTGCTGGTCACCCTGGGCACGGCGCTCGTGTTCGTCACCCTCGCCATCCCGGTGCAACTGGAATCGAATTGGATCGCCATCGCCTGGGCCGTGGAAGCCGTGGCGCTGTTGTGGGCCGGCCTCGAAACCGGTGCGCTGCCCCTGCGCGTGCTCTCTTCGCTCGTCTTCGGCCTGACGCTCTGCCGCTTCCTGTTCTGGGACACGCCCTGGGATTCCCGCGCGGCCTTCACCCCGGTCTTCAACCGCTACTTCCTGGGGATGCTCGCGGTCGCCGCCTGTCTGGCCGCCGCCGCGTATCTGTACGGCCGCGCCCGCCCCCGCGCCGCGCTGACGGCCGGCCTCGTGGCCTTCGCCGTTCTGTGGATCGGCACCAGCGTCGAGGCCTTCACCTACTTCAGCGTCCAGGAGGAGGCCATCCGGTACCCCATGCGAACCGATGAGACCCTCCGCCATTTGCGCTGGGCCGCCCAGCTTGCCTTGTCGCTGCTGTGGAGCGCCTACGCCGGACTGTTCACCGTGGCCGGGTTCCGCGCGAGGCTCCGCTCCCTGCGCTCGACGGGACTGGTCCTGTTCGGCATCACGCTTGCCAAAGTACTGATGGTGGATATTTGGGAGCTGCGCCAGTTCTACCGCATCGTCGCCCTGCTGGCGCTGGGGCTCGTCCTGCTGGGGGCGGCATGGATCTATCAGCGAGGTCTTCGCCGGGAGCAAACGCGATGAAGAGAATCTTCCTGACGGGATGTCTGGCCCTGGCCCTGTGGCCCGCCGTCCGGGCGCAGGCCCCCGGCTCGCCGGAGGCCTTGAGCGCCTGGCCGTATTTCAAGGAGCTGCGCGTTCCGCCCGCGTTCGCGGGCCGGTTCGACTTCGTCCTCGACCGCGACATCCTGGAACACGCCGGCGCCGGCCAGCCCGATCTGCGCCTCTATGACGGCGCCGGCCGCGAGATCCCCTACGTTCTGCGCGTCCGCCATGAGATAGAGACCGCCAACCAGGTCGATTGCCGCGAATTCAACCGCGGCGTCGAGGGCGGCGCGGCGGTCGTGTCCTGCGATCTCGGCGAGCGGCCCGCGGAACACAACGTCGTCGAGATCGGAGCCGCCGGTGTCAATTTCCGGCGCATGGCCGACGTCGAGGGCAGCGCCGATGGCGTTGTCTGGTCCACGCTGGCTTCCCAGGCGATCCTGTTCCGATTCGCCGCCGCCGGCCGCTCCGTCGAGCAGTCGGCCGTCTCGTACCCGGTCAGCCGCTACCGCTATCTGCGGGTGCGTGTCACGCGCGATCCGCAGGTGGATTCGGCTGCGCCCGCGATCGCCGCGCTGCGCGTCCGCCGTTCGGTGCGGGTGCCGGGCGAGATGGCCTCGTTCCCGGCCGTCAGCGAAGGCCGCGACGCCGACCGCTCCGACGGCCGCTCGGCCTCCGTCTGGCGCATCGACCTGGGGGCCCGCATCCCGTTCGAGCGCCTCGTTGTCGAAACTTTCCAAGAAGCATTTTCGCGGCCGTTCCAGTTGGAGATCGTGGACGATCCCGCGGCGCCGGTTTATATCGCCTCCGGCGACCTGACCCGGCTCGCCGAAACCGCCGGTAAGCCGCTCGCAATCGACTTCGCCGAGCGCCTCGGCCGCCATCTGAAGCTGACCGTGATCGACGATCGCAATCCGCCGCTCAGGATCGCCGCCTTCACCGCCGTGAGCGCCGCGCGGCAGGTGATCTTCGAAACGCCGGCGGACGGCGGCGGATTGGTGCGCCTCTACTATGGCAATCGCAGGGCGCTCGCGCCGCGCTACGATCTGGGAGTGCGGATTCCGGCAAATCCCGCCGCCGCGCCCAGCCGGCTGACGCTCTTTCCGCAGCGCGACAACCCTATCTACCGTCCCGAGCCCAAGCCGTTTTCGGAGCGTTCGCCGTGGCTGATCTACGTGGTGCTGGCCGCCGCCAGTCTCGCCCTGGCCGCCGTCCTGCTGAGCCTGGCGCGCGCCGCGAAAGCCCAGCCGCAAGTGTAGGGCGGACCCCCTGGTCCGCGCGGGACGCCCTCGTCCCGCTACCAGCTCGCAGGACCAAGTGCTTGCCACTGGCGAGAAGCCGGCCAGGGGGCCGGCTGCGGACGAGGGCGTCCGCCCCACAAGCCGGGCGGATGTCCGGCGGCGGGAAAACTATGTGGCATTGGGCTGGCAGCCTGCGGCCGATTGCGGGTGCCCTCTGGGCGCGGCCCGGCGAGCGAAGCTCGCCTGCGCGCGGGGGCGCGGGCGCATGGCGCGGCCGGCTGGCGCGCCGGAGTGACTTGATCGAACGCGGAGGCACACATGTATACCGAGGTTCGCATTGCGCTGGCGCTCCTGGCATTGGCGGTGGCGGCGCTGGCCGCCTGGCTCGTCCGGCCGGCCATCGTGGATAACCTGGCCGCGCTGCACTCGTGGACGCGCACCGAAGGGCGGGTCTATAGCGTGGAGACCAACAGGGTGCAGATCGAGTTCGGAACGGACCCCGGCACGCGCCGCGTCTGGATACCGACGGATCACCAGTACTTTCTGCCGGAGTACACGGTGCAGGCCTACGTGGACCCGGCCGACACGTCACGCGCGCGGCTCGCGGGCCTGTTGCAGATGTGGCTGCGCCCCGCCGCGCTGATCCTGATTGTGGCGGCGTTTCTCGGCCTCGCGCTGGCCGCCGCGCGCGTGGGCCGCGGCGCTGCCGCCAGCGGCTTTGGCGCGGGCCACTGGACGTTGAGCGCCCCTCCAGCGCCGCTCCTGACCGAGGTGCGCGTGTACCGGCCGGCATCGGAATGGAAGGCGCCGCTGTTCTGGGCAGTGCTGGGCCTGGGAGCCGCCGCCTTGGGGCTGTTCGCCCCCGCCGTCACGCCCTTGGCGCGGATTGGGTATGTTCTTCTGGGCGGCGTCTGGATCTTGCTTACGGCGTCGCTGTCCCTGTACAACGGCACCACCCAGGTGGCGGCCGATGCCCACGGCCTGCTCGAAACCTCGGCCTTCGGCTGGCGCGATCTTCGCTGGGAAGAGGTGGGGGGAGTGGAGACCCGGGAACTGGTCCCGACCACCCGCAAGGATTTCTCGGACGCGATGCCCTTCCCCGGCCGCACCACCAGGTCGCTGGTTTTTACCGGCCGGGACGGCCGCGCGCTCATGCGCCTGAGCGTGGCCATGCAACCGCGCGACAGCATGCGCCGCCTGCTGGAGGTGTGCGCCGCGCGCACGGGGCTAACCGAGCAATTCCGGCAGATCAAGGTGCCGGACCTCTGACAGCCAGTGCAGTGCGACCGTAATTCCCGCTGAGTAAGAATGCGCTGCCCAACAGGGGTCTGACGTGATTTTCCGCTGTCTTTGCGGAAAATCGGGTCTGACCCCTTTGGGCCCCGTCGCGAAGCTTACCCATTAGAATCAGCGACGCAGACCCCTAGTACCATGGCCGTGAGATCCAGTGCCACCGCGAGACCGCTCGCTAACGCGCGCGGCTCCGTTCGGAGCTACGACCGTGAGGGAGTGGTTGCGCGCAAAGGCACCGAACCACGCGGTCGGAGACCTAGTGCCATGACCGCTCGCTAACGCGCGCGGCTCCGTTCGGAGCCGCGACCGTGAGGGAGCGGTGGAATTATTTCACCACCGTCTTCTCCGTGGCCTGGTTATCGTAGTCGTCGTAAACGCGCACGGCGATGGTGTGCTCGCCGGGGGCGGCGTCGAGGGTCAGTTCGTAATCCAGGTCCATCGAATCCGATAGCCGGGTCACTGGCTGGGCCGTGAGCCACTCGCCGCCATCCAGCGAGTACTCCGCCTCCACTACGTTATTCAGCGCGTCGGCGGCGTGCCAGCGGACCTTCAGCTTCCCGCCGCCGGGCGCGGCCACCAGGCCGGTGATCCGCGGCGGCGTGTTGTCGATGGTGAAACTATCGCTCTCCAGGCGCGCCGTCAGCGCTTCGGCCGGCGGATTCGAGGGCGCGTCGGAAACCGTGATGCGCAGCCTGTAATCGCCGTCCGGGAAGGCCGTCGAGTCCCACGAGTAGTACTTCTCGCCGAGCTTGTCCTTGAGCGGCTTCCATTGGGTCTCGCCCGCGCCGCGAATCTCCACCGTGAAAACCAGCGAATCGCCATTGGGATCGCCGGCTACCCAGCGCGCGCCGATAGAACCCTTGGCGAACTGCATGGACGGCGTGATGGTGATCGGCTCCGAAGCAACTGTTGGCCCGGACGACGGCGTCCGCCGGCCCAGCGGCGCGAGGTTCAGCGTCTGCGGCTGGTTCGGCCCCACCAGCGCCGCCGACGGGGCGGGGAAGCGGTAATTCGGCGGCGTGATCTCGATCTGGTCGATGTGCGGCTCGATGTTTTTCGGCAGGTACGCCAGGTCCACCGACTCCAGCTCCGGCGATTCGCCGCCGTTCGAGGCCGCCAGCGTGGCCTTCCATTGCACGAAGCGCGCGCCCGGCGCATCCACCCGCGCGCCCTTGGGCGAGGTGACGGGCTGCGACCAGGCGCTCCAATCCTTGCGCGGCTGGTCCAGGTTGCCACTGCGCGCGGCGATGGAGATGCCGCCGCCGTTCAGCTTGCCTTCGAACGAGAGGCGTCCCCATTCGGAGTAGATTCCGGAATCGAACACGTCGCTCTCGAGGGTTCCCTCGCGCTCGCACTCCGGCCCGATCTCGTACACTTTGCCCACGTTGCCCGCGGCCGCGTAGAGATGCCCGCCGCCCGCCGAAACGAGCGCCGTGACCTGCGTCACCGGCGCCGTCAGCAGCGAGGTGGAGACCGTCGGCGATTCGATGCGGTAGAGCGTTCCCTTGTTGCCGGTGCCCAGCAGGGCGCGCCCCTGGGCGTCGAACGCGATGGCGTAGACGATTTCCTGGTTGCCGCTCCAAACCCGGCGCGGGTTGCCGTCGGGTGCGATGCGATAGACTTCGCTGCCGCCCGGAACGCCGCCCGGGCCGGCCGAGGAAACCGGCGGCGCGGTGCTGGGGCGGGCCACCGCCGGAGCCGGGGTTCCCGGAGCCGCAATGGCGGGAGCGGCCGCTGGAGCGGGCGCGGGCAACGACGGCGGAGGCCCGGGCGCGCCGCCGGCCGGCTGCTTGTTTCCCACTCCCGCCGCGTAGATGGCGCCATCGCGCGCCACGGCCACGACGGTTACTTCCCGCTTGCCGAGCTGGTAGAGCACGAACCCCGCGCCATCCGGCGCGATGCGCAACACCAGGCCGCCGGGGTCGGTGCCGGCGATCAGGTTGCCGGAAAGGTCGAAGGCCAGCGATCGCACGTGGGTTTCGTCGGTCTGGAAAAGTACCCGTCCCTTGCCGTCGGGCGGCACGCGGTGGATCTCGCCGTGGTCGCCGGTGGCGACGAACAGGTCGCCCTTGGAATCGAACGCCAGGGCCCAGATGTACTTCGCCTTGGGATCGTAGAACACCTCGGGCTTGCCGGCGGCCGCCAGGCGGTACACTTTGCCGTCGGGCGACGTGGCGAAGTACACGCGGTCCCTGGAATCCACGGCCACGGCATGCACCTCGAGGGCGTCCAGTTCGGCCAGCACTTTCCCCTTGCCGCCCGGCGGAATGGCGAAGAGTTTGGCATTGGCGCCGCCGCCGGCGTAGAGCGTGCCCTGGGAATCCCGCGCCAGGCTCCACAGGTAGGGCGAGGCGCTGTCGAACAGCTCGCGCGATTGGGGCGCCAGCGTCACCAGCCCGTCGCTGCGCAGGGAGAGATTCTTGAGGTTTCCCTTCTCGAAATCCGCCGAGTCGCCCTGCGACCAGGTGCGGGTCTGGCCCGCCACCAGCGCCAGGCAGGCGATGGAAGAGAGAAGCGCCGCGGTGAGCGGCAGGGGACGGAGTAGTTTAGTCATGTGATAGTGCGGGTATTTGCCCCGTGGGGCGGGATTGCATCCTGCGGCGGGTTTGCAACCCGCCCTTTTCGCATGCGGGCGGGGCCGCGGGTTGACAACCTGCCCCACATTCCGGATAGCCAACGCGATTTCTCGACGGACCATTATTTAACGTGGATGCGCAGCGAGTAACTTCCGGTGACCACCGCATCGAACGGGACCGACATCTGCTCGGAGGTGGTTTCCCCGGTGGTGACCAGCGAGCGGCTGGTGGCGCGTCCGGCCTGCATCACGTTCAGCACCGAGGAAGGCAGGCTGGGTAGCGCCTTGTCGTCGTAATAGGCCGTGGGCGCCGATTCCACCAGCGAAACGTAGAGCCGGTTGTTGGTGCGCTCCTGGTTGATCAGCGACACGGTCTCCGGAATGTCCAGGAAGCGGTTCATGGCCCCGGCCATGTTCTGCATGCGGTTGAGGGTTTCGGCGTCGCTCAGCAGCACGCGGTGGTCGCCCTTGGCCACGCCGGCGGGAATGCGTACCTCGACATCCCGCTCGATGGGCTGGCCGCGGTACGGCCGCAGAAACACCTTGACCGGAACCACGTCGCCGGGCTGCACGTCGGGGTTCGCCACCCAGGCGCTTTCGATGACCGCCACGCGCCGCTCCGGCAGCAGGTCCACGGTGACGTCCACGCGCTTCACGTCCGGCGTCTTGACGTTGTTCAGGTACAGGCGGTTGAACTTGTCGCCGAACCAGCTCGCCAGCATCATGGAAGCCGGCATGGGCATCTCGCCCGAAGTCTGCATGTTGGACAGGGTGACGCTGCGCGGCCCGCCCATCTCCACCTTGGCGCTCAACCGGTAGGTGGTTTCATCGGCGAATTCGTTCAGCTCCGAAACCGAGTTGTAGAGCGTCAGCATCATCAGGTAGGGCGTCCACTTCTGGTGGACGAACACGTCGAAGTGCAGGTCCTTCCGCCGGGTGACGGCTTCCTTGTCGTCGAGCGACCGCACCGTGACCGAGACCGGAATCATGGGCGATTGTTCGCCCAGCGCGCCCTGGATTCCGTTGTGCCGGTCCTGGTGGAGCGCGCCCACCACGTCGGTGGCGTTGGCCAGCTTATTGGGCTGGTAGGAGGACGCCAGCGTCATGAGCACCTCGCCCTTGGCCATGGGGATGTCCACCGGGCCGAGGTTGAAGAACGGGTGTCCGAAGCCCAGCACCTTCTTGCCGTCGTTGTAAGTGACCGTTCCTAGGCCGCTGACGCTCATATCGCCGGTGACCAGCGCCCCCGCGATGGTCTCGCCGGGATTCAGCGCGCGCTCCCATCCGGCCACCGGTTTGCTGGAGCGCATAGTGGCCGCCGCTCCGCCCTGCACCGCGGCAACGCCCATTTGCTGGAACAGGGGGCCGAACTCGCCCAGCGCCTGTTCGGTGAAGCCCGACAGCACCAGCGGCGTTTCAATCGGAATCAGCATGGGAATCGGCGGCGTGAGACCGCTCGGGGCGGCGCCCAGGCCGGCCAACGCCAGCAGGCCGCCCGGCACGGAAATCTCCCCCGCCTGCGCCCTGGCGCTACCGGGAGTGCGGGCGTTGTCCGGCCGCGAGGCGTCGAACTCGTTGATTTCAAGCATCAACTCGATGGGCGTGATGCCGCAGATGGCGTCGGGCGAGAACACGCTGATGCGAAATGCCACAGCGCCCATCAGCTTTCCATCCACGTAGACCGGGCTTCCGCTCATGCCCCCGGCCACGTTGGTGCGCACCGCTTTGCCGCCCATTTTGCCCAGAATGATGTCCTGCCGTGGCCCGTTGGCGTTCTTGAGCACGCCGACGATCTCCACCGGCACCGGCTCCGGCTCGGTCCCCTGGAACACGGTCCAGGCGGTGGCCTTCATGCCCGGCTTGACGGCGCTCAGGGGCAGGATCTCGACCTTTCCGGCCTTGGGGCGGGGAAGCGACGAGTCGCCCGCGAAACCGGGCAACCCGGCAACCGCGAATCCGAGGAGGACCGCGGCGGTGCGCAATTTCATGTGGATAACGGCTCCAGTTGGTATCTCATTGTACTATGACGCGGCGGAGGGGCTTTTCGGTGCAGGATAGAGGGGGGTGGTGGGAGTGGAGCGGCCGGGGCTGCCAGGCTTTCCAGCGCCGAAGGTGGCTCAATTCGCCGGAAAAATCTGAAGCAAACGCCCGGCCTCGGCTCTCGCAGCCTCGGTCAGGGTGGCATCGGACTGCCTTCGCACAGCTTCGCGTCGGAGCAGGTCGCCGTCCTCCGGCGACAACGCCAGACGTTTCAAGGCCGCCATCATTCGCTCCGAGGCCCTGATCCTTGGCAGGTGGCTCCACAAGATCAGATCCTGCACCCGCAACGGCCCCCTCCGCCCTTCGTGCGCATCTAGGATGAAGTACCGGATGACTAGGTTGAGATACGTGTGCAACAAGTTTTCCGGCGTCCTTGTGGAATCCTCAGGCCAGAGGATGTCGGACCGCAACTGTCCAACGAAGGCGCCCTTGGCTTCGTCGGAGAACGCCAGGGCGCCGGCACCGTCGAGAGCCTGGGCCAAGTGCACCGAATCCGAGTCAGACCCGGCTGCGAGGATTGCAGAGATGTACTGCGTCAACAGTAGGCTGTGTCGTTTGGCGCCGCTCAGTTCCGCCGCGATCCTATCGGCCTGTTCCGCGACCGGTCGCCCGGCCAGTTCCAAGATCAGCTCGACGTCACCGACGGCGTCCTCGCCATCGACCACCCGGAGGGCGGAGCGTGGCTCCGCGACCATGGTCTTCAAGTCCTGGGCGTACTCCGTCATCAGGATGTACCTTCCGGTCGATGGGAGGTTCCACTGCGTCCAGTAGTAGGGCGCGTGCACAATATGGGGGCGCCGACCGCCGCAGACTGACGTCGAGATCGCAAGGGCCCATGCCGAGGCCGTGTGCGTCCCGCAGGATCCGATCCACGCGCACGTGCGCTAGCATCTGCTCGTAGCCAGCCCCACCCTCCCCGGACGGTCGAAGGCTATCAATCTCAGCGACGACGATGCTGCGGTCGGCCAGAATCGTGATGTTGAACGGCCACTGCGGAGACTCTGTCTTCCGCAAAGCCTGCGCGTGAACCTGCCAAGCCGCTAAAGCCAGAAGCACGAGCCCGAAGGCCCTTGGAAGCACCCGACACGTTTGCCTCATCGCTGATCCTCCTAATGCTGCGCGTTCGCCGCCAACGAATCAAAGAAATTCGGCGGCACAAGTACGAACAACTGGCCGATGGCACTGCGGGTGCGTAGGGAGTCGCCGCACTGGGGTCAAGCGTGACGGCTGGCGCACCGACCTCAACCAGCCCTCCATGGCCGTCGGGCTTATACGCCCCGCTCAGGCTCCACGATGGAGGCCGCGTCTCGATGCGCAGAGCCTCGGCTTCGGCGGGAACGAGCCTACGCTCGCCCAGTTCCCCGGCCGCCGCTACTTAATGAATGCGTAATGCGCGTCCCGTATCGCTTCGTCAGTCGCCAAGAGGCGCCGAGCCCCGACACCGGAATCCGTAATCGGCGCGGAGTAGAGGCGGTTCGCGGCGCGCCAGTACACCACGCCGCCCTCCACCAACAGAATCTCGCTGTCGCCCTGGTTCGTGACGATGGTAAATATCTTCTCCGTGTCGACATCGTACAGATCGAGTCGCCCAGGCAGCACCATTCCATGTAAGGCCGACATTGCAGCTAGGTCCGGTCCGAATTCCCGCTTCCCCTTCTTCCATTCCTCCATTCCCCCGCTCCTCGCAGTTTGGGCCGTCATCCTCTGGTGCTCGGTGACCGCTATGTAGCGGCCGAACCCCCGCACAACCGGATCCACTCGGCCCGCCAATGGCGGAAATGACACCGCGTGCCATGTCCGGTCGCGCTTGCGGAAGACTGCGATTCGGGAGCTTGTATCGTTCCACAGGCTGAATACCAGGACGTGGGAGTCGTTGACGCTCTTGGAGTTCGTGTCGACGTACGCGCACAGGTTGCTGCTCAGATCGGTCAATGTGACTGCAGGCCCGCCGTTTGTCTGACTCGTCACCTTGAGCTGGAGGTTCGGATTCCCGCCCGCCACGATCTGCTGCGGATTGCTCCACTTGCCCCCTACCTTGGGAGCTGCGAAGAACCCGTTACCCGTTGAACCCGCCGACCCGACCAGCACCTCGTACGCGCCGGAGTTCGTGGCCTTGAGGGTCGCCAAAATCCGCGTGTCGGTCCACTGGTCGATCGAGACAACGGTGATGCTCGACGATGAACAGGACGGGGTGTCGCCGCTGTTACAGACGTCTAGCGCCGCAGTTGGACAAGCCGTATTCCCGCCCGCTCCGCACCCCGTGCCGAAATTAGTCCCCGATATCATCACCTGCGTATTCTGCCCGACGGCGAGCCCGGTCGGCTGGACGGTGTCGATATGCGGCGTAAGATCGCCCTGCACCGTGAACGTCAGCGTGTTGCTGTTGCCGTTGGGCGAGGCAACGTAGAAGGAGTGGTCGCCTCCCTGCACATTGGACGCCAAGGCGATCGTCCCCTGAATCAGCGTCTCGGACTGGTCGGTGACAGTGAACCTGATCGGGGAGTCCACCTTCCCGTTCGCATCCAGAAAGACGACCCCGCTGGCATTTGACGACACCAGGTTCGTGCCGTACACGCCGTATATCGAGCCGTCGTTTGCCTGCGCCTGAGTGACCGATTGCGGCGAAATCGCCGTAATGTTCGGCACCGTCCCCGCCGCCGCCGTCACCGTGAAGCCCATCAGATCGCTCCACACCCAATCGGTCTCGTTCATCCCCAAAGCGATCGCGTAATCGCCGGACAGGAACAACTGCGCCGTGCAGTTTCCCCCTACTGTGCTTGGTGAGTAGTAAGGATAGCCAGGAAACCCATAGTCCTGCCAATCGGCCTCCACATATGGGCA
>Ga0182027_10007518_pt1 | contig 16021 bp, 12 predicted proteins | sample 712E1DmetaG_FD_121300 | JGI IMG/M metagenome (GOLD analysis project Ga0182027, IMG submission 121300) | Permafrost microbial communities from Stordalen Mire, Sweden - 712E1D metaG (Illumina Assembly) | ecosystem: Environmental > Terrestrial > Soil > Wetlands > Permafrost | place: Sweden...
AAGGATATATTATTTGGATCCGGTGCCTTCAATAACTTATTTGCAATAGTGGGGAATTTCCGTTGCAATAATGGGGAATTATGTTTGCAATTTCGTCCTATTTCATTTTGCAACAATCATCCTGACCCAATTTATAACAAATTGAATACTCACTCTTTGCATTGTCTTTATCGGGTCTGCAAGCATGCGGTTCCTTATGCCCTTGCTGCGCAGTCGCCTATCAGCAGACACAATTTCTATCGTATATTGATCCCTTGCTGACACCAAATAAATGAGGGCGGTAACAACAAACCAAATTATCAGCCATACAGTCCCAATGTTGAATACACCCAGCAGCGCCAATATCAGAAACAACCAGCATCCAGTAAAAAGTATGGAGACTACTGGCATGAGCACTAAGTATATGATGGCGATGTCCCAACTGTCATATAGATTCCCTTTTGCCCTTATCGCAAACCTAAGAACCTCAGGGTCGTTGGGAAAAACAGATTGCAAAAACACGGGAATCACATTTAGGAAAGTGGTGAATAATTGATTAGTAAACAACAACTCGACAACAATGTTGACGCCAGCAATTATCCCTAATATAGCCAGCGATAAACCGAGCAACCCTACATTGATATGAATTGGCATGAGCAAATTATATCACAGGTCACAAATCAGCCACTAGTTCCTATTAGCTAACAAATTCTGCAAATTGTGCACAATCTCGATCATGCCGATGGTGTCCCAGCACTGCCATTGTCTGATGTGCCCTATGCCGTGATACATGCCGTAAATAGCTCTTAGTCATTAAGCATTGAGCCAGTTCTCCTTGGGCACTCTCGCCTTCTCCTCAGGAACCCATAAAAGATCCGGTCCGAGCACTTCCTTGAACATAAACTCATAAGTCTAAAATCCCCGAGAACTTTGTCAGACTTGCGTTTGCTTTTTCAAACGGAAACCCACGCCCATATAAAGCACTAGCAAAAGAGAGCCCAACCGCTCGAGCTGCGTTTAAATCACCTTCAGTATCACCCACGTACCAAATGTCCTTTGATGCAGAAAGCCCAAGATACTTCAGTGCTTTTAACAAAGGTGCCGGATGCGGCTTATGCATTGATGTGTCTCCATATCCGACCACTCCTCTGAAGTACTCTGATATTCCAAGAAGTCCTAGGATTGGGTCAACCATCCAAATTGGGAGACTTGTGACTATACTCATTGGTATCCCTAATCCTTTTAGTTTACGTAGCGTTGGATGTACTCCTGGGTAAGTGACCGCGTGATTCATACCATTGGAGCACGTAATCTTAAATCTGGTAGGGGTAATTTCATTTGAACGTAGCAACCTCGCTACAGATTTACCGTGGGTTAGCATATCCAACGCTTGGTTATATTCTAATGCACCTTGTTGGGATAGCACTGATGCGTACCAAGGAAAACTGTCCCATATGGTTCCGTCTATATCAAAGAGGAAAGCGCGAGCAGCCATTTTCCCCAATCTTCCTTTAAAGTTAAATTTTCAGGGAATACAGTAACCGGGATCTTTTTTTCTTGACTGATTATTTTATTTCCGGAGGTTTCTGTTGTTCCATCCTCTTGGAATGTTGCAATCGGTTTGTGTTGTTCAATGGCGAAACGGAATGCATTCATAGCTCCACCATCTGATGCAGTTTGGCTGACTATAACTCCAATTGCAAAAGCTGCGATCAGCTTATTCCTCTTTCTTAGGGTTAAGGCACTCGCTGCGGTTCCGAATGGTGATTCTGTCACCATCGCGGCATAGGGGTATCCCAGAAGTGACTGCCAAAGGGCCTTGTTTTCTGGTGGAAACGGCCGGTCTATTCCGCCAGGCATAACGCATATTGTTTTCCCATTATTCTTATATGCGGCTTCATGTCCTAAAGTGTCGGCTCCCAATGCAAAACCTGAGACAATCGTAAAATCTTGGCTAACCGCCAACTCAGCAAATTCAGTGTGCCGCTGCGTGTAGGGCGATCGGATGTTACGAGAACCTACACATGCCACTCCTTTAAAAGTGTTTAGCACATCGAGGGAACCACGTACATAGAGAATGGGAACTGGGTAGTTGCTCGAATACAAATGTTTTGGGTAGGACTGATGCCAATAGGTGATGACCTTCGCTTGATTATGAAAAGCTGCCAATACCTGCTTGTTTGCCCGTGATCGAAAGATGTTAATATCAGTTGAAAGAACTGATTTAAGTTCGGATCGTATTTTATCCCCAGTTTTACCGGCTATCGGAAGAGATGAGGGGTTGTTAATGATGTCGCTAGCAGTCAATCCAGTTGAATATATAGTTTTAAACTTTTGAGGACCGAGACCATTGACACTCTCAAGTAATAGCATGTCGGCTAGTTCTAGGACCGTGATCCCCACGGACTTTTCTATCTCTTTATCGACAATTTCCAAACTTGTTTGGTTTTTTCTAGTAGATGATTGCTGACCCTTTCTGTCCCCCCATCCAGATTTATCTTGAATCATAGTAGTCCTCTTTTGTAGCTAATATTTCCGTCCCACGTGCGTTTGCATTATACCACAATTCATATTTATATCTTTGTATCATCATGGACGCGGACAATCGGACAGGGACACGGACAGGACACGGACTCGGACTAGCCATAAAAAAAGCTTGGTGCTATAATTGATTCGATTTTATTCTCTTTGAGATATACCAACTCAACATTTCCTTCAGAAACTCGCAATTCCAACCAAGGTTTGGTGAAGATCGATGGATGACAATAATCTTAAAATACTCAATGAAGCCAGAATAAGGCTTCGCAAGAACTACTTGGAATCTGGCAATTTTGGGGAGGTTCTCAATTGTTTAGACCAACCGAAAACCCAGGAGGAACGCGATCTAGCCTCTTTTTGCCATTACGAATTGTCCAAGAACTCGTGCGTTACAGGGAAATTCAGTGATGCAAAATCTCACGCAGTTGCACTAGAACAATTGAAGCCAACATCACAAGTGATAAGGTCTTTGAATGCTTCCCGTCTCAAACTCTTAAATACACCTCGGTATGCTATACCTGCAGACATTTCGTGTTCACCAGGAATAGTTTCGATTCCGGGAATGGGCGACGTACCCGTACTTGACAAGTACGTGGTATATGGACATAAAAATATGATTACGCAATGCATTCACATACTCAAGAAAGCACCTGAGGAAATGGAAGAAAACGAAATCAAAGAGAGGCCGAAATTGATTGAGGCTTTAGGGGTTACTCTTTGGAATACTATCCGTCAATTAAGCTTCAGCTCTAGTGTAGATGTGTTAGTTCCGATTCCTGCAGATCCTGACAGATATTCTATTCGTATGTACCATCCTCCTGATGCTATTGCTAAAGCAATCAGTTTATGGTCCGCGATTCCCCTGGAAGCTTATATTCTACACAAAACAAGAGAAACTAGGAGTTTGAGAGGATTACAACACTACGAAAGAGCTGATGAAATTAAAGGGAGCATAGCGATCGACAAGGGAAGACAATTTGTGATAAAAGACCGTTGTGTTCTCTTGGTTGATGATGTAGTAACTTGGGGGACCCATTTTAGGGAAGCAACGCGGGTCCTAATACAAGCTGGCGCAGGGAAAGTCGTTGCATGTGCGTTGGCTTCAGCACATGGGGAGCTCATTGCTATTAAAGAAACCTTGTCCTGATTGAAAATCGGGCAGATATCGCTATTTGACTATCCATCGAATAAATGAGCTTCCATCCTCCTAAATAACCAAGGATGATTGGTAATACATTTTGGCTTATTTTACAAACGTGCTACGATCTGGTCTAGTTTATTTATTATTTCAATCATGCCACCGGTGTCCTGTCCACAGTAAGTCAGTAGGTCAGTACGAATCTTCTGGCGCTCTGCATCTGAGATAGTACCGAATGCGGCTTCCATGAACTTCAGACTGGCCATCGTGCCTTCACCGATCTCCATACCGTCATAGGTCAAGTCTGTTAGTGCTGGTAAGACATGCTTCAACGAGGCACTCCCCAATTGCTGCGGGTGGTAGTAGCTAAAATCCCTGAACGGCACATTCAGGTCCACGATACGGTCGTTGATACTGTCCACCCACTCCTGATACTCAGGAAAAGCCGCAGCCATTTCTTTCAGCCGGCTTTTCTCAAACGCGGCATAGTACACCAGGATACTGCCTTTCGGGCCGATGTTCTGCTTCAGTTGGGCTAAAAATCCCGGACGAGGGTCGTCTTTTCCTTCCGCCAGAAACTCATAGTGTTCTGCCATCGCCCCAGGTTTTGTGATGACATGTAAGGAAAACTGGAAAGGTATGTTCTTGTACGGGCTAGTGCCGTCATAGATAGGGATGCCGGTGGCAAAGGTCTCGAAGTCCATGAAATAAAGCGGGTTCTTCAGGCCCTTCAGGAAGTCCTTGATTTGTTCCTCGTCTATATGCGGCTCCCCGCAGATTACGCAATGCTTCTGGATCTGCTGCTTGCCGTTTAGAGCCACATCTTCAGGGATATCGCAAATATTGAGGATACCCTGTGCTATGAGGTCTTCACCCAGTTTCTTACCGGAGTAGAGGGTCATCACATGATGTTCCGGCAGATGTTTCCAGCATTCTTGTTGGAGCAGGCAGTCGTATGGGTCATTGCAATGTCTACCGATGGCCATCTCAGGACATTTATCCGAGTCGATAACCGCCAGCATTTCAGTTATTCGCTTTTCTAGATCATTAGTATATTCACCCAGCCTATCGGTCACATCCTCAAGGGTGAACAGCTGTTGGGGGTCGATGTCTCCCTGCTTAATGTAACCCCGGTTCAGGTGCATGATATGACAGTGATTAATCTTCAGCCCGTTCAATTGACAGCAGTGCCGTTGGAATGCCACGTCGTAAAGCTGCTCGTCTTTGACGTCATTGGTGCTTTTGACTTCCACGATGTCCCAAGACTCATCTATGGCCGGGTTAAGGATGTCGACCCGGCAGTAGAGCCGGTTACCCGAGAAACCGGCCTCAAATAGCGGCTTACGCAGTCGCAGAGACGACTTGGTTTCCGTCAGATTCTCACCTATGTTTTCGGTGTGGAGATTTACGCCATCTGGATAAAGTTGGTGTGCCAAGTCGCCGATTAGATGACCCTGGTCAAAGATGTGCTGGGTGCTCGCGCTGTACGGCGGCATGCGGGTAGGGTCGTTAATGGATACCCATAGGAGCTTATGGCACTGGAGGCCGTTGATGTACTTAGACTTAGAGAGATTTCTACGTCTGTTCATTCTTTTTTACTCCGCACTCTAATTTCATTCCCCGACGTAGTTTTAGAGAATATGATACAGACCTGGATGCTGTAGGTCAACAGTTCAAATACCAATTAAAACTTCCAAACTGTTGGCCATTTATTGGCATCGATTTTTTACCGTTCACCTCCACCCTCGTGGAGAACACACTCTATCAGGCGTGGCTTATATCATCGGTACCGGTTCACCTCCACCCGCGTGGAGAATACGTCTATGCTGGTACGATTGGCACTGGTGCGACCGGTTCACCTCCACTTGCGTGGAGAATACGTCTTCCCTGATAGTCGCCTCGGACTGGTGGCAGGTTCACCTCCACCTGCGTGGAGAATACGACGGCTCAACTCAAACCGCCGCCGCTTTCAACGGTTCACCTCCACTTGCGTGGAGAATACACTGGTGGTGGCATCAACTATAACGGTGCTACCGGTTCACCTCCACCTACGTGGAGAATACTCACTTTGCTCCCTCCAGCAACTTCAGGACTGCGGTTCACCTCCACCCCCGTGGAGAATACTTGTCATTTCCCCTCCAATTCGCCTAATTTACCGGTTCACCTCCACCCCCGTGGAGAATACGGAACGTGTACGGTATCGGGAAACAATACAGGCGGTTCACCTCCACCCCCGTGGAGAATACGCTTAATCATCCGGTAGTAATGGTCATAGCTCGGTTCACCTCCACCCCCGTGGAGAATACTGTTGGCGGCATGACGGACATTTAACCATTCCGGTTCACCTCCACCCCCGTGGAGAATACTTCGTTGCTGACTTTGTGCATTTCGGCATAGACGGTTCACCTCCACCCCCGTGGAGAATACATCACTATGGTCAGTTGCATATGTACCGTAAGCGGTTCACCTCCACCCCCGTGGAGAATACTATCAGCCAGTATATTGATGAAGGTCAGGTCACGGTTCACCTCCACCCCCGTGGAGAATACGCATCGTTTCTAAATCCAATCGCTTCGTAATCCGGTTCACCTCCACCCCCGTGGAGAATACTGGCACTTATCACAAGGTTTCATTTCTCTCTCCGGTTCACCTCCACCCCCGTGGAGAATACATAACTGTTATTGATGCGAAACTCATCCGCGACGGTTCACCTCCACCCCCGTGGAGAATACACTACCGATGGGTTGAAAGTGCCGCGCAATACCGGTTCACCTCCACCCCCGTGGAGAATACTCATTATCTCTCTGCCAGTAGTCAGTGAAATACGGTTCACCTCCACCCCCGTGGAGAATACTACATGAGTTTGAAAATCTTTGAAGCGTTGCCCGGTTCACCTTCACCCCCGTGGAGAATACTTATACATCCCGTAGAAGAAAGCGTGTTTGAACGGTTCACCTCCACCCCCGTGGAGAATACGCCGGTGTTAGACATAAAAACAATCTCCTATACGGTTCACCTCCACCCCCGTGGAGAATACGACTGATGCGGGTTCAATCAAAGCTAACAACGCGGTTCACCTCCACCCCCGTGGAGAATACTTAATGGGTATTTACGTCGGGTATCTGCTGTTCGGTTCACCTCCACCCCCGTGGAGAATACAACGTCTTTGACGGCGTTCGCGATGTTGTACCCGGTTCACCTCCACCCCCGTGGAGAATACTTGACGGTATGCTGAATCTCGTCAAACAGGCTCGGTTCACCTCCACCCCCGTGGAGAATACGTCATTTCACTCCTCCAATTCGCCTAATTTACCGGTTCACCTCCACCCCCGTGGAGAATACACCAACCTGCTATACATGCATAGCCTAATCTCCGGTTCACCTCCACCCCCGTGGAGAATACTCTAGAATTCTGAGCCTAATGAGAAAATGCAGCGTGCCTAACTGTTAATTCTACTATCAGCTTTTCTGCAAATTTCTATAAGTGCCAGTCCATCAAGGTCAACAAAATGTCTTTCTCTTGTGCCATATTGCCGATAGGAGAAGCCCTGTGGATTATTATCAGTCCAAATTTGGACTGCAGCGCTGTCTCCTTTCAAAGACTTTAGTGCTTTTTCCCATAATTCGTCACGAACTTTTGCGCTCGGATCCCCGAGGAATATCCCCGTCTTCGGTTCCAACAGCCAACGCGATAATGCGCCCTTCAAACTCGCTGGTATTTTCTCCACTATCATCACTAACACCTAACACCTCCACAATATCAGGCAAGACCCTGTCCATTAATCTAAATTCGTGAAATGTTTTTCGACATTCCATGCGTACTGCTCTCTCCAATTCTGGTGGATTTTGGGCAGCTACTCGGAAGGCAGTAGGAATTGTAGTTTCTGTTTTGTATAGATCGCCAATGTCATAAACAAAACTTAGCATCCTGCCTTTGTGGATAAATCCTAAAGCTGCTGAGTAACCAGCCGAGAGGATAGCAGCATGACAAACTCCATAGAGACAAGCATTAGCGGCAGACAAGGCACGGTTGACGGCATCACCTCTATTCCAGTTATTCTGGTCATAACTACGCCCTTTCCATTCAATACCATATTTTATAGCAGCCTCGGTATATGCTCGGCGTACCCGAATACCTTCCATGCCGCGAATAGATTCAAGACTAACTACCGGAGGGATATCTTCCTCAAAGCGGAATTTGTACATTCGCCAGGCAACTTCTAATCGTTTCTTCTCATCACTGACAAGTTCAGCCTGATGAAGCATATGTCTGGAACTAAAAGTGCCACCAATACTTGCTGCATAAAGTCGAATACCATCTTGTCCAGTCCATGCCAGCAAGCAATTATTCTGGGCTAAAGACTTGACAGCCGCATGAGTGATTACGGACCCGGGACCCAACATAATCAAACTCAGCTGATCAGTGGGTATCCGCATGAAACTTTCTTCACGCTCGAATACCAGGCCGTCATCATCGTTATCTAGTCGGCCCATCTCGAGATAAATGTGACTCCATCGGTCCCGAAATAGTGGCAGCTCATGTAATGTTCGCAATCAGTCACCTCGCGGGTGCTAGTGATAGTAATCCGAAGCCGAAGCCTTTAGATGATCCTAATCCACTCTCAAGAGTTTTCATGAATTTTTCTTGGTCAGTAACATCAAGGAAGCCACTAAAACGAACGCCAAAATGTCTCAACTTATCTTTGTCCTCAAAACCCTTGTCATCACAAGAAACCCCATCGCTCATTATTTGGCAACCTACTACAGCAAATCCACCATCCTCACCTTTGCGTTTTAGCCACGCAAGCTGGTCTGCTTCGTTTGTGATTCCAATCCTGCGACCCGTCGATGACTGCCTGATAGTGGGATTAGCTCTGGTATAAAAGAACAGAGTTTGTCCGGCTTGGATATTGGGAGAGAATAACTTACACTCCGGAGATACCAGTAAGCCATTACATAAAATTTCTGCCTTTGTCCAATCTGGTTTCTTTTCAGATTGAACAAACAATACAGCTGACTGCTCACTTTGGTCGACTCGATAAAGTACCCGTCCGGGTCCGCCATCGGCAGCATCAGGAAAAGCCCGATACACCGCTAGGTGCAGCTGATAGTGGTTTATTAAAAATTCTCGAGTAGCACGTCGAGATATATCCATCTTTAAACGAGATAAATACATGGTTTCTCCTTTGTCGCAGTCGGTAAGTCTTCTGGGTTTGTGAATTTGTTTGACATGTACCGTAGACCGAATTTGCGTTTGTCACTAGCGAACGAGATAGGGTGATCTAGCTTAGCCCGGCTTCCTTGGCCGAATTTTACTTCTATTTCAACTCTTAGTGGTTCTGGTTCAGCAGGCTTGGGCGGTAGATAGGGGTAGTTGGTCAACCCGGAGAGTAAATCAGTACAATCTCGTAGCAAGCCATCCGGAAGAAAGATAGGACTTCCGGGCACAAATGCTTTACGCCCTAAGTACAATGGCCATACTGGGGAAGCCAAAGCTGAGTATAGGATTTCTAACAGTCTCAATTCTCCGAGTAGTGCAACAAGAAAGCAAGCGTCAGCCAGGTAGAAGCGGTTTGATAACTCACAAGCTTTATTGCCACCATCGGCCGTCACTACCTTGGATGCTGTGTGATAATCACGCGCCATCGTACCAGGTAAATCAATTCTGATACCCATTTTTAACCTCGATAGCTGCTCGACACTACTCTGATCTTCACGAGATTTACCCATAGCAGCACACAATAGCCCGATAACGCCGGACTTTGATGGTTCCAGATCGGTATCGCGATTACTGAAACGGCTTTGTGTACCCCATGATTGCATCGGGCCGGAAAGACGTAACAATAATACTGCCATTTTATCCTCCCAGTGATTTGTTAATCTCACCAATCAGGTTTTCAAGTGAGTTTACCATGTGCAAATCTTTAAAATCACTCGACGGTTCAAGTGAGAATGCAATCTTGGATTTGATGTCTTTCTCACCATATGCTTTGACTAACTTGTTCCAGTATTCGACAAGACCATTGATCGACTTTGAAATCAGATCACCGTTTTCGTCTACCCATACAGGTCTCGAGAAAGCATTTGTAAGTGACCAGGCACCGGAATCACGTGCAACGACAAGAACGAACGATGGCGGGTTTTGGGCCGCAAAAGAATTCTGCTTACCGGTAGGGATCGCATTAACGAAGGCTCTGATAAAAGCCTTGATTGCTTTCCCTGCTAATTCCTGATCACCGTCAAGGTTTTTCAGCAGTTGAGCATAATCGATATTCGAGTATCGGTAGAAACAGGCAGAATCAAACTCAACCGTACCCATCATACTGGCACCGCTTTCCGATTTTGGCTGAAGATCATCCATGGCAGTGTAGTAATCAAATTCTATGCCGACTTTATGTGTTGAGATAGCATGAGCTACCTGGCAAGCAGCATCTCTTTCCTGATCGGGTAAGTCGGCCAGCATTCTGCCAAAAAGCGCGATATCGACGGCTTTACCGCCGTTGAGTGCGCTGAGAACGGCTTTACCAACAGTCTCGAATTGCTTGTCCAGTTTTTTATCTTTATCGGTTGCGGCAGTCAGCAGTTGCCAATTAGATTCAATGACAGCTGCAACTCCTTTGATCTCTCTCCTTCCCAAGAATAGGAGATACTGTGTTTTCTCTTTGTCCAGTTTGAGTTTGCCTATGGCTTCAACGGCTTTTATAGTCGCTGATCTGGCTTTCTCTTCTGCTTTTCCGGTTGCAACGAGTTGTGACACAACCTCGTTTACTAAACCCTTCGTCCGCACACCTAAATCATCAATTTCCACGAGCTCGTTCTTCTTGAAGTACTCTCTCACCGAATGTTTGATGCATTGACTGGAAATACGCGCGCGGCGGTACCCGCCGAACATGCATTCTTTAGGCGAATTGGTGTCATCCCTGTTTAGATTAGCCGGTGCAAAATTCTGTAAAACGTGTAGCTCAATGATCATTTTGTCTCCTTATTTATTTTTTTCTTCATTATTACTATGAGATTGCCAGAAATTCTTGGCCCAATTATGTTCACGAAACTGTCCTTCTCGATGCCAGTATTGGATATCATCCAGCAATTGAAGCCAGTTCACCGGTATTTCCTTCGCTTTTAACAAACTGACAGCGTGTCGTAATTGCTCAGGTAATTCATCGGGGTGACTATCCAGCAGAGCCGACAGATATTTTCCGATTCGTTCTTCAGCATCTTCATGGATACTGCCATCTGCTACAGCACGAGTTACCAGCATACGCATCGATGACCCTAAATTGAGGGGCTTATTTGGATCAACACTTTCCTTTCCCTGGTACCACATCGCAAATAGAGCTCCCACAACATAGTATGCCTCTTCTTGTCTCAGATTCAGCCCGGCAGTATACGGTAAGACATGAGGATCCATAACACGTACTGTCCCAGGGTCTTTCCCTAATCCTCTACGTAGATTGGCTAATGCGCCCTTATTTTGTTCCTTGACAAGTTTTTCCAGATGTCCGATATACTGGTGTTCTTGCTCGTTCATGCTTCACCTCCTTTTTTATTATTTGGTATGATTTTCGCTAATTGTATCCGGAATTCCTTCTCTGCTAATGTGTTTTCTTTTAATATTCTGCCTGTCTGGTCAATAGCTTCAACTGCTTGATCAAATGCTTTCAATGCTGCATTACGGACTACTTTATTCCACCAGGGTAGAATGGTAGCACCATATTCTCCATCTTGTTTGTCCTCTGGAAGCTTACTAAGCAGATAATCAAACGAGATACCCGTTTGTGCCCAAAAACTTCGGGAGGGTGAGATGGACAATACGAGTGCCCCTACGGCATTCTTGTCCGCTTCCCTCGGATTAGCCGGATTTAATATACCGGACGCTAATTGCCGTAACGGACTGGGGATGAGTACTTCTTTCATTTTCTCATCTTTGTCAGTAACCTCAATTGAGTGAAACCCGGGGCCGAGCAACTGATTAACTTTGTCTGCTGTTTCAAGAGCTGTTTTGAGTTTCTCGCACAGTTTCTTGTCTTCAAGATAAATGAGGGGTAGAGGAAGTCGTTCATCACGCCACAAAATAATCTTTGCCTGATTTGTAATCATTCCCATTACTTCCAGGTTTAAGACGGTAGATTGTGCTATGTGTCCCTCAAAGGCTAATTCGCTTAGCCAATCAAGGATTAAAGGTCTGGTTTTGTCAACTGTAGATTCAAAAAGAGAAAGGCTATCACGCCATAATGCCCGATCTTCCCGGAAAGCCAATGGTGGGAGTGGATCCTGTCCCTTGGCAGGCTTTAAGACTTTCCGGAATGCCAGCATTGGTTCCCTTTCATGTAATGTATAATTATCTGGAAACTGATTACCTTTCATAATAACGACATGTGTTACAACATTCTGTTCCTGGATCAATTTCACACGTCGACTTTGCCAGGTCAATAAATCCAGTAATCCTTTAGGGCTTTCCTCACGAAGTGTACCGGGTTCTTGTTCCCATGCAGGGGCATCAGCGGTTGTATCACTTTTAGATACTCCATAAGAATTAAGATTGAGCATTAAGGTCCTAAAGAGATTGTCACCTTTGACCAGGACGGCAGCCCCTTTTACCATCGGCGCATTATCTGCAGATTTGTATACCTTCGGGTCCTGTGCGGTCTCGAATGTGAGAAGCCCTGTGACAGCATATGGTTGAAAAGCTACAAGCAATCTTGCTGCTTCGGCAAATGAAATAGAATATATTTTGTCATCCGTCGAGTGGTCAAATAGGGTAGCATTATTACCTGCTGCAAATTCGTGGATCAGCCCTGATACGGATTTTGCATACGATTTCATTTTACCCTTGGCATCAATAGCGGAGATTGGTAAACTGGCACTCTGGTAGAATGGGTACTTCTCATCAAAGAGGTTGAAACGACTATGCCACTTATCCATATACGCCATTAACTTGGTTGTGTCCCAATCACCGCTGTTCCATATCTTAGCCCATGCAGACCCATCTCTTGGACCAAAGTTGCGATGCAGGATAGCTAATAGCAGACGATGAATGGCTACTGTAACTAGAGGCGAAGAGTCGGAAATTTCTTGAATTACAGACATTTTTGACTCTGTAAATATTTCTCTGATCGATAGTTCTTCCTGCTCTCCGTTCAGTGAGATACATGGAATCCATTTGTCATCGATAAGGTTAAAATTGGTCATGAAACCTCCTAGTTTAATTTCTGGATTATAAATCCCAGATCGGATAATTTTAGTTTGAAATCACTGAAAAGGCATTCATTGTCTGAGTTAAAGAAAAGCACATTGTAATTGTATAACAGTGATACGTTTTTCCACGCAGAAGGTAGTGCGTTGATTGGACTACTTGTCAGCATCATAACCAGGTCATAACGGGATACGGTAAGGGAATGCTCTAGCAGTTTTTTAGTCATAGCACGATCTGGAGTTGAACTCAAACTTAGCGGCATTGTCTGTTCTGCATCCCAGAATGCCTCTTCACGGGACCCGTGTAAGCAAATTACGTTGGTTGTTGGCATAGTGAGCCGTGTTAAAGCCTGATGCGCTTGATGGATAGTTGGATCGTCTTCTTCTTTCGGGTCTTTCGCAATATAACCAATATACCCGCCGAAGTCAGGATGCTCAATATTACGATTATCAGCTTCTATCTCATCATGATCAATATCTTTAAGTTGTTTCTTCCTGCTCTCTGCCCACTCTGCCATAAATGATTTAGGTAACTCATTTGGGCATTCATGTTTTCCATAGACAGCATCGATCAAGGAATCTACATCTTGCGGAATGCTAATTGTCGTTCTTTTACTGATTGTCAGCCAACTGCGTAAAAGAATGTGGTAGTCGTACACAAACCGGTCTCGGCCAAAGTCAGGAATGCCATCTATCTTCATTTCTGGCCTAGTAATCAACAATGTGGGTGCTTTAAGCTTGGGAGGACGATTGTCACGATCATGCCGGTGCATGCGTCCTGACCGCTGCAGCAGAAAATCGATAGGTGCAACTTCTGACACCATCAGATCGAAATCCAAATCGAGGCTTTGCTCTATTATTTGTGTTGCGACGAGTACTGCTCTCCTAGGTCTATTGACTATACGCTCAATTCCATCCGAACATCGCACTTTACCACCCGGTTTACCAAATCGGAGTAGTGTTCGTTCCTCGCGTTGTTTACGATCATAATACAAATAACGTGAATGCAGCATATCCAGTTCAGGTGCACCGTCACAAGCATCGGTATTCGGGAAGTACGGTTGTAAAGCCTGGAATGTGGCCTGCGCTTCAGACACTGTATTGCAAATTATGGCGGCACATCCACCGTCAGCCAGCGCTTCACTTAGTTGTTTCCCCATATCATATTCGCCACCATGTATAGGCAGATGATTGTCTGCGATGCGAATCTGCAATTCTCTGATAGAACCCGGTGAAGTCGCGATCGTCTTTATATCGAATTCATGGCCGTCAGTCCATGAAATACGTGGGTACGCTGCACCGAACCCGGGCGGCACTTTCACATCTTGGTTACCTAACCCTTTGGCATAAGCTTCGAGTAATAAATTTCGGCGTTCGACTGGTAATGTCGCTGAGAGTAAGATGACGTTTGAGCCGAGAGCTGCCAACCACTCCAGCAAACGGGAAAGCAAGTTTGTCATGTAGGTGTCATATGCATGCACCTCGTCGATAATAACAGTTTTGTGAGCTAATCCAAACAGGCGAACAAAGACATGTTTGGTTTGCAAAATAGCTAATAAAGCCTGATCAATTGTCCCGACCCCGAATGGGGCCAAGAGACCCCGTTTCCCTTGTGTAAACCAACTGGCAGCAATAACGGAGGCATCAAATTTATCAGCACTAGAACTATCAGAGTTTATATTAAATCTGTCATGAAATCGGTCCTGGAGAGTTTGAAATTCCGCAGAGAGAGCAGCATGACCGTGGAGTAGCATAAAATTGACACGGTCATCCGGATAGCGTCTGGTTAAGTAGTCTTCTACCCGACCGAACATTTGATCACTGGTGGCCATGGTAGGTAATGCAAAGTAGTAACCACGCTGTTTCTGTTGAGTAACCCAATTGTCTGCCAGATAAATAGCCGCTTCTGTCTTACCCTCACCCATGGGCGCTTCAATTATTGCTAAACCAGGCTTGTTAACTAATGACGCAACTTCGTGTTGGAGTGGCCGGACTTCCTTAATAAATGGGAACAGTTCCTGAATACTGATAGTAGTCTGCGCTGGCATCCATCCTGTCCAACCGAGTTTATCTAAGGCATTGCATGCTTGTTTCCGTGCATTAGCCATGTCCTCGTTCATAACATAAGGGAAAAATTCTTCGTTGGATGATACCCAGTCCGCAACTGAGGTTAGCCCTGCCAGGATCATGTAAAAAGCATTTGTAGGAGCAACTGTTGATGTTGTTTCTTGAAGGCCAAGTTCATTCATCAAATCTGTGTAAAGCGCTGTACGAGCTGACTGCCACTTCTGCCCGCCGATATAGTCAATGTTGTCTTGTATAGTCCGGGGGGTCAGGATGACCCCATGATGCCCACCCAATGCAAATGCCAATTGAGCTGCAGTTCGACGCTGGAATGTGTGCTGTAGCAATTCGTTAAGTGCACAACCTGAAACTATGCCATGTGGAATATCTCGGACATTCTTGAAATCGAAACCAGCTTCCATAAGTGATTGAACCGCAGCATCTATTTTGCTTTGAAATCCTGGTGATGCTTTCCCAATATCATGAAGACCGGCCAGAAACGAAACCCATTGCTTTGCCGCTTTTTCCGGCATGGCTAATTCATTGGCCATGAACTGCTGCATCCTAGCTTGTAAACATGACTGCCAAATTTCTTCACAGACAGCTGAAGTGTCCAGCATGTGAGATAGAAGGGGATAGTGGTTGCCGGAATCGGCAGATTTTTTTGCCCATAATTTAAAAATATCTGCGCCCATATTCATCATTAAAATTACCAGAACATTTTTCGACCTTTTCGGTTGGTGAGCCTATTTCACAATCCAGATACGAGTAAAAGGAGCTTGTTCTCTTTTATCCATTACTCCCAACGCCGTATACATTGGGTTGAATTATATTTGCCTTATGAATATGACAGCATTGTTTGCCAGTGTAACGGGAACAAATATTTTCGTTTGAATATTTCATAGTTCCTGTTCGTTATGTTGAGTTTTCAAACCAATCAATTTTGAGTATGTCAATTGTAGCACTGTTATTTCATTGCCGCAATAGAACATTTGCTATTAATAGTAGCGTTTCGGTTTGTATGTGTAAAAATAAATTACTTATATTCCCCAAAAAACACTTGGGAAAAGCTATTTGGCTGTGTTAAGATGATATTCCTGAATAAAT
>Ga0182027_10007519_pt1 | contig 16021 bp, 11 predicted proteins | sample 712E1DmetaG_FD_121300 | JGI IMG/M metagenome (GOLD analysis project Ga0182027, IMG submission 121300) | Permafrost microbial communities from Stordalen Mire, Sweden - 712E1D metaG (Illumina Assembly) | ecosystem: Environmental > Terrestrial > Soil > Wetlands > Permafrost | place: Sweden...
AAGACGGTCGCCGATTGCTTCAAGTTCAGAAACAAAATCGGCCTGGACATCGCCATCGAGGCGCTCAAGGACAGCCTCCGCCAAAAGAAGACCACCGCCAATGAGATCTACCGCTATGCGAAGATCTGCCGCGTGAGCAACGTCATTCGCCCGTACATGGAGGCTCTATGCGCCGTGAACCCGTCAGGAATCTTGCCGCATCTGTTCGCGCCCGCCTGCTCACGCTTGCTCAGGAGAAGGGTGAGGATTACCAGCGCATCCTCGGCAAATATGCCGTAGAACGATTCCTCTTTCGACTCGGTCGCTCGGAGCATCGAGACAGATTCATTCTGAAAGGCGCAATGCTATTCACGCTTTGGATGGGCGAAATGCACCGGCCTACAATGGACCTCGATCTGCTCGGATGAACCAAATCACATCGGAGAAGGATCGGCGACGATCCAACCGGAAGGTCTAGGGTGATCTTTGCGATGACTACGCCAGCGAGCTGCTGACGTTGGAGAAGACCGCACTGACCGCCGTGGCCACATGCCGCACGCCAGCGGTTGCGGCCAGTGCAATTAAGCAGACGAGCAAGGCATACTCTACCAAGTCCTGACCTTCAGTACCGTAGATCAAGCATTGGACCATGACGTGCAATTTCAGAAGCGGGTCTTTCATTGGTCCTCACCGCTGACTTGGAGACGCGCATTAAACGAAGCGGAACCGGTGATCGTCCGCAAGCCCCTCGACAACAGCTAACGTTAAATCTGCACGTTGCAAGCCGCAATTCCACCCTTGCGCCATTACGGATGTACCGTGTGAGGAGCGCAAGCCAGATGTTGTCCGCCATACCAGCGGACGCGTCACCGCCCAACCGGAGAAGATGCCACGAGACGAAATAATCTCCGACTTGGCGGCAATCTGGCCGGAACCCGCGTTACCACTCCCCGCAACTCGGAGAGGCCTTCCCAGCGGCGCGTGGGACCTGGGTGCCTGAATCGTGCGGACTCTACTCGGAGTCGGCGGGAAACGTCAATGGAGCCATGGTCTCCGGCGTCAGAATCTGCGGATGCGCGAAAGTGAGGCGATAGCGGCCCCATGCGAGATAATCGACGAACACCCCCGCGGCGATGTACGGGGTTAATGAAGGCAAGGGGAATGACATAGCCCGTTGTGATCAGCGACTCGGCAATGCTTTTGTTCGCTCTGCTTCGGCGGCGATAGCCGGGAACCTGCGGAATCTCCAACACTGTCAGTTGTGTCTCCGGGTGCTTGCGTGCGTAGCGCACCAGTTTGTACGTAATCTGCATGGGGGTGGTCATCCCCGCATCGGGAAGGATGCTGCGCCGGAACGTGCGCGGAAAATAGAAGTTCAAAATGCTGCCCGTAAAATCGGCGCAATTACTGTAATGGAGGTTAAAGCGGGAGCGGTTAACCCCCGCGTTCATCTGGGCGATGAATGCGTCGTCCTGCCCTTCGGTGGTTGCAAACCGGAAAGCGTAGATGCGCCGCTCATACGCCACGCCCACCAATTGACTCCACCCTCGTCGCACCTCGCCACCCCGGGGCAGGTCTTTGCCTAGGCTTAAGAGATGAGCCTCGTGGTACCGGTCGCGCAAGCTGGTTACAGTTTCGTGATCCGCGCGCGTAGGAACCTCGGAGGCGCTCTCGACGGAATAGAGGTAGGGAATTAGAGGCGTCGCCACCCAGTCGTAGTCTGCGATTCCCTGGTAGCGGGCGATCACCGCGCCAAGTTCGCCCGGCGTGCAGCGGCGCAACTTTACCGGGGTCTCGGCGCAAATGCGCTCAAAGTAGACAGCATCGTGACCGGTGGGGCTCAAGAAGCCAAAGAAGCCGTAGGGCTCTTCCATCAGCAGTGCGGCCTGCGCACGGCTGCGCGAGCAAACCAGGGATAAGAGCGCTAGGGCTATGAGAGAGAAGGCAATTGGGCGGTGGGCGCGCATCGTAGGCATGAATCCCCCTTGGTCCGGTTGCTCCTCTGCCATTTTCAGTATGCCGTAGAACCAATGAAGAAACGAAACGCAACCCCGGAATGGGATCGGCGTCCGAGGGAGCGCCACCCGGCGGCTGGTACGAAATTCCTCTCAGCCTCCCGCCGTTGCGGCATGCGTTTGCACGCTATTCCTGGATGACCGCCCACTCGGCTTGAGGTTAGTTGGGAAGCCAGAGGGGTACACCCGTGGGACGAAAACCTGCCCCCCCTCGCAAAAGAGGCTGAGTTTGCGGAGCACCAGCCAATGCAAACACAGCCGATTCCATTATGTCCATATTTTCCACGGGCCCCATATTCTCCCGGTTCAGGACACCTTGGATACCAGGCGGTTTTCCCCTCGCACAAATATCCACGCGATTCCAAAGGCGGTTCAGTCCGTCTCTGGAGCGGATTGCGGCGCTACTGCGTTCCGTTTCCGTGTACCTGCTTTTCGCTGCCACCAGTAGGTGTCCGGTTTGAAGTCTTCGAGACCTGGCCGGTGTTTGTATTCATCACCGTCTTCTGGTCGAGAGCAAAATCTACCCAGTCAGACGTTGTCGTCGATCGGGCATTCATTGCTGCATTGGTGCGTGCCATTGAGGCGTTCGTACTCGACTGCATAGCTGCCAGGAACTGGTTATGCATCTGCTGTTGAATGGCCATGGACTGGTTGAACTGCTGCTGCTGAGCCTGTCGTTGAGCCGCCGCCGCAGCGTTCATCTGCTGGGCGATTTTTTGAGTGGCCGCAATCTGCCGAGTGCTCCATGCGTTGATCCAGGCAGCCTGCCCGTTACGCCACGTGACAACTCCGTTCATTCCCAGTCCCTTTGACATCCACTGCTGCAGAAGGGCTGCAAACTGGGATTGCGGGCCAGTCACATAGGCTACCGCAGCGTCGCATTGATTCACCGTGGTTGGAGCGCCGGTGACAATCCGCGGACCCTGACCAAAGACGGTTGATACCGTCTTCACCCCCGCTTCCTGAGTCTGAGTGCAGTCCACTTCCACAAGGAGATTCCCCTGCATCGGCGTTGCCCCTTTTGTGTAGCTGACAGTTGCCGCGGCCAAATCGCTGGTTTGCTTCGGAGGCTGTACGTGGTTCGCTAACAAAGCGGCATCGAACTGCTGCAGGTACTTCTGAGCCGCCGCATTCGCTGCCGGTGGAACCGGAGCATCCGCGACATAGTTCACGTTCATTGTCTTCGCCAGATAGACCAGGAACTGCTGCGCAGTCATTGGCCCATTCAGGGGCAGGCAGCCTTGTTGGGGCCAAGAGCTGAGCATTGGCCCTGTGCCCCACACCCACCCCATCGCAGGCATCAACTCCGAAAGGCTGTCGCCGTCTGGACTGGTTGCCCTCCACACAGCGTATGGATACGTGGCGCAGTTGCCGCCTTGAAAGAGCGCGCTCTGGAACTTCCATGCAGCAGGAATCGTGACCGCGGCGGCGTTCATGTTATTGAGCGTCGGGTCCTGAACGTAAACAACTTGTGTCCCGCCCGAGGATGCAGGTGTAGCGCCCTCCGCTCCAGAACCTCCATTCCCCCCGTTTCCGTCGTTGGTAGTGGATTTGGGCTTGGCGTCTTTACATCCGATCAATACCAAGGCCAGCAGCATCGTTGCAATTCGTCCTTTCCTATCCATCGTTCAACTCCTTTCCAAGCTGTCGTTGTAGCGTTCGGGTGAATCAATCGGAACCGTACGGACGTCCGAATCATGTTGACGAGCAGGCGGCCCGACGCGACCCGTAGCTCCGGAAAAGCCGTAGCTGCCACCGGTCATCGACTGCCGAATCGGATGACGACGCCTGCGCCGATGCGCAGGTTGTTCTGGTGGTCGTTCGACCCGTTGCTGAATCTGGCATCGTTTCAACGTGAATCCAACCAGCGACAGAAAGGCGGCCGGTCAAGTCTCTTTGACCAGCCGCCCTGTGGTTAGTAACGCCGTAGTCTCATGCACTCTGGGCAATTGCTCAAGCCAACCCTCGAATAGGGCGTTGGCTTAAGCGCCTAATTGATGGTTACCGTGAATGCGGTTGTCGGTGCCGGAGTTACCGAAGGGCTACCGGTTCCAGTCACCGTGAATGTGTAGCTTCCGGCGGTGGTTCCTAAATTGCCGGTGTTGGGCGGAGTCTTCTTACCGACGCAACCGGCCAGCGTACCGAGCGCCACCATGAGCACCAAAGCGCCAAGCATTGCCCGCCAACTGCGCCGCCGTGCCGGAGTTACCAGGAGCACCAAAAACGCCAGAACCGCGCCACCTGTACCTGCCCAGCCTCTGCCGTTCCCGCCCGCCTTGGGCCACACCAGCGCACCGCTGGTGGCCGAGGTAGAACTCACCGTGATGGTGGCCATCCCTGTTGATGCGCCACTGCTCAGGGTTACCGTCGAACTGCCGCCGGAGCAGGTGGGTAGATCCGTTGCGCCGGCGGGCGATGTAGTCAGTGTGCAGGTGAGCGTGACGGTTCCCGCATATCCTGTTGCCGTGGTCACTGTTACAGTTGAGGTTGCGGGCGATCCCGGTGCAACAGCAGCCGGCGTGGTCGCAGCCAGCGTAAACACGGACGCGGTCACAGTCACTGAAGCCGTTCCCGTGCCTGCAACATAATTCGCGTCTCCGCTATAGCTCACGGTGAGGGTGTCCGTCCCGGCGCTCAGGCTGTTTGCTGGAATGGCAATGGTGGCGCTGCCACCGGAAAGGGTGACCGCTGCCGAGGTGTAGCCGCCGCCCGTGAGCGTGACTGTTCCGGTCGGTGTAGCTCCAGCGCCGGTCACTGCGGCCGTCACGCTCAGCGCAGAGCCGGTATCCAGGGCGTTCTCCGCGGGCGTTACCTTGACGGTGGGAGTGAGCGGAACTGCTGTCACGGTCACCGAGGCCGTTCCCGTGGCTGAAGAGTAGTTGGCGTCTCCGCTGTAGGTAACGGTCAGGGTGTCGGCTCCAACGCTGAGGCTGCTGGCCGGGATGACTATTGTTGCGCTGCCGCTGCTCAACGATGTGGCCGCCGAGGTGTAGCCGCCGCCGGAGAGCGTGACAGAACCGGTGGGCGTGGCGCCGGAGCCAGTTACCGCAACCCCAACACTCAGGCTTGATGACATGGGCAGCGTGGACACCGCGGGGGTCGCCTTTACGGTGGGAGTCAGTGGGGTCGTCACCGTCACCGAGGCCGTTCCCGTGGCTGAAGAGTAGTTGGAGTCTCCGCTGTAGCTAACGGTCAGGGTGTCGGCTCCAGCGCTCAGGCTGCTGGCCGGGATGACTATGGTTGCGCTGCCGCTGCTCAACGACGCCGCTGCCGAAGTGTAGCCCCCGCCGGAGAGCGTGACAGAACCGGTGGGCGTGGGATTGCCGCTACCGCCGCTCACCGAGACCTGCACCGAGAGGGCCTGCTTTGTGGTGAGGCTGGATGAGGACGGCGTCACCACGAGCGTGGGCGTGGCCAGAGCCTGGATCGTGAGCGTTTTTGCGGTCGAGGTGCTGACCTCGTAGGTGCTATCCCCCGAGTAGCTTCCGGTAACGCTGTAAGATCCAACCGCCAGCGAGGACGTTGTGAACTGCCCTGTGCCACTCGCCAGCGTGATGGTACCCAGTGTGGTCGCCGGATTTGTACTGGTGTTGGTTAAAGTCACGGTTCCGGTGGGCGTGGGTGTGGATTGTGTGGTCCCGGCCACGGTTGCGGTAAAGGTCACGGTCTGGCCGGTGACCGCAGTGGAGGGCGAAATGGTCAGCGTCGCGGCGGTCGGCTCCAGCACCGGAGAAACCTTGCCGAAGTAGGTGCGGTTCGAGCCGCCCAATGCCGCTGTGGAATAGGTTCCAGTGGTCGCGGCCATGGAACCGTTGTCAGCACCATACCCAGCGAAATAGATGTTGTTCGCCGAGTCCAGCACCATGCCGACCGGAAAATCATTCGCTGCGTTGGGGCTCATATTGCCGAGCGGGGTTGAGAACAGCAGCGTGCTGCCGTCCGGGCTAAAAGTGGCCAGGAAAGGATAACTCGCTCCGCTGCTACTGCCGGGACGGCCCTCAAGCGGATTCACCCAAGGGAGATCGAACGTGTAATTGTTATCGTAGCCATAAAGATAGACTTTGCCGCTGGTGTCGAAGCCGATGTTCTGCCCATAGTCGATGGATTGCTGATTGCCTTCGAACAAGGTCGACCACACGTATTCCGTGCCGGTGGGGTTGATCTTGGTCAGAAATGCGCTTTGGCCGCAGTATGTCTGTCCAACGCTTCCGAGCACTTGCTGGCATGCCGTTTGATATGCGCCCTTGGTGGTGGGATAGCTTGAACTGGTGGTTAGGCCGGTAACGTAGACGTTGTTTTCACTGTCCGCAGCCAAGCCTAGAACCTGATTCTGCGCAGAATTGCCTCCTGGAATTTCGGGACCGCCAATGTAGGTCGCATATTTCAGCGACGCAGTTCCCGACTGCGTTGTGTCGAATGCGGCAAGCCAAGCCGTGTAGCCTTCGCAAAAGCCGTCTTCATTGCCGCCATTATAGACGCTGCTGTCAACGCACGCTGGCCGGACTGCTCCGGCGGTTGTAGGAACGCTGTCCGAATAGGTGTATCCACCCACATAGGCAATCCCGCTGGGCCCAAGTGCGAGAGCCAGCGGTTGTATCCAGCTGGGATTTGGGGTGTTCGTTGCTCCAAACAGTGTGGAATAGAGAAGCGTCTGCCCATCGGCGCTGAGGACCGATAGAGTGGTTATCTGCTGGGCTGCGTTCTGCGTTTGAAAGGCAGAGGACGTTACCGGGAACGGAACGTTGCCATTTTGGGGGTAATAGTTGCTGGCGATCTGTCCAGCCTGATACTGAAGGAAGCTTGTGAAGTAGATGTTGCCCGCGGAGTCAAGCGCGAGACCGACTGGATAGGTCGGCTGCGTCCCGCCAAAGAAAGTGCTGTAAAGCAGAGTGGAGCCGGTGGGATCAAGCTTGGCGACGAACAGTGTCGGGCCGCCCGAAACCCACTCCGTGCCTCCGCCTGCGAAGTTGCCGTCGCAATGCTGTGCTATCGGATAAAAGTCGGATGGGTCACCGCCAACGACGCCTTTCTCCTGATAATACGGCATGCACAGCGATTGAATAGCGTCCGTAGTAATGGGGAAATCGGAAGACCCCGTCTGGCCCAGGACGATCGCATCCCCTGCCGCGTCTGTCGCAACAGCCTGCCCTAACTCGGACCCGGAGAACCCGTGCAGGTAGGTGGAGTAGACCAGCGATGTGCCGTCGGCGCTGATCTTGGTTATGAATGCCGAACCGAGGTACCCCTCGGAAAACCCTCCGCAGCGGACGTAGTTGTTGGCTGCCGCAATCGTAGAGTCCTGATTGCAGGTGGTCTGATATGCGCTGGTGGTCACGGGCAAATTTACGTCGCTGGTTTCGCCGGTGAGGATGATCTCGCCGGACGCATCCACGGCCATGCCGATAGCCTGCGTCTCGTTGTTGCCCGTGCCGAATACGCCAACGAAGAGCAGCGTGGGGTCGATGACCAGTTCGCGCCTGTGGTCGTAAGCTCCCAGCTGGAAGCTGACCTGCTCGCCGGCCTTGTTGTCCGCGATGGCGAAGCTGCCTTGCACCTGCTGCCGCACGCCATCCACCGTCTGATAGACCACCGGCTTGTTGAAGCGCACCTCGGGACCACCTTCGACCGGCAGCACCAGATCGCCATTGGCTGCCAGAGCAGCCTTCGCGCCATCGAATCGCAGCCTGATCGCCGAGGCATCGGCGCCCGGCGCCACCACAAAGTCGTACTCCAGCTCTCCGCGATGCCCGTAATACTTCAGATCCACGCCTGGATAAACGCCCTGCATGTGCACCTTGCCGTACATCGGCACGTCGTGCCGCCACTTGGCTGGATCATTTCCGGTGAAGTAGTTCGCCTTTCCGGACTGAAGATCTTCGCCGGTTGTTTGCTCGGGAGTTCTTGCCCCGATCAGGCTCATCCGCACCACGGACGAGCTGATGCTGGGCTTCAGGTCCTTAGGGTCGACCGAATCGGGCTTGGCCGAAGTAATCTTGTTCATCTCCAGCACGGCATCGTTGCCGGTGAGAAAGAGTGTGTATTCCGGTCCCCGCGCCAGCCACTGCACGTTGCTCGATGTCTGGCCGCGATTTGGTTCAAAGCTCAACGGCAGTTGGCCGTAGTGGATCATTGCCTGGGTTGACGGAGCAGCCTTCGCGCGCGAAGGCACAGTGGCTCGGCTCGTCTGGCCGAATGTGGCAAGACCGAATGAACCAAGACAGAGTGCAGTTAGGACCTTGAGTCGATTTCTGGGGCTCACGGGGAATCTCCTGTTGTGTAGTTCGCGCCAACCGGCGAAAAACCGCATCAATCTTTCTTCACGAACGTTTTGTTGGCTCATCGCCTCAAAGCATTCGAGCGATGCACTGGAAGCTAGGCAGGAATTAATCGCCTTGAAACAAAAGTTTTGAGCCTCTGGCGGGCGTTGCCGTGGGAACTCGGTAAATGCGATAATCAAGCCAGAATTAGCCCGGAGCAAGTGAAAGATCAGGACTGATGGGGACAATTGGTGACATCGGCCCTGGAATTGAAGTCAGTTCATGCCACCGCCCTCCTCAGACCGCTCAAATGCCAGCCTCGGAACTCGCCTGGACTGCTGGAAGGAAATTGCGGCCTATCTTGGCAAGGTGGAAAGAACCGTCAAGCGCTGGGATGTGGATCGAGGTCTGCCCATCCATCGAGTGCCGGGTGGGGGCCGCGCGTCCGTATACGCCTACACTTCCGAGCTGGATAAATGGCTGAAGTCGACGAAGCTCCGGGAATCGGAAGGTGCCCTGGAGACATATCAGGAAGATGACTCATCGGGGCAGTCTTCCAGCGCAGCGTTCGGCGCCGCAGACGCATCTCAGATGGCAAATTCCCGCGTCCCAGGGCTACCCCACACGCGATCAGTCCCGAAGCGAAACTGGGTGCTCGCGTTTTGTGGTTTTATGCTTGCCTGCGTTTTCGGCGTTGCCATCTACTCTGCGGAGATGCGGAAAACCGGCCAGAATTTCTTCCATGCGCTTCCGGGCGTGTTCGCCCATATCCATGCAAAATCAGAACCAGGAAATCTGATCGCTGTATCCGACTCCGAGAAGAGTCAGGCGCGCGATCTTTACATGAAAGGCCGCTTCGAGTGGAACCAGAGGACTCCAGACAGCTTGAAGCGCGCTTTGGATTACTTCACCCAGGCGATAGTGCAGGATCCGGGCTATGCCCCGGCGTATGTCGGCATGGCGGACACCTACGACCTTCTTCGGGAATACTCGACCATGCCGGACAGCGAGGCCTACGCGCGCGCAATCGCAGCGGCAAGGAAGGCCGTCGAACTGGACGATTCGCTTGCCGAAGCGCATCGCGCCCTTGCCTTCTCTGAGTGGTGGGGTGCCTGGGATTTTGTCGATGGCGAAAAGGAATTTCGTCGCGCCATCGATTTGAATCCCAAAGACCCTATAGCCCGCAAATGGTACGCAAACGTGCTTTCGGTGCAAGGGCAATTCCCCGCGGGTCTGGAGGAGAACGAAAAGGCTCAGGAACTCGATCCAACTTCTCAATCAATTCTTGCTGACAGGGGATGGATGCTGTTCAACTCGGGGAAAAAGGATGAGGGTATCGCACTTCTCAGGGAAGTCGAACGCTCCGCCCCGGAGTTTCTCTCGCCTCACAACTACCTCATGGTCATCAGCCTGGAGCTTAGGGACTATCCGTCCTACCTGGAGGAGGGTAGGAAGACAGCGGAGGCTGAGAATGATCCAGTACTGAGGGTCAACATCGCATCGGCACGGGTGGGATACGAGCGGGATGGAGAGCGCGGACTGTTGAACGATCTGTACGCCAGGCAAAAGGAGTATTACCAGGCGGGAAAACTATCGGGAACCGTTCTGGCGAAAACCTGCATCCTGATGGGAAAGAACCAGGAAGCATTGCAACTGCTGGAAGAGGCCTATGACCGCCATGAATCGAATGTCCTCTCGTGCTTGTCGCAACCGGACCTGCTCACGCTGAGGGATGAGCCAAAGTACAAAGCGTTGGTGAAGAGGATCAACTTTCCCCAGGGACCGCAGACGGCGCAGCCGGGCACTTTCCCAGGAGAAAATCAGTCATCTTTACGAGCTGCGTCCGATCCGCACTGATCCACGACGAATGATACAGCGCTGTGATCGTACCGCCCTCGCCAAGGAGCGGTAATGTCAGTTTGGAACCGCAAGGTTGAGTCCCTCGGGTCCAAGAGAAACTCCTTGGGCAAAATCTGTAAAATACTACGAGGCACTTCAGAATGCTCTCTTCCTAAAGTCGGGGACGTCTGAAAGTGGAGCTTTGGGAGTTCTGGTATAAGCAGGCGTTCCAACTGGCTGGGATGCGGCTGGTCGAAAGCAACCAAACAGTATTCGTAAGATCTACCGCACGGTTGGAAGCTTGCATCCGCAGTTTGGACGATACCATCGGAATCTCCCTTGGTGCATGGGGTTGTGGACTTGCGGCCTGAGAAGCACATCATAATCCCTTCATTATCGTTCCGGGGCCGTAGTTACCGATGTCAACGCTAATGCCCGAACTCCCTGTTGAGATGGATTAGATGTTTTCAGGCATCGGAAACTTTGCTGCGAGTAGCAAAAGAACTGGTAACCAAGGAAAGGGGAAGGCAATGAAAAATGATGGGACCGCTGATCGCGTCATCCGTGTGGTGATTGGGATTGCATTGCTGAGTCTGTTATTCCTCCTGCATGTGCACGGACTAAAGTACTGGATTGGCTGGCTTGGTCTAATCGGTCTGGTGCCGCTGGTGACAGGGTTGGTAGGCGTCTGCCAAATGTATACCTTACTGGGCATCCGCACCCGCCCGGTGAGCCAGTTGGGCAAGTGAAGACAGGACCAAGCGATCCAAAAGCGGTTTTTGAGGCGCCAGCCCGAATTCTCGTCGAAAGCTGATCTCCCGCGATGTCGGTTTGATGTATAAACGATGAAGAACTCTTCAGATGGTCCGCTGAACGGATTGGAAGGTGAAACTGTTGGAGGTTCGGGAATTCTAGGAATTGTTTGTACGCAATTTGTACGCAGATTTGGCACTCGTGGAAATCTGTGAATTTCAGGCATTTCTAGAATGAATAAGTTACGTGTTTTCAATGCTCAGCACAAGTTCGACTCCCGCCGTCTCCACCAAGCTTGAGTTTACGCATGGAATGGACAGAAGAACGTCACTTCGCTTGGTGAGCACAATTGTCCTGGGTCGGGCGATCGGCTTCAGTGCCGCGCAGACTTTTCGCCCGCTTGCCGCATCATTCCAATCCGAGGGCGCAAATACGGTTCGATCCTATCCGTTCCCAGTGGATATTCTGTGTCACGGCAGCCGCACTCGTCCTGAAATCGCATTGACTTTCGACGCCTGTCCGCGCAAGGAACTGCCCGAATTCTCAACCGAGATTGTGAATTATCTTCAGCGGGAGCATGTTCCGGCCACATTTTTCATATCCGGCAGATGGGCGGAGCAATGCCCTGCGTGCGAGAGGCAGCTTGCAGAGGCACCGATTTTTGAGCTTGGACTGCACGGGTAATATCACTTGAGATCGAGCGATTTGACGGAGCAGGGTATTGCTTCTGAAATCGAGCGGCCCCGGTCCGCCATTGTGCAGTTAGGTTACAACCCGCAGCCGTTCTTTCGACCGCCTTTTGGCGATTGTCCGTCTAAGCTCGTCAAGGTCGCGAAAGAACTCGGCGTCCTCACTGTCATGCGAGATGTCGAGTCGGGAGATCCCAATCCGCGGAATACTACGAAACGCCTGGAAAACAGGGTACTCACATTGACGCGCAACGGTAGCATCATCATCATGCACGTGAATGGCGGCGGCATATGGACGGCACAAGCGCTCCCTGATATTGTCGACGACTTGCGTAAGCGCGGCTTTGCATTCGTTTCAGTTGGAGATTTGCTCAAACATGAGGACGCACAGTGAATCCCCAATCTGCGATTCCTTCGGGGTTTTGTTGGCAGCGCCGGCGAGCAAGAACGAGACCTGGACTATGCTGCGCGCGCGTCTTAGACGCCGCTGTACGCCGAAAAACCGCCGTCGATGGGAACCACGACTCCGGTGACGAACTCCGAAGCGGGCGAGAGCAACCAGAGCACCGCGCCGAATAGATCACTCGGCTCGCCAAAGCGCGCCATGGGAGTGTGCCCGATGATCGATCTGCCGCGCGCGCTCAACTCGCCCGTCTCTTTATCCAGCAACAGGAAGCGATTCTGGTTGGTCAGGAAGAACCCCGGCGCGATGGCGTTCACGCGAATCTTTGGTGAGTACTCCTGCGCCATGTGCACGGCGAGCCACTGCGTAAAGTTACTCACGGCCGCCTTGGCCGCGGAGTACGCCGGGATGCGCGTGAGCGGCCGGAAGGCGTTCATCGACGAAATGTTCAGGATCGTCCCGTACCCCTGCTCCGCCATGATCTTTCCAAAGGCCTGGCTAGGCAGGATGGTGCCAAGAATGTTTAGCTCGAAGACCCAGCGCAGCGCGTCAGTGGGCAGATCGAAGAACTTCAGATCATTGCTGGTCGTGGCCTGGGGCTTGTTGCCGCCCGCGCCGTTCACCAGGCAATCCAGCTTGCCCAGCCGGGCTGTAACTTCCCGCGCGGTTTGCGCCACGCTGTCGCGGTCGAGCGCGTTGCACTGAAAAAGAGAAATCTGCCTCCCGCGCTGACCCAGGCTCTCCGCCAGCGCTTTGCCGGGCTCCACGTTGATGTCCAGGATGGCAACCTGCGCACCGCAGCCGACGAGTGCGCGGGCAATGTCGCTGCCCAGGATGCCGGCGCCGCCGGTGATGGCCACTGTTCTGCCCGTGAAGTCGTACATTTTCATCAGTTCCGCCAAGTCAAACGAAACCCGATGCGCAACTTCTGCCTCGTGCCCAAGTTCAACTACCGCCGGTCCTGCCATTTCGCACCCCTTCTCCAACCGCAAAATGAGTATAGAAATGCCCGATAACCCCCACCAGTGATTCCCATCACGGCCTCGCTCAGCCCAACGAGTATCAGCTAAGAAGGAAGACGACGAAAGGGACTTCCTCCCATGCTTCTTGAGTTGAGCGTTGTGCCAAAGGGAAAGAACCGCCATGCAAGCGACACCGCAGTCGATCTGGGCAGGATCATCGACGCCAGCGGACTGTACCATCAGACGAAAAACAAGGGAACGGTCCTCGAAGGCACTTGGGAACAACTCATGGCCGTAGCCAAGAAATGCCACGACGAAGCCCTCAAGACCCATCAGAGGTTTGTCACCGTAATGCGCGCCGTCGATGGCCCCGACGTAGCCCCGTGCTCGCATGCACCGGCCGACTGCACCGCCATGAAGGAACTCCTGGAAGACGATGGCGATTGGCTGATCCCGTAAAGATTGATTCCATAAGAAAAGCGGAGCGACTTGCGCTCCGCTTCCCTGCCCTCACACAAATTCAAGCCTCAATAGAGCCGGAAATCTACCTCGATGGTGATCATGACCGGCACCGGCGTCTTGCCATCCTTCATGGCCGCTTTGAACTTGTACTGCCGGATCGCCTCGATGGCCTTCTCGTCCAATCCCATGCCCAGTGCGCGTACCACGCGAATATTCTGCGGGTTGCCCTGCGCATCGACAATGAGCGAAATGAGGCAAACGCCCTGATACTTGGCGCGCCGCGCTTCGTCGGAGAACTCAGCCTCCACGCTGTGGATCAGCACCGGCGCCGCGACTCTGCCGCCAATCTGGTACAGTCCGCCGCCCGCGTTGCCGCCGGATCCAGGCCCGTATCCGTTCCCTGACCCCGGCCCCATGCCGCCGCCGCTGCCTGTGCCCATGCCCGCGCCGCTTCCCCCCCCGGCCGAGGCCAGAGTCACATTCGTCGACTCGTGCATGCCGATCATCGGCATATTCATGTTGTCGGGCAGTCGAATGTCTTTTTGCACATTGATCGCAGCGGGCTCGGGCAGCAAGGGTTTCTCAATCGTCTGCGGTTGCGGAGGGGTAATCGGATCTGGCGTCTTCTCCGGCAGCTTGCCCTTGTTGGCTTCGACGATGCTCCTGTCGCCGCCACCGCCGCCGCCGCCCGCCTTGGTATCGGACTTGGGAGCGTTGTAGTCGCCCACGTCGATGTTGGTCGCCAGCAACTGCTGATTCGCAATCTGGTGCACCACGCGAATGCCCAGCCAGATTGCCAGCAGCAAGACGCAAATATTGAAGGTCGTCGAGATCCCGATGGCCCAGGGGTTCGCCTTCACGGCCATCCGGTCGGGTACCGGGATCGGCGTCGAGGTCAGCACCAACGGCGGCAGCTTGACCGGGAAAAACACGTCCCGGACGCTCTCCCAGAGGCCCACCCAAATGGGCTTCTCATCGAAAGCTTTGCCAAGAAACGCATCCAACTCGTGGCCGATCCCTGGAAGCGTAGCTTCCTGGGAGGTCGAAGGTTCCGGTGTCATGAGATTGTTTGCCATAAATGCAAATGGCCCGATTGTCGCTGACGGTTCGGACGCGAGCGGATCCCTGGAAATGCCCTTAGATCCATTATGCTTGACCGCGCCTGCTCTTGTCTCGGCTCCCGGGCCGAATTCACCCCCGGTATCGCCCTCCGCGCTTTCATATTCCGTCAGTTTCAACACTTCCATATGCAATAGACGGTGACCATGTTCGGTTTGTTACCGGAAAAAATGTCACTCTTCCGTTTACACTGATTCTTGAACAAGTTTGCATCCCTGAACGGAGTCCCGATGTCCCCTGCGCCGGAGTTGAAGGCGACCCTCACTTTGCCCCAGACCGCCTTCGCGATGAAAGCAAATCTGCCGCAGAATGAGCCGCTTCGGCTGGCCCGCTGGGCCAAGCTCCGCCTCTATGAAGAGCTGCGCAAGGCCGGCCGCGGGCGGCCTGTTTACCTGCTTCACGATGGCCCTCCCTATGCCAACGGGCCCATCCACCTGGGCCACGCCCTCAATAAGGGCCTCAAGGACTTTGTCGTTAAATCCAAGACCATGGCCGGCTTCGACGCCCCCTTCGTCCCCGGTTACGACTGCCACGGGCTGCCCATCGAGATCAAAGTCGAAGAGAAACTGGGGCACAAAAAACAGGAGATGCCCGCAGCCGCGGTATTGGATGCCTGCCGGGCTTATGCGCAGAAGTATGTCGACCTGCAGACCGAGCAATTTGAGCGGATCGGCTGCTTCGGCCGCTGGGAGACGCCCTACAAAACCATGGCGCGCGGCTACGAGGCCCGCACCCTTGAGGCTTTTTACAGCTTTCTCGAGAAGGGCTTCGTTTACCGCGGCCTGAAGCCGGTCTACTGGTGCATCCATGACCGGACAACACTGGCCGAGGCCGAGGTGGAATACGAGAACCACACCAGCCCGTCGATCTACGTCCGCTACCAGCTCACCTCCGATCCGGCGGCGATTGCGCCGGCACTCGCCGGACGCGAGGTCTTCACCATCATCTGGACCACGACACCCTGGACGCTGCCCGCGTCGCTGGCTGTGGCCTTTCATCCCGATTTCGAGTACGTGGCTCTGGAAGCCACTCCCGATCCATGCTGCGTCCCGTCTGGCACGGACGTGCCGGTCTACATCGTTGCCGCCTCTTTGGCCGAGCAAGTCGCCACAGCCTGCAAGTTCGCCTCAGTCAAGGAAATCGCCCGTTTCAAAGGCGCCGTTCTTGACCGCGTCACGTTTCAGCATCCCTTCCTCGAGCGCAGCATCATGGGCGTTCTGGGAACCTACGTCACCGCCGATACCGGCACTGGTGCGGTCCACACCGCCCCCTCCCACGGCGCCGACGACTTCTATACCGGCCAGCGCTACGGACTGGAACCCACCTGCCGCGTCGATGCCGGCGGGCACATCCACGTCGATCCCGCTGCCTGGCATCTTGCCCAGCCGCCTGCCTTCGACGGGATGAACGTCTGGAAGGCAAACCCCGTCATCGTCGCCATGTTGGAAGAGCGCGGCGCGCTGCTGGGCGGCGCTCCGCTCGAGCACTCCTATCCGCATTGCTGGCGCTGCCACCATCCCGTCATTTTTCGCGCTACCGAGCA
>Ga0182027_10007520_pt1 | contig 16019 bp, 9 predicted proteins | sample 712E1DmetaG_FD_121300 | JGI IMG/M metagenome (GOLD analysis project Ga0182027, IMG submission 121300) | Permafrost microbial communities from Stordalen Mire, Sweden - 712E1D metaG (Illumina Assembly) | ecosystem: Environmental > Terrestrial > Soil > Wetlands > Permafrost | place: Sweden...
TCCTGCGGCATTTGCAAAGCTCAAGAACGAGTACCGGTACTCGCTTCTGTTAAAGGCGCGCTCAGCCGCCCCGCTTCACGAGGCGGTGGCCGCGGTGCGAAGCGGGCTCAAGGTTCCCCCGGCAATCCGCATGGTTATCGACGTGGACCCGGTGAACATGATGTGATCGCGGCGCGGGTGATGTATTTTGTTGCATTCCTTCACGTGTCACAACTATCGGCCGGAAGCTTACCGTACGATGATCCCACAGCAGTTCGACCACATTTTCCGCACAAAGCTGTACAGTTGGACGCAGTTCCGCTCCGGCTACGAGGATTTCTTCACACCGCGGGAAATCGACCTTTTGAGCCAGAGCGAGCGGTCGTTCGACGCCGGGTCCCGCACCATTGTACTACTCGCGTTCGAAAACGAATACGCGTCGCTCGGCGGGCTTTCGGTGGTGACGCGCTTCCTGCCGGCGTTTCTGCGGCAGGCAAACGAGAAGGTGGTGTTCGTGACACCCTATCACACGAACCATGCGGCAATAAAGGCCGCGCGGCACAAAGGGAAGTTTTCCGAAGAACTCAGCGTGCCGTTCGAGTGCGGCAACGATTTTCGCCGGCTCACCTGCTTCCGGGACACTACCGCGGAAATTCCAAGCTATTTCCTGTCCGTCGAAAAGCAGTTTGTCGCCGAGGAGAACCCGTACAGTTATTCGGACCCGACCAACCTTCTTGAGGACAGCCTGGTGTTCTGCATCGCCGTCCCGTTTGCGCTCGCCAGGCTCGGGATCACCAGAAACGTCCTGTTCCACGCCAACGATTGGGAAACCGCGGCGATCGCACTGTCGTCAAAAATGTCAATTGTCAACCACGTGCTGGAATCGGCCAAGACCGTTCTCACCCTGCACAACTCGTACGACGCGCAGCTCCCGAAGCAGGTGACCAGCCGGTATTTTTCCCGGCTGATCCCCGCCGCCACCGTCCTGTCGGCTTTCATTCCGCTCCTCAACGGACCGCTTACCACGGTGAGCACTCCTTTTGCGCACGAATTGCGCGCCGACCCGCTGCAGCAGGGTTGTTTCGCCGCGCATCTGCAGGATGTGTTTTCCCGAAACCCTCCCATCGGCATCGAAAACGGCGCATTCGGCGATCGGGACGCCGCGTTTTCCCGCACGGTAATTGCCAAATGCGAATCGGGCGACGCCGCGCCACTGCTTTCCGAGAAGCAGCGGCGGTACGACTCGTTCTGGTCGCGCGTGACGGCCTGCGGCGACGGCAGGGTGATCGGCACGCTTGCGCCGCCCGGCAGGGGCGAGCGGGTCCCGGTGTTCTTCCTGAGCGGCCGGCTCGATTTCCTGCAAAAGGGATTCGATGTGATTTTTTCCGCTTTCCAGAGGCTCAAGCGCGGAAGCGCAAAGCTGTTCTTTTCTCCCAATGTGGGCGGGCTCACCGATGCTTCAGGCGCACAGAATGCCGACCTGGATTTCTTCAAAGACATTGCACTGCGCTGTAACGGCGATATCACCATATGGCCGTTCTTCGTGCCGCACCAGGAATACAAAGTGCTTCTGAGGGGCGCGAGCTTTCTTGCGATGCCGTCGCTGTATGAACCTTTCGGGGCCGCTACGGAAGGTTTTGGCGCAGGCACGCCCGTTGTTGCGCGCGCCACCGGCGGCCTGTGGATTCAAGTGGCGCCCACGTCGGCGGTGTACGTGCCGCCGTTCTACGGTTCACTGCTGCAGCGGGTAGCGGCTTTCGACGGCGCGTCCGCCACGGGGATTCTCTACAGGGAAAAGTATCCCGACGCGCTTTCCGAAAAGGAATGGCAGCGCATCTTCTCGTTTCCGCTCGCCGAGCGGAGCAGGTCGCCCTTGTTCGAAGCCATGGTTGAGGCCGCCTACGGCGCCCTGGAAACCGCTGTCCGGCTGTATGCCGAGGAGCGCGCCTATGCAGGGCTTGTCGCAAACGGTGTCCGGTCGCTCGATTCGTTTCAGTGGTCGGGCGCGGTGGCAAAATACCGGCAGGTCTACGACAGCGCATCGCGGAGCGTTGTGTAGGGGACGGAACGCTGGCTGCATCTCCGGGCGCTTGCAGGTTGACAGGCGCATGATCGCCATAGGTTCCTTGCAACCGCAGTCCAATAATAGGTTGATTTTTCCGTCTGCGCGGTGTATCATTGTAAGGTAATTGTAACAAGGAACGCTCTCACAAGCGCTTGGGGGAAAGGAACTCCGTATGAACGACACGGCACTTCTTATCTGCATCGGCTTCATCATCGGCGCCCTGGCAAGCTCGGCCGTGTGGCTGGTTCTTGTCGTGGTGGGAAAAGCCCAGCGCCAGCTCGCGCGCGAAAAGAGTCTGGTGATGAAGGCAATTGCCGAGGAATCGGCGGAAGCCGACAAGGTGACTTCGTCGGCGGTGTCGAAGGCGATGAACGCGCATGCGCTCCGCTCCGCGCTGTCTCCCAGGATAGACAAGATGCAGAAGATCCTCACCGAAAACATGCACCAGCTCGATATCTACTTTGTGAAGTACATGGAATCGCGGATCGCGGCGTACCGCGCCGCCTTTGCAGGCGGCGACGCGGGCCAGGGCGCACTTGCCGTGGACAAGTACCTGAGCGACGCAAAACCGAAGCAAACCGACACGTCGGCCGCCATTGTTCAGGAGATCAAGGCGCGCATCGAATCGCTCGGGCCTGCTGCCCAGTCCGAGGCAATGCCCGCGGCCCCCACGGAAAGCAGCGAAGAAACCATTGTGGCCGCCCCGTCATTTACGGAGCGGAAGACCGTGTCGGTTCCTCCTCCCGCGGCCGCGTTTCCGGCGCCCCCGATTGCCGAGCCGCCGGCACTGGACCTTCGCACCGGCATCATTACCGTAGCCGACGACGTACGCGAGGAAAGGCCGAAGCGCAAGCAGCCTGCGGAAGAGGTTTGGCACGCCGCACCCGCCTCCAAGCCTCAGGCAAAAGAGAAGAAACCCTCTGCCGCGCCCAGAACGGCACAGCCCGAGGAAATGCGGCCCCCTGGACTGGATGCGGAAGAAGCGTTCGACCTCGAAAAGGCGATGGACACTGCGCCAAAGAAGATTGCCGCGGAAGAAATCGTGGCGCCGGTGGATACGCAGGCTCTTCACGCGGAGCGAATCGAGAAGACCCTCCAGTGGGACAGGAACCAGCTTATGGGTGCGGCTACAACTCCTCCCGAAGCCATTGTCGTGGAGGGCGCCGAAATTGCGCAGAAACATCAGCAGGCTGCCAAGAGTGCTCAACCCGCGACGCAAGATCCGGACGGGGAAGAACCCATCATCAGCGGGGAAGACATAGAGAATACGATGGATTCGTTCTTCGGTCTGGGCGGAAAATAGGATCAGGATGGGCAGGATAATCAGGATGACCAGGATATAAGAGGAACAGGAAGGCCAGCCAGCCGTTCATGCGTCGACACGTCGAAGGGGTCAGCGTGAACGGCTATTTTTTGTCAACAACCGATCTTGACCCGGCGTGCTCATTTGCAAAAGGGAACCCGCGCTGCCGTGCGCATTCGTACAGGAGGATGGCGGCGGCGGCGGAAACATTAAGCGATTCGGTCTCGGCGGCAATAGGAATTCCCGCGAAGTGCGTGCACTTCTTGGCAAGGTACGGAGGGATTCCGCGGTTTTCGCCGCCTGTAATAAGTATCGCCGGCACCGTGAAATCGACATCCGGAGGTTTCTTTTCCGCACCCTGTATGGCTCCCACCACTGCAAATCCCTTTGCGGCTAGCGTTTCGACAAGCCCCTCAAGGTTCTTTGGCTTTACAAGTGAAATTCTTTCCAGCATGCCTGCCGAGGCCTTGGCAACCGTTGCGCCTACGGGCGCGGTATTTTTCCGCTCCAGCAGCATCGCGTCAACGCCGAACGCCACGCAGGTGCGCACGAGCGCGCCCAGGTTGCGCGGATCTTCCACCGATGCGGGAAGAAACAGCAGCGGGGCAGACGGTTTCTTCAACAGCTGTTCGAGCAGCGTCTCCGGACTCAGGTATTCCTTGGCGCTGCACAGTGCCACGGCTCCCTGATGGTTCCGGCTTCCTGCGGTAAAGTCCAGCTTTTGCGTTGGCACCATCTGGTACGGCAGGCGTTCTTTTCTGGCCAGTTTTACCAGTTCGAACAACGGGCCGCTCGAACGCTCGCCATCAAAATAAAGGCGGTCAATCTGACGTAGTCTGGTTGCGATGAGTTCTTCAACCGGATGTATGCCATAGACTATGGTGCCGGCATTCAGAGGAGGGGGTGCCGAGCGGTGAGAGGAAGGTAAATTGGTATCCATGGTTGGCTCTTAATATATTTTATGACTGGTTTTGTGCGTATCTAAATGGTTCTGGCCTGCGCGTTGGCGCCGGCGCTGGCGTGTCAAATCAAATGAAAGGGGTACATTATGGGTACCATGAGCCCGCTTCACTGGGCAATAGTAATTCTTGTGATAGTGCTGCTCTTCGGAGCAAAGAAGATACCCGAGCTTGCAAAAGGCCTGGGAGAGGGAATAAGAGAATTCAAGAAAGCGTCAAGCCAAGCCACCAAAGAACTCAACGAGGCGGAAAAGCCGAATGATACCAAACCTGCTGCGGAAGCTAAGAAAGAAGGGTAAGGGAGACGATGCCCGCGAGGGCATGAATTTCCTTGACCACCTTGAAGAGCTCCGGGGCCGGCTTATCAAGAGCATCGTGGCGGTTTTCGTCTGCTCCATACCTTGTTTCGTCTTCTGGAAAAAGATATTTCATGTCCTGCTGGTGATTCCGCTGCGGTATACCAATCCAAAGCCGCACCTCATTTTTACCGCGCCCGCAGAAGCGATCATGCTCAGCATGAAGATAGCCTTGGTAGGCGGCCTCATCGTATCGATTCCCTTCATATTCTACCAGATATGGGCGTTTGTTTCGCCCGGCCTGTACGGCAAAGAAAAGAAGATGGTGCTGCCCATCGTGATTTCTTCGTCCTTCTCATTTTTCACGGGAATCACGTTTGCCTATTTCATGCTTCCTTTCATGATCAAAGTGCTCGCCACGTTCGGCGGCGGCGTGATAGAACCGTATTTCAAGGCCAGCGAATATATTTCCTTCATGATAAAGCTGGGCCTGGCCTGCGGCCTTATTTTCGAACTTCCCGTGGTCTCGTGGGTGCTCACGCGAATGGGAATTTTGTCCCCGAAATTTCTGGTGAGCAAGCTGCGGCACGCCATCGTCATTATCGCGATCGTCGCAGCCGTCATCAGTCCGCCCGACCTGGCTTCCATGCTGTTTATGTCAATACCGTTGCTGTTTATCTACGGCGTGAGCATTCTGGTATCGTTTCTCGCCCGGGGGCGCACCGCATGAACATGGGACTTGATTTTTCGGAAATTGCCGTCATCCTCGTTCTCATCCTCATCTTTTTCGGGTCAAAGGAGATCCCCAACATCGTGAGGCAGGCGGCTCGCTTTATGGGCAAAGTCCGCATGTACACCGAGAAGGTGCGCAAGGAACTCAACGAAATTGGCAACCTCAACGAGCCCATGCCTTCCTACGATCAGGAAGTGATACGGAAGAAGGAAGATCTGCGCCAGCGGTTTATTGCCAAACGCAAGGAGCTTTCCCCCCGGGACCATGCGGCAAAATCCGCTGCGATATGGGAGAACCTGAAGAAGGAACCAGACTTTGCAAAGGCGAAATCGGTGTTGGTCTACGTTGAAGCGGGCGCCGAAGTCGCAACGCGACCCGCAATAGTGGAGATGCTTGCCTTGGGCAAACGTGTGGTTCTGCCTTATACCAACGAAGATTCTTCCATGGGTCTGGGTGAAATAACCGACCTGGAAAAAGACATCCAGATCAACGGGATGGGCGTGTATGAGCCGGTTATGGCGAAGCGGAACAACTTTTTCAAGTCCGACCTTCAGTTCATCATTTGCCCGGCCGTCGCCTTCGATATCTTCGGCGGCCGTCTTGGCAGGGGTAGAGGATGCTACGACAGGTTCTGCAAGGAGCTCAAGGGCCGAGTTCCACTGTACGGCATCGCCTTCGACTGCCAGATCCTGGGGCCGGACGAAAGGCTGCCGTTTGCCTACCACGACATCGTGATGGATCAGGTCATTACAGAAAAAGGCGTTCTGATCGCGCCGCCGCAGGAGAGTGCGCCTCAGGTGGTTCCGCCCATGCAACCGGCAGGGTAGGATCATCCGCAAGCGCCTGCGTTCCTGATGCAGCCTCCGGCGGGAGCCACTATGCTTCTGTCAATTTTTCTCGCGATTCTTCTTTTCCTTCTCGCGTTCGCCGCCGTCGTGCTGTGCGCGCCCATCACCCTCGCATGTTCCGGAACCACGGGCGAGGGCGAGAACAAGGGCATCCTTCGCTGCTCCTGGCTGCACCCCCGAGCGCTCAAGGCCGTCCTGGACATGCGCAACGGGCGGTTCGTGGTCGTCGCGTTCGGCAAGTACCGGCTGTATGCCGGCGGCATGCAACCGGAGGCCGGAGAGCAGCCGGCCGCGCCGTACACCGCGGCCAATGAAGCAACGAAGACCGCGGCTGCCGCTGCCAAACAGCCCGAAGCCCCGCGGATCCCGGCAGACCGGCCCCCCATAGACAAGCGCGAGCCGCCGGCCGCCGAAAAAGAAGCGGCAGGTGCAACGTCGCCCCCTGCGCCGGGAAAGAAATCCGGGCCGCGGTCGCGGTTAACGATCGTCAAGCGTCTGTGGGTATTTCTCGGAAACGAGTCTTTTCGGCGAAAGATCCTGCGCTGGCTGCGAAGGCTCGTGCGCTCGCTGCTGCGAATGTGCAGGGTTGCGCGAATTCGCGTTCGCGTAAAGGCCGGATTTTCCGACCCTGCGCAGACAGGCGTTTTCTACGGGTGGTATCAGGGAATTTCGCACATGCTGAACTTGCCCGGCAGCAGGCGTCTGGAGGTTGTTTACGAACCGGAATTTTCAGGGGCGACGTTCGATGCGGATGGCGAAGCCGTAATCGCGACATCGGGTGCCCGGCTGTTCCTGCCGCTGGTGAAGGCGCTGGCCACGTTTCCGTATGTGCATGCTTTTGTGCTGTACCGCAGGGCTGGGAAGGTCGGTTAAGAGCCTGTCCGAAAATCTGTCGTGCGTGCTCCAACCCGCCGGAATGTGCGGCGCTCTCATTCCCGTCTTGTACCTGGCCCTGATCTCCACCTCGGCTCTCAGCCAGTCGTTGAGTTCTTTGCCGGGCATGCAACCACGCTCGCAGAAGATTTCGTGTGCCCGTCTTCTGATTTCGTCCATCAAGAGCATCCCGGCGGCAAGTACCTCAGCATGCGCTTCAACGCTTTCGAACCCGCCTGCAGCGTCACATTCCCACAACGCCGCTGAGGCATTTCGCCTCTTTTCCCTTGTCACAAGATACGCCCTCTCCTTTGAACACGGCCTGCCCGTCTTTTGTCGAGATATTTGACCACATGCGCTTCGCCGTTGTTACTTAAGAATCCCCGGCCGCCGGTTTCCACGTTCCGTACTCATGCATTGACAATGGCAAATTGTCGGTTTCCCGGCACTAAGCAAACTTAAGCAACGCGGTGTCGCGTCCGATACTCAAGACACGAGGACGGATACAAGGACACGGATGTCCCGGGCAAAAAGCTCTGAGAAGGATTTTCCGTGGTCTTCCTTGCACCATCTATTTACGAACTGCCGAACCGCGTATCGCAACGGTACCCGTTTTCCCCATATCAAGACGATTCGATCCGGTATTGCACCACTTGCGGTTATTCAAAATCCCTGCTTTCGCAATCGTTTTTGCCAAGTGCGTCCGAAGTGGCTTGCAGGACACTGTTTCATATATTGTTGGGCCCGGCATTTCCCGTTCCACAATTCGTGGTGTACGGCCCGGCGCAGTGACACAAAATCAATCAAAGAGGTGAGGTATGCTGCAACGTAGGTCGTCTCGGCAAGAACAGCGGAAGCACGTGATGAGTTATGCGAGCCGATTGCTGGCAATAGTTGCCCTTTGTCTACCGGGCATCGCGGCCGGCCAATGGACGCAGACCAATTGCCCTGCGGCAGGCAACGTACTGAGCTTTGCCGCCAGCGGGTCCACGCTCCTGGCAGGCATTAACGGCGGATATGTCTATTACACGGCCGACAACGGCGCAACGTGGACGCAGATCACCACCGGCATGCCCGCCAACGCCAGCGTTACGGCGCTTGTCTCGTCGAACTACGGGATTCTTGCCGGGACCTACGGCAGCGGCGTTTATGTTCTCGCTTCCGACGCCAGCGGCTGGTCGGCCGTGAGCACCGGACTCCCGGCAAATGCCACGATCAACGCATTTCTGGCAAGCGGCTCTCAACTCTTTGCCGGAACCAGCGGCAACGGGGTATATCTTTATTCAACCGGTACATCCGGCTGGGTGGCGTCCAACTCAGGGCTGCCGGGCAATTTGACAGTAAACGCTTTTGCGGTGGGCGGCGGAAGCATCTTTGTTGCCACTTCCGGCGGAATCTACAAGTCCACCAACAGCGGATCGACCTGGACCCCGGCAAACAGCGGCATTCCGGGGACCAGTGCGGCGGTCAATACTGTTGTCGCCAACGGCACCAGCCTCTACGCGGGAACAAACGGCAACGGCGTCTACTATTCCGTCGACAACGGCGCCACGTGGAACGCCTTCAACTCCGGACTGTCAAACAACACCACAATTCTTTCCCTCGCGGCCAACGGGTACGATGTTTTCGCCGGCACGGCCGGCGGAGTGTTCCATAATCCGGGATCCGGCTGGGCGGCCGTCAATACCGGCCTCACTTCCATCACCACAACCCTCCCGTTGGCCGTGATCGGGACCACCCTGTTCGCGGGTACCGGCAGCGGCGTGTGGAAAAGCGTAATGCCGCCGCTTGCGCCTTCTTCTTTTGTCCCGGCCAATTTTGCCACGAACCAACCGGATTCGCTGACGTTTTCCTGGAACAGCCTCGCCAGCGCAACGGTATACGCGTTCCAGATTTCCACAGATTCGACATTTGCCTCAACCACCTATAACGCGGGCGGGCTCATCACGAATTCGCAAACGGTAAAGGGGCTGACAAATAATACTACCTATTACTGGCGGGTCGATGCGAGCAACGTCGGCGGAACGAGCGCCTGGTGTGCGCCCAACAGGTTTGCCACGACGCTTCTGGCGCCCACAGCCGCGCTGCCCGCCGACAAGTCGACCAACCAGCCGACGTCGCTTTCCCTCTCGTGGAACGCTGTTGCGTCGGCAACCTCCTACGCATTGCAGGTTGGCACGGACTCAACGTTCGCCACCTCGGTCATTTTTAGCCAGACCAACCTCGCCGCCACCGCGCAGACCGTGACGGGATTGTCGAACAATACGCTGTACTACTGGCATGTGAGCGCCACCAACGCGGGCGGAACCAGCGCGTGGTCGGCGGTGTGCAGATTCACGACCATTGTCGCCGTTCCGTCCCAGCCGATTCTGGGGTTGCCCGCGAATGCTGCCGTGGGACAGCCGGTCTCGTTTTCCCTCTCGTGGAATTCGGCAACGTCGGCAAGTTCGTATTCACTGCAGGTCTCGACCGATTCCACTTTTGCAAATTCGGTGGTGTACAGCCAGAACAACCTGACTGCAACTTCGCAGTCGGTGACCGGGCTCACCAACAGCACCACCTATTATTGGCGGGTCAACGCAACAAACATGGCGGGGACCGGAGCATGGTCGGCGGTCGATCGATTCTCAACAATTCTGGGCACGCCGACATCGCTGCTGCCGGCAACCGCAAGCATCAACCAGCAGACAACACTAACGCTCTCGTGGAGCGCGGTGACCGCCGCAACGTCCTACGCGCTCCAAGTGGCCACCGATTCCAACTTCAACAATCTCTTTTTGAGCCAGGGCGGTTTGACCGCGGCGTCGCAAGCGGTTTCGGGCTTGTCAAATAACACGACGTACTATTGGCGCGTCAACTCGACAAACGCGGGGGGCACGGGCGGATGGTCGGTAAAGAACTCCTTTGCGACCATCGTCGCGACTCCGTCCAGCCCCACGCTGGTCCTGCCGCTCAACCAGGCGGCCAACCAGCCCGTTTCCCTAACGCTCGCATGGACCGCGGTGTCTCCGGTGACGTCGTATTCTCTCCAGATCTCCACCGATTCCACGTTTGCAACGGCGACGATCTTCAGCCAGACCGGCCTCACATCGACATCCCAGGTCGTGAACGGCCTGTCGAACAACACCAAGTACTTCTGGCGGGTCAATGCGATCAATGCGGCGGGCACCGGCGCGTGGTCTTCGGTCAGTTGCTTTACAACCGTGATTGCTGCGCCGACTCTGGTGTCGCCGGCAACCGGCGCGACCGCCCAACCGCTGTCGCTCACGTTCCAGTGGAATGCCGTCGCAACGGCAACCAACTACACTCTTCAGGTGGCAACGGATTCAAATTTCACGTCCGCCGGTCTTTTCTACAATCAAAACGGCCTGCAAACCACGTCACAGGTTGTGGGAACGCTGGCCAACAACACCGCGTACTACTGGCGCGTGAATGCCGCCAACACGGGCGGCACCAGCGTGTGGTCGTCGGTATACAAACTGACCACCGTTCTTGCGGGGCCGACCCTTGTGTCCCCCACCAACAACGCGACCAATCAGCCGGTTTCCCTGACGCTCTCCTGGGGCGCGGTGACCACCGGGGCCTCCTATACGCTGCAGGTATCAACCGATTCGACTTTTTCGAGCTCGCTCGCTTTTAACCAGAACGGCCTCACCACAACTTCACAAACCGTAAGCGGGCTGGCCAACAACACCGCCTATTACTGGCGCGTGTGTGCAACCAATACCGGCGGCACGAGCGTGTGGTCGTCGTATAACTCCTTTACAACCACGCTCATCGCACCCACGCTCATCGCGCCTGCCACCGGCGCGGTGAGCCAGATGACGACGCTGGTATTGTCGTGGAGCGCGGTTGCGTCGGCTACGTCGTACGCTCTGCAGGTCTCTACCGATCCCGCGTTCGCCACATCGAGTTACAACCAGTGCGGGCTCACGGCGACGTCGCAGACCGTGACCGGACTTGCCAGCAGCACGACGTACTACTGGCGCGTTAACGCCACGAACCCGGGCGGCACCAGCACCTGGGCGACAAAATCCAATTTTACAACGGCCATAGCCTCTCCCGCGTTGCCGGTTCTCATTTCTCCCACAAACGGCGCCAGCTCCCAGGCCGTAACGGTGGTAATGTCGTGGAATGCCGTGACCGGCGCCACGTCGTACACTCTGCAGGTGTCTTCCGACTCGACCTTCGCGAGTCCTTCCATCTATTATCAAAGCGGACTGGTCTACGCCGCGCAAACCGTCACCGGATTGTCAAATAACACAAACTATTACTGGCATGTGAGCGCCACCAACGCAGGGGGCACCAGCGACTGGTCGGCAACGTATCGCTTTGCGACGATCCAGTTGACGCCCTCGACACCGACCCTCACATTTCCTGCCAATGGCGCAACGAATCAGCCGTCCGGCATTTCCTTCTCGTGGAATTCCGTTGTCGGCGCGACGTCGTACTCGTTGCAGGTGTCAACCGACCCGAACTTCGTGACCTCCAACTACTATCAGGGCGGGCTTCTCGCGACATCGCAGACCGTGACCGGGCTGGCCGCCAATACAGTTTACTACTGGCGTGCCAATGCCACCAACGCCGGCGGCACGAGCGCCTGGTCCGTAAAGGCCGACTTCACAACGGCGGTCTCGGTATCCGGCATACCGAACCTGGTTTCGCCGGCAAACAACGCGACGAGCGAGCCCGTTTCGCTCACGGTGTCGTGGAGTGCGGTGTCGAGCGCAAGCTCGTATTCGCTCCAGGTCTCCACCGATTCCACGTTCGGCACCACGTTCACCATCAATCAGAGCGGGCTCACCGCAACGTCGCAGGCCATCAGCGGGTTGACAAACAACATGGTGTATTACTGGCGCGTCAATGCGACCAATTCGGCGGGTATCAGCGCATGGTCGCTGGTAAGTCATTTCTCCACCATCCTTCCCGCGCCGGTGCTGGAAAATCCCGGCAACAGCGCGACGGGGCTTGCTCTCACGGTGCTTTTGCAATGGGATTCCGTCGCCACGGCCAGGTCGTACGGGGTGATGGTTGCCGCCGATTCTTCGTTCAAGACGACGATTTTCAACCAGACCGGGCTCACCGCTACCTCACAATCGGTTTCGTATCTGAACAGCAACACGCAGTATTACTGGTGCGTGAATGCGACAAACGCGAGCGGCACCAGCGCCTGGTCGACCAAACGGTATTTTACCACGCTTATCGGCGCACCGGTTCCAAGCACGCCGGCAAACAACGCGATCAACCAGTCGGTGAGTGTGAAAGTCGGGTGGTCGACCGTGACATCGGCAACGTCGTATTCGCTCCAGATGTCCACCGATTCCCTGTTCGCAAGTTCACTTGTGTACGCGCAAAGCGGGCTAACCGCCGTGACGCAATCCGTTGCGGGGTTGATTAACAATACGCAGTACTACTGGCGTGTAAGCGCCACCAACGCCGCCGGCACGAGCGCTTGGTCGACCGCGAGCCGCTTCACGACAACAATGGCTGCGCCGACCCTGGTTTCTCCCGCGAGCGGCGCGGCCAACCAGCCCGTTGCGCTGGCGGTGGCATGGAACGCAGTTCCCGCCGCCGCCGGTTATTACCTGCAGGTATCTTCCGATTCGTCATTTTCCACGGCGCCGTCCTTTGTGTTCAACCAGAGCGGACTGACGTCGACATCGCAGGCCGTCAACGGCATGGCGAACAACAGGACGTATTTCTGGCGCGTGGAGGCGACGTCGGCGTCCGGCGGCATCAGCGATTGGTCGGCGAGAAGCAGCTTCACCACGGTCTTTTCCGCGCCCGTTGCCGTGTCTCCCGTGAGTGGCGCAAGCAACCAGCCGGTCTCCATCAAGTTGTCGTGGAGCGCGGCGGCAACCATGACATCCTTCACCCTGCAGGTCTCCGTCGATTCCACGTTCCTGACCGGGGTGGTGTACAGTCAAAGCGGAATAACCGCATCATCCCAAACCGTGAGCGGGCTGGCAAATGCCGTCACCTATTACTGGCGTGTCAACGGCGTCAATGCAAACGGCGGCATGAGCGCCTGGTCGGCCGTGAGCCGGTTCTCCACCACCAATTCCGCGCCCACGCCGATCGCGCCGGTCACCAGTGTTTCGCAAACGGTAACCTTTGCCTGGGATTCCGTCCCGGGAAGCACGTCGTATTCGTTGCAGGTTTCGGGGGATTCAACCTTTGCCGGAAACATGATCTACAACCAGAGCAACATTGCCGCAATCTCCCAGGTGGTTTCCAATCTGGCCAGTGCCACCGTGTATTTCTGGCGCGTTAATGCCACCAACAGCACCAACGGCACCGGCGCCTGGTCCGTCACCAGCCGGTTCACCACCATAAGCGCGGCGCCGGTGCCGATCGCTCCTGTCAACAATGCCAGCAACATGGCGGTCACCGACACGCTGTCGTGGAACGCCGTGGCCCAGGCAAGCGCCTATTCGGTGCAGGTCTCGGCCGATTCGACGTTCATGAATCCCCAGATGTTCACTCTGAGCAAGACCTCCCAGATAGTCACCGGTCTCGTCAACAACACGAGTTACTTCTGGCGGGTCAACGCCACGGACGCGGGCGGCACCAGCGTGTGGTCGTCGAAGTACCGGTTCGTCACCATAATCGCGGCCCCGCTAGCGCCAAAGCTCGGCGCAACCGCCGGCGACTCGGGACACAGCGCGATTACGCTCATTCTATCCTGGGATTCGGTGGCGACCGCCACGTCGTATACCCTCCAGGTGGCAACCGATTCCGCTTTTGCCAAGCTGCTGTACAATCAGGCCGGAATAGTGGGAACGTCGCAGACGGTGACAGGGTTGTCCGGCAATGCCACGTATTACTGGCGGGTAAGCGCGACGAACATCGGCGGCACGGGCGCGTGGTCATCCGTCAATTTCTTCAAGACGCAGGCCACTGCCGTTTTGAACAGCCTCAAGTCCCGGATTCCCACGGTCTACGCGCTGGAAAACGCCAGGTACAATCCCGCAACCGCGGTGCTGACCGTGAAATTCGCCGTACCGCCGGCGCTGCAGACGCCGCATGTCCGCATTGAGGTGTACGATGTTCTCGGGCGTCACATAGCGACGGCCGTGGACGGCTTGGTAGCCGCGGGATACCACAGCGTGGATTGCCGTCTTGGCGATGGCAGGGACTTTTCGCTGGGCGCCGCTTCGTACATCTGCACTATGGATGCGCCGGGATACAAAACGTCGCATATGGTGCCCATCCTCAAGAGGTAGCACGCTCGCGAAGCATCATTATGTTGAACCTTCGGCCGCCGGCCTCTGCCGGCGGCCGAAGGCTTTTGGAGAATCTCTTGGGCGCCGGAGGCGTTCGGGAAACCGTTTGTCAAACGTTCGCGGTGTGGGCTACGAGGAGCGGAGAAGGCGGCGTTTGCGGGAATAGTCAATGTCGCCGAACGGGAACGAAAAAAAGACCTGCACAGAGCGCAGGCCTTTTGGTATACTTGGTGGTAGTCCCTATGGGAATCGAACCCATGTTGCAGGAATGAAAATCCTATTCTTATCTGTCAAAACCGCTTAAATCCTTCAATTTTCGCAGTTCAACAACCTTAAAACAGGGTATTAAAGGGTATGGTCTGGCAATATATGGCAACGGCAACGTTACCAAAAACGAAACTTGAAGCGTGGGATCGACCGCAACGGACATTCAAGAATGGACATTCCGCGTCCACACGCGCGCGGCGTGGCACTACGATGGGTAGATTTGACTAACCAGAGAACTAGGCCGTGCCGGAGCCCGGCGCGATTCTAGGGCCGTTTCCGCGTGTCATGGAAATGACCAGACAACAAGCAGGTTCCTAAGGGCGTGTTGTGACGGTGATACCTGGCGACAAGAAAGGCAGCTTGATCGGTTGCACGCATGAAAAGCAGGAACCGGAAAGCCAGCTCGCGCATCCGGCGCACGTGGGGTGCTGTTTGTTGTTTCTGCAATGGTTCGAGGGGGGGGAGCGGCCAGCCAAAGGAGCCTAGGCTTGCCGAATGGCCATAAATTCGTTGAACCTCGCCAATCGGTGGGCCGATAATCTGTAACAAAGGCAGCGGGACTAAATTTCCATTGTTCTTGGCCCGTATTTTGATGTGTATTCTGCAATGACTTGGAAACAGACAACAAAGAGGGAGTAAGTAGGCAGTAGTAATTGGGGTTGCAAAGAGGTCGACGAAAGGATATATTTAAAAGGACTACCACCGATGTCCTATCGGGATCAAAGTATGCAAAAGACAGCGCTCACCGTCATCCAGGCGATTCTGTATTTGTTGAAGTCGCACCCAGTGCTCAACAAGATACAGATTATCAAACTCCTATACCTCGCCGACAAACAGCATTTGGTTCACTATGGCCGCACCGTTACGGGGGATGAATATTGGGCGATGAGAATGGGGCCGGTAGGTTCTGCGGCCAAAGACGTCTTATCCATTGACGAAAACAGGCCGAACAAATTGTCTGGCGACATTCTTGTTTATGCAAAAAATCATCTGGACGAATTCGAGAATTCGTACAGAAGCAAGAATCGAAAATGCGAATTTGAAATGCTTTCGGATTCAGACAAGCAAGCCTTGGATTTCGTGGTTTCCAGGTTTGGAAGCATGGGGCCTTTTGAGCTTCGCGATTATACCCACAAATATCCTGAATGGAAGAAGCACGAGTCTTTTTTCAAGGATAATCCTGGCCAGAGAAAAAGGATACCGCAGCAGGAATTGTTTAGCGTCATTGACGTTCAGTTGGGCATAACGAAAGAGGATGCTAGCAAGGCTCGCGAACTATTCGCGGACTGTTGATGTGAGCACGCCGCCCGATCCCTACCTAGTACATTGTCCACGTTAATATTTCGTACTATGGCTTGACATAGTTTATTTTCATGGCAACCCTGAACCTGCGGAGGTTGCCATGGTAAAACGATATCGTATCATGCTCAGTCGCCAAGAGCGCATTGACTTGGAGGCGCTCACCAAGAA
>Ga0182027_10007521_pt1 | contig 16018 bp, 16 predicted proteins | sample 712E1DmetaG_FD_121300 | JGI IMG/M metagenome (GOLD analysis project Ga0182027, IMG submission 121300) | Permafrost microbial communities from Stordalen Mire, Sweden - 712E1D metaG (Illumina Assembly) | ecosystem: Environmental > Terrestrial > Soil > Wetlands > Permafrost | place: Sweden...
GCCGTGCCGGCCTGCTGCAGGATCTGGGTCTTGGTGAAGTTGACCATCTCGGCCGCAACGTTGAGGTCCTTGATGCGGGACTCAGAAGCGTTGAGGTTCTCCGAGGTGACCGACAGGGTTGCGGCGGTGTCGTTGAGGCGGTTCTCGACGGCGCCGTACTGGGAGTTCATGGTGCTGACGCTGTTGATGGCGGCGTCAGTAGCGGTGATGAGCGCGCCGGCCGCGGTTGCAATCTGCGTGCTGGTGCCGGTGTTGGCCTGGGTGGTGAAGTTCCCGATGGCCGTCGTGAAGTCGCCGGCGACGGCACCGAGGGCTCCGGCACGGGCATCACCGAAGCTCACGCCGAGGGTATCGAACTGGTTGGCGCCGATCTGGAACTGGGCTCCCCAGGCTGCAGCGGCGCCGGTGGTGATGGTCTTTCCGTCGAGGCCGCCCTCGATGTTGGCCTTGACGTCGGTGGCCGTCGACGTCACCGTCAGCGACACGCCAAGGTTGGAGAAGTTGAGCACTTGCGACGTATTGGCCACGCCGTCTGCCACAGTGACGGTCTGGCTGACATTGGTGGTGTTGTTCTTCAGAGTCAGCGTCCCGGCACCGCCGGTGACGCTGCTCAGGGTGTAGCTCGAGCTCGCGGCAGCGCCGGAGACGTTCACGGCTGTGAGCGAGGAGTTCACGTCGACCTGGTAGCCCAGGACCGCCGTTCCGCCGCTCTGGGTGAAGTTGCCGGTGCCCGAAAGGCTACCGTCGAGCAGGTGCAGGTTGTTGAAGGTGGTCGAGGTGGCTGTGCGCGTGATCTCGGCCTGGAGGGCCGTGATCTCGGCGTTGACGCTCTGAGCGTCACTCGTGCCGAGGGTGCTGTTGGCGGCTTCGACGGCCAGCTCACGAATGCGCTGTAGCATCGTCTGGACCTGGTTGAGAGCACCTTCAGCGGTTTGAACCATCGAGACGCCGTCCTGGGCGTTTCGCTGGGCCTGGTTGAGACCTGTGACCTGCGACCCCAACTTGGTGGCGATCGACAGGCCGGCCGCATCGTCTGCGGCGGTGTTGATGCGAAGACCGCTCGACAGCTTGGAAACGCTGCTCGAGAAAGCGGTCGACGTCGTGCCCAGATTACGCAGCGCGTTCAGGGCATCTATGTTGGTGTTGATGTCCATCGACATTGAAAGAGGCCTCCTAGCCTTGCGTCAGCGCGGCGTCCATGCCGCCGGAGGGCATCTGCCCGCCGGGTGAGGAGTCGGCTCCCACGTAGCTCCGCTGGAGGTTCGTACCGGTGCACCTCCGCACCCTCGCCAGAGGCCGAGGGTCAGGCCGCCGGAGTCGAGGAATCGGGCCGGCCACGGGAGGCGTCCGCGCGGCCCGACCCGCCATGCGCCGCGGCCCATCTGTAAGCCTCGGCCCATTCAGTTGCCCTGGCCGCGAGGCTGTAGTCCGCCCGGACCCGTTCGCGGGCGTTGCCGGCGAGTTCCGAGCGAAGCCCGGGCGAGTGGGCAAGGCGTCGTAGATGCCGTTCCCAATCGCGGGTCGAACAGGCCAGGAGGCCGTCCTCGCCATCCCGGATCACATCGTATGGCCCAGGACCGCTGAAGGCGGTCGCGACGGTGGGAGCGCCCGCCATCGCATATTCGAGCCAGTGCAGCTCGCTCTTGGCCCGGTTGAAGGGCTCGTCGAGGAGCGGCGCGAGCCCGATGTCGGGCCGGGCCGCCACGAGGGCTGCACCGAAGGCAGCCAGCCCGTTCACCCACGGCCGCACCTCGTCCATGCACTCGGTAACCAGCGACTCCTCGGCGGCACCGAGCCAGATCCGGCGCACACCGGGTCTCGAACGGGCCACCTTGTCGACCGCCGGCCTGGCGACTTCGTAATCGCGCAGCCGGCGCGGAACGCCGTGGTAGATGACACGCAGGTCTCCAGCCAATCCCGGTTCTGGGCCGCCGACGTACCACGCCGGGTCCAAGGCATTGCGGACGACGCGGACCTGACCGTGGGTGTACGGGCGCAGCTGCTCGGCAAGAACGGGCGCCGCGGCGGTGACCACGTCTGCGAGCGCCAGCATTCGCAGAACCAGATCCCGCTCCCGTTTCGCGGCCAGGCCAAGGCCCGTCCAGCTCGGGTAATCCAGAACATCGTCGTCCGTGTCGTAGATGACGGCGCGCTCGCCGAGCAGTTCCGGGTGAGCGGTCATCAGATCGACGATCGGGCGCAGAACCAGGTCCGGCACGAGCGAGCGGTGCCCAGACGATCGAACGTGGGCCGCCAGCTCTGGCATCCCGTTGAAGACCGACTCGCATTCGGTGCAGACCAGGTGGGTGGAGCGCCAGCGGCGGAACAGCACCACGTCGGCCCAGGCCAAAGCCGTCAGCCCGGAGTCGCGCAGCAAGTCTCCGGTTGGCTGCGCTGCTGGAGCGGTGGCCGGCCGATCCTCGCCGCCCAATACGTCGTCCGCGAAGGACTGCCACGACCGGACTTCGACGCCAAGCATGGCCAGAGGCCCGACGAAGCAGCCGATGCGCAGGCTATCGGTGACCCCGGCATCGAGCGAGCCGTAGACGAGCAGATGCAGCGGCTCAGCCACGAGCGTTCCTCCAGCCCGGCGCATGCCACCGGCCCGCCCATCCGGTGGGAGCATCGGGAGAGCTGGGCGCGCCGACAGATCGCGATCGGTGTCGAGTCATCTCCGGATGGTGGGGCGAGGGCCTGAGCAGGTGAAGTGTGCGGTCGAGGGGCCCCGCCAGGGGTAGCGAGGAAGTCCCGCTGAGAGCTCGGGGCGGCCAGCGCCTGACTCGATGGGCGATCTACCAACGTCCTCGGGCAGCCACTCAATCACAGGCGGCCGCAGAAGAACGGACGGCAGCGCCGCCGGGCCACATCGCGCGCTCGGCGGGTCAGGCCGTGTCCGGCCCATCCCCGTAGGAATCCCGGTCCAACCGCGGAGCCACAGGCGACAGCATGACTCGAAGCTTCGCCCTGGCGTCCGAGGCTTCGAGCAGCTCGTCAGACACCTGTTCGATGAGTTCGGCCCGAACTACGGCCACGTGCCGCGGCGCAGCGATACCCAGGACTACACGATCGCCCTCGATCCGGACGACGCGCACCTCAACATTCGGGCCGATCCTGATGGACTGGCCGGAACGACGCGTGAGGACGAGCATCTAGCCCTCCTCCGAAACCGGTGCCTGTAGCGGAAATTCTGCGCCTTCGAGGACGAGCTGCCGGGCCGTGGCCTTCTGCATGTCCAGGACTAGAGGCCCGGCCAGATTGGCTGTTATGGCAGGGGGGCTCCCGTGAACAGCCAGGATCGCCAGAACCCATTCGCCCTCGTTGATGAGGCCCAGCGCCCGCAGCCGGTCGGACGTGCCCGCCTTGACGTTGTCAGCCGACGCGGCGATGAAACCCATAGATGGATCGTCGGAGGAGACGATTTCGTACAGGGCCGTCTCCGGCACGGCGCTGAGTCGATGGTGAATGAGGTTGGGCAGCCCGACGAGACCCTCTGGAAAGTCGATCTCGGCTGCGACGTTAGCACTGCTCACGGGCTGGTCCTCGCTTGCGGGAGCGAGACGAAGGTGGGCTGCCGGCAACCAATCACCAGAACGCCTCATTTCAGGTAGTCGATGAGACTGGTCTGCATCATCCTGGCCGTGACGGCCAGAGTCGCCTGGTACGTGGTCTGCCGCTGCGTCAGTTCGGTTATGGCGGCCGGCATGTTGACGTCCTCGAGCTGGCTCAACAGGGCCTCGTTGCTGGTGATGAGCGCCTGTTGCGAAGTGCTGGCGTCGTTCAACCGATTCTCTCGGGCCCCGACAGTGGCCTGAGCCTGAACTATCGCCTGGAGGGCAGTCGAGATCTGGCCGATGGTCGATTGCTGCACCTTGCCGTTGTTGAGATCTGTCTGGAGTTGAGCCAGAGCGTCGATCGCCGGCTGGAACGCCGTATCGCCGGCAAGACTCACCTGCATCGTGCTGTCCTGCCCGATGCGCGCGATCGAGACTCCGTGATCGCCCTGGTATGGCCCTACCTGGCCCGGACCGGTCACCTGGTACGGCGGGGTGTCGACGCGAAATCCGCTGAAGATGTACCGGTCCCCGACCTTGGCATTGGCGTCGGTGACCAGCGATTCCGACAGTTGGGAGACTTCGGCCCCGATCGCCTGGAGCTGGCTGGCATCGAGCGTCCCGTTCGCGCCTTCGATGGCCAGTTCGTTGGCCCGCTGGATCACGTTTCCGGCACTGGACAGCGCAGTGTCCATTGCCGAGAGAGTATTCGTCGCATTGCTGATGTTGCGAACGTACTGGTTGAGCTGGGCGAGAGTGTCGCCAAGCCCGATCGCAGACTGAACGTCGGCCGGGTTGTCGGATGGCAGGTTTAGCTTCTTGCCCGAACTGACCTGGTCCTGTGACGTTTGCATTGCGGCAAGATCGCTCGCCAGGCTGCTATTCGTCTTGTCGTAGACCATGGACTCGGTGACGCGCATCGGTCGTCCTCCGCCTACCGGCCGACCACGCCGGTCGAGTTGATGAGCGTGTCCAGCATCTGGTCCATGGTCGTTATGACCCGGGCCGCGGCCTGGTACGCATGCTGGAAGCGGAGCATGTCGGTCGCCTCCTCGTCGAGCGAGACGCCACTGACCTGCTGAACCTGAGTATTCAGCTGATCGAGCACGAGTTGCTGGTTCTGGGACATTTCGGTCGCCTGACTTGATGCCGTGCCTAACTGGCCAACGAGCTGGGAATAGAAGTCAGTGGTCGTCTGCGACGGGGAGTACAGGGACGCGGCCACGATGGTGTTGTGGCCCGGTGTCGTGAAGTCCGTGACCAGATCGGCACCGGCCTTGGCCGAGGCGTCGGTACTGACGGTCAGCTTGATACCGAGCTGGTCGAAGTTCAGGACCTGCGTGCCGCCAGCGGCCATGTCTGCGACCGTCAGCGTCTGGTGGCTGCCATCCGCGCCCGTCAAGGTCAGGGTGGTGCCTGTGCCGCTGAAGGAATACGTCTGAGCGACGGCGGTGTCGGCGGCGACTGTCATCAGCCGCGCGGTCGTATTGGTGGTGAGGTCCGTCCCGCCCACCACGTCCATTCCCGCGACGCCGGCCGAGTAGCTCTTGGCGTTCTGAAGGTCGGCGATGAGTCCCGCAACAGAACCGTCGCCGGGCGTGTTTGGCGCGGCGGACGCTGCAATCAGCTGCGGGTTCACCGCTACTGCCTGATTGACGGCCAGGGACATGGCGGGGTCGCCCGCATGGTAGGTGAAGATCGCCTGACCAGGATTGCCGTTTGCGTCCGTACCAGCTTCGTGGAGCGTGTTCGTGGAATCGGCTATGCCCTTGGCCAGCGAGTCCAGCTGGGTCTGGTAGCTGGCTACGTCGTTGTCTCGAACGTCCAGCAGAGCCTTGAGCTGCCCGGATTGCAGCGTTACTGCGCTGCCATCGGACCATGTCGGGGTTATGTGGCCGGCGCTATTGGTGCCGGCGACCACCTGACGTGCGGTCACATTCGAGACCAGATCCGTCCCGCCGACCTCGACCGTGATCGTCCCGTCCTTCTGGGTCATGACCGTGGACGGAAGGATCGCGCTCAACTGAGTCAGAAGCTGGGTACGCTGATCCAGCAGATCGTTGGGGTTGTTGCCAGAGATGGTGACGCGCTGTATCTGGCCGTTGAGGCTGGCGATCTGAGTGGCGATGTTGTTGACCGACGTGATCTGCTGACTCACCTCGCTGTCGATCCCCGAGGAGATCATGCCGAGCTGAGTGGAGTCGCTGTTGATCTGCATCGCGAGGCTCGAGGCTTGTTCCGTAAGGGCCGTCCTAGCGGACATCGAGGATGGGTCGGAAGCCACGTCCTGCCACGCGCTGAAGTACTGGCTTATGGTGTTGCCGAGGCTCGAACTGGACGGCTCCGGGAATATCGACTCGACCTTGGAGAGCTCCTGGTCGCGCGTACTCCACTCACTCTGCAGCGCGGTCTGAGTCTGGACCTGACCATCGAGGAAGGTGTCCCGCACGCGGGTGATGGCGGCGACCGTGACGCCGGTGCCGATCTGGCCGGGCAGACCGCTGCGGTCGAACGCCGGGATCGTGTACGACGGCGACTCGACTAGCGAGACCACCTGGCGGGAATAGCCCGGTGTGCTCGCGTTGGCCACGTTGTGGGCGGCGGTGTCGAGCTGCTGTTGAGCTGCCCGCAGGGCCGATGCGCCGATGTCCAGGCCGAAGAATGGAGAACTCATGCCTATGCTCCCCGGTCCACACAGGTTGGGCCCGGTGCGACGGCGTATCCACCCACCGCACCGTCTGGGCCAACTCTCCCCAGGCCGAGTAGAAGCCGCATCAGCGCTGCATCGGTGGCCCAGGCGTGCTCGATCAAATACGCATTCCGACGGGCACTCACGGCAAGCCGTCGGCAAAGGGCCGGAACGCCAAACTCGGCCAGCATCGCCCGGTCTTCTACAGAAAGCGCGGCCGCCAAGCCGCTGATCTCGTCGACCAGCCCGTCGGCCTTCTCAGTTGAAGCCACGAGGGCGACACGGTCATGGTGCGTTACGGCCTCGGCGACGCCATCGGACGCCTCGACGAGACGACTGAGGGCGATCGCCAGTGCGTTCAACTCGGCCGAGCCGAAGCTGGCGCGGGTGCTGACTTCGTACCCAGCGAGCTCGCTCTCGCCCGGCGCCAGCATCTACGCCTTCGTGTCGAGGATCCCTCTGGCTACGACATCGGCCTTGACCGTGTACGTGCCCTGAGCGATCCGCTGCTTGGCGTCGTTCACCTTGTCGGTCCTGACGTCGGGAGCAGCATTCGCGGCCGCGAGGGCCTGATGCATCTCCCGGCTACGCGTCGAAAGCTCGACGCGCGCGGCCGGCTGGCTGACGGCGCGGTCATTCTGGGGTCGCTGAGCTTCCGTTCGAGCCGGCGCCGGCGTTGCCGGAGCAGTCGGATGGAGGTTCGGCGAGGCGTTTACGGACCGCGGGTCTTCGATCTTCATTGCTTTCCTCTATTGGGCATCACCCTAGAGATCGGCCGGTACCGTGGAGACTTGACTCGCGGGAGGGGTTGATCGTCATCGATTCGACGTATGCGTTGCGTTGGCTCGACGGTTTCGATGGGCGCCGAGCGGCGCACCATGCCGCGGCGCGCCAGCTGGGCCAGCATGGCACCTTCACCGGGGACTCGGAAACGCCCCGTTCGGGGCCCCCTGGACGACGCAGTCTCGCTCATTGGAGCCGTCCGAGCTGGCTGGCGTCCTGGAGCGTGCCGTCCTGGAGCGTCATGGCCCTGGAGCTCATCTGGAAGTCACGCTGGAGATTGATGAGGTCGGTCATGGCCGATGCCATGTCCGTGTTGCTGCCCTCCAGCGTGCCCTGGCGGATGGATCCAGTGGCGGGTGTGAGCTGGCCACCAGCGGAATAGAGGTTCTCGCCGAGTCTGGTTACGCCCCCTGGCGGCCAGCCGACCAGGGCGATTCGCTGACCCGTCTGATCGATGGTCCCGTCCGAGCCGACGGTGAACTTCTGACCGGGCTGGATCGTATGGCCGGCCGTGTCGAGGACCGCGTATCCCTGCTCGGTCACGAGCGTGCCGGTAACGTCCAGCTGGAAGTCGCCGGCGCGGGTGTAGGCGATGCCAGTACCTGTCCTGACTTCGAAGAGCCCGTCGCCGTCGATGGCCAGGTCAGTCTGGACGCCCGTGGACTGGAGCGGCCCCTGGCTGGTGTCGAGCTTGAGACCCGTCGCGGCGGCACCGGTTCCAAGCTCTCCCAGCTCCGGGCCGAGCGAGTTCATTATCTGGAGCTCGAAGTCGTCTTGTGCGGTGCGAGACTGCTTGAAGCCGACCGTGCTGGAGTTGGCGATGTTGTCCGCAACGACCGCCTGACGGGTCATCGCCGAGACGACGCCTGAAAGAGCCGTATAGAAGCCACGGATCATATCCGAGCCCTCCGCCGCCCGAGCCGGGCGGCTACGTCCGAGTCCACCAGCCGGCCGCGAAGGGCCAGGATGGCCTCGGTGTGGATCTGGCAGACGCGGGATTCGGTCACGCCCAGGACCTGGCCGATTTCCTTGAACGTCATCTCGTCCTGGTAGTAGAGGGCGAGAACCATGCGCGACCTCTGCCCGAGGCGGCCGATCTCCTGGACTAGCGAGGCGATGGCGTCGCGGCGGGCGGCTTCCTCAGCCGGGTCCACGGCGTTGGGATCGGGCGCGTTGTCGGCCAGCATGGTCGAGTCGTCGTCGCCGTCGCGGGCGTCGTGCTCGTCGAGCGAGACCGTCACCACCGACGCCGCCTGGAGCCGCTCTCGGTAGCGAGCCACCGGTAGACCGAGCCGGGCGGCGATCTCCGATTCCGTTGGCGAGCGGCCCAGCTCGTGCTGCAGGTCGCGGATCGCGCCCTGGATGGCGCGAGCGGCCTCGCGGCCGGCGCGACCTACGGTGTCCAGCGAGCGGACCGCGTCCAGAATCGAGCCACGGATCCGGAGGATGGCGTACGACTCGAAGGATGCGGCGGCCTCGGGCTTGTAGGCGTCTATCGCCCGCAGCAGTCCGAGCACGCCGGCCTGCATCGCATCCTCGTGGTCGAAAAGGCCCGGGACGGAGACTCCCAGCCGGCCGACAACGTACTTCACGAGGTGGGCGTAGCGGGACACCAGCTCGTCGCGGCTCAAGCTCGACCCCGGCGCCGGCACGTTGCCGTATGCGCCGTAGCCGGTCAGATCGGGAATGGCTTCGGCCTCTGCCACGGCGGCGATGTCAGCCTCCGAGGCTCCGTCCGGCGCGACCGCGGCATCGGTCACGGCAGGGTCGCCGGTCGCGGATTCGCCGTCGGCGGCCGCGTCGTCGAGCGAGGCGCCGGCAAGGTCGCCCTCGATTTCCACGACGTCCTCCGATGCGGCTCCCGCATCGTTGCGGGACGGGGTCGAGCGGCCACGGCCGCGATCCCCGTCGTCCGGCGGCGCTCCCTCGGAGCCGGACCCGAACTCATGCTCGGATCCGCCGGGCGGCTTGATGAGAGGCTCCACGACCTGACTCGCTCGAGTCTCGGCAAAGAGCCGCGACGCCGGCCGGGGCACAACCGCTCCGTCGACGGCCGCGGAGGCGCGGAGCGGGGGCAGGAACTGTCGGTCGAACATCACGCAGTCTCCTCAGGCTCACGCGCTTCTGGATATGGTGGAAGCAGATCTACGGGCCCGAGCGGCAGCGACTGAGTCGGCCGAGGCCGCCTTCATGCCCTTGGCCCGCCGCGCCTCGCGGCGCTTTCGCAGCCTCAACATCTTCATCTCAGGGGGCTCGAGCCAGCCGACGAGCAGCCGCCCCGCGAGGGTGAAGCCGACCGCGACGGCAAGCGCCCGGTCGACACAGTCGACGGCGGGGGCGCCCGCCTGGTACGAGACGCCGCCGACCGCCAGGGCAGCGACGATGGAAACCCGCAACGTCCAGGTAGCAATGAACAGCTCCATCTATCAGACCTCCACCTGGGCATGCACTTGCACGGAAACACTCGGCAGGATCTCTTCGTACGAGAGAACCGTGAGTTGCGGGATATGCCGCTCGGTCAGGTTGCGGAGGGCAAGCCTGATTCGAGTGGTGCACAGCAGGATCGGTTGGTACCGCTGCAGGGCCAGGCTTCGAAGAGCCTTATCGATCGACTCGATCAGCATCCGGCTGTCGGAACCCGAAAGCTCCAGCCCGACATAACCGGGCTGGACCACGACCGAGGTGCCGAGCCGGGTGTCGAGTTCGGGGGCCAGGGCAACGGCATGGATAGCTCCGTCCGGAGCGCGGTAGCGCATGGAGATTGCCCGCGAGAGCGCATGGCGGACCGCCTCGGTCAGGAAGAGCGGCTCCTTGGTGCTGCGGGCACCGTCGGCGATCGCCTCCAGGATGGTCGACAGGTCGCGGATCGGAACGCGCTCGCGCAGGAGGCCCTGCAGGACCTTCTCTACATCGCCCATGCTGACCAGACTCGGGACGAGTTCCTCGACCAGGCCCGGCTGATCCTTCTTGAGTCCCTCGAGCAGCTGGTTGGTCTCCGGGCGGCCGAGGATCTCGTGGGCGTGGCGGCGGATCGTCTCGGCCAGATGGGTAGCCAGGACGGACGCGGCATCGACCACCGTGTACCCGAGGCTCTCCGCTCGCTCGCGGTCGGCGACACTGACCCATGACGCGGGCAGGCCGAAGACCGGCTCGGTAGTCGGGATCCCGCTGATGGCAATCTCGCCACCGCTGGGGTCCATGCACAGCATCTTCGTGGGATCGACCGTTCCCCGGGCGATCTCCGATCCGCGCAGCTTGATGACATAGGCGTTCTGATCAAGGACGAGGTCGTCGCGGATGCGGACAGTGGGAACGATCAGGCCCAGTTCGCTGGCGATCTGGCGCCGGATGAGGCCGATCCGCTCCACCAGGCCGCCGCTCGCTCCCCCCTCGACGAGACCGACCAGGCCGTATCCGACCTCCAGCTCCATCGTCTCGACCTTGAGCGCGTCGAGCGGGCTGTCCTGGCCACTCCCCAGGGCAGGCAGGGTCTGCGGCGCGGCCAGGGCACCGGTCCCGGCACCGGCCAGTGCCACGGCCGCCGCGGCCGTTTGGGATTGCGACAGGAACCAGCCTCCACCGGCGACCAGAGCGCCCGAAGTCGTGAAGATCATCATCGGGAAGCCGGGTACGACGCCGATGATCATCAAGGCAGCGCCGACGACGATGAAGAGCTTGGGCCTGCTGAGCAGCTGAGCGCCAAGGTCGCTGCCGAGCCCGGCCTCGGATCCACTGCGGGTGACGAGCACGCCGGTGGCAATGGATATGAGCAGGGCGCTGATCTCGTTGACCAGGCCGTCGCCTACGGTGAGGACGGTGTACGTCGTCAGCGCCGATCCGATGTCGAGGCCCTTCTGCATGACTCCAACGGTCAGGCCGCCGACGATGTTGACCACGATGATCACCAGAGCGGCCACGGCGTCGCCCTTGACGAACTTGGAGGCGCCGTCCATCGCTCCGTAGAAGTCCGATTCCTTTTCGATGGCGTGGCGGCGCGCCCGAGCCTCGTCCGGAGTGATCAGGCCCGCGTTGAGATCGGCGTCGATGCTCATCTGCTTGCCCGGCATCGCGTCGAGCGTGAACCGGGCGGCCACCTCACTGACTCGTCCGGCGCCATTGGTGATGACGACGTACTGGATCACGACCAGGATCAGGAACACGACGATGCCGACGACCGTGTTCCCTCCGACGACGACCTTGCCGAAAGCGTTGATGACTTCGCCGGCATGAGCGTTGAGAAGCACGAGTCGCGCGGCCGAGACGTTGAGCCCCAGGCGGAACAGGGTCGCGATCAGCAGCAGCGGCGGGAACGAACTGAACTCGAGTGGCTCGCGGATGTTGAGGGAGACGAGCAGGATGGTGAGAGAGAAGGTGATGTTCAGGACGATGAGGATGTCCAGCAGCGTCGCCGGCAGCGGGATGATCATCATCGCCACGATGCCTACGACGGCCGCGGCGAGGAACGCGTCGCTCCGATGCAGAACGCTGATCGGGGCCGGTGAGGCCTGGGTCGTCATCGTTCCAGCTCCTCGCCGTCGACGTCAGTCGAGTCTTCCGAGTCTTCCCCAAGCAGCAGGCCGGCCTCGAGCTGGGCCAGTTCCACGGGAGTCATACCCCCAAGTTCGTCGTCCGCCATGGCTGCGGCCAGAGCATCCTCATCGACGTCCGCGGGCCCAAGTGCCGCCGCGTCGAGCCACGCCTCGCCGTCGACTGCGTCCACGTCCGCGTTCGCGGTCCCGGAAACGGCCGCGTCCAGCTCATCGCCCGCGGTCGCCGACCCGTTGCGGTACAGCCGAGCGGCAGCCGCGTTGTCGACCGCGCCCAGGCCGTCGCCCCGTGCGCCGACCCCGGCCGTTCCGGAAGCAATGGCTGCGGTCCACCATGGACGGGCCGCAAAGCCGCCCGCGCCGCCCGCCGCCTGTCCGTTCCAGTTCCACGCATCGCCGCCGGCCCCACGCCGTCCACCGGCCGAGGGTCGGTCGACCCCGAAGCGGGACTGGTGGACCAGGACCAGGAGTCTGGCCACGGCCCGATAAAGGTGGGCCGGAACTTCGGAACCGACTGGCCGCGAGAAGAGCGCCCGAGCGAGCGGCTTCTCCTCGATAACGGGAACGTTGTGCTCCCGCGCGATCTGTTTGATTCGGTCGGCCATGAGCCGCTGGCCCTTGGCGACGACCTTGGGGGCCTTCATCGTAAGTGAGTCGTACTTGAGGGCCACGGCCAGTGTCGTCGGGTTGGTGACGATGACGTCGGCCGTGGGCACGGCGTCCATCATTCGGGCGAAGGCCATCTGCCGGGCACGGCGGCGGCGGGCGCCCCGAATCTGCGGGTCACCCTCGGATTCTCGGTATTCCTGCTTGACCTCTTGCTTCGTCATGCGGATCGACTGCTGGGCCTTGCGACGCTGTACGACGAAGTCGACGAGAGCCACGACCGCGAGCAGGATGGTGATGGTCAGCCCCAGCTGGAAGACTGCCGACAGGCAACTGCCTGCGATCGCCGAGGCCGTGGAGCCCTGCGTAGCCACGAGCGACGGTACGCGGCTGCCTACGACCTGCCACGAGATGAGGGCCAGGATCGACATCTTGGCGGTCGCGAGGCCGAGTCTGACCAGCGCCTGACGGTCCGCGATCCGCTTGAATCCGGTCAGGGGATTGATCCGGCTGGGATCGAAGCGAATGGCCCGATACGAGAAGACGAGGCCGCCAGAGACGAGGTTGCCGGCGACCCCGGCAACCATTACGAGGAGCGCCAGCGGGAGGACCAGCGTGATGACCGTGATGAACACCGTGCCGGTCGCTGCCACCATCTGCGAGTTGCTGGCGGACGGCGACATATCGACGATCGCCGTCTGGGTCTGGGTCACGAGCGTGGCCGCCGCGCCGGGCAGCAGACTGGCCAGAGCCAGCATGCCGACTCCAAGGGTCAGGCCCATGGAGAACTCCCAGGACCGTCCAATGCCCTGGCCCTTGGCGCGAGCTTCGTCGCGTCGACGTGGAGTGGGTGCTTCTGTCTTCTCGGCCATCGCCCGCGCCTACGTAGCCACAGCGCCGCGAGTGGCGGCGTCGAACACGAACCGGTAGATGGAAGCCGCTCCAGTGATCAGCGTCGGCATGGCCACGGCCAGGACCGCGATGCCCACGAGCATCTTCAGCGGCAGGCCGAAGATGAAGACGTTGATTTGCGGGATGGCGCGAGCAAGCAGTGCCACCGAGAGCTCCACCAGCAGCAGCACCAGTGAGATCGGCAGGGCGACCCGCACCCCCAGCTCCAGGACCAGCGCGATCGTCTGTGCGCCGGTCATGGCCAGGTCGGCCGGCCACCCACCGCCGATCGGGTAGGCCACGAACGAATTGGCCAGCGCCTGGACGACCGCCAGGTGGAGATTCATGGCCAGGAAGAGGAGGCCTGCCATGACCGAGAAGAACGGGTCGATCGCCGTCGACGACTCCTCCTCGGTGGGGCTGAAGACCGCAGCCAGCGACAGGCCGAGCTGGATGGCAATCGCGTGCCCGGCAAGCTCCACCGCCTGGAAGCACATCGAGAGAATGAAGCCGAGCGACAGTCCGATGACCAGCTCGATCGGGGCGGCCAGGAGGAGTGGCATCGTTCCCGCAGTCGTCCCCGCGGCCCCGGCCAAGGCCACGGTCAGAGTCGCAGCCAGCCCGAACTTGACCAGCGTCGGGATGGCGTGATGGCCGAAGATCGGGGCCGTAAACACCAAACCCGTGCAGCGCAGCATCACCAGGAACAGAAGGGAGACCTGGCCGCCGCTGAGCGAGACGGTCACTGGCCGGCCTCCGAGATCGCCTGGAAGACGAAGCGAGTGAAGTCTGTCAACTGGCTGGCCATCGACGGCCCCAATATCATCAGAACCAGCGCCACCAGGAGAAGCTTCGGGACGAACGTCAGAGTGGCCTCGTTGATCTGAGTCGCGGCCTGGAGGATCGAGATCACCAGGCCCACCGCCATCGAGACGAGGACGATCGGACCTCCAACCAGCAGCGTGGTGTAGAGAGCCCGCTGCATGACGGCACCAACGTCGGCTGTGCCCATGGCTAACCGAAGCTCTTGACAAGTGACTGAACGACCAGGACCCAGCCATCCACCATCACGAAAAGCAGCAGCTTGAACGGCAGGGCGATCTGGGTCGGAGAGACCATCACCATTCCCATCGACATCAGAGCCGAGGCCACGACCAGGTCGATGATCAGGAAGGGGATGTACAGCAGGAACCCCATCGTGAACGCCGTCTTGAGTTCGCTGGTCACAAAGGCCGGCAGCAGGACCTCGATGCTCACGTCATTGATCGTCTTCGGACGAGGCTCTTTCGACAGGTCGATGAAGACCTGCAGGTCCTCCTCCCTCGTTTCCTTGAGCATGAAGGTCTTGAACGGGTCGACACCGCGCTGGATGGCCGCGTTTTGATCGATCGTGTTGTTCAAGTACGGCTGGAGGGCATTGTTGTTGGCCTCTTCGAAGACCGGCGTCATCACGAAGAACGTCAGGAACATCGACAGGCCGACTATCACCTGGTTCGGGGGCAGGTTTGGTATGCCCATGGCGCTGCGCAGCAGCGACAGGACGACGACGATGCGAGTGAAGCTGGTCGCCAGCATCAATATCGCCGGCACCAGGGAGAGCACCGTGATCGCGACCAGCAACTCCAGCGAGAGGGCGAACTGACCGTTTCCGTTGGAGGCCTGACCGTCGCCGACCTGGACCTGAATGTTCTGCTGTCCGGTGGTCGACGTGCAGCCGGCAACGACGAAGATCGCGGCCGCGAGCAGAAGGAGAAGACCAAGCTGGCGGCGGTTCATCGGCTCCGGCCTCCGCTCAAGAGCAATACCAGCCGGCCCGTAACGCCATCGACGAATCGCAGCCCGGAATCGATGGCCGTACGCAACGCCGACGGCGACGAGCCGCTCGGGAACCGATTGGCGAACCCGACCGATCCGGCCGCGGTCGTGGCTGGATCGGCGTCGGCGCCCGCCGCGGCCTCATCGGGCTCGAGCTCCCCGGCATCGAGCTCCGCCAGAGAGACCATGCCGCTCGGCGTCAGTCCGACCACGAGCCGACGGTCGCCAACGGCTACGAGATGGAGCGACGCCTTCGGCGCAAGAGTCTTCGATTCGAGCACCTCGAGTCGACCGCCGCGCTTCTTCACGCCAGTGCTGCTCCGGCCGAGGACGCGCAGAGTGATGAACAGCAGGGCAAGGACGATCGTTCCCTTGGTGATGAGGCCGAGCCAATCGATGCTGCCCGCGGAATCGCCGGTGCCCCAGATAGTGCCCGCGACCGAAGCGGCGGCAAGCGTGGCAGACGGAGTCGGCTGGACGCCGGCGACCGACGCCGGGTGCAACGCCCCGATCAACGCCACGGCGCCCAGCGCCGCCAGGCAGACCACAGTCGCAACGCGGCGCCCGGAGCCGCCGGTTCGACGCACGTCCACTCGCCGCGCCATGGGGCGGAAGGAGTCGTCGGAACGGCGGGCAGTCGTCACGGTCAGCGGCCCGACGGCGACAGGCGCTGCTGGCGGGCAACGACGTCGGTGATCCGAACGCCGAAGTTTTCGTCGACCACCACGACCTCGCCCTGGGCAATCGGCCGGCCGTTGATCAGGATGTCGACCTTCTCGCCGGCCAGCTTGTCCAGCTCGATGATCGAGCCGGGGGTCAGGGCCAGGACATCGCGGATCGGTAGCGTCGTGCGGCCGATCTCAACGGCGACCTGGAGCGTCACGCCGAGCAGCAGATCGATGTTGTAGCCGGGCTGAGCGGTGGGGGCCGCGGTCAGCTCGGGCAGATGGGCGGGTCGGACGTTGGCCGGTAGCGGGGCCGGGCCGCCGTTGCCGTTGGACGACGGCGCCGGCGCGGCGGGTGCCGCGGCTGGCGCCTTGAACTCCTGGGCGCGCTGCGAGACCGGAGTCGGGGGCGGAGGTGGCGTCGTGGCGGCTTCGGCCGTGAGGGCCTGGAGGGCCACGATGTGTGCGGAC
>Ga0182027_10007522_pt1 | contig 16018 bp, 9 predicted proteins | sample 712E1DmetaG_FD_121300 | JGI IMG/M metagenome (GOLD analysis project Ga0182027, IMG submission 121300) | Permafrost microbial communities from Stordalen Mire, Sweden - 712E1D metaG (Illumina Assembly) | ecosystem: Environmental > Terrestrial > Soil > Wetlands > Permafrost | place: Sweden...
ACTTCCGGGACTACAACATGTTCTATGTGGCCGATGACTTGAACAACGGGGCCGGGCGTAATGTCGCCCCGGATAATTTTCATGCGCTGGTGTATGCCCAGGTGCCGCGCGTGATCTGGATCACCGATATGAAAATTCTCGGTGGCTACTTCGGCGGCGATGTCGTGGTTCCAATAGAGTACATCAGCCTTAAGAACCTCCCGCTCGGAGGTGGTGCTTCATTCACTGGCAGCGCCCTTGGACTCGGCGACATCTTCGTTGAAAACACGCTGTCGTGGCATCCGGGACAATTCGACATCGGAGCCGCAGTCGGCGTCAATACGCCAACGGGTGCTTCCGGCAAACCGACCTCAGCCGGACTGGGCTACTGGGGGCCGCAACTGACGCTGGGAGTAACCTGGTATGCCGACGAGGCCAAGACCTGGGCGGTTTCGGCGCTGAACCGGTATGAAATCAATAGCGAGAACCGCGACCTTCACGCCTTCCACATCACACCCGGCGAGGCCTGGACGTTGGAATGGGCCATCAGCAAGACCCTCAAGGACGTCTGCCCGGCCGTCAAGATGATGGATTTGGGTGTGGTGGGTTATTACCAGCAGAGGACCACGTCCAGCACGGGAAACGAGCCGATTGCGCAGATGCTTTATCCCTACAGCCGGGTGGCGGCGGTCGGCCCCGAAGTCAACGTGGATTTTCCGTTCGTGACGACGTCTCTCCGGTATAACTATGAGTTCATGGCGGACAACCGCATGCAAGGACACACCGTGACGCTCACGCTGACAAAGAGATTCTAATGGTGCAGGGCCGCCCGGTTCCCGGTTTGACGCCGGGAGGGCGTCCTACCCCGCCCGTCCTGCCGGCCATAGCAACTGGTGGGCCTTGGGCGGGCGAAGGAAGGTAGGGCGGGTCCCCGATACATCGGGACCCGCCGCGGCGCGCGAGGAGTGCGCGCCCCAGCTTGGAGGACTGACGCATTACAACCTGTGACGCGGTAGGGCAGGGAGGCTCCCCCAATTTTGGCCTAGCAAATCCCAAATAATGGTTAGCCGTTCGCCGGCTCTGCTGTTTTCTTCAGAGTATGATTATTGGCAGTCATTGTGCAAAAGAGGGGCAGCCCTTCCTGCCCGGAAATGCCGCCGCCTGGTATCAGGGGTGCGGACTTATGGCCAGGCTGCACAGAGCAGTCCAGGCTGGCATCGAAACCCTTGCTCCGCTGGGTTACCAGGATGAGACGGGGTTTCATTTCGGGGTGGAAGCATTCCCATTTCTTTTCGGTTGGAGCATTTGAACGGCCCTTGGGAAACCGCGATGAATGGGCAGGGCCTTGATTCCCTGTTGGCATCCGCCCGCTTTGGCGTATGCTCTTCCGCCACCTCATGAAAGATCCACAGACTGAAATTGGGGAAAGAGTCCGGGGCGGCGGCGGGATCCTGCTGCTGGCCGTTCTTTTTGCGGCCCTCTCGATCTTGTGTTATCAGGCCTACCAGCCGCACTGGACGATGTGGGCCAATGACAGCCATTTGGGCGCGCTGGAAGACACCTCGATCCGAACTCACCCCTTGCTCACGGGCATTTATACAGGGGAATGGGTGGACATGTGGTGGATCGGATTCGAGGCTCCCGCCGCCTCGCCGACCGTGAGCATGATTCTGCTGACGCTGGTATCCCCGGAGATGTTCCTGAAGATCTACGCGCCTTTTACCATGCTTCTGCTGGGATTCAGCGCCTGGGTCCTGTTTCGCCAATTGAAATTTGCGCCGATGGTCTGCGTGCTCGGCGGCTTGGCGGCCGGGCTGAATATGCACTGCTTCTCCAACGGATGCTGGGGCACAGGACAATGGAACATCAGCATTGCGATGATCTTCCTGGCGGTGGCGGCCATCGTCACCGGGAACATCCGCCAAATCTGGATCAAAGCCATCCTCGCCGGCCTGGCCACCGGCATGGCGGTGATGGAAGGTTTCGATAGCGGCGCCATTTTGAGCGTCTATCTTGGGGTGTTCATTTTGTACTTCTGCTGGATTACCGGAAGCACCTGGGTGAAGCGCATCTCCCAAGGCGCCTGGGCGGGCGTTGTGGCCGTGCTTTTCGCCGTGATGATTGCCACCAGCACCATTTCCACACTCGTGGGAACGCAGATTCAAGGAATCGCCGAGGCCGGCGCCACCTTCCAGGCGAAATATGACAGAGCCACGATGTGGAGTCTTCCCAAAATGGAATCCTTGCGTGTCATTATTCCGGGAATCTTCGGCTATCGCATCGCCCCTTACACGACGCCGCCCCCAAAAGCGCTGGCCTTTCTTCTCCCAAGCCCTGGCGATCTTGCCGCGCAGTCGCCGGCTCTCATTGACGTCTCCCCCGCCTACTGGGGCAAAGTGGGTGAAGACCCGCAGATTGCCCGAATGGAAAGCAGCGATCCGGAGGTTCGCGCCGCCACCGTGGCCTCTTTCGAAACGAACGCCGTGGTGATCGCCGCCATGCGCGGCGGTGACAAGGAAGTCCGCGAGCAAATCCTGGACCATTACAAATCCCAAATGCAGCTCCGCTTCTCCGGCAACGGAGAATACGCCGGGGTGCTGGTGGCCCTCTTCGCCGTCTTTGCCATCCTCAGTTCCTTCCGAGGTTCATCCTCCCCTTACAACCCCCGGGAGCGCCTCCTGGTCTGGTTTTGGGTACTGGCGGCGCTGTTCTCGCTGGTCGCGGCCTGGGGCCGCTTCGCCTTCCTCTATTATTGGCTCTACCACTTGCCCATGATGGATAGAATTCGCAATCCCATCAAGTTCATGCACCCCTTCACTCTCGCATGGATCATCCTGGCTGGATTCGGTCTCGAAGCCTTCTCCCGCTCCTACATGCAAAGCCCCGCCAGGACATCCGCCGCCGCCGGCAAAATCGTGAAATCACAAAATTGGTGGCAACAGCTTTCCGGCTTCGACAAGAAATACCTGCTCGGATTGACTGCGGTCGTGGTTGCAATCTTCGGCGGCTATCTGATCTATGCCGGGTTCAGACCTGAGCTGACCCGATACCTTACCCATCAGGGCTTCGACGCGGACATGGCGGCCAGGATCGCCGCTTTTTCCGTGAACGATACCGCCTGGTTCGTCTTTCTCCTGGCCGTCTCCTCCGGCATCGTCCTCAGCGGCCTCCTCGGCGTCTGGGCCGGAACACGCGCCCGTTGGGGCTGGATTTTGTTGGGTGTTATCCTGGTCTTTGATTTGGTCCGCTCCGATGCGCCGTGGCTGCGCTATTTCGACGCCAGCCATACGTATTCCATGGACGAGATCACCAAATTCCTCATGGATAAGCCCTATGAGCACCGCGTCGTCGGCCGCCTCTCCCCGGAAAGCGGTTACGATCTTCCGGGGAACCAGGATTTTGCCACGGCCATCCACTGGTGGCTGGAAAATGATTTTCCGGCGCACGACATCCAATCCCTGGAAATAGACCAATGGCCCCGCTCCCCCCGGATGGACCTGGCCTACCTGGGCTACATGTCCCATCGCGGCAACGACCGCATCAGCGCGGCCGCCAGCTTGTGGAAACTTACCAACACCCGCTACATTTTCGCCGCCGCCAATTTATTGCCCGCCCTGAACCAGATGGCCTCGCCGGGACGCCAGGCCTTTCGCTATGTCATGCGTTTCAATTTGGTTGACAAACCCGGCGTCACCGTCCGGCTGGACGCAGGCGACACCTGCCCTCAAATCACCGACCAGGGCGCCGACGCCTTGATCGAATACACCGAGGCCCTCCCCCGTGCCAAGCTCTACTCCCGATGGCTTGTCCCTCCGGACGACGATGCCGCCCTGCAAGCGCTGGTCTCCCCCCAATGGAATCCGGACCAGGCTGTCATCGTCTCCAAACCGACCAACGGCGTTCCCCTTCCGCCCTCCTCAGCCGATCCCAGCGCCGACCCGGGCACTGTGCAAATCGCCCGCTACGCTCCCAAGGACATCCAACTCCAAGCCAGCGCCAAGACCCCGGCCGTCCTCCTCTACAATGATCGCGTGGCGCCTGGCTGGTATGTCTGGGTGGATGGAAAGCCGGCGGACCTCCTGCGTTGCAACTACATCATGCGCGGCGTTTTCGTTCCGGCAGGCGACCACCGGATTGAATTCAAGTTCGCTCCGTCACTCGTCCCGCTTTCCATCACCCTGGCCGCCCTGTTCTCCGGCGTGATTCTTCTTTTTTATGTGTGCTGGCCCCGCTCCGCGGCAACTCCCGCCGGCAAACCAGCCCCTCCTATTGGATAGGGCGCAGGGTCAACCTATACGTCCCATTCGTCCTATACGTCCCAACCAGCCACTCCTTATTGGATGAGCCGCAGGGTCAACGGGTAGCGGTAACATCCGCCGTCGGAGGCTTTCATGGCATTCCGCCATCGTGCCATGGCACAAAAAATGGCCAGCTTTTGCCAATGGGCGGGGAGTCGCCTGCACCCTCTGCAAGTAAGTTGACCACGAAAGTATGAGAGTCGGATCATTGAGCCATGTTGGACAAGCACTTGCGCAGGGGGATCGAAACGGCGCGCTCGTCCTCGGCCAAACGAGTCCGTGTCGCGCCAGGTCCATCTCCTCGGGTTTATGGATGAATGCCTGAACAGAAAGGAAGGCAGCCTGTCCACCGCCGCGCCTGTGATGGAGCGGGTTGAAAAACCTCGCGCCGCCCCGCCCGCAACCGCTTTCGGCTGTCCGCGCAATTTTCTGGACAACCGCTTCGTTTATACAGTGGTTTCGGCCCGGGCGCGGGGCCTGTCCATCGGCATCAATATGAACCCGGACAGGTTGTGCAATTTTGAGTGCGTTTATTGCGAGGTCAACCGGAAATTGCCCGCCACGGAGCGGGTATTGGACGTCGGGGTAATGGCGGCGGAATTGGACAAGACACTTTCCCTGGTGCGGTCGGGCAAGATCCGCGAGCACGCGGTCTATCGCGAGTTGAGCGACGAGTTGCTGCAATTGCGCCATGTGGCTCTGAGCGGCGACGGCGAACCCACCCTGTGCCCGAATTTCGCCGAAGCCATCCAGGTCGTGGTCCATGTGCGGGCGCGCAGTCCCCATTCGTTTTTCAAACTGGCCTTGATTACCAACGGGACCGGACTGGATTTGCGGCCGGTGCATGACAGCCTGCAATACTTTACGCACGAGGATGAAATCTGGATCAAGCTGGACGCCGGCACGCAGGAGTACATGAACCGTGTCAACCGCAGCGAAGTTCCGCTGGAAAAAGTCATTGACAATATCCTGCTGGTCGCGCGCCAGCGGCCTGTCGTCATCCAAAGTCTGTTCCCGAGGGTCCTCGGCGAGGAACCGCCCCCGGAAGAGATTGACGAGTATATTCTGCGTTTGAACGATCTCAAACAAAGCGGGGCGCGCATCTCGCTGGTGCAGATTTATTCGGCGACCCGTCCCATCGCGCATCCGGATTGCGGGCACCTGCCGCTGAAAATCCTTTCCCACATCAGCCAGCGGATCAAGGCGGAGACGGGCCTGAGAGCGGAAGTCTTTTGATGGTGGTCCGGATGTTTCCTTAGACATTCTAGTCCATTTCACCATATTGTGTCTGGCGGGATGCCTTATTGTGCGCGGGCCGGGGTGGTGTTAATTTGCTCTGATGATAACAAGTTTTGTGCAGCCCAATGGCGAGAAGCAGATGAACCGCCACGACAACAAGGGCTTGATCGAGAGCCTGATTAACTCGAAGATCTTTCAGGATTACGAGAAGGCGTTCAGCGAAACCACCGGCCTGCCTGTCTCGTTGCGCCCGGTGGAATCGTGGCAGTTGCCGCACCACGGCAAGCGGCACGAGAATTCCTTGTGCGCCATGCTGGCCGAAAAGAGCCGTTCCTGCGCCACCTGCCTGCAAATGCAGCAACAACTGTCGGAAAGCGCCCGGTTTGAACCCGCCACGGTGACCTGCCTGCTGGGATTGGTGGATACGGCCGTGCCGGTTCGTTTGGGCGAGCAGTTGATCGGCTTTCTCCAAACCGGCCAGGTCCTGCGAAAAAAGGCCACGCCCGCGCAAGTCGAGCGCGCGTCCAAACTCATCGCCGAATGGGGCCTGCAAATCAGCCCGGAACGCCTGCAAAGCGCCTATCTTTCGACCCGGGTGTACTCGTCCAAACAGTACGAAGCGATGGTCAAACTGTTGAGCATCTTCGCCGAGCACATTTCGGTCATGAGCAACCGGATCGTCGTTCACCGTGAAAACAGCGAATCGCCGGTGATCCGGCGGGCCAAGGAATTCATTGTGGAGAATCAGGCGGATGATTTGTGCCTGGGCCAGGTGGCCAAGGCGGTCAACACCAGCGTCTTCCACTTTTGCAAAATGTTCAAGAAGGCGACCGGCTTGAACTTCACCGAATACGTGTCGCGCGTTCGCGTGGAAAAGGCCCGCAATCTTCTCCTCAATCCCAACCTGCGCATCAGCGAAATTGCTTACGAAGTCGGGTTTCAATCCCTGACGCATTTTAATCGCGTTTTTAAGAAGATCACCGGGCAGTCGCCCACCGATTACCGCAGCCAACTGGCCCCGGCCTGAAAGCGCGCCGCGGGGCCAATGCTGGGATGGCGGGGCGGGACTCCTCGATCGGAAGCTGGATTTCCCGGGAAAAACCCGCGGATTCCGGCGCATTACTTTTTTCGTTTCTTTGCCCGCGGCCTGGGGCATAAATAGGCGAACATGCCCCATAAAAGGAAATTGGCCGCCGCCGAAGAGGCCTTGCGCTTGAGCGAGGAACGATTGCGCGTCGCGTTGAAACAGGAGGTGACCGAGCGCAAACGATTGGAAGGGGAAATCCTGCGCATCCTCGAAACGGAACGGCGCCGCATCGGACAGGAATTGCACGATGGCATCTGCCAACACCTGGCCGGCATCGAATTGAAATGCCAATCCCTGGCCCTGAACCTGGAGAAGAAAGCCAAACGCCAGGCGGCTCAAGCCGAACAGATCGCCCTCCAGGTGCGCGAGGCCATCGGGCAGACCCGCTCCCTGGCCCGCGGCCTGTCTGCGTTTATTCTCGATGCCGATGGATGCGTTTCGGCGCTGAAGGAATTGGCCGCGAACACGGGAAAGATGTTCCGCGTCCAATGCCAATTCCAGACCGGCGGCCGGGTTTCCATCTCCGATTCGACCGTGGCCACTCATCTTTATCGCATTGCGCAGGAAGCCGTGGCCAACGCGCTCCGGCACGGCAAAGCCAGCGCCGTTGTAATTAGTCTTGACAACACTGGCGGGGAAACGGTTCTGGCCGTCACCGACAATGGAACCGGCCTGGCATCCCCGGTCCAGGCCGGCAGCGGCATGGGTTTGCGCTCCATGCAGTACCGGGCGGGCATGATCGGCGCCACCCTGCGGGTGCAGGCCCCGGCCGAAGGCGGGACCAGAATCCTCTGCGTTCTCCAGAACCCGCGGAGCCGGCCGCCCAAATGAACTCCAGAATGAAAGCCGCCCAGGCGCAAACCAGAATCCTGATCGTGGATGATCATCCCGTGTTGAGAGACGGGCTGGCACAATTGATCGCCCAGCAGCCGGACATGATGGTTTGCGGCGAAGCGGGAGAGGCGGGCGACGCGTTGGAAAAAATCAGACTGCTCCAACCGAACCTGGTCCTGGCGGATATCGGCCTGCCGGGACGAGATGGAATGGAACTGATCAAAGACATTCAGGCGCTGGAGACCGGCGTTTTGGTTCTGGTCTTTTCCATGCACGACGAAGCGTTTTATGCCGAACGGGTGCTGCGCGCCGGCGGCCGGGGTTACGTGATGAAACAGGAAGGCGGCAAAAAAATCCTGGAAGCCATCCGCCAGGTTGCCGCCGGGCAAATCTTCGTCAGTGAGCATATATCGGCCAGGATTTTGGAAGTGTTCTCCGGCCACCGGCCGGCCGGGGGCGGAGCCACGGTGGAGAACCTGACCGACCGCGAATTCGAGGTGTTTCAATTGATTGGCCGGGGGATGGGTACCAGGGAATTGGCCGGGGAACTGCATCTCAGCCCCAAGACCATCCAAGTCCATTGCGCCAACATTAAAGCCAAACTCCAGGTCCACAGCATGGCGGAACTGATCCGCCACGCCGTCCGCTGGGTCGAGGCGGAGAAGCGGCAGTAATCCCGGAACCCCGAAGCGGATTGCATGGGAGCGCTGATCTCTAAAATGAAGTGGAACCAAGTGGAATTAAGTGGAATTAAGTGGAATTAAGTGGAATTGGAGCCAGGCGCAAAAGACTCAGAACTTGCTGTGGATGGGACAACGCGGCGGAGGTCTTCTTTCGCCGCGCAAGGCAGGGCTTCCGCGCGCCAAAGCACGCGCGTCCGCGGGCGCCCGCCGGCGCCGGCTCAACCATCCCCTTGCCGTTTCCCCACTCCACATCTATCACACTCACGCGCATAAGTTTAGCATATAAGCCAGAATCGTCAAGGGAAAAATGCGAAAAAACGCGGATTTTTGCAAAGCCCTGATAATTAGCCACTTGTGTATCGCACAACCCCATAGCGCATCAGTCTGTCGCCTCCCGAATGGGGCAAAGTCGCCGCAGGGCGGGGCGACAGGTTTAGGATCGCGTTGGCCTGCCGCTAATCATCCAATGCACAAGCAACCGTGACAAGTCCATGGCCTTGCCCTCGTCGCTGGTGCGGCTGCGGGCGAGTTCATCCGCCCTGGCTGTCAGCGCCTTCACCCGCGCCATCGCGCTGGTGAACAATTCACGCGCGGCATATTCCGTTTTGGGCAATGCCACTGGTCCATGAATTCTTTGCTGTGATGCAAAGTGAGCCAATTCCGCATGGGGACGGCTTGGCAGGTGAAGGCGCGTGAAGGCGGATTTGTCCGCGCCGGGCGCGCGAAAGAAAACGGTGTTGGCGTCCAGAAAGTCGCTGGCGTCCGGCAGGCGGGCGTCGCCTTCGGGGAGGTCCACTGGCAGGCCGTCGGCAACCTGGCTTGCCAGCCAAGCCGCGAGCGGTTGCTTTTCATCATCCTGCAAACTGTCCCAAAGATCCGCGGCAAGTTCGTCCGTGCGAAACTCGCGGCCTGCGGATTTTGCCCGTTGCTCCTGTTTTTGAACTTCGACAATGCGGATTTGCCGGAAATGGCTGGCGGTTTCGTAATATAATTCGTCCACCAACTTTTCCCGCTCGCCGGCTGTCGGAACACCAAGCAACTCAAAAACCGCCAGGTCGAGATCCCGGCGGTCTGCCATTTTCAATTCCGACGGCAATTCAACCGGATGTGCCGCCAGCCTTCTCATCCGCTCGGACGAGCGGCAGTCCATGAACGCCTCTTCAACCAAACCGCCCGTGTCTCGCGTGCAGAGTTTGGCAAAGGCATCGCGCAATTTCCTGGCCACGGTTCTTGACGCATTGCGCGGGTCGGGAATTTCCAAAAGATTCACGTCCACCACCTCCGTTTTCAGATTTCCTTCCGTGCCCGCGTAGCGGCCATAAAAAGTTTTGAAAATGGCAATCAAAGTTGAGTTGGCAACAGCCGTCAAAACTTCGACAGCTTGCGCGTCCAATTCAAGCGGATGCACGTCAAACAGGTTGTGATTGCAAATTAGATTCTCCGGGTTGGCAGGAATGACATGGCGATACTGTTGCGCCATCGGCCAGAAGAACGCTCCGGGCGTCGTGCCGGTGAGGTCATACCACGGTTCTCGGCCCAAACAACTGGTTCGTTGAGACACTGGCACTGCCTTGCTCTTTTTTGAGGCAAATGCGGTTTGTTCGCCATATCGGATATATTGTTGGACGTGAGTTCCTTTCAACTCGTTCATAGGTTTAGAAACCAGCAGAACAAGACGGTCAACCTCGCCAACGCGAATCACGGGACGGCTTACCGTCATCAAACTGTGTACTTCTGGCGCGACATATTCAGCTTCTACAGGATGCACAGTTTCGTCACCGCTTCCGGTTTTGATCAGTCTTACTTTGCCCGATTCAACTTCCGCCCGTTTGCAATGAGTATGCAGCGGTGCATCGTTCCACTCCATTTTCGAATAGTCATCCAAGAATTCCTGAGAAACATCGCGCGGCATAAAGAAAGCGTCGCAACCACTCGTGATGCCCCGGCGAATTATTGCGACTTCCCCCATCGGCACAAAGCGGCTGGCGTATTGCTTCATAATTCGGAAATAGAGATTCGGCGCGCGGAGGTACTTGCCCCATTTGCCGCCGCCGTACTTCGGCCCGTAACCGATGCCGCCTTCGTCGTGCAACATCCCATTCCCGTTTTCGTCGTAGACTTTTCCATTTTCCTCGTGCTCGTCATCGGTGCTGTGATTGACAATGCCTTCCGCCAAGTCGCGCTGCTTTTGAAGCGCGAATAATCTGCCTGCGCGCAAACCGTCTTCCCAAAGCTTTTTCTGCGGGACAACGACGATGCGGAACTGCTTGCGTGCCATGTCTTTTTTGCACCTTGAAATGGTGTCGCGGAATTTTTCAGCGGCAGTGTGGCGCGAATTGTCGTCGGGCCTCTCGCCCAAAATATCCGCCAGCGGCGCGTCCAAGCGGACAAATTTCACCCATTGTTCGTTGCGCTCTGCTGGATCATCGCAACGCTGCAAAATCACGGCGCACGTTTTAACGCGGGCATCTTCAAACCACGGTTCGGCGTTGCTTTCCAAGATGGCGTGAATCTTGAAATGCGTTAAAACCCATTCCTGCAAAGCAAAGCCGTATTCCACATCCAGCCAGCTTGACGAAACCAGAAAGCCAAACCAGCCGTTGTCCTTCAAGAAGGCCGTGGTCGCGGGCCAAAAGTAGCAGTGCAAATCACTTCGCCCGGAGAGTTCGATGCCCCAAAGCTCCTTGCAGAGTTCAAACAAATCTTCCTTCGCCTGCATCGGCTTGGGCTTGGGTTTGTCGCCGCGCCGGGGAATCAACTCCTGGCGAACGTAAGGCGGATTGCCGACCACGGCGTTCAGTTTGGGAAGAAAAATCGGCTCGACGGTCTTCTCGCCGCGCAAGCCGCGAGGCAGTTGCCAGAAGGGTTGTTGGGGGCGGATTTCAAAAAAGTTGCGGCGGGCAATGCGCGGGTAGTTCTCTTCTTCGCTAATGTCGCGCGAGGCCAGATTGAGGGTTGCCAGGTGGGCCGCAAAAAGGGAAATGTCCGAGCCGTAAATCTCCGCAATGCGGTCTTGATGCGCGGCGCCGGGGTTCAAGTGCGCCTTGCGATGATAGGCGCGCACCAAAAAACTGCCCGAACCGCAGGTGGGGTCCAAAACCTTGTCGTTTCCCCTTCGGATGCAAAAGGCGTTCACCACGTCAACCAAGTCCTCATTGGTGTAATGCTGGCCGAATTTGTGGCGTTCTTCCGGGGCAATCAGGCGTTGGAAAATGCCCCCCAGAACGTCCGTGCGGATCTCCTTAAAATTGAAGTGGTGAAGCTCGCCTAAAACGGAGCGCCAGGCGTCCGCCGCGGATTCGTGGGCGAAAATGAGTGTGCCAGCCCAGTCTTCTTCTGCGGGATAAAAAAGCGTTTCATAATCCCCGGTTACGTTCACCGCGTTTTGAAATGCCTTGCGGAAATAAACATCCAGGTCGCCGGGGCCGGAAATCGTTCTCGGAATTCTGATTTCATCCAGGTTGCTGAAATTCCGGCGAACCGATTCGTAAAACAGAAGCCGGTTGGAGAACACGTAACAGAGTGTGCGCGCGGCCCGGTCCATGAGCGTGCGCCAGAGGTCTGGATCGTTGCGGAGGACCTGCCACCCCTGATCGTTGGACATCCATTCTTGCAAGCGGCTGTTGAAGGTCTTGTTCGTGGCAGCTTTTTCCGTGAGAAAATCCCGCGTGAGTTTCACCGGCCAGCCGATGTGGCTTTCAAACGCGCTGATGAAATACTGGTCGGGCGGTTTTGCCCAATCCGTCTTGATGCCTTCGGCGATTTCGTGGAACTGCGCAAAAAACGTCGCCAGCAGCTCTTGAATACGCTTTTCAACTTCCGGTCGGGAAACATCTTCCGGCTTGTCGAGGTCCAGGCCCAAATCCCAATCATTTAACCGCCGCTCCATGATTGGAACATCCCATTTTTTGGAGTCAAACAGGACGAGCTTGTTGACGTTCCAGGTGAAGAAGAATTCCGCGCCAAGATTGGCAGCTTTTTGAAAGGCGTCGCTGATCAAATCGGAACTGTAGGCGTTGCGGCCTTCGGCAGTTCCCGGCAGCTTGACTTCACCGGCCAGCACAAGGCGGTTCTTTGGCCCGTAAATCCGCAAATCAGAACGCTGGCGTTTGACCGATTCCTCAATTTCCGCGCGGACAAAATTCCACGATGGATTTTGAGAGAACAGATTTTCAGCCCACTTTGAAACGCGGCTGCAAAAAGTGACTTCGTGAGTGCGGACATCGCCAATGGCCATGCGCCGGACTATAGCAATGCGCCTGGAAAGAGCAAGAACGCGAGCGGTCAATTTGGGATCAACATCACCGACACTACAACAATGGATTTTTGGCAGCACAGCATCGCGGAGCGGCGCGGAGCGGCGCGGAGGGGGTTGATTTTCCGCGCCAGGGGGGGTAGGATGGAAACATGAAATACGCCTATTGCCTGGTTCTTTTGGTTGCCGGACTCGCGCTCGCGGGTTGCGGCAAGGATGAGACTGCGCCCCCCGCGCCTCCCCCGCCCGCCCCTCCTCCCGCGCCGGCCACCACCGTGGAGCCGGCCAGGCCCGCTCCGGCCCCGGCGCCGGCCCGCAATGGTTATGTGGGCGCGATGGTCAAGGCAAAGCAGGCCGCCGTCAAAGTGGCTGACGTGTCCTCGCTGAACGAGGAAATCCAGCTTTTCTTCGCCCAGGAAGGGCACCTGCCCGCGGACCTGAACGAGTTGGTGACCAAACAGTATATCACCCAGATTCCCGACGCGCCGGCCGGCATGCAACTGGTCTATGACGCGCTGCACGGCAACGTGCATGTCGAACCGCAGTGAGGGGCGGCGGCGGATTCAAGGAATTGTGAATGTTGAATTTTGAATTGGGAAAGGGGTGTCTTCATTTCTCTATTCTCTATTCACAATTCACTATTCTCAACGCAAAGGCTCAATGGGTGGCTGCGGCTTCCTGCGGCGGTGGACACAGAGCAGGGATGGCTCTGCCACTATTTTTGGTGGCGTTTTGGCGTCCTGATGTTGGATTCTTTACGGAAATTGCACTTCATTTTGCGGCAGCCAGCCGCTGTGGCCGGTCGCGTCGGCGATTTCCAGCCAGCCGTCTTTGCGATCCAAAACCAGCAGTTCCGCGCCGTCATGCGCGGTGTAGACGCTGGGGGCCTCCTCCAAAGGACTGCGCCGCACCACCGCTTCGGGCACAATGACCACCGAGGACTGCGCGCCGAAACGGGCGTCCAGCGCCAGGCCGAGGCAAATCAGCCACCCCGCGCACGCCGCGGCCAGCGCCGCAGTCAGGCCCGCGCCGGACTTCTTCCAGGCGGGCCAAATCTGGCGCGCTGTCAATACTGTAAAAAAGAGCGCGACGAAAGCCGAGGCCAGGCCGGTCCATTCGTTGAGCGTGAGGAGCGCGACCCAGCGCGTCCAGCGGCTGCCCGGCATGGCGGGCGCGCCCAGGCCCGGCTGGTTGCGGGTGAATTGCAGGTTGGCGCGGACATCGGGATCGCGCGGGGCCAGTTCCTGCGCCCGCCGATAGGCGCAGATGGCGCGTCCGAGCTGGCCGGCCTTGAACCAGGCATTGCCGAGGTTGAAATAAATCGCGGGGGAAACCGGGCCGGTTTGCGTCATTTTTTCGTAGGCGGCGGCGGCGTCCGCATAATGGCCTTCCTCGTAAAGCTTGTTGGCCTGGTCGAAAGCGGCGGCGGTGGTATCGGCGCGCGCGGCGGACGCGGCCAGGAATAGCAGGAGGATGGCAGCGGCGCCCGGCGCGAGGTTCTGCCGGGGCGGTCCGCCGGCCGGCGGGGTCATCTTTTGCAATTCATGCAAAGCGGTCTTGACCTTGGGAATCAGGGAGGCGAGGTCTTGGGCGGGGTGTTTTGGGCGTGACGGATTGGGATTAAGATTAAGATTAGGATTAGGAGTGGGAGTATGGTCGGGGGTGTAGCGGAATTGGTTGCAGGCGTGGAATAATTCCCGGAGCAGCGTTTCGGCGGGCTGGCTGAGGCCCTTGCCGCGGGCTTCCTCCAGAACGGCCTCGGTGATGGCGGAGGCCGGGAGATCGAGGCGCTCGCCCAATTGCTCCTGGAGCAAACGAAAAACGGCGGCGTAGAACGCCTCGGCATCATGGGCGCGGGCGCGGGCGGGGAGTTCGGCCAGAGCCTGTTGCACCAGGCGCGCCACTTCGCGTTGCCGGCGCAGGCGCGGATTATTGGCCAGATGGTTTTTTTGACGCCGCCAGAACAGGGCGCAAATCCAGGCCAGAGGCGCGACGGCCTGCCAGGCGAGAAAGCCGGGCCGCTGCAACCACGGCGAGCCGGCCAGCGCCAGGGCGCCGGGGCGCACTTTGATGTTGACAATCTCCTGCGCGGGCGGCGGAGTTTGGGCGGTCGGGGCGGCGGGAGCCGAAACCGTGGGTTGCGGCGTGGCGGCGGTGGGCAGGACATGCAGGGGAATGGCCGGATGGGTCAGGGTGTGGAAGGAGCCGGTCTGGGGACTAAAATAGCTGAAGGCAAACGCGGGGATTTCCTTGACACCGACATTTTCCGGGGTGATGACCTGCTCGAAATACTTGGAGCCTTCGATTTGCAGCGGGTCGGCGCTTTCAAATTTCTTCGACGGCGGATAGGTCTTGAAGTCGCGCCAGGCCGGCTCGTCGGCGGACAGGGAGAGGGAATCAAAAGCGCCTTTGCCGGCGAGGCGGATTTTCAAGGTGACCGGGTCGCCGACGGCCACGGTGGTGGGAGCGGCCTCGAATTGGGCGAGGGAGAATTCGCCCACCGCGCCATTGAATCCGGCGGGGACGTTGTTGGTGGGAATGGGGAGGACATGAAATTCCAGTGTGTCGCTGCTGGGATTGACGGGGGTTGTGTTGGCGCCAAAGAACCCCATTCCGGTCACGATGTTCAGGCTCCAGGTGGCGGGACCGAGGGTCAGCGTCCCGGTTTTGGCGGGGGTGACCGGGACGCGGAAGTTCAAGAAATTATAGACCGTGCCCCGGTAGTTGACCTGGGGCGGGCGGCCGCGGTATTCCGGCATCGCGCCGATGATGAAGGCGTCGCTGCTCAACTGCGGCGACTGCACGCCGTTGGCCGACACACAATAACAGTTGATGTCCACCGGAAGGATCTGGCCGACGTAAATCCAGTTCGTCGGCGCGGCGAGCCGGACAAACGCCGGTTCGAGTTTGTCGGGACTGGCAGGCAGATTGCCTTTGATGACTTTGAGTTGCAGGGGCTGGCTCTCCAAACGCCGGCCGTCCACGACCACCTGGATTTTGGGGATGGTGAAATCGCCTTCGCGGGTGGGACGGATGTCAATGGAGAAGACGTTCTTGCTCGTCATTTGCGAGCCATCGAAGAACATCTGGTGCTGCGAGCTGGTGCCGCCATATTGCAGGCCCGGCACTTGCGGGAGGGCGGGCTGGGTGGGAAGGGATCCGTTTTCCACAGTGAGCGTCAGGGTGGCTGACTCCCCCAGGCTGATGGCGCTGCGATCCAGGGCGGCCTCAAATTTCGGCTGGGCCGGCGCGGAAGCGGCGGCCAGCAAACAAAAGGCCAGAACAGTTAAAATGGAGTGCGGGAGCTTGCTCCCGCTTTCGGATCGGGCGCGATCTGCGGGGAGCAAAGCGGCGGCAAGCCGCCGCACTCCCAAAAGTCCGGCGTTCCGTGTCCAACAAATCCCCTCGGCCGCCGCCGCCTTGGATCGCTGAGGCCAACGCGAAACGTCGAGGAGCCTTTGTTGCTCGTCACTGCGCATGTTCACCTTCAATCGGTTCACAATAACCAAGACAGTCTAATCGTTGCTTCTGTTCATGCCGCAGCGGAGGGCCGGTTGTCGAATCCTCCCATGGCGGTGGTCTACGGTTGCTAAGGAGGCATGGGAACGACGGAAAGGACACAAGGGGCGATAAGGACCCAAAG
>Ga0182027_10007524_pt1 | contig 16013 bp, 19 predicted proteins | sample 712E1DmetaG_FD_121300 | JGI IMG/M metagenome (GOLD analysis project Ga0182027, IMG submission 121300) | Permafrost microbial communities from Stordalen Mire, Sweden - 712E1D metaG (Illumina Assembly) | ecosystem: Environmental > Terrestrial > Soil > Wetlands > Permafrost | place: Sweden...
AAGCGTAATCACCGGATCAGGATTATATGTTCCGGTCATATTGATTGTGTATGTGAACGGATGTGCTGTTTGTCCAGTTAAAGACATAATGTTGACATCATCGGTGCTTTCACCAAGTCCGGATGCACAAATGAACATTGCCTTGAAAATCGTGTGTGAAATGTTCGAATGTCCAACCTCCTTTGCTATGGTTTCAAAATATCCTTTGTAATTTCGAGTGTCGCTGTCCAACTGCCAAATCAACCCTCCAAACTTGAAACCTGTCAAATCGGCTTGTGCCGACAAATAGTTTGTTGAAATATAGAAATATTTTCCGATCCTGTAATAATCAGGAACGCCAATCGCCGACATATCCGCAATGGCAACTGAAAAATAGTTCCATCCGTTTTCAATAGCCGTTCCATCATATTGAGTTGTCAACGATAAATATTTCAAGTAATTCGATGTGTCCGAGCCGACATATAAGTCAAAGGATGATATATATGTTTTGTCAGGAATATACATCCAAAATTCAAAACATCCGGTGTTGCCGTATGGGACAATGTTAATTGTGGAATTGCTTGTGTGCTGGACTGTCACTTTGTTATCCGCCGAAACGCTGACATCGGCATCATATGAACAACTACCCGATCCAAACATATATGATGTCTGATCGAATGTTTTGTTGATCGCATCCGATCCAACAAGTAAATTGTCAACACTATCGACACTAAAGACTGGCAACCAAGTTCTTGCAAATCTTAAATACCGATTTTCTTTATTAGTATAAGTATCAAATTCTAAAATCGCATTCACTAAGGAATAGTTGTTATCTGCTGAAATAACGCCAGTTAAATTTATAGGTTTCTCGCCAATTCTTTTATTTACAATAGTCGAACCAGAATAGTTGCCATTTGCCAATTTTTGAATTTCACCATTGGTTGTTCGTTCACCATCGCCATCATTTACGAATACCCTTGATTGACTTAAATTGTACGCACCGAATAATACTTGATCCATTTCCGTTTATATTGACAAATTATATCGCCCAAGCCGATTATCATTCGCCTGTGCTTGTTTTACTGCATCCACGATCACATTCTTAAAGTTGTCCATTCCAATAACATTACCCATAATTTGAATTGTTAGATTTCCGCCCATTGAACTATTTGATGCCGATTTGATTTGTGATCCTTTTGGCAAGTTTACAACCTCACGACCTGTTTCGCCAACAACGCCAAATCCACCTTTCCAATAGTCTGTCCCGACCGCATTCACACCACCAATACCTCCGCCACCAATCCCACCATTCGCAGTTCCGCCCGCAAATCCTCCCGCACCTGACCAACCACCACCTCTGCTTGCGTTCGCTGTTTTCTGTTCAATTAGTCCCATCTTATTCAATACGTCATCCAACACTCCAAGCAATGTTTGGAATGGGAATATAATCGGTTTTACAAACGACATGAAATCTTCAAATCCTTTCTTCGTAGCTGGATCAGTAAGCCAAGCAAGGAAACTATCGAATGCATCGAATATCTTTTCCATTGTTTCCCTGAGCCATTTCAATGCTCGTTGTCCCTCCTCCGATCCAAGCCATGTGACAAAATCCTCAAGTGCTGTCGCAATCTGATCGATAATACTTACTACCATATCGGTGAATGTGTTTTCGAGTTGTTGTCCGGTGTTAGCAATGTCATCCGATGAAATAACCTTTGAGAAATATCCAAATATTTTGTTGAGTGCGTTTCCGATCCTTTCAACATCCGGTGAAATCTTGTTCCATACACGCCACAAAAATTCAAAAGCACCAATGACAAAATTGACTATTATGTCGGCAATTCCTGATAGCACGTTCCAAATTGTTTGCAATACCTTTTGAAATGTCGGATCGTCGGCAAACCTCTTGAATACCGGTGTCAGTTTCGTTTCGATCGTTGTGACCAATTGAATGATCTTATCAATAATCAACGAGAATGTCGGTGCAAGTGCTGTCGCAAACTTCTCCTTGATCATTGTGAATTTGTCGCCGACTTTATCCCATGCACCCGCAATGGTGTTTTCATAGTTAGCCATTGCACCCGCATATTTGCCTGTTCCGGTTGTTAGATTTCCAACGGCTTTGTTCATGTCAGCAATTGATATTTTCCCATTATCAACCATTTCAGTCAGTTTTTCGTCACTCATTCCGAATGCCTGTGGCAATCCCTCTCCAAATAATGCTTTCATATTCACAAGTTCTCGTTGTGTCATGTATCCTCGTGCCTGAACTTTTGCAAAACTATCGACCAATATTGGCAATTTGTCAGCACCTAAAATTGTAGAAACATCGCCGAATTGAGCCATCAATTTTGATGCTTTTTCTGACGAGTATCCGGCATTGACTAATTGCAAACCATATTCACGAACTTGATCGATTGTTTGGTTTGGAATATTTAGTGTGGACAAATCGAATTTCGACATGAAATCACTAACCTGTTTTTGATCACCCTTAAAAATCGTTGTCAGTTTACCCTGAAATTCGCCCAATTGAAGTGAGGTGTTCCATATCGCAGTACCCATTTCAGAAATACCATCTGTAATGCGTGTAAAAATCTGTGCCGATATAATACCACCGGCTATTGATGCGACCTTTCCAAAAGCACCACCAAGTGTCCCCATAATACCCGAACTTTTATTTGATGAAGTTGATATACCATCAATCTGATCTTTGATATCTTTCGCCTGTTTAGAAAACATATCTTTCAGGATCGCCTCGATTTCAATTGTGTTCTTATTTCCCATTATTTGCTTTGTTTAGATTTTATTTCGTTTTCGATCTCTCTTAAATGGATCAATGTATTCACGACTTCACCATCCTCATTCAAAAAGTCCTTGAAACTTGCACCTTTATTGACTTTCAAATATGTGTAGTAAGTCAAAACTAGTGCATCCTTGCCATCCTCCATTTCATCGGCATTGCCTTTCATTGCCTCCGACAATGCCCTCAACCTTTTTTTTCGATATTGCCTAAAACCGCACTAACAAGTTCGTTCATTATCTCGACATCAAAACTTTCGATATCATCCTTTGTTGCCGGTCGAATTTTGTTGTCGCCCTCAATTGATGGATCATATACGAAACCTGATATGAAATTTTCTTTGACAGTTCTAATCATGAAGTCCATTTGATCATTAACAATCTTTGACAATTGAATCTTTTTGTCATCGATCTGATCAAGGACTATTTCAAGACTTTCGCTGTCATTGATGTCTTTTTCCAACTTTTCTATCTCCTTTGATAGTCTGTACTGTTTACGATTAAAACCCTGTTGTTCGTTGTTAAGGGCTTGAATTTGCCTATATGTTTGAGTACCTATCAAAATATATGCATTCTCACCCCAACGGCTATCGAATTTCCCCAAATCTACTCGTCTTTGTCTAAAGTATGTCATTTTTGTTTTTCCTTGCTGAAAAATAAAGTATTCCCTTGCTCTGCAAATTGGTGCGGATCAGCAAGGAAATCCGCACCATTTTATTCACGATTAGTATGTCGCTACATGATTTTTGACTGTTATTGTCAAAGGACAAGTTGCAACACCTATCTTGTCAATTGGTGTAAGTGTTAGTTCTTGTTTCAATACATCACCCGCACCTCCCGCCTCTGCCCAACCCTCAACATAACCCGCCGGATATGAAAATTGAATATATGGTCGTGTAGTTGCAACCGATCCTGTAATCGATCGGCTTGTGTCGGTAATTGTGACATCAAACTGTTCCAAGACATTTGTTGAATAATCAGTTCTAATAGTCGTGAAATCTGGCATCAATGCTGTGATTGCACCACTAAAATCATCCTCACCTGTTGCAACATTTACCATTTCTGCCGATCCTAGTGCGAAGTTTGTATCGTCACCGGACAGGTTGAAGTTATGTGAGAAAGTTGCTTTCAATGTTGAAAATGCTGATTTCGCACCACCATATGTGCCGTAGTTGAATGTTGCGTGCTTGCCAACGAATTCATTTGGTGCGGTGACTGTGTTTGTTCCAGTCCAAGTTGTTGGTGATTTTCCAACGCCCTCAATTTCGAGTTTCAAATATTCTTTTGGATCGCAAACCAAATTCAATTTACCAAATTTGACACCTGATATGATTGATCCAGTTCTGTCGCTATCCTCAAAAAACAAGGTGTATGATGTGCCATAGTTTGTGTTTGAGTAAGTCAGAATGTGTTGATAACAAGTTGTTTCGCCTGATATCGTTGTCGATGCGAATGTAAATTTCTGTTTGAAAAATACAGGCAACTGATCCTCGTCAACCTTGACTGGCATAGAAAACTTTACCATTGAGGTTGTATTCATCAAATTATTTGTTTGGTATGATGATCCCATACTTGCTGTATTTCGCACTTTGTTTTGCACCAATTCAAATCTTGGAACATCCAAGACTGGCAATACGAATGTTGCCGATGATGCCGGTGTGCCGTAAGTTCCCTCAACGGCTATACCTAGTGTGCGTTTCCTCCCAATCGAATTTCCCATAGAATTTATTTAATAAGTAAACTAAATTGTTTTTCGGCATCTTGGATTGATGTTGCCATAACAACAACCTTTCTGCCATTGATATATTTTTGATATGGTTGCAAATCTGTTTCAATTTCCTCGATCCTTTGTTTGTCCATTTCGTTCAACATTTCGTTGAGTGTGTTTTTCTTTTTCATAATAGTTGCGGTGTCAAAATTATATTTATTGTGAATTGAAAACTTAAATAAATTGCAAGTCCTCGTTCGCTTGGCTCGTATGAATAAATGATTGAATTTATGTCAAGTGCAATTATATGCATTCCCGATATTGCGTGTTCCAAACTGTTCGGAATTATCTCAAGATATTTGATCACGCTGTCCTCAATATTCGATAACCTATCAATTTTTGTTTCCGCCTCTGTCTGCATTCCCGATTGCTCAATCATTTCCATTACATCCGCCTGAAACGACATCTGCCTGACATCTGTTGTGTTTCCATCAATCCTGACCGATTGTGCCTGTGGTGTTATTCGACAAGCCGGTGTCGTGTCCGGTATTTCATAAAAGAACTTCTTAACTTGCGTGAACAACTTTGTCGATCCGCCATCATATGTCAGATTGCCAAAATCGGTGATCAGTTTGTCGTGTACTGCTTTTCTATATATCATTTAAACAAAGGTAATATCTGTTGATAAAATTGTTTGATCACTTTCGGTGATGCTTCCTCGCTTGCACGATACGCAAACCAGTTTGGCCGTATTCCTTTTTTTCCCTTAGAATTATGGAATCCTTTTCCATGCATTCGTGTATATCCTGTCACATACCCATAATCCTTTTGTCCTTTATAATCATATGTACCCTCATGCACATATTTCGGATATCCGAAATTTGTTGACTTCGTTGCCAAGTTGCCTGTCGCACCTGCCATTGATGCAACTTTGAAACCCTCTTTTGTTGCAACTATCTCGACACTGTTTCTTGCAAATCCCTTATCGACTGGCATTTGTAGCTTGTACGCTGTTCGGACAATTTCTGCCTGTGCCTGTAAGCCCTCGACCATTTTCTTTTGCAAATCCTCGCTGTTTTCAATCGCATCGCATATTCGTTTTTTCATTGTCCATGAGATCATCGTTTTGTTCCCCTAACAATACGAACTTCATAATGTGTATCATCGCCTGTTTCCAAATCTTCGTATTTCGTAACTGCCTGTACGCCATATCCAACACTATCGATTGTGATTTTGTCGCCAACCGATATATTATCTGTAGCATAGCAACTCATTTTGAACTCCTTACCAATGTTTGCCTCGTCAATCAATTGTGCTTTTTCGCTGATTGGTCGAACAACACAGGTGCCGGTGAATGTCGTTACTGCACTATCCGTTCCAGTTGATGTCGATGTCGTCATCCTAGAAACTGTATATGTTGAGTTGTAAAATGTGTCGATCATACTGTTGTTTTCTTATAAGCATTCAAAATTGCCATATTTTTGGCGATATATGGTGCATAGAATTTGCCATTCAATTGGACTTGGCTATCCCCATATGAAACCGAAAAATCACCAACGGATTTTGACTTCACGCCGGTTGATCCTGATTGTGTTGTTGTTCCCGATGCTTGATACATTTCTTTGACACCATCCAACGCTACTTTCTTTAAATCGTTTGGAACGGTAAATGTTGAGCCTGTTGTGGTTGTAAATCCCGCAGTATATGTCGCCTTGAGATAATTATGATAAGTGTTTGGCTGTGCGTAGAATGTCACTACACCTCGATTTTTGGCATCTGTTTCAACTGTATAGTTTTCTGTTGAAACTGCTGTTCCATTCTCTGTTATTGACAAGGATTGCACCGGATAATTCTTTAGAAAGACTTGAGGATAATTACCTGCCAAATCCATTGACGGACTTTCCATTGCATCAAAATGTGCATCATCGAAATTCAATACTTCATCCGTATATACCGCCTGAATAAGTTTATGACCAACAACACTTTCAATTTCGGCGGTTACATAATCAATGAATGAACTGATCAAAGTATCATTCGCTGTCGTTGTGACACCCAAGAATGTTTTTGCCTCTGCCGTTGTGATCATTTTGTTCTCCTTTTTGAAATTTTAAGTTGTTTATTTCGTTCTTTCACAACCTGTTTAACAACTGGCTCAATTGCAGGAACATGATCCTTTTCTGGTAATGGTAAAACCTTGACATCGCCTTTGTATTCTGGATAATCGCCCTCATCGAGTTCGAATATGTCGCCTCCATTATAGCCAACATTTTTATACGCAATTTGCCATCGTGCTTGGACTGTAAGCATAGTATTAAAGAATAAAAACTAAATCCTGATGGGAACTTTTATTGTTCCCACCAGATTTCAATTTTAGTTCGTTGCAAGTGTAACAATTCCGGTTGGATTTGCTATTACTTGTGCTGTTCTCTTGGTCAAGACTAGTTCTGATCCATCATAACTGTTGAGGTTGATTCCCTCTGCTGATGTTCCAGAAGTATTGATTTTCATTCTCAATGCTCGTCTGTCACCAATGATTAAATGCTTCGATAAGTCACCGTATACAACAAATTTCGTTGCTGTTGCTGTGCTTGTTGGCATTTCGTTGATAACAACTACTGGTCTACCCCAAATTCTGGCTGGTGCATCCTCTGTTGGAACAGATGGCAATAAATAATCGCCTGATCCGCTAGATTTCAAAGTTCTTAATATGTCATATGCTGTAAATGACATTACGAATACACCGTTCTGTGCTTCGGTCTTATTGACTGCAAATAACGCTTTCTGCATAGCCGACAAATCATCGAATGTTAATTTCGAAAATGTTGTTCCAGTTATTAGAGAAATTGGTGTAACACCACTATGCTTTAATAAACCGACTGATCCAGCAACACTAGAATTAACTAAACTATTCTGTTCTGCATATGCAAACTGTTCTGCAAACTGCATTTGAAGATTAGCAATAACATCAGTTTCAGCATCTTCCTCAATTTCGCTTGATAAGGTTGTCGATCCGGCATATTTTTCTGCTGTTAAAACTGGCTCGCCATATGTTGGCCACGAGGCTGTAATTGCAGCTAATTCACCAACTTTTGCGACAGATACCTTTGAAACCAAAGTGTTTAGTTTCATTACATTACTTGTCATTTGAACAACTCGTGCATAACGTCTTAGTTCGTTATAGTCACTCATCATAGCCATGACACCCTTTTCGAACTCGATTGGAACTAGATATCCGCCATCTGCTGACGTGGTTTCGTTCATTGCCTTTGCTCTATCACCAACGATTTCGTTGATTGTGTTGCGGTCATTTCTTGAAACTGCGTTTACAAATTTGACTAATTTCAATGCTGTTTCTGCTTTCTTAGCACTTTTTTCATCGGAGGCTGATCCGGTAAATGCAAATTTCTTTGCATATTTTCTCTCACCCTCGACTGCTTTTGCAACTGCATCGGCTAGTTCTTCTTTGGTGATGGAAATTTTGACTTGATTTTCCATTTGATTTCTTAAAAAAATAATTATTCAGCCATCAATTGTGATCTGACCATGTCGGCAACCATTGATTGCACAACACTTGGATCTGTGATGACTTCGGACTGCTCATCGGCTTTCACCTCTGTTCCATCCTTTGTTTCCTTGCTGCCCTCTTTCTCGTCAGTTTTTTCTGATGTCTGACCATCCGTTTTTTCTTGATCGTTCTGATCATTTTGGTCGTTCTGACCATTTTGTTCATTCTGACTTTCGTCAGTTTGTTCCTCTTTGTTTTCTACTTTCTCTTTCTCGCTGTCCTGTTCCTCTTTTTCGTTTGTAATCTCTTTCGTAAGTACATCGAATATCGCTTTCAAATCTACCAATTCATTCCCTGATTTTGTCATCTTGCGTTCCGCCCATAATTCATCACTCATAAATAATGCCCGATACTGTTTGATTTTCTTTTTAATGTTTTCGTAATTGCCTAGTGATTTGATCAACTTGGTTTCGACTGTTTCATCGCCTTTCAAAGACTTTGAAATCATCGCACCGACATTTGATGGAACTGCTACCAAACTAACTTCGTATAATTCTGATTTCGTAATTAGTCCGGTGGTATGATCAAAGTCCTTAACACCAAAGCCAACGGAAACTGTTTTGACATAACCACCGTCAACAAGCATTTTCGCAACCTGACCTTTTGGCGTTGGTGCAAATTCTGGCTCACCAACCCATTGTTTTATTCCTTTTTCGTCAGTTGATTTCTTTAGATTGTTTACTTTTCCAAGCACATTATCAACGATTGATCCGTTCATATTATGTGCATCAATCATAACCGGATTGTTCTTGAAGTTGGTCACATCCATACCGTCAACTGAAATCATCTCGCCATCACGATCAACGATTTCTTTTGTAAGTACCATTTTGATTGTACCTTGTTCCGATTTGATCTCGGATTGAATGACTTTGATTTTTGTTTCCATAGTTTTTTTCCTTGAATATTTAATATCTAACACCAAAAAATAAAATAAGCAAATTAAGTAAAAGTTTTAACTTCTGGTTTATTCCTAAAATCACAATAGCACCCATCAACCGTACAATTCGATGCTACTTGTATTAGTCTGTACTTTAATATCGCACTTTCCCTCGCCTGTCTTTCCATTTCTCTTACTGTTATGCCTTCTCCTTCTCTAAATGTTGTATTTTCCTCTAGTAATGGACAAATCATTTCATTTCTTTTGGTAACGCACCAACCTGATACTGCAAGACTAGGCTAAAAGTTCCATCATCTCTTGCAGTATAAACAGGCGTAACTACTATTCTATATCCCATTTTGTCGCATAGTTTTTGATATGCCTTAGCAAATGCTTCTGGCTTTGTGGACTCAACAGTTTTGTTGGCTTCCATTTATATAAATATAAAAAATTAAATTATCGGTTCCTTATTTGGAACCTCTATTGGTGTATTATCTATCTTAGCTTCCATTGCACTTTCGGCCAAGGTCTTAGCTGTTACATCAGCCTTCATTAGTTCTTCCTGTTCTACATAGGGTACTTCAATCACTTCTCCCATAACTGGCTCTTTACCGTCTAAAAAGGCTTGTTCATCAAGGTAGTAGTAGACTGTAGCTTTACTGGACTTGTTGTTGTAGTCCATTTCAGTTTTTACGACAGTGCAAAATTTACTAACTACGCCGTTGTTTAATTCTTTTGGTTCATCTAATAACATAAATAATCACCTCCTATGCCAATATGCCTATATTTCTTAGAGCTTTTACAACTTGACCAATTGTATACCCGTCAAATGTTGCCGTATCGTTTGCAATAAGCGATGTATTAGTTACAAAAGTAGCCGCCCCGCCCGATGTGGTAGGTTGAACTACAGGTGTTGCTCCCCACAGCCCCATCTTATCAGTTCCCGATGCCATTAAACGAACATCTCCAGAATTGGTAAAGATGGCATAGTTAACATATCTAGCCCCCGATATAGGAGCTATATAAATCCCAAAAACATAATCCATTGACCCAACTACCACATTACTATTAGCATTATTACCAACATGTAAACCATAATAAGCATCAATCTTGCCCGTATTGCTTCCAACATATGAGATAAAACTGTATGCATTCTCAATTTCACCACCACCTGGATTATATACAGTCGCAGAACAGGCATATCCGTAACTTACTGTCGCTCCATAAGCGTTATTCACAATCATGTCCAGACCGTACATACTTGCAATAGGAACAGTGACTCCATACGTTGAAGCCTGTGCTTGTATTCCATAAATACTTTGATTGGGAGTAGACGTATCGGACTCCGCATTTATTGTCGCTCCGTAAATGTAGGTTCCATTTGTCCTCCAGCGTACTCTCATCCCTACATACGGTAGTGGAGTATAGGAACCATAAGTATCCATGGAAATACTCCCGTATGGCCCAATAGAAGTAATAGGATATCCAGTTCCATATCCCCACTCCTGAAGATTGGCGGTTTGAGTACCGTTCCCTTCCACGATAAGTTGTCTGACATCGGCCGAACCTTTTATATGTAGTTTACCTGCTGGACTTACTGTCCCAATTCCGACGTTGCCACTTCCTAATATAGTCATGGCGGTAGTAAGTGTCTGTAATGTTGAGCCAGTAGTAAGGGTTTTACCTGTCTGAAAGATAATTGAAGAATCACCAGTTCCTTTACCTAACCCTGAATTAAGAATTAAATTACCACCTGCGACATTAGTTGTTGCACCCGCAATAGTTGAACCAGCATTAACAGTTAAAGCCCGACCTACTGTAGTTTCTGCAGAGTTTTCTATCCATATAGTTTTTGCCGCATCATTTCCAAAGGACAAATCATAAGTGGGGGTAGCAACCCCAATCCCCACTCTATTATTTATCGTATCTACATCAAAAACTGTATTACCGTCAGTATCCTGAACTTGTAATCCAGTCAGTGTATCCACCAGAGGTTTTATAAGCCCACCATTTGATGTTATCAGTTTAAATCTATTTGCCATATTGTTTAGTCTTAAAATAACTTGTCCAACTATCTCTCTATATTATACAGTCATATATAGGTCAGTTCCATCAAATTCCATCACTCCAGCCACGGGGACGGTTAAGAGTGGACCTGCCACAAATTTAATAGGAAATACCGTTAATGAATTGGTTGCTAAGGTGAGGGCGCCCGTCATGGTGTCACCTGATCGATCAACTTTACTTCCGGCAAGTCCCGAATACTGGCTGTTTGTCGCATTATCACCGGTATTTGTCCCGGATAAATGACTTAGATTTGTTATATCCCCACTTGTAATATTATGTGCTTGACTTGCCGCAAATACAGGATCGGTTTCGGTCTGTAATGCCGTAGCAATCAAACCGTGATTGTATGAAACCTCATGCAATGCAACCGCACTTGTTCCCGCACCAGCCGGATCAAAACCTGTATGACCCGATGATGCATAGTCTAGTTCTGACAGTCCCGAATGCTTCTTTGTTCCGCCACCGCTACCACCATTCCTTTGATTGGTTTGTACCGCATATTGCAAGTTCTTGAGCTTTAACGCATCGAGCCTTTGGTTTTCAGGTAACGCCTCGACACCTTTGACAATTTCCTTGTAATCCTTTTCGTTCAGTTCCTTGATTTTTTCCTCAACAATAGTTTTGATTTCCCCATCATTCCCACGATCGCCCTTCTCGCCCTGTTTGCCTTTCGGCAATATGTGTTTGTTCTGTTGGAAAAACAGCCAAATCTTATCTTGAAAGGATATGTCCTCTTTGGAAACCTGTTTGATTTTCTTAATAGCCCGATCCCAATTGTTCATTATTAGTTTGTGCTTGAATACGATCCGGAACGATAATCATCGGCAACAATCGCAACTGTTGTGCATCGGCAGTTGCTTGTAACGATGCCTTGTGCTATAATAAGGCCATTCATAGTTGTTACATCATAAACATGGCCAGAAAAATTACCCACCTCGATTTTAACAATATTTTCAAATTGTATAAGTCCGGCATCTCTTTGAATCAACTCTCCAAGCAATTCGGAATCGCTAGAATTACCCTCACTAGGAGATTTATACAAACTGGATTCAAGTTGCGTAGTCAATCCGAGTCGGAGAAACTTAAATGGTCTCTCATGAGTCCCCAGCAGAGGATCAACCAAAGCGTCCATGCTCATATCGCTTGCAGGGGAAGAATCGTTCCTAGAAAGGAAAAACTGCTTAGGGCTAAATCTGCTTATCATAATATTCTTAGGGTCGGAAGATACGAGACCGAACTTTTCAATATTCTGCGTAATAATAGACTTGAGGTTGTCAGACAATTTCCTATTAATGTTTATAATATCGATCTCGGTATTCTGCCCAATAAAATCGCCATTGAAATCCAATCCAGTAACCATCAGCTTCTCCGCAGGAAAAGACATATTGAGAGAACTAAACACATTCTCAATAGTGGTTGGTTTCTCCTTTACATCATTATCGACCAGTCTAAAAGTGTCGTTGATTTTGCCAGTATAGGCAACAAGATTCTGTCCCTCAACCAAATCCTTAGCAAAGACAAATCCTTTGTCGGTCAATACGGGATGATTGGGCGTGACGGTAATAGTCTTTCCACCACTCGTTATAATTTTGATAATCTTTCCAGAATAGAAAGCTTTTGATGCACCAATAATATCACCCGCAATCTGTGTTTCAGGAACGAGGCAGTTGATTGTGTTTTCCGGACTTCCGGATTTGTCACAAGGATATGCCAATCGTTCACCACCAACATAAAACTTTGCACCTGTTCCCGCCTTGATGGTTTGTCCATCGGCTTGTCGGTGTGCATCACGAACAAAGTTGTCATGTGCTGATAACCATTGCATTGCTTCAACATTCTTGTTTTGTGCGTAGTTCCATCGCAATGTGTCATTCTTGATTGAGTTGACTTCCGTTCGTGCAATCATTTCTGCACGACTATCAGTTTTCGCATCGGTGTTTCCCTTTGTGTATAACTGATATAAGTCTTTGATTGCCGTCTTAGTTTGCTCAAGTGTCCAGTTCTCATCAATACCCTTAGCAATAACCTTTGTGATTTCATCCTTTGTTGTATTGGTCACAAGTGTTGACATCTTGTCGAGGTTTTTCCTGATACGAGTTGTCATTTCGGAATCATAGGCAATACGAGCATTCGTAATTTCGTTCGCATATTTATTCCAATCGATTGCCTGTCTGACATATTCGTCTTGCATTATAGCAACCAACAAATCAATTTCCTTTCCCCAATTTAAACCAAAGTCGATGTTGACCGCTTTCTTTGGTGACAATTCTTTGATCACTCGTTTTTCCTGACTGTTAAAATACTCAACCATTTTTTCGGCATAAGATTTCTCACCCTCAAGCGATTTTGTCATGTAAAATGCCCTCATTTCATCTCTTGCACGATCCGCCTGTTCTTTAACATCAGGTATGGCTAAAATCGTTTTGTCGTGCCTTTCAATCGCCTTTTGCATTGAAGTTATACTGTCAATCATCTTTGCGTTTTGCTCGTCATTTACAGGCATTTGAGGTGCATAGTTTGGAACAGGTGCGGAATAAAATTCGTCACCATCCTCTTTTGCATCCTCACCGACCATTTCTCGTGCCTCGTTTCGTGTGACAAGTCCTTTTTCATATAAAGTCGATGCATTGATCACCTGTTTTCCCATATCGATCTCGACAGGATCGGTTGGTTTAAATTCTACATTCAAAGGTTTATTCCCATAATACTTCGGCAATAATTGGTGATTGTAAACATCTGCCTCAAGTTGCAACATCGGTTGTAATGTATATTGTTGGAATATTCGCAACGCTTGTTCGGCATTTGCGTATGTCGTGTCGTCTAGTCCAACAAGTGTCTTTGGAACACCCTGAATAGCAAGAATTTCATCACGCATCATTTTCAATCCCTCAACGAAGTCCAAGTCCTTTTGAGTTTTGATCATCTCTATAAATTCAGGCTTAGTGTTCAACACGCCAATTCGTCTTGAGTTTCGAACGCCCTGATATTTCTGCCTTAGTTGTGCCTCGATCTTTGCCTTTTCCTCGTCAGCAATGCCCTCAAAAACCAAAAATCCCTCCGGTCTGCCGGAATTACCAAAAAAGTTCATATTGAATTTCGATGCGAGTTCGTATGTATTGTGTGCATATCTCGATGCCTGTAAAGCACCAAAACCTTTCAACCAATTTCTTGGATCAGGTTGTTTGAATATGATCAAGTTTTCCGGCAATATCTCGACAAAGTTTCCGTTGATTGTTTGGAATTTGTAAAGGCTAGGCAATCCAAACGCATCGGTTTTGACTGTCATCTTTGTTGGATCAAGTGGAAAGAAATCAACCTTGTGCTTTGGTCGATCACTTTCGGTCATTACCCAATATGCCGATCCTGTCATTTTGATATGAATAGCCATAATTTTTCTCAAATCATTATATGTCAGGTGGTCGTTTGGGTGTATCAAGTCAAACAACAAATTGTCCTGTTCGACCTCTTTGTTATCTTTGTCTATCAATTTTTGTGGATAATTCGTGATTGCATCGGCGATTGTTGTCACCGCTTTATATGTCCAACTTTCGAACTGTTCAAGATAATTCATGCTGTCTGCCATTCGTGTATAATCTTGCCAATTTGAAGTGTTGGAAACTTGGAATGTTGGTGCTTTCGTGCTTTCGCTTGGTGCGAATGCATTTCGGATACTGTCGATGAAACTCATTTTGTGAAGTGATAAAAGATATGATCATACCCATCCAATATCTACCACGATTTTGTTTCGAAGTAAATAATTCACCAAAGCCAAACTGATCACTATGTCATCATGCATTCCACTTGGTGCGTTATATCTGACCGATCCTGTTCTTGATGCCTCGTAGCCAAACGCCGAAAGTTCGTTCAATAAGATCGGATCATTCGGATAGAATATTTCCTTGTTGTCAATCGCAACGGATAGGTTTTCAATCAAACTATTCTTGGATGTGTTCGTGAATTTATATCCCTCGATGTTTAGGTTTGCTTTTTTCAAGTCATCGAATATACCATCACCAACGCCGGTGCTATCAATGACAATCTTTGGTCGATTGAAACGACTTGCGACCGCAAGTATGCGTGACTTTTGGAAGTTCCAATCCAACTGGTTGAAACGATCTATGAACACGACCTGTTTGGTCTTGCTATTGGCAACTGTAATGACGGTGAAGTCCTCATGCTTGGCAAGGTCAACACCCATCACATCGCCAATTTGGTCGATAGGCTCACGAACACAACCGCCGATATTTCGGAAAACTGTTCCGGCATCGTCAAGTGCTTCTGATAGATATTCCTGTCTGAAAATTTGTTCCGGTATTCGTCTTTTGATTTTCTCAAGTTCATCAGATGTCCATTGTGGACTTTCATATGCGGTGAAATGTGCGTGTGACCAATCCGGATCATCCATCATATGCAATTGGTGAAATTTGTTTTTGCCTTTCATTGTTCCGGCAATCCTTGTGATGTTTGGAATACCATCTTTAGGATGCGTCATCGGCTCAATAGAGTTATCCCAAAGTTCAGGTTTCTTGAGGATAATGCCACCCTCATTCAAAAACACTCGATGATAGCGGAAACCCTCTGCATTTTGTGGTTTCTCTGCTGATATGAACTGAATGAATTTGCCGTTCGGCAATGTCAATGTTTGGTGTTTCTGATTATAGTTGCAAAGTTTCCAACAGTCTTTGAGAATGATGCCATGCAAGTGTTCCTCAACATATGCATCAAGATTGTTTTGAACTACATCAACCCACAAACCCTTTTGTGCATCACTTACCATAAGTTCTCTAATCATCCAAAGAAAACCGCCACGAGTTTTGCCCGATCCCCGACCGCTGGATATCGTTGCGTATTGTGTCGGTGCATAAAATGCATCATACAACTTTCGCCAATTCCAATCTAAATTAACCTGAAATTCACTTTGGAACATTCTCATTGACAATAACCGTTATCGCACCCACCTGTTCAGTTTCCATTCGTCTTTGCTTAGGTAGAACATATTCGATAATCTTCTCTATTCT
>Ga0182027_10007525_pt1 | contig 16013 bp, 11 predicted proteins | sample 712E1DmetaG_FD_121300 | JGI IMG/M metagenome (GOLD analysis project Ga0182027, IMG submission 121300) | Permafrost microbial communities from Stordalen Mire, Sweden - 712E1D metaG (Illumina Assembly) | ecosystem: Environmental > Terrestrial > Soil > Wetlands > Permafrost | place: Sweden...
ACTTGCTCCTCTTTTTAATTGAACATAAGCTTGCTTTGCGAACCCCTCGCGCGCCCGTCCCCGCCTCTGGCTTTGGCCGGCGGACACGCGTTTGGGTCCAAGTTTGCCACTTGCGGCGGAAAAGGCAAGCAAAAGTCGTTGGGAAAATGCGCCCGCGGACGAATACGATTCGGGGCGCACCTTGAGAACCATCAATCCTCGACAATGCCCCAATCGAAATGAAATAGATTCTGCGTGCGCGGGTGGATGCGTTCCTCATCGACCGGCAATTTGCGTCCGGGTCCGGCGTAGAGCTGATCGGGACAGTTGATTACCATCCCGCAGCGCTCCAGCGCCATGTAGCCGTGCCAGGTGCCCGGCGGCACGATCACGAGCGCGGGGTTGTCCTCGCCGACGACGAAATCCATCAGGTGCTTGAAGGTGGGCGACTGCGTGCGGGCGTCGAAGATGACCACGCGGAAGTTGCCAGGCCCGTTGAAGAGGAAATAATCGCTCTGCGCGTCCGGCGCAACCTGGTCGATCAGCCGTGGGTCCTCGGTCGAAGGCTTGTAATGGCGGCCCGCGTGCAGGTGCAATCCGCGCGCCACCCCCGCCATCGTCCACGAGAGATACATCATGGCCGGCCGCGGCAATCCCGCCTCGTCCTCGCGCCACAGCTCGGTCAGATAGCCGCGCGTATCGATATGGCGGATCAGCGGACGCACGATCACTTGGTCGATGGGTTTGCGGATGGGTTCAATCATGATGATTCCCCTTTAGAAGATGCGGCTGCATTATAGGAATTGCGGGCGGGAAGGTCAATCCGCGCGATGGGCCAGGGGCGGTTTGGGGCGCATCTCGAGTTTGTTGGATTTCGACGCCTGAAGGCGGGATCGAGAAGCCGCGCTCAAGCGCGCTGAATAGGTAAAGCCCTCGTCTACCCACCGGCTGAAGCCGGGGGCAAGGCGGAGCCGCCTGAAGGCGGCTAAAGAAGAACGAACCGAAAATGGCGGGGACTAAGCCGCCCTGTTTCAGGCTATTTTCAGTCCGCTTCAGCGGGTTCCCCTTTGCCCCCGGCTTCAGCCGGTGGGGGGTGTCCAGGGCTTCCTTTTGAGCGCGCTTCAGCGCGGCTTCTCGAATGGGCTTCAGCCGGACTGGGGCTGCGGGGTTCATGGATCGGCGCGCGGGGCCAGGTATTCGTCCAACGCCTCGGTCCAGGGGCGCAGCGGGCCGCCGTTCAGGGCGGCGAATTTCGATTGCGCCAGGCGTGAATTCTGGGGCCGGCGCGCCGGAGTGGGGAATTCCTCCGAGCGGCACGGCACGATTTCGCAAGGAAGTTCGAGCCGCGCGACCACGCGCCGGGCGACCTCGCACCACGAAACGTAACCGCTGTTCACCGTGTGATAGACGCCCTCGGCGCGGGCGTCGGCCAGGGTGATGAGCGCCCCGGCCAAGTCCTCGGTCCAGGTCGGCGCGCCCACCTGGTCGTCGACGACGCGCAGCGTCGGGCGCTGCGCGGCCAGGCCGGCGATCGTGTCGACGAAGTTCTTGCCGCCGGCGCCGTAGAGCCACTGCGTGCGCGCAATGCACCACGAGCCGCCGAGCGCGCGCAGGCGCCGCTCGCCTTCGAGCTTGGTCCGGCCATAGACCGACTCGGGCCCGAACGCCGACTCGGGGGCGTCTTCCGCGAACGGGTCGCTCCCCTGGCCGTTGAAGACATAATCGGTGCTGATCGCAATCAGGTGCGCGTCGTGGCGGGCGGCGGCTTGGCCCAGCAACTCGACGGCGTCGGCGTTGAGCCGGCGGGCCGCTTCGGGCTCGCTTTCCGCGCGGTCGACGGCGGTATAGGCGGCACAGTTGATCAGGACCGACGGCCGCGCCCAGGCCAGCATCGCTTCGATCTGCTCCGCATCGGTGATGTCGTACCGATCGCGGTCGATGCCCACGGCGCGCTCGCCGAGGCGCCGCTGGAGCGTGCGGCCGAGCAATCCCTGGCTGCCGATCAGCAAAATTTTTTTCACCAATGACTCCATACCCCTATTCGTCATGCCCCTGTTTTTCAGCCAGCTTCTTCATTTATGAGGCGTTTTGGTTTTCGGCTTTGCAGCTCCGGGTTCTCCGTTATCTCCGTTCTCTCCTGTTCAGAATCCTGCCCGCCGGTGGCCAAAGTAAACAGGAGGCAACGTAGAGAACTGAGAAGAGCGTTTCTGTATGATGCATATTGGTTGCAGCCAAGTCGCTCTGTTGCCCAAGGACCGCTCAGATCATTTTGTCGGCGTAGTTTTTCTGGTAGTAGTTCAAGTATTCACCCGAGATCACATTGCGCCACCAGGGTTTGTGATCGAGATACCAAGCGACCGTCTGGCGCAGCCCTTCGCCGAACTCGACGCGCGGCGCCCAACCGAGTTCGCGCCGGGCCTTGGAGGAATCGATGGCGTAACGGCGGTCGTGGCCCGGCCGGTCCTTGACGTAACGGATCAGGCTTTCCGGGCAGCCCAGGAGTTTCAGGATCGTCTTCACGATTTCGATGTTCGGCCACTCGTTGCTCGCCCCGACGTTGTAGACTTCGCCCGGACGGCCGCGCTCGGCGGCGGCCAGCACGGCCGCGCAGTGGTCCTGGACGTGGATCCAGTCGCGCACGTTGAGCCCGTCGCCGTAAACCGGCAGCGCCTCGCCCGCCAGCGCCTTGCTGATCATCAGCGGGATCAGCTTTTCGGGGAACTGGTAGGGGCCGTAGTTATTGGAGCAGCGCGTGACGACCACGCTCAGGCCGAAGGTGTGGTGGTAGGCCCGGCAGAGCAGATCCGCGCCGGCCTTGCTGGCCGAGTAGGGGCTGTTGGGCGCAAGCGAAGATTCTTCGGTGAACAGACCGTCCTGGCCCAGGGAACCGTAAACCTCATCCGTGGAGACCATGACGAAGCGCCCGACCTCGGCCTGCATCGCCGCCTCCAGCAGCGTCTGGGTCCCCAGGACGTTGGTGCGGACGAACTCGGCGCCCGAGAGGATCGAGCGATCGACGTGGCTCTCGGCGGCGAAGTGGATGATGGTATCCACCCCATGCTCGCGCAGCACCGCCAGGACCTTCTCGCCGTCGCAGACGTCGCCCTTGATGAAGGCGTGGCGCCCGGTGGCCTCCAGGTCGGCGACGTTCTCCAGGTTGCCGGCGTAGGTCAGCGCGTCGTAATTGACGATCTTGCACCCGGGGCGGGCTTCCAGCAGGAAACGAATGAAATTGGCGCCGATGAATCCCGCCCCGCCGGTCACCAAAACCGCTTGGCATTTGGCTTCAGTCATCGCTTCGCCTCTCGCGAAACTCCACCAGGATTTCTTTAAGATAATCGTTATACTCGCAATTGGGAATGCGCCGGGTCAACTCTTCGAACTGCTCCAGGCTGATGAAACCGCGCCGGAAAGCCACCTCTTCGGGGCAGCCGACCTTGGTTCCCTGGCGGCTTTCGATGATCTGGATGAAGTTGCTGGCATCCTGGAGCGAGGAACTGGTGCCGGTATCCAGCCACGCCATCCCCCGGCTCATGACCGAGACCTGAAGCCGGCCCCGGCGCAGGTATTCGAGGTTGACGTCGGTGATTTCGAGTTCGCCGCGCGCGGAGGGTTTCAAGTTCTCGCAGATAGGCACGATCTGTTCGTCGTAGAGGTAAAGGCCGGGGACGGCGTAGAAACTCTTGGGCGCCTGGGGTTTTTCCTCGATGCTGATGGCGCGGCCCGCCGCGTCGAACTCCACCACGCCGTAGCGCTCGGGGTCCTTGACCCGGTAGGCGAAGATCGAGGCCCCGCCGCGGAACGTGGGGAAGATATCGGCAAATTCGGACCGGCCGTAAAAAATGTTGTCGCCCAGGATCAGGGTCACCGGATCGCCGGCGATGAATTCCTTGGCGATCAGGAAGGCCTGGGCGATCCCCGCCGGAGTGGGCTGTTCGCAGTACGAGAACGTCATCCCCCATTGGCCGCCATCGCCAAGCAGGGCGCGGAAACGAGGCAGATCGTGAGGCGTGGAGATGACGCACACCTGGCTGATCCCGGCCAGCATCAGGGTGGTCAGGGGATAATAAATCATCGGCTTGTCATAGACCGGTTGAAGCTGTTTGCTCGCCACCAGCGACAGAGGGTAAAGCCGGCTTCCCGCCCCGCCTGCAAGAATAATGCCTTTTTTCACGTTTGACTCTCATATAGAAAATTCATGCTTTTTTCTATCATGGATAGTTACGAGCGTGCAAGGCGTTTCCCGCAACCTGGGGCGCACCGGACGCATCTCAGGATTATCGGCGGAATCCGGCTGAAGCCCGTTCGAGAAGCCGCGCTCAAGCGCGCTGAGGAGGGGAACATCCTGCAATACCCGCCACCTGAAGGTGGGGGCAAGAGGGAGCGTGCTCAAGCACGCTAAAAATGAACGGCCATACATTGCCACGTGTCCCGTCGCATGAGTTTTTCAACCTATGATTTCAGCCCGCTTCAGCGGGCTCCCCTTTGCCCCCGGCTTCAGCCGGTGGGGTGGCGAGGACTTAGACAATTGAGCGCGCTTGAGCGCGGCTTCTCGATCCGGCCTTCAGGCATCGAGTTTCCACAAACTTGAGTTGCGCCCGGGCGAACCTGACCCATTAAGTGCGGCTTTCTAAACCTTGCAAGACCCCTGGCCGCGGTTTATATTGAGTGCGTCCGTGATTGACCCGCCCCATGCTCCATCCCCACCGCGCCGCAATGCCGCCGCTCGATGGAAGTGGACGCCGTGAACAATCTTCTAAGGGATTTGGGGCTGCAATGAACACTTCCGCCGAGCTTCAATTGGCCATCCAGGCCGCCCGCGCCGCCGGCGCCCGCCTGGCCGAAATCATGCGCGGCCACAAGGAAATCCTGAGCGACGCCGGGCGCGACATCAAGATGGCCGCCGACCGCGACGCCGAGAAGATCATTCTGGACCTGTTGCAAGCGCATTCGGGCTATGGCGTGCTGGCCGAGGAAAGCGGCGAGCACGGCGCCGCCGAGGGGGGATGCTTCTGGGTGGTGGACCCCCTGGACGGCACGCTCAATTTCAGCCGCGGCATCCCGCTGTGCTGCGTCTCGATCGGCCTGATGGAGGGCGAGACGCCCCGGGTCGGCGTGGTCTACGATTTCAATCGGGACCGGCTTTATTACGGCGTACCCGGCGAGCGCTCGGGCGTCGTCGAGGCGGACGGGACCGAAGGGCCGCTGGCGGTTTCGACCCTGCGCGAGGCCGGCCGCGGGGTCCTGATGACAGGTTTTCCCACGAATCGCGATTACGGCCCGGAGGCGCTGCGCGGCACGTTTTTCGAAATCCAGCGCTTCAAGAAAATCCGCATGATCGGCACGGCCGCGCTGTCGATGGCGCTGGTGGCCTGCGGCTGCGCGGAGGCTTACGCCGAGGACGAGATCATGCTTTGGGACGTGGCGGCCGGACTGGCCCTGATTGAGGCCGCCGGGGGCACCATCAGCGTGCGGCCCTCGAGTCGCATGAAATGGGCGCGCCGCGTGCGGGTGGCTTCTCACGCCGATATCTGGAAAGAACAGGCACCCGCCGACCGGTAGGACCCCGCGGGGCCGGAAGGGACGCGCGTTAAGATGCAAATCGTACTGTCCAATGCCCATAGCCCGACAGACCTTGAACAGCTCGTGGAGCTGGCCCGGCGACTCGGCGTGGAACGGGTCGAATGGGCGGTCAATCCCGCCCGGGTCGCGGCCCTGCTCTCACCGGACAGGGGTGAGCGCCGCCTGGCCCAAGTGCGAGCCGAACTGGAAACGGCAGGCGTGGGGATTCATGGGCTGTGCATTGAGCCCGATCCCTCCTCAAGCGCGCAAATGGTGTTCGCCAAACAGTGCGTGGACTTGCTGCGCGCGCTGGGGGGCTCCGTGTTGCGGATGGTGCTGCGTCCCGCCGGCGCGCCCGATGAGGTCGCCGCCTTCTGGCGCGCGGCGGCGTACTTTCTCGATAGCACCGGCCGCTACGCCGCGTACGCCGCCGGCGGGGGCGGGCAGGGCCAGACCACCGTGCGGCTGGCCTACGACGTGGCCGAGATGGGCTTTGCCGCGCGCGTGCAACTGCACGCCTCGATCCCACGCAGCGTGGTCGGCCTCGGCCTGACCCTGGAAGAAACGCCAGACCCAATCCTTTATCGCCAACTGGTCAATGAGATCAACGGTTTTGAACTGACGCTCAATGCGGCGGCGGTGGGGACGAAGCATTCCGCCGAGCGCATCAACGCCTTCTGCCGGGAGGTGACGCGCGCCTATGACGGTCCCTTGGTGGTCGAAATCGGCACGGCCGATGAGACGCGGCTGCGCGAGCTGGCGCGCCTGGCCGAGCCGCATGCTTTTGACGAGACCCTGATCGACCGGACCAAATCGAGCTACCCCAGCAGTGTCGCCCGCCTGTTCAGGTCCCATGGAACGGCGCGCCTGCGGCCGGAGACCGACGTGGTGGCGGGAACCGTGGGAACCTGGGCCTACACGTTCCAGGTCGAGGCGGTGATCGCGACCGGGGGCGGCTTCAAATTCATGCTCCATCACTCCACCAACTGGCAAGCCTTTCAGGTGGATCGGCCGGCCGAGGACGGGTACGTGGGCGTCCAAATCGACGCGGGCGCCGAGATCGAAAAGCGCATCATGCACGAGGACGCCTGCCTCGTGGTCCAGCTCCTGGTCCGCCGGGGTCAGTTGCGGCCCGGCGACGAAATCCGGCTGGTCATCGGCGATCCTTCCGGCGGCGCCTGGGGTTCGCGGGCTCAGAGTTTCCGGCAGCGTGACTTCCGCTTTTATGCCATGGTGGATGCCACCGGTCACGGCCATTATTTCATGCATCCCGACCCGCCGGCCGTGCGCATTCTGGCCGGCCCCGCCGCGCGGCTGAAGGTCGTGGCGCCTTCGGTGGTTTATGCCGGCGACGCCATTGAGATCGGCGTGCGCCTGGAAGACGAGTACCACAACGAAGCCGCGGGCACGGCCGTTCACCCGCTGCGGGTGTGGTTGGGCGAGCGGGAACTCGCCCCGCCCGAGGTGAGCGTGCTGAACGGCAACCCCTCCACTCTGCGCCTGACCGGCCTGCACGTGGATGCGCCGGGCGTGCACGTGCTCAAGGTCGAGGACGCCGCCGCGGGTCTCGTCGGCGCCAGCAATGCCATCCTCTGCACGGCCGACCGGCGCGAAGACAAGGTCTTCTGGGGCGATATCCACGGCCACACCAGCCTGATGGATTCAGTCGGCACGGTGGATGAATACTACACCTTCGGCCGGGACGTGGCCTTCCTGGATTTCTGTTGCCTCTCCGAGCACATGGACTCCTATGCCGGGGGGCGGCAGGCCAGCAACGATACGCAGTGGGAAGCGCTCAAGCGCGGGGTGAAGCGCTATCATCAGCCGGGCCGCTTTGTGACGCTCCTCGGATACGAGTCCGCCGAAAACTCGGACGCCAATTTGTATTTCTCCACCGACGAGGCCCCCTGGCACGTGGATGGTTCTTACGCGAATCTGTTCGCCTTTGCCCGCCGGCACGGGGCGATGGTGATCCCGCACATGACCTCCTATCCGCAGCGGCTCAGGGGCTATGACTGGATGAACTTCGATCCGGAGGTGGTGCCGGTCATCGAGATCAACTCCACCCATGGCGCTTCGGAGTATTTTGGCGGCGAGCGCCCCTTGATGGACTGCGAACCGGGCGGCTTTGCCCTGGACGCCCTCAATTTGGGCCATAAAATCGGGTTTATCGGCTCGGGCGACGGCCACGATTGCATGCCAGGCAACGCGCCGTGGGGCACGTACATGAATGGGCTGGTGGCGGTCTTCGCGCCCGAGCTGACTCGCGAGGCGGTGCTCGAGGCCATTCGTAAACGGCGCTGCTACGCGGCGACCAACGAAAGGATTCTCGGGTATATGACGGTGGCCGGGGCCTTCATGGGCGAGGAAATACAAGTAGCTGCCGGCGGGCCGCTGCCCATCGCCATTCGCTTTTACGGCGCCTCGGAGATCGACTCCGTTCAGGTGATCAAAGACGGCCGCGTCCTCGAAACCTGGCGCGAGGGGGGGAAAGTCTGCGAATGGGCGCTCACCGATGCCTCCCCCGCGGAGGGCGATCATTACTACTACGCCAGGATGAAACAAAAAGACGGCGAAATGGCCTGGCTCAGCCCGGTGTTTGTGCATGTTGCGCGGCCGGCGGACCAGGGGGTCCGCTAGAGTCCTTCTGAAAAATTTTGTCCGATTTTTTCGTGCTCGTGCTCGTGCTCGTAATCCTAATCGTAATCGTTCTTTCGATACCATAAATTCAGTTACGCAAAGAACCACAAAGAACACGCAAAGGACCGCAAAGCATTCAAATCGAGGACGATGACGATGACGAGTCCTTTAGGTCCTTTTCGTCCTTTGATTATTTGATCACTTGCGAAAGAGGCGCCCTTGGAACCTCATGGCACTCACTGGGTTGATAACCTCGACCCCGTTGCCATCCATCTGCATGGCGATTTCGGCATCCGGTACTACGGGATTGCGTACCTGTTGGCGTTTGTCATCAGCTACCTGATGCTTCGCCTGTTCTATAAGGCCGGCCGCTCGCCGCTGGATCCCGGCAAGCTGGAATCCGCCCTCACGGCGCTGGTGCTCGGAGTGATGATCGGTGGAAGGCTGGGGTACGAGATCCTCTATGACTGGCCGGGCTTGATCCATAATCCGCTGGTGGTTTTTAAAATCTGGGAAGGCGGCATGGCCAGCCACGGCGGCTTTATCGGCGTGGCCGTCGCCCTGTGGTGGATCTCGCGCAAATACAAAATCCCATTCCTGACGCTGGGCGACCTGCTTTGTCCCATCGTCCCGCTCGGATTGTTTTTGGGACGCCTTGCAAACTTCATCAACGGCGAACTTTGGGGCCATGTGTCCCATGTCGCGTGGGCCGTGATCTTCCCCAAGAGCGCGCCTCCCGGCACCCCGATGGCGCTGATTGCGCCACGCCACCCTTCCCAGCTTTACGAAGCCTTCCTGGAAGGGATCGTCTTGCTGATCTACAGCCAGTGGCGCTTCTGGCGCACGGGAGCGATCCAAACGCCGGGACGACTGAGTGGTGAGTTTTTGGTGCTTTACGCGCTGGTCCGCATCCTAGGCGAGCAATTTCGCGAACCCGACGCCAGCCTGATCCTGGGTCTGAGCCGCGGGATCTTCTACAGCCTCTTCATGATTTTCATCGGCGTGGCGATCGTGATCTGGTCGCGGCATCGAACCGCACGCTGAATGGAGCGCCTGGCGGGAATCGAACCCGCATCATTGACTTGGAAGGACTGTGACGTTACCATGTAACGCATATTATTTCAGTCTTCCGTAACGCGGCAAGCGTGCCGCGTGCCCTGTGAGTGCCCGGATTTCTGTTTACGCTCTGGCGTGCCAGAATCAGGTTTCATTTCCCCAATGTCCTTTGGTCGCGCCGCCGCAAAATCGAGAGACTGAACGGCTGAGGCAAGGGTATCCGGCGCAAGGTGGGCATAGCGCTGGGTCATCTCTAGCGAACTATGCCCCAACAGCTTGGAGATAGTATAAAGAGGCACGCCATTCATTGCAAGGTGGCTGGCAAACGTGTGGCGCATGTCATGAATGCGGTAATAGGGTACGTTCGCCCACTTTAGCGCCTGAGAAAACTTCTTGCGCAAGTTCTTCTGCATCGGGAATACCTGATCGTCTGGCGCGGCTTTCTTGAGCGTGGCAAATAACTCATCAAGCCCGCTGTTCATCGGGATATAGCGTGCTTTGGCTGATTTCCCATTCTTGGCGGACTTGAAGCCAATCAGCCGAATCATGCGCGTCTCAAAGTTCACATCAGACCACCGAAGGGCAAACATTTCCCCCTTGCGTGCCCCCGTATTCAAAAGAAAAGTCACGATAGCCCATAGCCGGGGGGAAGGATTAACCGTGAAACTATAACGCCGCATGTCCTTTTTGATGAAGGAATGACGTTTGCCATTTAGCAGCACGTCAAACAGTCGGGTAATCTCATCATCGGACAGATACCCCCATGCTTCCTTGCCCGTCCGGTCAATCGCCAGATCGACCTTTTCCCAAGGTAATCGGGCAAGCTTCTTCTGCTTGATCGCCAGTCGTCCCGCCGCCATCAAACACTTAAGATCCTTGTTGACCGTCTCAACAGAGAACCCCTCATCAATCCACTTGATCCGGTATTCAGCAATTCTTTCCTCATTCAGATCAACAATCCGGCACTCTTTGCTGAAGTGTTTAAGTAGATGATCACGGCAATTGCGCAAGCGGGAAGTCCATGATGAGGAACATCCCGATAGCCGACGGTTTTCGATCAGGGCTTCAATTGCCTTTTCAAGCGTAAGGTCATCTTCCGTAGGCAAATCGATCTCTTGGCGCTCATACTTTAGGCTAAACTGAGCAAACGCCAGTTCTGCATTTTTTTTGGTTTTAATGTCCTTGAGCGTATAACGTTGCCGCTTGCCTGAGCGGTCATAATAGTCAATCACCCAAGACGCTTCATTTTTGTGTATGCGTTTCCGTAGCTTCATTGGCTCACCCCCTTACCGGCTAAACACATGCAACGTGCCGGATGAATCGCGGGCGGACATAAAGCCATCAATGAACATGTCGCGCGCTACCCGTTCAAAGTCGATATACCCCTGTAGCTCTTCGGGGATGGAAGCGAGCAAACCAGATTGCTCCCACCAATCGTATGCAAAGTCCTCTTCGGAATCCCATGACCCACCATGATAAGCATCTTCAAAGGCTTCATCGGTTGCGTATTCCAGCCCTTGCAAGTCCGCAAAACACCCATAAGCAGGACCATATTTTTCAAGCAATCCAGCAATTTCGCAAACCTTTTCAATTGAGGTGTATTCTTCAATGGGAATGCCTTCAAAGCCTTCAAAATCGTGTATCGCGTATTCCTCAGCATTTGGCACGGGTGACGCGGCAAGCATTGCCTGTATTTGCTCGTGAATGTCATCTAAATCGTCTGTAGCGTCACACCAAACACCATGTAAGAATCCGTTATTGTAGGCGGCAAGATCCGCGATATATACGCGGATAGTTTTAGTTTCAGTTTGCATGATTCATACCTCAGCACGTGGAATCAAGTGGGTGTGGGTACCCATACGTGCTAAATGGCATCATTGGAAGTCTGAGAGAAAGTAATGATGAAAACGGAAGTCAGGTAAGTTCTTGTTATGCCGCGCAGAAACTCATTGCAAGTCAGGTTGGGGGGTAGGGGTAGTTTCACAACTCGGGGTACAAGTCAGGCGTTTTAGAACATACGGAGGGCGATATGTACTTTCGGAGGGCATGAAAACCTCTCGGGGTATAACTTTCCTAATACTATTTTCCGTTTGGTGCATTATGAAAAAAGCATCTTGCTAAAAATAACGGCGGCGCATTTATATTTGTTTCGGCGGCAGTGCGCGCTTTACTTTCGTGTTGTTGGTTTATTATTTAATACCGCTAAGCGCACTCCCAATTGAAACTGAACTTGCGTTTCACGCGGTTTTTATAGAGTAGATTCTTTCGGCGGGCAAGGGTGAGCGACTCAGAATAAGCGGGTATGATGCCCCCAAAGTCACTTGCAACCTACAGCACTGGCTTTCTTCGATGCCAAGGACAAGCGCAAGGGCGAACGCAAGACGAACGTGGATCGGCTCGATATGCCTCACTGGCACATCATCCTCTTTGTGCCTGTCACCATCGCCCAGGACTTCGAGCGGCTCATCCATGATCGTTCGATGGAAACGCTCTGGCGTGAGTGTGACATCTATGGCTCACATGGGGATTGCTCCATCAAAAGCAATCCCATCATTGACCCTGCCGCGATTGTCGCCTAAAACCTGTCGTATATGCGCTACCTGCCCGACGAACCGTTCAACGCCTATGGCGATTGCCTATTCTACCTGCCTAAAGAGACGCTGCCGGTTTGAATTACGCCGACAAGCATTCCTTTCCCCACGTGTTCGCATGCCTCAAAACCGATCTGCAATGCCCAAAACTTTTTGCACCACCTTAAAACCGTTTTGAAGACCCATCACTATCACGCTGATTTTACCAATATTCAAATCATTCTTTAATAAATGCCATAGTCAATGGACATATTTGCACATCTGGAAACGCATCAGTAATAGCAATATAATTGCTAGGATTAAAAGATGCCGGAACTATACCATTTATGACGACGTTATTGATGACTCCGCATCCCCCACCTATTATTGGAGGAATGTATGATCCAGAGACAACTACACATCCTTGATCCCCTTCTTGAAATTCCCCATAAGTTGATCCAAGTCCCATAAAATAATTAGATGATGGTTGTAGTATGCCGGAGATGGGTATTTCAACTACATCATATGAATCATTATACTTACATATCGGAAGAATGATTGGCTGAGATATACAAACAGAATGACCTGAACTATCATAAACACCGATTGAAAATGTTTGAGGTTCTGGTCCGTTATTATATGCATTGATACTAATTTTTGTGAATTCCACTCCACCGGGGGGTGTTGAAAAAGGGGTTAAAAGTAGTTCATTTGACGTTGGATTCCAGGTTTCAGATGTTGGCGGATATGGTAAATAATAATTTGTGGGTTGGGCAGATAGTGCGTATGGAACAGAAGTAATTTGAAATCGATTTCCAAATAAATCGCTTGGATCCAAACCATTCTGATCCGTGTCGATTGCAAGAGAATACCAAGCTTGACTCATGATCACAAGCGGCTTAGGCAAAACAAGGATAAATGAGAAAACTCCCTCCGAAACCGTCAGGGTGGTCGTGGTAACAGTGGCGATGATGGTCGTCGTTGTCTGATCTGCATAAAAATCGACTTGGGAGGAAAAGTTGCCGGTGACAGGGTTGTTGTCGCTATCGGTCAGAAAACCACTAATTGTAATACTGTTTGGAATGGCTGATGCGTTCGGGATGCCAAGACATAAGAGCATGGTCATGAATGACAGCCCAACCACTAGATTCGTGCATTTCATTTTCATTTTCCTTTCATTCAATTAATCTTGTTCCAACATTTGATGCGAAAGGCAAAAATGAACTCATTCATAAAGCATCCAAGTCCGCGCACGTGCTAGGGCTGCGGCATGCTGGACAACGGCGGACGGTCCAATGATGACACGATGACCGTGACCATTGTATGCTTTGGCGGCTGCATAGGGACTGATCGCCAAGGTTACTTTGTATCCTCGGTTTTTCGCCTGAGCGTGATGAGCCATTCCGATATTTTGCGTGCTAACCGCCGAAACCTTGGCTCCGTGCCTATTGCTTGCGGGAAAAGCGACAAGCGGACAAATCACCAGGAGTAGAAAGCCATAGATGGCACCGCGTTTAAAACCAATCATTTCACAATCCTCCTTTCTCTCAACATGATGACCACGGATACCGCCGCTTGCTGGCGTGTCCGTTTTGCCACCGAACCGATCCACGTAAACTGATTCATAATGTCTGCCACACCTTTCATTCGTTTTTTATGTCCTACGGCATACGCCGGAGTTACCAAAACCAACACAGGCTGGGGGACAAAAAAAAGAGGAGCGCCGCCGCCACTGCGCCACCTTGCCGGGCTATCACACCCATTCGAGTACACAGCACGTGCGACGCCCCACTCGGGGGCGTCCACATGCTTGTGCGTCACTCGAAATCGACCCATGCGGGTCGTGTGATAGTTTGCAAGACAAACGCTCAAGCCAGAACGCCGAACTTGATCGGCTATGTCAAAAGCTGTTACGCGATAAACGACTCCTAAGTAATGAAATTACCTGCCACGCGAGACATGAACATACGCTTGCCCGCCGGGACAGTCAAGCCTGTAGGTTTGGCGCATCGCAGAGGCGGAGAGTAAGAAATGAGTGGCAGGGGCGAGCGGCTCAGGGTTTCCGGCGGCAGGTCAACAGGTTCTCCCGACTGGCACTGATTCACGGTTGGCGGATCGTTTCATCCCATCCAACAGGGCACGTAATTCGTTCAGGTCGGTAGGATTCAAAAAGTAGCGCTGGAGTCCATTTCATCGCCCATCCGCCGCCACAACCATCAAGCAAAGCGTAAAAAACGAAAAAAGCCCAGTAAACCGGGCTTTCTCGTTGCTTTTTCCACAGTGGAAGTCTCGAAATTGAGACACAACACTGAGTTTATTTAATTTAGATGGTCGGGGCGACTGGATTTGAACCAGCGACCACTCGCACCCCAAGCGAGTACGCTACCAGGCTGCGCCACGCCCCGAGCCATATCCAAGGTATAAACGTTTGGGCGCGGGAAAGCAAGAGGTAAAACCCGCGCTCAAATATTCCGCTGACCAGGGGACAATATCGCGTGGCCGGCGGAAGCGGGAGAATCGAGGACGGCGTATTACTGGGCTAGGCCCTCGATTTTGTCGGTCAGTTCCGGGTTGGTCTTTTGAAAGCTCAGCCCCATCAGGCAGCCGTTGGGATCGGGCACGGCGTAATAATCGAGCCAGATGACGTTGCAGAACGCCTGGTGCAGGCCGCGCCAGGCCGGGTCGAGACAGACCAGCCGCGCATAACGGCGCGTCGAGATGAGCAGCGTGAACAGATCGAGCGAAACGTTGTTCAGGCTCACGCGCAATCCCCCCTGCGAGACTTCGCGCAGAAAGCCGTTCAAGGGATAGGGGCGGAAGGTCTGCTCGGGCAAGGCCACCTCCAGATCGATGGGAATGGGGGGGGCGGGATAGCGCCTGAACTCTCGCCGTTCAGCCCAAAGGTTGCGCAGTTCATCCTGGAATTGGAGCTGGATGGTTTCGATCTCGGGCAGGACGCGCAGGAACGACTCGACAATCAGCGGATTGAACATCCGCCCCGCTTGTTCACGGATATAGGCAATCGCCTTTTCGTTGGTCCAGGCCGGCTTATAGGCCCGGGCCGTGGTCAGGGCGTCAAAGACGTCGCTGATCGAAACGACCTGGGCCTCGACGGGGATGGCGTTGCCGGCGAGCGCGTCGGGATAGCCCGTGCCGTCGAAGCGCTCGTGGTGACGCAAGGCGATCAGCGCGCCGAGTTGCATCAGGTCCGACGTGCTCGTGCTCAGGATCTGGTAACCAAAGCGCGTATGCTCCTGCATGGTTTTGCGCTCTTCAGCGGTCAGGGCGCCGGTCTTGCGCATGATGAAATCGGGGACGCCCAGCTTGCCGACATCATGGAGCTTGCTGGCGGTGGCCAGGCGCGCCACGCGCCAAGTGGGCCATTGCAGTTGCCGGGCGATCACCGCCGAATAAGCGGACATACGGTTCAAATGGTTGGCGCTGTTCGCGTCATGGGTCTCCGAAGCCATGCAGAGCATGCGGATGACATCCTCATCGATGACCGGCAGCACCTTGCCGGGGCGCACGATCGGACTGGCCGACGGCGTGCTAATGGGTTCGGTCGGCGATCCGGGATCGGGCGTTTGGGCCGATCGCATTTGCCAGCGCCCAATCGCGCGGATCAGATCCTGGGCGATGAAGTTATGGGGGAGGATCTCATCGGCGCCGCCTTGGAGCGCCTGGCGTACCGCGTCAACCGTATCCTGTTCAAGCCGCGCGAAGACGGCCCGCCCGGAGCCATTGCGCCCGGATTGGGTCTCCTTGAGCGCCCGAATGCATTCGGGATCGGAGGGGATGACCAAGATTTCCGGTTTGAAGTCCGCCATGATCTTCAGGCCGTCGCCCGCATCCCTGGCGACGTCGATGCGCGACTCCGGCAAGCCCTGGCGCAAGGCGTCTTCCAGCCCATTGAGCCGCGTGGGATCGGTCAGCAACAGAATCCCGCCGGCATAAGAAAAGGAGGCCGGGGTGCGGGTCAGCAGCTCGATTTGCGCCCGCTGCTCGGCCGACGCCAGGGATAATTTCAATTGATAAAAAACCGCTCCCTCGGGTCCCTGCGGCCGCGAGACCTCCTCCACGTATCCGACCGTATCGGCGTTGAAGGGGACTTCACGGGACTTCAGGTGGACACGCCGAAAACCATCGGCCTGCCGTGCCTGAGTCCCCGCATCCAAGCGCAAGAGGCCCTCTTCACTGGAGAGCCGG
>Ga0182027_10007526_pt1 | contig 16013 bp, 10 predicted proteins | sample 712E1DmetaG_FD_121300 | JGI IMG/M metagenome (GOLD analysis project Ga0182027, IMG submission 121300) | Permafrost microbial communities from Stordalen Mire, Sweden - 712E1D metaG (Illumina Assembly) | ecosystem: Environmental > Terrestrial > Soil > Wetlands > Permafrost | place: Sweden...
GTTATCAAAAAAACGCCCGGTCCCTGTCCCTTGCCGCCCGAAGGGGGCTTTCCAAACCCACCGCACCCATTGCCGTGGGACAGGTATTTCATCTTTTGACTTGTGCGCACGCAGCCAGATCAGAACGATGCGCTTTGGGAAATTGCGCCCGACGGGACGGTAAGCACCTTCGCGGGAGTCCCCGGTGTGCAGGGATCCGTGGACGGTCCAGCGATGGCTGCCAAATTCAGCGCTCCGTCCGGCGTCGCCTTCGACTCCAAGGGCAACTTGTTTGTCACCGACAGCAACAACTGCACGATAAGGAAGATATCCCCTGAGGGGGTGGTGTCGACTTTCGCGGGCACCACAGGCGTTCCCGGCTACGCAGACGGCCAGGGGACCTCGGCCCAATTCGAGACGCCGTCGGGGATCTCCATCGACGGCAACGACAACCTGTATGTGATCACCGCCAACAGCGGTGCGATTCGGAAGGTGACCGCCGCTGGCGTCGTGACCACCCTCACCTTGCTTCCGTCCCCTTCCCTTGTCGGTGAATTTGGCATCAAGCCGGAGGGCGTCGCGGCGGATGCGAGCGGCAACGTCTACGTGGTCGATTCCTTGAACGGAGAGGTCTGGAAGATTTCCCCGGCGGGAGGCGTAAGCGAAGCGATCGGCGACGCGAATGGACTGGGCAGCACCGACGGCATTGGCGCGGAGGCTCGTTTCAATGCTCCAAGTGGCGTTGCCGTCGACAACGGCGGCTATGTCTACGTTGGCGACTGCAGGAACGACACCATTCGAAAGATAGCCCCTGATGGAACCGTGACCACGCTGGCCGGAACCGTTGGCAGGCCGGGCAGCAGTGACGGCCCGGGCTCGACGGCGTCCTTCGTTTTCCCCTATGGGGTGGCGGTCGATCTCAGCGGCAACGTGTACGTTTCCGACAACGGAAATCAAACCATCCGCAAGATCACACCGGGCGGCGGCGTGACCACCCTCGCCGGCTCCCCGGGACAGCTCACCGTCGGAGTCCCTGTGATCCTAGGCGGCGCGGCGCCCGTGGTGGGCAACGGTGATGGAACCGGCCCGGCGGCCCGCTTCCTGAACCCGACAGGGGTGGCGGTCGACAGCAGCGGCATGGTTTACGTCGCGGACGACAACATCGTGCGAAGGATCACGCCGGCCGGCGTCGTGACCACAATCGCGGGAACCCAGTGGGTCTCCGGCAGCGCCGACGGCCCCGGCTCCCTTGCGCAGTTTGGAATGACGCAGGGCGTTGCGGTGGATCCCTACGGCAACCTCTATGTCGCGGATTCCGGGAATTTCTCCGTGAGGAAGATCACCCAACTGGGCTTGGTGACAACGCTCGCGGGGGGCACGCGTGGCACCGCCGACGGGTTGGGTGCCGCGGCGCAATTTGGTGAACTTTACGGGATCGCAGTGGACGCGCGCGGCACTGTCTTTGTGACCGACGGCCTGTTCAACACGATCAGGAAAATCACGCCCGACGGCACGGTGACCACGCTCGCCGGTGATCCGAGTTTGGCCGGCGGCTCTGACGGACTGGGAAGCGCGGCGCTCTTCTATACGCCAATAGGCGTCGCGGTGGATGCCTCGGAAAACGTGTTCGTGGCCGACTCCTTTAATAACTTGATTAGGGTCGGGGCTTACGACGCCCCCCCGACGATGCCAACCGAACCCTATTATGCTGTGGTGCCCTCGTCGCAATCGGTTGCCCCGGGGAGCTCCGTGGTTTTCAGCGTTTCCTCAGGAACGGTCCCGGCCCCGGGCTATCAATGGTATCTCAACGGAAGCCCCATCGAGGGGGCGAACGGGGCAACGTTGCTTGTCGCCGGGGCCTCGCCGAGAAGCTCGGGCCAGTATCTCTGCGTCGCCACAAATCCGCAGGGGACGTCGTCGGCTTATGCAACGCTTTCGGTCGTCGATACCCCAAACCCCGGCCGCCTGATCAATTTGTCGTGCCGGTCGCCTGTTGGCTCCGGTTCGGGGGTGCTCATCGCCGGGTTCGTTGTTGGCGGTGCGGGGACCTCAGGTTCCGAGCCGCTGCTGCTTCGGGCCTCTGGTCCGGCCCTGGTCCCTCTTGGGGTGACGGGTGTCTTGCCAGACACGAGCCTGAAGCTCGTAAGCTCGGCCTCAGGCAACGAGATTGCTAGCAACAGCGGCTGGGCCGGAAGCGCCACGGTTTCCAGCACGGCTAACGCGGTGGGAGCGTTTGCTTGGTCGAATTCCTCAAGCGGGGATTCCGCCCTGGTCGAGACCCTGCCGGTGGGGGCCTACACGGCCCTCGTTGCGGGAACGAGCGGTGACGCCGGGGTCGCGTTGGCTGAGGTCTACGACGCGACACCCTTCGACCGCTACACGGCGGTGGCGCCCCGCCTGATCAACCTCTCTGCGCGAACCCAGGTTGGCCAGGGCTCCAACGTCCTTATTGCGGGCTTCGTGATCGGGGGCACGACCTCCAAGACGGTCTTGATTCGCGCCTCGGGTCCCGCGCTGGCCCCGTACGGCCTAACGGGGGTGCTCCCAGATCCCGCGCTACAGCTTTTCGCCTCCAACAGCCGATTGATCGCCTCCAACAAGGGTTGGGGCGTGGGGCCCTTGATTGGCTCGGTTTCGTCTTCCGTGGGCGCCTTCTTATGGGGAACACTGGCAACGTCTGACTCGGCCCTCCTTATCACGCTGCCGCCAGGTGCCTACACTGCGGAGGTGACGGGGGCTAGCGGCGACACCGGGATTGCGCTCGTGGAGATCTACGACGTCGAGTGACGCCGGCGCAGGATTGAGACCGGCCCGGCGCTCGCCAGCCACCTAGCTTTGCCTCATCGGCATAATGACGCAGATGAAATTGTCGAGCGTCTTGAAGACGCCCGGGCTCACCTCGTCCTTGAGCTCAAGGAAGACCTCGTCCTTTGACAGCGCCCGGAGCGGATCGATGACGAAGGCCGGGTTGAACGCGACCTGCAGGTCGGGCCCACTGTAGCCTATCGCCATGGACTCGTGCGCCTCACCGAAGTCGGGGCTCTGCGCGGTGATTTCAAGCAGGTTGCTGGTCAGCTTGATGCGCACCGAGTTGGACTTCTCGGAACAGACCAGCGCCGCGCGGTGGACGCACTGCAGGAGCAGCTCGCGCTCCAGCTTGATCCTCTGGTGCGTCTCCTTGGGGATGACCTGCTGGTAGTTCGGGTAGCTGCCCTCGACCACCTTCGAGTAGAGGTAGACGCTGTCGATCAGGCCGCTTGTGTCCTTGTCGGTCCCGATCTGGAAGGCGCAGCGCCGGTCGCTGAAGTTGATCTTCACCTGGTCGCCTTTGTCGAGGATCCGGGCGAGTTCGCTCACCGTCTTGGCCGGCAGGATTATAGCCCCGGTACCAGCCGCGAGTACCTGCATTTCCTTCGAGATCAGTGCCAGCCGTCGGCCGTCGGTCGCCACCAGGGTCAGGCCTCCTTCCTTGAAGTTGAAATACACTCCGTTGAGCGTATAGCGCGTCTCATCCTGCGACTGCGCGTACGACACGCTCTTCAGCATGGCAGCGAGCTCGGACTGCTGGAGCGTGTGCGCCTTCTCGTCGCCGAACTCGGGCAGCGGAGGAAACTCGTCCTTGCCCATGCCCATGATGCGGAAGGTTGAACCCCCCGACGAGAGCTTCACTTGGTGATTTGGGGAAGCATCAACGGAAACGTCGGAATTAGGCAGCTCGCGCACGATACTGGCGAGGCGCTTAACGGGCAAGGTGACCGAACCGCCTTCCTTCACGTCAGCCTTGATCTTGCAACGGATCCCAAGGTCGAGATTCGTGGTCGTGAGCGATAACTGGTCCTTTTCAGCCTCAATCAGCACGTTGCTGAGAATGGGCATCGTCGCCTTGGACCCGACAACGTTTAGGACCTGAGAGAGGCCGTTAGCGAAGTGGTCGCGGTTCGTCTTGAATTTCATGTGTCTGGGGTATGCCCCCAGTGGGAGGCGGGACAAACTAACAAAGTCCAAATGACTGGAGATTCAATAATGAATTACAGTCGTAGTCGTATAAGGGGCTCGAAACACCAGTAAGTCGGCCGATTCGCTCGGAAATGCGCCGTTTTTCACGTGTGAGCAATTCGCCGGTTGATGTGTGTAGATGGCCAGTTATTCGCAGGGTTGGGGTTGTTCGGAATCAGCCAACAGGTTTCAGGCACGATGTTCCCATGCGGTCAGCGGGCGATAGAGGGGTTGCGCGGCCTCCTCCAGTGGCGGACGAGCCCGAAGAAGATGTAGCCAAGGCAAAGGCAGAGGAAAGCGATTTCCTTGAAGACGACGACAAGCCCGATCGAGAGCATCATCAGCACAAAGGTGCGCATCCGGGTCTTCGTCTGCATGTCGACCTGCTTGCCGCTCGGATACCTCACCGTGCTCATCATGAGCGAGGCGATAAGAAGCATCAGGAAGGGCAGGATGATGGCGAAGCGGTTGAGCGACTTGTCGGACTCGCTCAGCTTGAGGAGGAAGAGCACCAGGGAGGCCACCGTCATCGCCGCCGCCGGGACCGGCAGCCCCACAAAGTCCTTATTCGACTCCTTGCTGGCCCGATGAATGAGCGGATTCGTGATCACATTGAACCGGGCGAGGCGCATGGCGGCGCAGAGGAGGTAGTAGAAGCCCACGAATCCCCCGATAATACTCCCGGCGTCCCTAAACCAAGGGAACGCCTGGGACGGCGACAGGATCAGGAAGAACATCAGGAAAGCGGGAGCCATCCCGAAAGAGACGACGTCCGCGAGCGAGTCGAATTCGGCGCCGAAGAGCGACTCGCGGCCCCCCATACGGGCAAGGCGTCCGTCCAGCACGTCGAAGATGGCGGCGCCGAAGATAAAATAGACCGCATAGCGATAGTGGTCGGGCGCCGAGGCCGCCAGATACAACCCGTCATCCGCGGTGCCCGCGAGACGCGCGTGGATACAGTGAACCACGGCCATAAACCCGCACAGCAGATTGCCGGCGGTCATCAGGTTGGGCAGGATGTAGATGCGGCTCGCCTGGGCCTCGTTGTACGGGTCCTCGCGCGAGGCGAGGTCGGCGTCCTCCCGCGCATCCTTGTGGCGGCGTGCAAAGATCATTTGGTGAGGCTCTCCAGGTACTTCCAGAACTTGGAATGTTGCTCCACGAGCTGCTGCTCCGACACCGGGAGCCGGTTGCGCAGAAGGAAGTCCTCGAGTGAGTTCTTGTGGAGGATGTAGTTCACGTGAAGCGTGTCGCCGGAGACGTCGAAATAGAAGCGGTGGTCCCCGGCCCGGAGGCGGTAGAACGGCTTGCCGTTGCGCTGAAAGCGGCCGAGGGGCTCGCGCGGATGCTCCAAGTCGATCGTCTTGACGCTGCTGATGGGCTCCACCACCTCGAGCTGCGCCAGCGTCTCGAGCTTGTTCAGTTCCTGCATGGCTTGCTCTGAAAAGGTAACCTGATACATCGGTCAGATGGGGTCTAAACTCGTCCGGTTTGCCCGCAACGCAATTCCCCGCAAAACGATGGCGAAAACGTCCGTCAGCCTGTCCGACATCAAGGAGGCGCGCCGACGGATCAGGTCGGGTGTCATCGTCACCCCGTGCCCCGAGTCGATTCCGCTTAGCGAAATCACCGGTGCACGAATTGTTTGCAAACTCGACAATTTCCAGAGGACCGGGTCGTTCAAGGTGCGGGGTGCGCGCAACGCGCTCCTCAAGCTGCCAAAGGCAAACCGCGCGAAGGGGATCGTTGCGGCCTCCGCGGGAAACCATGCGCTCGGGCTGGCCTACCACGGCCAGCTGCTCGGGATACCGGTGACCGTGGTGATGCCGGAATTCGCGCCGCTGATCAAGATCACAACCTGCCAGCGTCTGGGCGCCCGCGTGGTTCTCCACGGGAGTGATTTCTCGGAGGCGCGCGCCGAGGCGCAGCGGTTCGTGGCCGCGGAGGGACTGACCTACATCCACGGCTTTGACGATCCGGACATCATCGCGGGCCAGGGGACTATCGGCCTGGAGATCCTCGACCAGGTTCCCGACGTCGATGCCATCGTCTGCCCGGTAGGGGGCGGGGGTCTCCTGGCGGGCCTGTGCGTGGCGGTCAAGTCCGTGAGGCCCCGGGTGAAGATCATCGCGGTCGAGAGCGTGTCGACCGGGAACCTTACGGCGGCGCTAAAGGCGGGGCACCCGGTGCCCGTTTCGAGGCGGCCGACGCTGGCCGACGGCCTGGCGACGCTCACGGTCGGGGACCGCTCGTTCGAGCTCATCCGCGGGCGCGTCGACAGCGTGGTGCAGGTCGAGGAGAAGTGGATTGCGCTCGCGATCCTGCGCATGCTTGAGCTCGAAAAGACCGTCGTCGAGGGTGCGGCGGCGGCGCCGCTGGCGGCGATGATGTCGGGAAGGATCAAGGGGCTGCGCGGCAAGCGCGTGGCGCTCGTGGTCTGCGGGGGCAACATCGACCCCGTCATCCTAGGCCGCGTGATCGAAAAGGGGCTCGTCCATGACGGGCGGCTCACCCGCTTCACCGTGAAGATCTCCGACCGGCCAGGCGGCCTCGCCGAGCTCTGCCGGGTGATCGCTTCGTGCGGGGCCAGCGTGAACCAGGTTGCCCACGACCGCGCCTTCAGCGGGCCGGACGTGAGCGCGACCCATGTCGTGTGCACCGTGGAGACGCGCGACCGAAAGCACGTCGCCGCGCTCCACCGGGCGCTCAGGCGGGCCGGCTTCCGCACGTGACACCCCGGCTCTCCGCAAGTATCGCCGTCGCCGCGCTCCTTGCGGCGCTGCCGGCCTTCGGAGCTCCGCCGGTGGTGCTTGACGTGCCCGTGTTCGAGGGCGGCTACGGCATCGGGTTCTATGTGGAGACAGCCCGCATGTTTGAGGCGGTGCATCCGGGTGTCGGCGTCCACGTGTACGGCGACCCGAGGATCCAGGACCAGCTCCGGATCCGGATCGTGGACGGGAATCTTCCCGACGCCGCCTGGGTTCCCTACATCCTGTGGCCGGCGCTGATCCGGGCCGGGCGGGTCGCCGACCTGAGCCGATACCTGGACGAGAGGAACTGGGAGGGCGACGCCCGATGGGGCGACACCTTCCAGCCGGGCTCGCTCGACACCTGGAGGGTCGGCGGAGCAACCTACGGCCTGCCCTTCTCCTATTCCTGCTGGAGCCTCTTCTACAACCGCGGGATGTTCCGGGCGCACGGCTGGACGGAGCCGCGCACGTGGGAGGAGTTCTTTGGACTGTGCGGCAGGATCCGCGCCGCGGGGCTTGCCCCGGTAAGCCTTCCCGGGACACGCTGGCTCTATCCCGACGCGTTCTTCCGCGCCGCCTACCATAGCTTGGCGGGGCCCGCGGGATGGCAGGGGATAAACGAACTCAAGCCGGGGGCGTGGGCGGATCCGCGGGTCGCCAAGAGCGCGGGGATCCTGCGGCGCGTGACAAGCGAGGACGCGCAGACGGGGTGGGAGGGCGAGACCGCGCAGGGCGCGGAGCTGTATTTCCTGCAGGGAAGGGCCGCCATGACGGTGTCGGGCTCCTGGTTCTTTAACGAGATGTCGGGGAGGATCCCGGAGGGCTTCGACGTGGGCACCATGAACTTCCCCGTGTTTGCCGACGGCGTCGCCGACCCGTCCACGGTACAGACGGGCAGCGACTGCTTCTTCGTCTTCAACACCGGTGATAGGCTGCGGGAGCGGCTGACGGTCGACTTCCTCAGGTTCCTCACCTCACGCTCGCGGGCCGAGGCGTTCGTCCGGCAGACGGACGCGCCGGTCGCGGTGCGCGGCGTTCCGCTCTCGGCGTACTCGGCGCGGATGAGCGACACCGCGGCCATGATTGCGGGAGCCAGGGAGTCGTTCAACATGCCGCAGACCATGCTGATGCCGCCGGTGATCCGGCAGGCGCGGGTGGACGAGACGGGGCGCCTGATGACGGGCCGCCTGGAGCCCGGGGAGTTCTCGCGCAGGATGGAGGCGGCCGCCGAGGCCGACAGGAACCGCATCGCGGACCCCGTCCACGTCGACTACCGGCACCCGTTCGCCGGCTCGGCGATGATCCTCGGCCTCGCGGCGGCGCTCGGATGGCTCGCCTGGGGCCAGCTCGGGCCTCACCAAGGGAAACCGGCGCGCGGGGATGGCGGCACGAGCTTCGGGCCGCTGCGCACGGGGATGGCGGCCGGCTTTGTCGGACCCGCGATCATACTCTATGGAGCGCTCATGCTCGCGCCCGCCCTTGTGGCCTTCATGTGGGCCTTCACCCGTTGGGACGGCATCAGCCCCAGGGCCTGGGTGGGGCTGTACAACTTCAAGTCCCTCCTCTTCGAAAGCGATGCTTTGTGGTCGGCCCTAGGCAACAACCTCTTCCTCATGCTGGTGCCTGCGCTCGTCGTCGTGCCGATCGCCCTTCTGTTCGCGATGCTGATTCACCGCGGAGTCTGGGGGGCCGGGGCGTTCAGGATTATCCTGCTCTTTCCTAACATACTCGGCGGCATCGCGGCGACCCTCATCTGGCTGAACGCCTACCAGCCCCACGGCGGCCTCGTGAACGCGGGCCTGGTCGGACTCGGCGGGATGCTGCACTGGGACTGGCTCCGATCGTTCGCGGACTACCCGTGGCTCTCGGAGGGGAACCTCTACGCCGCGCTCATCCCGATCTACATCTGGATGGCCTGCGGCTTCAACCTCATCCTATATCTGGCCGCCATGGAGGGAATAGACCCCCAGCTGTACGAGGCGGCGGATATCGACGGCGCGCCGGGCTGGATGCAGTTCCTCTCGATCACCCTTCCGATGATCCGGGAGGTGCTCGCGATCTCCGCGGTGTTTCTGGTCATTGCGGGGCTGAACGCCTTCGAGATGGTGTGGCTGCTCACGTCCCAGGACCCGTCGGCTTCGGTGAGTACCCTCGGCACGCTGCTGGTAACGACGATGTTCAAGGATTTTGATATGGGCAGGGCCGCCGCCCTAGCGGTCATCCTCTGCGCGCTGGTCCTGCTGGGCAGCGCGGCCGTCCTGCGCGGGATGAGGAGCGAGCCCGTGGACTCATGACGCCGATGACGGATCCCGGCCGCACACGCCGCTTTTCCAGGTCGGTGGCCTTTGCGGCCCTGCTCGGATACTCGGCATGGCTCGTGTTCCCGATGGTCTGGGTCGCGTATTCGTCGCTCAAGCCGGACGACGCCATCTTCCGCAACACGTTCGCTCTTCCCTCGGCGTCGGACCTGCGCACGGACAACTACGCGCGCGCCTGGAGCGGCGCGCATTTTGGCGGGTATTTCATGAACTCGGTCGTCGTGACGGGCGCCTCGGTGGCGCTTATCGTCTCACTGGGCGCGATGGCGGCGTACGCGCTGGCCCGGTTCTCACACCCGGCGGGCCGGGTCGTCTTCGGGCTCATGATGGCGGGGCTCACGATCCCGGCGCAGCTCGCGGTCGTGCCGCTCTTCTTCGAGCTCCGGGCGCTTGGCCTCCTCAATTCGCGCATCGGGCTTATCCTGGTCTACACCGCGAACGGGCTGCCGTTCGCCATCTTCATCCTAGCCGGGTTCTTCCGGTCGCTGCCGCGGTCCCTGTACGAGGCTGCCGTCGTCGACGGGTGCGGGGAATTCTCCGCCTTCTGGAGGGTGCTCCTGCCGCTGGCCAGGCCGGGCCTCGTGACGGTCGCGATCTTTCAGTTCATAGGGGTGTGGAGGGAGTATTTCTATGCGTTCATGCTGGTGAACGGAGACACGTGGCAGACGGCCCGCACGCTTCCGCTCGGGCTCGCCAACCTCTCCATCGCCGCCGAGTACCGGACCGAATACGGGATGCTCTTCGCGGGAATCGTCTTAGTCACGCTCCCGATCCTTACCGTCTACCTTGCGCTCCAGCGCCAGATCGTGCGCGGGATAGCGGCGGGCGCGCTCAAGGGATGAGCGCCCTGGGGCGCCCGACTCCGCCTGCAGCGGCCTGCCGGAGCGCCCCGTGGCGGGGCTCACCTCGGATGAATGTAGTAGCCGGCGGCTTTCCAGGAACCGTCTTCCTCCTTGGTGAAGGTGACGGTTTCGCCCGCGCTCTTCAGGTTCTCGAAGGAGGAATCAAATTGCATGATCACGAATTCGCCTTTGAGAACTCCGTTGGGAGTCGGCGGGTCCTTTTGAAGGGCCGCAGAGACCTCTTTGCGCTGATTGCATTTGCCGAGGGGTTCGCGGGCGCTTTTCAGCATTCCCTCCCACTGATCCGCAGTCACCTGCTTCTGGAATGCGGTCGATGCGTCCTTCCAGCTCTGCTTGTACTGGCCTCCGTCGATCCCCAGCAGCCACGTCTGGGCACTCGCAAGCGCTGCCGCCTTCAGGTCGGACGGAGCCGTGTCGGCGGCCCGTACAGATATGGAGCAGACTACCGCCGCCAGCACGATTGAGGCGAATCCCGCCAGCAGGATACGCGGTGACTTGTCATGGTAACGCTTGATCATGGTTATTCTCCGTTTGAGGTGATGGACCGACTCGACAATGGCCATTGCGCCGAACGGCACCGCGGCGTGCCGGCACTGGCGCAGCGCGCGCACCAGCGCGTCGCCGTAGGCCCGGCCGGTGCAATCCCGCATGAGCCTCACGACCGCCTCGTCTGCGGCCTCCTCGCGGAAGTGAGCCCATGCGACCGCCCCGAGGTGGGCGAGGGGATTGAACCAGTGGAGAGAGCGCACGAGGGTCAGCAGCCAGTTGAAGGGAACGTCAAACCACCGGAAGTGGGCGAGCTCGTGCAGGAGGATCGGCCGAAGATCGGCCGGAGCCGATGTCGCCAGCGACGCCGGGATGAGAATGCGCGGGCGCAGCCACCCCATGATAGCGGGGGACGGGACCGAGCCCGAGACGACCAGACCAATTGGAACGGTCACGCCTGTCTCAGCCTTGCAGTCCTCCAGAAGCTCCAGGAGCGAGTGGTCCGTGGAGAGGCGCTCGCGGGACCAGCGGCGCGAGGCGCGGGCGGTCTGGACCAGCACAAGCGCCGCGTAGGAGAGTGCGCCGACCAGCCAGACGCCCGTTGCCAGGCTTAGGTTCCTCACGGCGGCGTTGCCGGAGACCGAAACGGCCGGCGCAGGCAGCATCGGCGCCTCGAAGGCGGCCGCGACCACAGGAGGCAGGCGTCCGAGCGCCGAAAAGACGGGAATGTGCAGCGGGACAAGGAAGGCCAGCGGCACCAGGCACCACATGAAGCGCCGTGACGGTCCGCCGATCCAGCCGGCAAGGCTCCGGTCGAATACGATGACCGCGAGCGCCGCCACCGAGCCGCGCAACGTGAGTTCAGTGAGGAGAATCATGGCCGCTTCCTGCCTTCCCTCAGGATCCGCTCCAGTTCATCGAGGTCCTGGTCGCTCAGCATCCGCATGCGGGCGAAGTGCGCGATCATAGGCGAGAGCGAGCCGTCGAAGACGCGGTCGACGAAGGATTCCGTCTCAACGGCGCGGAGCTGCTCCTCCGTGACGACCGGATGGTACCGATAGGATTTCCCGACCTTTTCGAACCTGAGCGCCCCCTTCGAGTGAAGCCGGTTGAGGAGCGTCTTGATCGTCCCCACGCTCCACGCCTTCGAAGGGGCGAGCGCGGCCACGACTTCATGGGCGGAGCACGGGGGATTCGGCCAGATCACCTTCATCACCTCCCATTCGGCCTCGGAAATGCGTGGCACTTTCATTTACAGTTGTAAACGCATAATTGTTTACGGTTGTAAACACAAAAATGCTCCATGATGGAGAACCCCGTCCGAGATTCGGCGGTGTCGTCAGTGCCCCGCACGGTGCCCAGCCCGGTTTGCGCGGCCGCGCCGCGTTCTCAAGGTGGTAACCCAGGCGATTTGTCTGGAAGGGCGGGACCCGAGCGGTGGAAATGGGATCGTGCGGAAACCGGTGCGCACTCCGGGGCGTCGGATACCATGCAAAAACTGTAACGAAGATCTGCTTTCCCGAGAAACCTCAGCCCGTTAACCCGGTCGGATACCCTTTATGTCCCTTGTGAGCGGAAACCATCCCCGGCTGCTCCTCCTGTTTTCCGCCGCACTGTGCTGCTTGAGCGTGCACGCGGCGACCGTCAGTCCGGACAGGACCGAGTTCCCGGGCAGCATCAAGGCGATCCCGTCGGCGCCCACCGGCGCACGGCACGCAGCGGCCGTTTCGCGGACGGTGTTGAGCGCCGACGAGCGCGCCGCGAGCATGACGTTCGAGGTGGCCCTGCGCATGCGCAGTTTCGACGAGATGCAGGCGCGGATCGCCCGGGGTGAACTGATTTCGGATTCGGAGAAGGTGGTGCGGTATTTTCCGCTGGCCGCCGACCACGAGAGGCTCGTCCAGTGGCTCAAGGCGCAGGGCCTTGAGATCACGCGGACCGACGAGAACCACCTTGCGGTCTTCGGGCGGGGCCCGGTCGATGCGGTCGCCCGGGCGTTCGGGGTGACGTTCGCGCGCGTCGCCGTCGAGGGAGACAGTGAATACACGTCCGCCGTGACCGCCCCGAGCCTGCCTGCGGACATGTCCGCGATCGTGCTCGGCATCCACGGGCTCCAGCCCCACATCAAGCGCCACGCGCTTATCGCGCCGAGGGCGCTTCGTGCGAACGCCAAGGAGTTCACCACTTATTTTCCGGCACAGATATTGACCGCCTACAATGCGACCAACCTGGGCGTGACGGGCGCGGGTCAGACCATTGCGATTTACGCTCTGGCATTTCCCCAGCAGACCGACCTGACGCAGTTCTGGAGCGCGACAGGGATTACGGGCCAGTCGGCGGCCAACATAGAACAGGTCCCCATTGCGGGAGGTCCTGCCAGTTCCCCCGACCAGAACTCGGTTGACGAAGCGACGCTTGATGTGGAGTGGACCAGCGCGCTGGCGCCGGGGGCGAAGATCAGGATCTACGGCGCCAGCGCGAATGATCCCGCCGAGAACGACGAGATCCTCCAGCAGGTATACGCCGACCTTAAGACCCAGCCGTCCCTGCACGTGCTCAACATCTGCATTGGGGGCAATGAACTCGATGTTCCAAAGGACTACCTGATCCTCGAGGCCCAGTACATGGCCAATCTTGCCAGTGCGGGGGTCACCGTCCTCAGCGCTTCGGGCGACACCGCCGCAATCGCGGAGGGCGTCGCCCAGGTCACGTTTCCGACCTCGGATCCCGACGTGACCGGGGTTGGCGGCACGACGCTCCTCCTCAACCCGGACAATAGCGTGGCGAGCGAGACGGCGTGGGCGACCAATGCCACGGAGGGCAGCGGAGGGGGCGTGAGCACCGTCTTCAGCCGCCCACCATGGCAGGTGGGCAACGGCATCGGCACCAACACGCCGTCGACGGACATGCGGCTTGTGCCCGATGTTGCCGGGCCCGCCGATCCGGCCGACGGGGCGTTTGTCTACGTCGGCGGGCAGCAGATGACGATCGGCGGGACCAGCTGGGCCACGCCCATCTGGTCCGCCTTCTGCACGCTCATCAACCAGAAGCGTGGCGCGCCGCTCGGCCTCCTTAATCCCCTGATATACCCCCTGATCGGCACGGCGCCCTTCCGCGACATCACCCAGGGAAGCAACGGCACATACAGCGCGGGCACAGGTTATGACCTTCTGACGGGCATCGGGGTGCCCGTCGTTTCCGCGTTGATTACCGAGCCCCTGACCGCGAGCCCTTCGGTGAGCATCGCGGGCCAGCTGGGCGATCGGGTCACCACCCTGGGCCAGCCGGCCCTGTTCTATGTCGTCGTCGCCGGTTCCATTCCGCAGAGTTACCAATGGCAGCGTCTGCCCTACGGGTCAACGATGTGGGCCGACGTGACGGACGGCGGCACCTACAGCGGATCCCAAACCCAGGGTCTTCTGGTCAGCGATACGACAAGCCAGATGAACGGCGACCAGTTCCGGTGCATCGTGACCAATACCGCGGGCAGCGTCACGAGCGCGCCGGCCACCCTGACCGTCAACACCTACGGCGTGACGACGCTCGCGGGTTGGCCCGGTTCGAGCGGCCATGCGGACGGAACCGGCTGGAACGCCCGGTTCAGCAGCCCGGGCGGAGTGCGCGCGGACGCGAACGGGAACATCTTCGTATCGGATTCGAGCAGCTACACCATCCGCAAGGTGACGTCGGCAGGCGTCGTCACCACGGTGGCCGGCAGTGCCGGGACAAGCGGAAGCACCGACGGGCCCGTGGCCACGGCGCTCTTCAACGCGGTCGGTGGCGTCGCCCCAGATTCGGCGGGGAACCTCTATGTCGCCGATTCCGGCAACTACACGATCCGGAAGATCTCGGGGGGAGTGGTATCCACCCTGGCTGGCGTGGCGGGCGTGCAGAGCGAGAACGACGGGACAGGCGCGAAGGCCTTGTTTTATGACCCGGAGAACCTCGCCGTCGACAGCGCCGGCAACATCTACGTGGCGGACGGAAAGGGGGATGTGATCCGCAAGGTTACCCCGGCCGGAGTCGTGACCACCCTTGCGGGAACGGCAATGACCCCCGGCAGCGCGGACGGAACGGGCACCGCCGCTCAGTTCAACGACCCGACCGGGATAGCCGTGGACGGGTCGGGCAACGTCTACGTCGCCGACTTCGGCAACAACACCGTGCGCAAGATAACCCCCGCAGGCGTCGTGACCACCCTCGCGGGCCAGCCCGGGGTTGCCGGCAGCTCCGACGGGACGGGGAGCGCGGCCGCCTTCAGCGGCCCCGCGGGCGTCGGCGTGGACAACGCGGGCAACGTCTATGTCGCCGACAACGCAAACAGCACGATTCGTAAGATAAACCCCTCAGGCTACGTGATCACGATCGCGGGTGTCGCCGGGGATGCGGGCGGCGTTGACGGCCTGCCGGGCAACGCGCGGTTCGACGCCCCGGGGGACGTCACAATCGATCCCGAGGGCGTCGTCTACGTCGCCGACTCGTTGAACTGCACCATCCGCCGGATCATCCCCGGTTCGGGCACCATTCCGGACATAACCGAGCAACCAACGGACGCGTACGCGTCCGTAGGGGGGAGCGCGACCTTCTCGGTGACGGCCTCGGGGTCGGGGACGCTCACGTACCAGTGGAATTTCAACGGGAGCGCGATCGGCGGGGCGACGGGGTCCAGCTACACGGTCACGAACGCCCAGGCCTCCAATTCGGGCCAGTACACGGTGACGGTCACGAACGCTAACGGCTCGGTGACGAGCGGCGTGGGCAACCTCTACGTGAACACGGGCTCCTCGGGGGCGAGGTTGATCAACATCGCGACCCGCGCGCTCGTGGGGACCGGAGCCAACGTGCTGATCCCCGGCTTTGTGATCGGGGGGAGCGGCTCGGAGACGGTTCTCATCCGGGCCGACGGGCCGGCCTTGACGGCGTTCGGGGTCACGGGGGCGCTCGCGCAGCCGAGCATGGTGCTGACCGCCCAGGCGACGGGGGCCACGCTGGCCACGAACACGGGCTGGGGCACGAACACGAACCCGACCCCGGCGCAGATTGCGAGCGTCGCGGTCCAGGTGGGCGCCTTCCCGCTAGCGAGCGGGAGCGCGGACTGCGCGGTCATCGTGACGCTGCAGCCGGGAGCCTACACGGTGCAGGTCTCGGGGGTGGGCAACACGACGGGGGTCGCGCTGGCCGAGGTCTACGAGGTGGCGTACACCGGGACGGCCCGGCTCGTGAACATCGCGACCCGGGCCCAGGTGGGGACGGGCGGCAACATCCTTATCCCGGGCTTCGTGATCGGGGGGTCGGGAGTCGAGCAGCTTCTCGTTCGCGCCGACGGGCCGGCCTTGACGGCCTTCGGGGTCGCCGGGGCGCTCGCGCAGCCGAGCCTCACGGTGACGGCCCAGGCGACCGGCAGCACGATCGGCAGCAACACGGGCTGGGGCACGAACACGAGCCCGACCCCGTCGCAGATCGCGAGCATCGCCGTTTCGGTCGGGGCGTTCGCGCTCACCAGCGGCAGCGCCGACAGCGCGCTCGTCGTCAACCTGCAGCCGGGCGCCTACACGATGCAGATCTCCGGGGTGGGAGGCACGACGGGAGTCGGCCTGGCGGAGGTCTACGAGGTGCCTTGA
>Ga0182027_10007527_pt1 | contig 16013 bp, 11 predicted proteins | sample 712E1DmetaG_FD_121300 | JGI IMG/M metagenome (GOLD analysis project Ga0182027, IMG submission 121300) | Permafrost microbial communities from Stordalen Mire, Sweden - 712E1D metaG (Illumina Assembly) | ecosystem: Environmental > Terrestrial > Soil > Wetlands > Permafrost | place: Sweden...
AGTGTTCAGGTTAACTTAAAGAAAGAAATAGTAGAAATTGAAACTGATAGTGAAAAAAATCCTGAAGAAATTGCTACAATCCTCTCAAGTAAAATAAAACCAAATGGTTATACTCTTTCACTAGATGGATTCGACAAGCTCACCACGGGAAAAATAACAGAAGAAAATGACAATACTTTATGGCAAGCAATACCCATAGGATTTGTGTTTTTGGTACTTTTTTTTGTGTTGCAAAAATCAGGCATTCTTAATTTTGGAATAGGTGGAAAAACAACGCCTGCCACTTCTTTTATTATTGGAATAATTGCCTCACTTTCCAGTTGTTTGGCGATTGTCGGTGGACTTGTTTTATCATTATCAGCAAAAGTTGCGCAAGATGAGCAGAATATTAATTTGGGTTCTGCTAAAAAACCTTTTATATTATTTCATACGGGACGATTGTTTGGTTTTGCGATTCTTGGTGGAATACTTGGATTGATCGGAAAGGCTATTGGCATAAACTTTATGTTTTCCGCAATACTGGGATTGACTGCTTCAGTTGTTATGATTCTACTCGGTATAAATCTGCTTGGTATTTTTAAGAAAGGCACTATTACTTTACCAAGTCATTTATTTTCTTTTTTTAGAAAAGTGGAACATGCAACATGGGCGCCAATTTTGATTGGCTTGGGAACATTCTTCTTGCCTTGTGGCTTTACCCAGTCAATGCAAATTGCGTCTCTCTCGAGCGGATCATTTATGTCAGGATTTCTGATTATGTTTGCTTTTGCTCTTGGAACATTACCAATGCTTTCTTTGATTTCATTTGGTTCAGTATCGTTTGCACATTCAAAGTATGCGCCGTTATTCTTCAAATCTGCCGGAGTAGTTGTTTTAGGACTTGGATTGTTTGCTCTTTTAGCAGGACTGGCAGGATTAGGCATTATCAACCCATTATTCAACATTTAATTTTATGAATAAAACTTCTCTTATTGCAATAACAATTATCATTCTAGCTATCTTTGGTTCAATTTTTATTTTTGGATCTAAAACAAATAATGATGGAACTGCTTCAGTGGAAAATTCTCAAATCAAAGACGGTATCCAATACATTACTATCAATGCCGGAGGCGGTTATTCTCCAAAACTTTCTTCTGCAAAAGCGGGTATTCCGACTAAACTTATTGTAAAAACAAATGGCGCTTACGATTGTTCTTCATCACTTGCAATTCACTCGATTGGCTTCCAAAAGATTTTACCTCAAACAGGAGAAACTGAAATAGATATTGGTACTCCAAAACAAGGAGAACCGCTACGAGGTGTATGTGGTATGGGCATGTATAATTTCTTGGTTAATTTTAATTAAAAAATTTATTTCCTTTTTTCTCCATATTTTGCTATATTTTTGTTATGTCATTAAGTATCGGAATCGTGGGTCTCCCAAATGTCGGAAAGAGCACTTTATTTAACGCGCTGACCAAACAAAGCGTACCGGCGGAAAATTATCCTTTTTGCACGATTGATCCATCGGTCGGAATTGTGCCGGTGCCCGATGTTCGCCTGACGAAACTCTCAGAAATATCTAAATCAAAAAAAACTATTCCCGCGGTGGTTGAATTTGTGGATATTGCGGGGTTAGTCAAAGGAGCCAGTACCGGCGCTGGACTTGGCAACAAGTTTCTTTCCCATATCCGCGAAGTTGACGCTATCATTGAAGTGGTGCGGATTTTTGAAGATAAAGAAATGATTCACGTTCACGATAAAATTGACCCGCTTTTTGATATAGAAGTTATCAATTTTGAACTAGAAACTGCGGGAATTAAAAAACCGACTTTATATGTTTTAAACACTTCCGAAGCAGCTGAAAATATCAAACGAGATTTTATTTCTAAACTCCCTGGTCCGCATATTGAAGTTGACCCTATTTTTGGTACTGGATTGGATAATCTAATAAAAGCGAGTTATGATTTGCTAAATTTAATTACTTTTTTTACGACCGGAGAAGATGAATCAAGGGCTTGGACGACGCTTCGGGGAGCGACTGCCCCTTTTGCCGGCAAATCAATCCATACGGATTTTCAGCAAAAATTTATTCGCGCGGAAGTCGTGTCGTATGAACAACTTATGGAAACCGGGAGTTTCGCTAAAGCGCGAGAAAAGGGCTGGGTCCGCACCGAAGGCAAAGAATATATCGTGCAAGACGGGGATGTGATAGAATTCTTAATATGATATCTTCAGCGGTTTAACCGCTGTAAAGATTTGGGTGTATAATTTAGTTATGGCAAACAGAGAAAAAATAGCACCAGGAGAATATTATCACATTTATAATCGTGGTGTAGATAAAAGATCAATTACGAAAGATAGTAAAGATATAGAAAGATTTATGCAAAGTCTTGAATTTTTTAATTCTAAAGAACCGATAATAAGTTTGCGCGAAATAATTTCTTATGAAAATACGAAGGATAAAGATCCCTTGGTAGAAATTATTTGTTATTGCTTGAATCCAAATCACTATCACTTTTTATTAAAAGAAATACATGAAGGTGGTATAAGTGAATTTATGAAAAGACTTAATGGGGGATATACTTGGTATTTCAATAATAGATACAAAAGATCTGGTTCCCTTTTTCAGGGGACATTTAAGTCTGTTCACATTAAATCCAACGAACAGCTTTTGCACGTTAATGCATATGTAAATTTAAATGATAAAGTTCATAAAATCAGCGGTTTAACCGCTGAAAAAGTCAGATCAAGCTGGGATGAGTATATAGGGAAAAGTAGTAAAAAGTTTTGTAATAAAGAAATAATATTAGGGCAATTCAAATCAATTAGAGATTATAAAGATTTTGCTGAATCTTCTCTTAAAGAAATTTTAAAAGTTAAAGAAAATAAGGGTGATCTGGAGATGCTTATTGGTAAATATTTCTTTTAATTTTTAAATTATAGTGGTTTACAGCGGTGAAATAGCTGTAAACAAACTTCTTGAACTAACCGTAGATGTTTGCGTGCATTAAGTTAATAAACAATATATTGATTAATGCTAAAAGATAAAATATTATACCGGCAAGACGGTAGTTTTCTTTGCTGTAAGTCTTATAACCAAAGTAGAAATATAAAATAGCCATCAAGCCATATACTATATAATAAAACCAATCAGCTATATTTATATGAGTAGATGCGATAGCAAAGATTGTTCCAATTTCAAAAATAAAAACTATCAAACCTGCCAATAAATTTTTCATGATAAGTAAATTATGGCACTAGGTGCGATATAGTGCTATTATGTGACTTAATTACATGAAAAACGAAATTAAAATTTTTTCTTCGAAAGATTGGTCCTTCGGTTCTACTCAGGATAAAACCGACTATGAACTTCTGGATACGGGTGAAGGGGAAAAGTTAGAACGATTCGGTCCTTATACTTTTGTGCGGCCTTATGAAGATGCTGTTTGGTCAAAATGTCAAACACTCGGTGTTGGACAAAGTTGGAAAAATGCAGACGGTAAGTTTTGGAGCTCAAAAGTGGGCGCAAAAGCAGGGTGGAAAATGAAAGGGAAAATTATAGATAAGTGGGAGATGGAATACAAGGGTATTAAATTTCTGGCTTCACCTACACCATTTCGACATTTGGGGTTTTTCCCGGAGCAGGCGAGCCATTGGGATTTTATAGAAGAAAAAATTAATAAAGCGAATTTGGCAAAGAATTTTCTTGAAACTGCGCCCTCGGAGACATTAAGGACTGGGCCTGCTTTAGCAGGGAGTTACACGTTTCTTAAAAATTCTTTGCCAGATTCGCCTCTGCCCAAAATAAAATTTTTAAATTTATTCGGCTATACCGGAGTAGCGAGTCTTTTCGCGCTTCGGGCTGGTGCTGAAGTGACACATCTAGATGCTTCCAAACAAACCCTCGCTTGGGCAAAAGAGAATCAAAAATTAAATGCTGAGCTAGCTGAAATGCCGATGCGGATAATTGAAGACGATGCTCTTAAATTTCTCGAACGTGAAGCGAAGAGAGGGAATAAATATGATGCCATAATTATGGATCCGCCGAAATTCGGCAGGGGACCGAAAGGAGAAGTTTGGAAAATTGAAGAAATGTTACCCCGACTTCTTTCTTCCGTGCGAAAAGTTTTAAGTGACAAGCCACTGTTCGTTATTTTGACTTCGTATGCGATTGAGTCTTCTTCACTTTCTCTCGGATATGCGCTTGAAGAAACAATGCGAGAATTTAAGGGTAGTGTTGAAGCGGGGGAATTGTGTGTCTTGGAAAAATCCAACAATCGCATTATCCCGCTTGCGAATACTGCAGTTTGGATGGTAAAATAAAGCTATGGAAACACAAATAAAAACAAGCGGTGGAGCGAAGGATTTCTTTATAAATTTAGGAGCGATTATTGCTTTGGGTACGGTTGTCGGGAATTTGATAAATATTTTATTCACAATAATAGAAAAAGCTTATCCTGCTACAACCGGATATAATTATTACAGTTCTTATTCCATAAGTTGGCCAGTGTCAACATTAATTATTTTCTTTCCAATTTACATTTTGCTTATGTGGCTCTTGGAACGAAGTTATTCTGTCTTTCCGGAAAATAGAAATACGGGCATCCGAAAGTGGTTGACGTACATAACTCTGTTTTTTACGGGGTTAGCGATTGCCATAGATTTGGTTACGGTTTTATATCGTTTTATTGATGGCCAAGAATTAACTACTGGATTTATTTTGAAAGTATTATCTGTGTTGATTGTTGCTCTCGCTATATTCTTTTACTACATTTCTGACGTTATGGGCAAGCTTAATTCAGTTTCGCGGAAAGTTTGGACAGGCGTTTCTCTTGTTATTATTTTAGGTTCTATTATTTGGGGATTTTCTGTTCTTGGTTCACCCCGAGCGCAACAATTGTTGAAGTATGACCAGCAGAAAGTAAGCGACCTGCAAAATATAAATAATCAGATTACGAGTTATTATACAAATAATAAAGGAAGTCTGCCAAAAACTCTTGAGGAAATGGCTAATGGAAATTATTACGTTTATCAATCTGATCCTCAAACTCAAAAGCCGTATGAATATGTAAAAACTACTGAAACAACATACAATCTCTGTGCAGATTTTAATAAAGCGTCCGATAATACGAATACCTTAACTCCTTATTCATATCCTTATGGTGAAGTTACTACGTGGACTCATCCAGCCGGACATTACTGCTTTGCTCAAACTGTAAAAAATCCAAATAAACCAGCCTATTAAGAAAAGTGTCAAAGAGGCTCTTTTAAAACAAAAAACCACTTTGCATAAAGGTGATTTTTTGTTTATTATATAAAGACATGAAAGCATACGATCATAAAAAAATTGAAAAAAAGTGGCAAGCGGTATGGGAAAAGAAAAAAATTTTTCAGGCAAAAAATGGTAGAGGAAAAAAATTCTATGCTCTGATTGAATTTCCATATCCGTCTGGAGCTGGTCTGCACGTGGGGCATATTCGCAGCAATACTGCGATGGATATAATTTCTCGCAAACGTCGAATGGAAGGTTTTAATGTTTTGTATCCTATTGGTTGGGATGCATTCGGTCTGCCAACAGAAAATTACGCTATTAAAACAGGGATACAGCCAGCGGTTGTGACGAAGAAAAATACCGGCATATTTCGCAAACAACTAAAAGCCCTTGGTTTCAGCTTTGACTGGTCGCGGGAAATAAATACCACTGATACCAAATATTACAAATGGACGCAGTGGATATTTTTACAGTTTTTGAAAAAAGGTTTGGCGTATAAGGCTAAAATGAAGATTAATTGGTGTCCGAAAGATAAGACAGGGCTCGCGAATGAAGAAGTAATAAATGGATGCTGTGAGCGATGCGGAACTCCAGTGGAAAAAAGGGAAAAAGAACAATGGATGCTCGCCATCACTAAATATGCCGACCGGCTTGATAAAGATTTGGATGAGGTGGATTATCTTCCGCAGATTAAACTTGGGCAGAGGAATTGGATAGGGAAAAGTGAGGGGGCGGAGATTGAGTTTAAAATTCAATGTAACCCCTCCCCAGCCCTCCCCGAAGGAGAGGGGAAAAAACCCACCAGAGTTTTAGTTTTACATGGACGAAATGGCACGCCAGACAAGTATGTTTTTCCTTGGCTCAAACAACAATTAGAGAAAAGAGGATATATTGTTGAAATTCCAGCATTGCCAAACACTAATGAACCAAATGATATTGATCAAGCAGATTATGTTGAGAAAAATTGTTTAATTAACGAAAAAACCATTATCGTCGGGCAATCATTTGGTGGAATTGTGGCAATGAGGCTTTTAGAGCGGGGAATTAAAGTTGCTGGTGTTTTTTTGGTCACTGTTCCTTTTTCAGGAAAATTTAATGATGGTAAGATTCGCAAATCAGTAACAGATGCTTGCAAAAAGGGATTTAATTTTAAAATTATTAAAAAAAACGCAAGTTCTTTTGTTATATTGCGTGACAAAAACGATATTATTGTGCCACATCAAGATGCCGAGCTTTGGCAGCAAAGCCTAGATGGAGTTTTATTGGATGGATACGGGAAAGTACCACATTTTTCTGGAGACGAGGAGCCTGATATGCTCAAATCTATTTTGAATAATTACCCCTCCCCAGCCCTCCCAACCTCTCCTAACCTCCCCAAAGGGGAGGGAGGGTTCGTCTCCCCCTTTGGGGGAGAATTCAAAGAGGGGGTGGGAGAGGGAGAAATGCCTCGATATTTTACAACTAATCCGGAATTGTGGAAAGTTTTGCAAGACAAAGCTTTAGAGATGAGAAAAAATCCCACAGAAGGAGAAAAAATAATGTGGGATTTGTTACGCAGAAATACAACAGAATATCATTTTAGAAGACAGCATATTATCGATAGATTTGTTGTTGACTTTGTCTGTATTGAAAAAAAACTTATTCTTGAAGTTGATGGCGATATTCATGATTATAAAAAAGCAGAAGACCAAGAAAGAACAAAAATACTTAACCAGCTAGGTTTTGAAGTTGTGCGTTTTTCAAACGATGAAATAATAAAAAAACCAAAGGATGTCTTAGCGAAAATTATTTTAAAAATAAACAGTGTTAGCATTAAAGCCCTCTCCTTTGGGGAGGGTTTGGGAGGGGTGTTTGGAGAGGGTTTGGGAGGGGTAAAGGTTTTCACCACTCGTCCAGATACTATTTTCGGCGCGACTTATTTAGTGCTTGCGCCAGATCATGAATTAGTTCAAAAATTAAAATCACAAATTATAAATTTTGGCGAGGTAGAAAAATATATAAATGAAGTAAAAAGTAAAACAGAAATTGAACGCACTGCCGAGGAAAAAATAAAAACGGGGGTGGAATTAAAAGGGATTAAAGCGATTAACCCCGCAAATAAAGAAGAGATTCCGGTATGGATTGCCGACTACGTGCTTTCGACTTATGGCACAGGAGCAATTATGGCCGTGCCAGCGCACGATGAGAGGGATTTTGAATTTGCGAAAAAATATAATTTGCCGATAAAATATGTTGTTGCTACGCCGGAGCTGGAACGACTTTTTCCTCCTAAAGAGGGAAAGCCTTTTGTGTACCGTAAAGCCGTCGAGTGTTATGTCAGAAATCCTAAAAACGATCAATTTCTTCTTCTTGATTGGAAAGTTTTAAAATGGAAATGTCCAATTACGGGGGGAATAGAAAATGGTGAAGATCTAATTAGCGCTGCAAAGAGAGAAATTTACGAAGAAACTGGTTACAAAAACTTAAGATTTATTCAGCACTTAGGAGCTCCGATGCGCACAGATTTTTATCATCCACATAAAGATGAAAACAGAAGGGCGGATTTTTATGGACTTTATTTTGAATTAGAGAATGAAGAAAAAGATGAAGTACAAAAAGATGAGATTTCTAAACACCTTCCTGTCTGGATTCAGCGAAAGGAAGTAGAGAATTTTTTAAACACTAGTTTGATACCGTTTAGGAGAATTGGCAAGCAGGACTTATCTTATTCTGGAGAAGGCGTTCTAATAAATTCAAGTAAATTTAATGGCCTTGATTCCGAAAAAGCAAAAAAGGAAATTACAAAATTTGTCGGAGGAAAGGAGAAAACCACTTTCAAACTTCGCGACTGGGTATTTTCTAGACAGCGTTATTGGGGTGAGCCTATACCGGTAATTCATTGTGAAAATTGCGCCCTTCGAGATCCCTCAGGGCAAGGAATTGTACCCGTGCCGGAAAAAGACCTGCCGGTGAAACTTCCGAGAGTAAAAAATTATCAGCCGACGGAGAGCGGAGAATCGCCACTCGCAAATATTACAAAATGGGTAAATGTTAAATGTCCAAAATGTGGGGGAAAAGCAAAGCGTGAAACAGACACAATGCCAAATTGGGCGGGCTCAAGTTGGTATTATCTTCGCTATGTGGATCCTAAAAATAATAAAGAATTTGCAAGTAAAAAAAATTTAAAATACTGGCTAACCTCACCCCAGCCCTCTCCTGAAAGGAGAGGGGAAAATACAGGAGGTGTCGATTGGTACAACGGAGGCAACGAGCATACCACCTTGCATCTTTTGTATTCGCGTTTTTGGCATAAATTTTTATACGATTTGAAACTCGTGCCGACCAACGAGCCATATATGAAGCGCACTTCGCACGGGATGATTTTGGGCGAAGGGGGAGTCAAAATGAGTAAGTCACTTGGCAATGTTATCAATCCGGATGATATCGTGAAAACATATGGCGCCGATACGCTTCGGATTTATGAGATGTTTATGGGACCTTTTGATCAATCGGTCGCTTGGTCCACTGAAAGTATTATTGGCTCAAGGAGATTTATTGAAAAAATTTGGAGGATAGGGGAGAAAATAGCGACGCAGTCAAAAAATACCTCACCCCAACCCTCTCCTGAAAGGAGAGGGGGCTCCTTCCCCTTTCAGGGGAAGGCGGGGGATGAGGTTAGGCGTCTTCTACACAAGACAATAAAAAAAGTTTCAGAGGACATAGAAAATATGCGTTTCAATACGGCGATTTCCTCCATGATGATTCTCGCGACAGAAATGGAAAGAGCTCAGTATGTTTCGGAAAAAGATTTTAAGATGTTTCTGCAAATTCTAGCACCGTTTGCGCCGCATATAGGAGAAGAATTATGGAGTATGCTCGGTGAAAAAAAATCAATTAATTTTTCCAAGTGGCCAAAATGGGATGAGGATTTAATGAAAGATGAAGAAGTAAAGATTGTTGTGCAGATAAATGGTAAAGTTAGAACTGAGATTATGATAGAGATTGGTGGGGTGGAGGAAGATATAAAAAAGAAAGCTCTTAAAAATGCTGTTGTTTTGAAATATACTATGGGTAAAGATATTAAAAGAATGATTTATGTGAAAAACAGACTTATCAACATAGTCATTTAATTTAATGCTTGCATTTATTAGTTAACCCATAGTATAATAAAATTATGAGTACAAATATATTTGAGAGGCTTTCGTTTTGGTCGCTTTTTTTAGTCATAACATTATTACCGTTTTTCTTTTTGCCTTTTACCAATATTCCGATTGAAACCGGAAAAGGTTTGCTTTTAGTAATCGGGCTCGCTGTTTGCGTCATCTGTTGGGGTTTAGCGCGATTTTTTGACGGCAGAATAAGTTTTCCCAGGTCCGCAACACTCTTGGGAGGCGTGGGAATTGTTTTGGCGTTTTTATTGTCCGCTACTTTTTTGAAATTTTCGCAAGTGTCTTTTTTCGGCACAATGTTTGATGTTGGCACTTTTTGGTTTATTTTTGCTGGTTTTCTTCTGATGCTGATGTCTTCAATTATTTTAGGGGATTCCAAAAAAGCCAAAATAGTTTTATTCGGAGCAATCTTATCTAGCGCGATTGTCTTGGTTTTTCAAAGCGTTCATTTATTTTTCCCCAATGTTTTTTCTTTGGGCGTTTTAGCAGGAAAGACTGATAATCTTTTGGGGTCTTGGAATGCGCTTGGAATTTTTGCCGGGTTTTCCAGCCTTATGTCGCTTCTAGTAGTTGAATTTTTCTCAACCACTCGGAAGGAAAAATTGGTACTTCAAGCATTGACGATACTTTCGGTCATCATAATTGCGGTGGTGAATTTTCCGTTTGTCTGGGAACTTCTTGGAATCTTTGCTTTGATTGTCTTTGTTTATAAAGTTTCAATTATTTCTAAAGAAAAAGCTGCTCTTCCCGCTGTGGGCGCCGAAAGCGTTCCCAAGGAAAAAATTCATTTCCCGACATTTTCTTTTGTTATTATCATAATAACGCTTTTATTTTTCATGGCTGGAGACGTTATTGGAGGAATAATACCCTCTCATCTCGGAATCCAAAACAGTGAAGTCAGCCCTTCTTTTTCGGCGACGATGGGAGTGACCGGATCAGTTCTTAAAGTGGATCCTATATTAGGCGTTGGTCCGAATAAATTCGGGAACGCTTGGGCAATGTATAAGCCAGCTGCGATTAACGCCACTCCTTTTTGGGATGTTTCTTTTAACTCTGGCTCCGGGTTGTTGCCGACCTTCGCTTCCACGACTGGCGGTTTTGGGATTCTGATGTGGATTGTCTTTTTCGTTTTATTTATAATTAGCGGAGTGAAATCAATTTTTTCCAGTATCAAAAACGGTTTGAATTGGGAAACGATGGCGTTTTTTGTTTTGTCTTTTTACCTGTTTGTTTCCTGTTTCTTCTATTCGGGTGGAATGGTCTTGTTTCTCTTGGCGCTCGCTTTTGCCGGAATATTTATCGGACTCTCTGCAAGAGGTCATCAAAAAGGGGAGATTGCGATATTGTATTTGAATGACCATCGAAAAAGTTTTTTCTCTATCCTGTTTCTTATCATCTTATTGATTACCACGGCGGCTATTTCGGTTAAATATATGGAACGCCTTATTTCTGTTTCTTATTTTGGAAAAGCGTTGAATGCGCCCACTGTTTCAGTCGCAGAAGCTTCCATCGGCAGGGCTCTGTCGCTTTATCAAAATGATTTATATCTGCGTACTTATTCGCAAATCTATCTTGTAGCATTAAATTCTCTAGCCACCAAGGATTCCACTACTCTCTCCGATGCGGATAAAGCCGATTTGCAGACAAGTTTGAATCAAGCGGTCAGTGGCGCGCAATTGGCGACCACCTACGATGGGACGAATTATTTAAATTTCCAAGCGCTTGGTTCGGTCTATCAAAATCTTGCTTCTTTCGGGGTAAAAGACGCTTATAGCAAAGCGCTTGCAGCCTACACGACCGCTTCGGCTTTGAATCCGCTCAATCCGGGACTGAAACTTGATTTGGCGACTGTTTCAATTGCTAATCAACAAACTAAAGAAGCAAAGGATTATGCCAATGCCGCGCTTTCTCTTAAGTCGGACTATCCGGATGCGTATGTGGTTCTTTCGCAAATAGCCAAGAGTGAAGGTGATAATGCCGGCGCGCTTACTTACGCGCAAACGGCCCTCTCTCTTTCTCCGACCGATGCGAACTTGATAAAATATGTTGATTCTCTTAAAAATCCAACTTCAACTTCAGCTCCAAAAACAACTCCCGCTCCAACTACAAAAAAGTAATAGAAGAGGATGGAGAAAATATTCAAGATTTTTAGTAAAGAATCTGTCAATATAAATCAGGCGGCGCTCCTTTTGGGTTTTTTTACTTTACTTTCTCAAGTTTTAGCGCTTTTCCGCGACCGTTCTATCGCGCATTTTATTGGTCCTTCCTCATCGCTTGACGCTTATTATGCGGCTTTTCGGGTGCCAGACCTTATTTTTATTTGCATCGCCTCGCTCGCTTCCATTACGGTGCTTATTCCGTTTCTGACTGCCAAAATGATTGATGGAAAACCGACCAAAGAGGCGGAGAAATTTTTGAGTGATGTCTTTACGGTTTTTTTTAGTGGAATGATTTTGGTTGCCGTTGTCCTTTTTTTCTTGATGCCTCATTTGATATTTTTTATTGCTCCCGGCTTTACTCCGGCTTTGCAAAAAGAGGCGATTCAACTTTCCCGGATAATGTTGCTCTCTCCCATTTTAATGGGTCTTTCCAACCTTTTTGGCACTATCACCCAAATCTTTCACCGATTTTTTGTTTTTTCTTTGAGCCCGATTTTTTATAATCTTGGCATCATTATTGGTGTCATTTTCCTTTATCCTTTTTTTGGAATTTATGGTTTAACCTTTGGCGTTATCCTGGGGGCTTTGATGCATTTTGGCATCCAAGCTTTAGCCTCGCGCAACTGCGGTCTGACGCCGAAATTTTCCCTGCATATTAATTTAAGAGATATCAAGAGAGTTGCTCTGACTTCATTGCCGAGAACTTTGGGTCTCGCTTTCAATAATGCGGCGGAAATTTCAATGACGGCTTTTGCTTCATTCTTGGCGATTGGCTCTATCTCCATTTTTAATTTTTCTTTCAATCTTCAGTCCGTTCCACTTTCTATTTTCGGCATTTCTTACGCCGTGGCGGCTTTTCCGACTTTGGCGCGGTCTATCTCGGAAGGCAGGAATGACCACTTTAACAGTCATTTAAAATCGGCGGCCCGGGCAATCGTTTTTTGGTCTATTCCGGCGACTTTTCTTTTTATTGTATTGCGAGCGCAGATTGTGCGCGTGATTCTTGGTTCAGGGTCTTTCTCCTGGAATGACACTCGTCTGGCGGCGGCTTGTCTCGCGATTTTTTCTGTTTCCGTCTTGGCGCAAGGAATGACCGCGCTTATTTCGAGAGCCTACTACGCCAAAGGGGAGACTCGGCGTCCGCTCGTGATAAATTTTATCTGTTCTATTTTGATTATTTTTTTCGCTTATTTATTTATGAAAATTTTTGAGAACTTCCAATTTTTCCGTTATTTTATGGAGTCCTTGCTGAAGGTGAATGACCTGCCCGGCACGGAAGTCTTGATGTTGCCGCTCGCTTATTCTCTTGGCACAATTTTAAATTTTATTCTGCATTGGATTTTTGTGAAAAAAGATTTTATGCCGAATGAATCTTTCATCGCCAAAACTTTTTTCCAAAGCCTAGGCGCTTCGTTTTTCTTGGGTCTGGTGGCTTATATCGGCTTAAATATCTTTTCGCCAATCTTTGGCACTACGACATTTTGGGGAGTATTTTTGCAAGGATTTATCGCGGGCATTCTGGGCATCCTAGCCGCTATTTTGGTATTGTATCTTTTGAAAAATGAAGAATTGAAAGACATTCAAAAAGTTCTAAAAACTAAATTTTGGCGCGCCAAAATTATCGCTCCAGCCCAAGAAGAACTCTAAAACTCCTCTCCCCAACCCCTCTCCATTTATTTCTAAAATGGAGAGGGGAAAGAAAGGGGTGAGGTGAGGAATGAGCTTTAGAATTAACGTTTTTCATTATCTATGGTATATTAAAAATAAGGACACAATTTGTCCGTTTTTTATATATGGAAAAAGATTATTCAAATTTGCATCGAGGTTTGGTGCTAAAATATTTTTGGCAAATAATGAGGCGTTCCAAGACGTCCTTTTTTACGGTGATTATTCTGACCATAATGAGCTCCACTCTGGATGTTGTTATCCCGCTCCAATATTTAAAACTCTGGAATGTTTTAACCGCTAATAATTTCACGGTTGTTTCCGTCGCCCAGTCCATAATTATTTTTGTTTTATTATTGAATTTTATTCGTTGGGTAATGCGCCGGATTTCCGGATTTGCATTGGCGTATTTTGAAGCCGAAACGATGGCGGGTCTCCGCGAACAGGCTTTTTCCTATTTGATTGGTCACTCCCATTCTTTTTTTGCGAATAATTTTAGCGGTTCGCTCACTCAGAGAATAAATAGATATACCAGAGCTTTTGAAAAAATTATTGACCGGATGATGGCGGATGGCCTGCCGCTCGTTGTTCGCAGTTTAGGGACGGTTATTGCGATTTATAGTTTACTTCCTAAATACGCTTATATTTTAGGTGTTTTTTGCATAATCTTTTTATTGACGGCCTTTATTTATATCCGTTTAAAATTAAAATATGATGTCATCACTTCAGAGGCGGATTCAAAAACTACCGGCGCTTTTGCTGATTCAATTGGCAATCATTCGTCCATTCAATTATTTACCGGTCATGAATATGAAGAAGAACGGGTCGGTGAAATTATTCAGGAACAAAAAAAGAAAACGGAATTCAATTGGTACTTATGGGAAGGGCTCGGCTCGATTGAAAGTTTCTATTCACTTGGTATTGAATTTATTATTTTTTGGGTGGTGATTGGCGACTGGAAACTCGGTCTCATCACATTGCCGGTCATTGTCTTATTACAAAACTATCTGATTCGTTTAATCGAAAATTTATGGAGTTTCGGTTCTATTGTCCGCGCCTATTATGAAAGTTTTGCGGACGCGGAAGAAATGGTAGTTATTTTAAGCACGCCCTACGAAATTGCAGATAAACCTACCCAAATAATAGGTGATATAAAAGGGCTAAATCAATCCAATGGATTGATCGCCCGAACTTCACTGAGTGAAGTTTTAGGGAAAATTGTCTTTGATGATGTCACTTATATCTATGAAAACAATAACAATAAAGTATTGAATAACTTTTCTTTAACCATTCCGGTGGGACAAAAAATCGCGATGGTTGGAAGTTCCGGGGCGGGCAAGACTACTTTTGTTCGGCTTTTAATGAGGTTATTTAATCTCAATGCCGGGAAAATTACGATTGATGGGATTGATATTTCTGGTATTTCTCAAAAAAATCTTCGCGAAAAAATTTCTTTTGTGCCGCAAGATCCGGTCTTATTTCATCGCACGCTTTTGGAAAATATCCGCTATGGCCGACGCGAGGCGACGGATGAAGAGGTTTTAACGGCGGCTCATCTAGCGCATTGCGACGAATTTATTGATAGCTTGCCGAAAGGTTATGAAACTTACGTCGGGGAAAGGGGAGTGAAGCTCTCCGGTGGAGAACGCCAGCGGGTCGCCATCGCCCGAGCGATTCTAAAAAATGCTCCGATTTTAATCCTTGATGAGGCAACCAGTTCGCTTGATTCTCATTCCGAATCCTTGATTCAAGACGCGCTCCACACGCTGATTAAAGGGAAGACGACGATTGTCATCGCGCATCGGCTTTCCACTGTCCGAGAAATGGATAGGATTATTGTGCTTGAAAAAGGAAAAATTATTGAAGATGGAATTCACGAAGAACTGATCAAGAAAAAAGGCGGATTGTACAAGAAATTATGGGATCTCCAAGCGGGAGGATTTAAAAATGTAATTTAAAAATGATAAGGTTTAACCTTGTCGAGAAAACTAGTATGGGGGGTTGATAATAAGGTCAAAATATGCTATTTGTTTAACGATAAGTATCATTGTTCTTTCTATATTTTCCTTGTTTTCTTGCAAGATAATAGCTCAGAAAATTAACTTTTCTTGGTTGCTGTCTTGTAAGAAAATCCCAAAAATCAAAAAGGAGAAAATATGTCAAAAGAAAAGCAAAGAGTAAAGACACTTGAAGAAAACATTATGGAGTCGGCGGATTGGTCAACGTCAACAATTACGTGCATAAAATGCACACAGGGCGATCTCGAACGTTCGCTCGATCCAATTGTCACGGCGCTTCAGAAAATGCGCAGAGACGTCGGTGTGAACACTGCTCGGGAACGTCTTGTTGCTTTCTATGAACCGAATCAAATTCTTCAAGAGCGTGTTTTTACAGAAAAAGTATCGTCTGCGGCCTCTGCCTTGTATTACATGGCCGTTACCGCTGGCGCTGGTAATACTCAAAGCGATAAGGTGCATGAATATCTCAGAAAGCACCTTGAGCCCATCGTTCTCGAGCTTGAAAGGGCGCCAAGTCCGCGGGTGCGTCATATAGCGAAGAGGCTTCGTAAGGTCTACGAAAAACGGAGCTCTGCGCCACCGATGACACGGGAAGAAAAGTTCAAGTGGGGGCTTATTCCTCGGGCAAAGATGACGCCCAAGGAACTCGTGCAAGTGTTTGATGCCGAACAAGAACACGCAAGGATATGTGGAGAAAACAACCGTCGTCAGCAGGAGTATCGCGAGACTCACGGCTGGTGACGTCTTTGCTAGAGTTGAGAAAAACGAT
>Ga0182027_10007528_pt1 | contig 16012 bp, 18 predicted proteins | sample 712E1DmetaG_FD_121300 | JGI IMG/M metagenome (GOLD analysis project Ga0182027, IMG submission 121300) | Permafrost microbial communities from Stordalen Mire, Sweden - 712E1D metaG (Illumina Assembly) | ecosystem: Environmental > Terrestrial > Soil > Wetlands > Permafrost | place: Sweden...
ATTTCTCGATAGAGGGTGCGTTCCCAGTCGGCGCCGGGCGCCAGACCGGCGTGTTTGTCGAAGTCAAGGAAAGTCTCGACGAAACCGTGCGCGTGCAGGCACTCCAGCAGACGCGCCGCCTGCTCGGTATCCCGGCTCGAGTGGCTGATGAAAATATGCGACATGCTATTGGCTCAAATACACTTTGAGACGGTCCGCCGTCCGCTGGAATGCATCGGAATAGTCTTTGGGGTTGTAGTGATCCCCGCCGATGACGAAATCGTGGTCGGCATCCGGGTAGACGATGAGTTGGAAGGGCTTACCGGCCGCGGTGGACGCCGCCGCGAGAGCGCGATCCACATCGGCCAGGCAGCAGTCCTTGTGATAGTGATCCTTCGCACCGGCGAAGACGAGCAGCGGCACCTTCAAGCGGCTCGCGAAGCCAGGCACGTCGTGGATGAAGTTGTTTCCGGGGCACCAGAGCACCTCTCCAGACACGAGATCAGGCCATTGCGCGGCGTAATACAGATACATGCCCCCGCCAAGTGAGAAACCAAGCAGCGCGACCTTGCCCGGGAGCGCGTGCGGCATTTGCTGCGCCTCGAGAATGACCGCTTTCACACCATCCCCGTGCGTTCCTAATATCTGATTGCCGTCGTACAGCACCACATCGTAGCCGAGTTCGGCGATCTCACGGGCGATCGTGGTGTAGTGCGCCGGCCCCGATACGCCGGAGGCCAGCACGACCACGCGCCCTTTGCCCTGAGGTGGCGGGAATTCCTGTTGTGTGTGCGCGACCGAAGCCGCGGTGAGACCTATAATCACGCCCATGGTGAGTCGGTATATCGGCAGCATTCGTGCAGAATTATACCCCAAGAACCTGTCTAAAAACTGAGCGGCGGGGCTGGAACGGGGGCACGGAAGGCCGGTCGCCTTGGTCAGGAACGGATCATGGTCAGGAGCATTTTGAATTTCTTGAGTGCCTTCAAGGCATGGGGGCGGTTGGCCGGCAGCATCAGCATTTGCCCCTGCCGGACGATGGAGGGCTTGCCGGAGATGGAGATCTGCACTTCCCCCTCGACGACATAAACCAGGGCATCGAACGGGGCCGTTTCCTCCTCCCATGTCATTTTACAACCTTATCTGCAGCAGCTCCTCTACCATCAAACCCGATAATCCCAAGTCAAACGTTTGCCCGAGGCCTTTGGCGGTGTTGGCGTAGCTGACGTACACCGCATCCAGCCGCAGGGAGAAGAGTGATTGGGGGAACAGAACAACCCCCACGCGCACAAGCGGACTGACGCTCCAGATCCGATCGGTACTTGTCTGCGTTATCTGGTATGAATACGGCACCGTCTGCCCGTTGTACGAGTAGGAGCTATTTACGGTCGTCAGGCTTTTGATGCGATTGGCAGCATCCAGAAACGACAGCCCCATACCCCTAAGAGGCACAACCCCGGGGAAATATTCACGGTCCGACCATCGCTGTCTATATTCAAAGGTAGCGATGGCCTCGCTTCGCCCATCGCCCATTGCGCGGTTTGCTTGCAGGGAGGGGAATATGGGAGTTGCTAATCCTTCGAAAAGCCGCGGATTTTGGGGATGTCTCTGGCGGGAAGGTCCGGTTCAGGGGCGCGGAGGAGTTTGCGGATGTCCTGCAAGATCAGACGGATATCGGTATCATGCAGATCGGCTTTCTTTTCGAGATTTTCCACCCGCCGCGCCAGGTCTTTGTCGAGAGCGAGGACGTGCCGCATTCGCACGAAGGCGCGAACAATCTGGATGCTCGCATGCACAGCGATTGAACTGTTCAGCATGCTCGCCAACATGACGGCGCCATGCTCGGTATAGGCATAGGGCATGACCGAAGAATGCTTTAGTTTTTCGAACCGGTCGCATTTTGCGACCAGTTCGGTTCTCTCAGCCAAGCTGAGACGGAACATGAAATCCGCAGGAAATCGAGAGGCGTTTCTTTTTACCTGCTCATTAAGCCGCTTGGTGGTGACCCCGTAAAGACTGGCCAGGTCCCTGTCGATCATCACCTTCTCATCCCGGATCACAAAGATGCGGCTCTCAATATCTCGAATATCCAATAAGCGATCCATAAAAGTCTCCTCATCCCTTAGAGGCACACCCCCTTGGAAATATTCATTCACCGTTTTTTCGGACCCACTTTTCACGACCCATGAAAAGTGGGCGGCTATTTCAAGAACCGGTTGGTTTTATGGGCGATTTACGAAGCAGGGGATGGCGAGAAAAATAATTTTGTAGGGGCGGGTCCCCGTCCCGTCCTCCTGTTTATGTTCTCAATGGTCGGGACGGCCCCGACGATTTAAAACTCCATGGGTGGACGGGGCCGTGCCCGCCCGCAATCACGTACAGGGTCACAATGGGATTCCATTCCACCCAATCCCATCACGATAATTCCATGACGATTGAATGGTGATTGGGCCCGAATGTATCCGCGGTGTATCCTTGCGGTCCCCATATTTCGGGCAGGCACAGGGGCCTGCCCCTACATTTTGAACGGACCGAACCCGCGAAGACCCGCGATCCGACTGGTCGGAGTCTGCGCCCCCGAATAATCAATGCCGATGTAGCGGGAAAAAAGACTCATTTAGTGCGTGCGAAGTTCGAGAAAAACGAGGGCTGGAGTCCGGCGCGCTCTAACTCACGCCGGATGGTCGAACGTTGAGAACGCGGAAGCTCGCTGTAAAGCTTATGCGGAAGATCTTTTTCGCTCATGCAGCGCTTTTCGAAGAAACCGAATTTGTTTTTGTAAATCGGAAATGAGCCGGCGGTATTGCTGCCGCTTCGCCTGAACGGCTTTTTGTTTCTCCAGGGCGCCGGCGTCAAGTCGTCCTTGATAGACAAAGCGGACTTTCTCAGCGTGACGGCTGGCGAGGTAATGAAACACCCGTCCTTTGATGCGCTTAGCGACGAGGGCCCCTTTTGGCAACCGTTCCATGGCCTGCCGGTATCGACCCAGCATTCGATTGGAACTGATCAGCTCCTCCTCAAGGACAGCGCGGATGGGGTTTTGTTCAGCCATGCAGTTACCTAACAGACATGCGTAAATATACCATCTGTTTGGTAACCCTTCAATGTCTATAAACTCGGGTCAAATACTGCCCCAACGACATGCTTCGCATTGCCCATTGCTCATTGCGCCGTTTCCCCGCATTCCGCGTTGCATCGTTCTCTCCCTGTCCCGTTCACCTCCACGAAACACCGAACAGATTAGGTCTGGCGGGGGGGCCTAGCGCCAGTGCGTAAATAGGCGCTAGGTCCTCCTCCTTAAAAGACTGGTGGGAGGGAGGGATTTTTAGGACAATAGCAACACACCGCCCGCCTTTCAGGGAGATTAATCATGCCACGCACGAAGAGCAGTTCTAAGAGCAACAATGGCGCCAACCTGGGCTTTGAGGAAAAGCTCTGGTCTGCGGCGGATAAGATGCGCGGACACATGGACCCGGGGGAGTATAAGCATGTGGCCCTCGGGCTGATCTTCCTGAAGTATATCTCCGACGCTTTTGAGGAGCATCGGGCGAAGCTGGCGAAGGAGAAAGGTGCGGACCCCGAAGATCGGGATGAATACACCGCAGCCAATGTGTTCTGGGTCCCCAAAGAAGCGCGCTGGACTCGTCTTCAGGACAGCGCCAAGCAACCGACCATCGGCAAACTGATTGATGACGCGATGGTCGCCATCGAGAAAGAAAACCCATCTCTCAAAGGTGTTCTCCCCAAAATCTACGGGCGGCCGGATCTCGATAAGCAGCGTCTCGGCGAACTGATCGATTTGATCGGAACCATCGGTCTGGGCGACAAAGAAAGTCGTTCAAAAGATATCCTTGGCCGGGTCTACGAATATTTCCTGAGCAAGTTTGCCAGCGCGGAAGGCAAGAAAGGCGGTGAGTTCTACACCCCGCGCTGCGTGGTAAAGCTCCTCGTCGAAATGATCGAACCCTATAAGGGCCGCGTCTATGACCCCTGCTGCGGTTCCAGCGGCATGTTTGTTCAGAGCGAAGAGTTCATCAAAGCCCACGGCGGCCGCCTGGGGGATATTTCTATCTTTGGGCAAGAATCCAATCCGACGACCTGGCGCCTCGCCAAAATGAACCTCGCCATCCGGGGAATCGAAGCCAATCTCGGCCCCCAAAATGCCGACACGTTCCACAACGACCTGCACAAAGATTTGAAAGCGGACTTCATCCTCGCCAACCCGCCGTTCAATCTCAAGGACTGGGGAGGAGAACGCCTGCGAGACGATGTGCGCTGGAAGTACGGGGTCCCACCCGCCGGTAACGCCAATTACGCCTGGATTCAACACATGATCCATCACCTGGCGCCGACAGGCATTACCGGTTTCGTCCTCGCCAATGGGTCCATGTCATCCAATACCAGAGGGGAAGGCGAAATTCGCAAAAAGATCATCGAGGCTGATCTCGTCGATTGCATGATCGCCCTGCCCGGCCAACTGTTCTACGGAGCGATGATTCCCGCCTGCCTCTGGTTCCTAACGCGCAACAAGCAAAACGGGAGATTCCGAGACCGACGAGGCCAGACGCTTTTCATCGATGCCCGCAAGCTCAGCCACCTCATCGACCGCACCCATCGAGAACTCACGGATGAGGAAATCGCCCGCATCGCCAAGACTTACCACGCCTGGCGCGGCGAGAAGGACGCTGGCAAATACGAAGATATCTCCGGCTTTTGCAAAAACGCGAAGCTTGAAGAAATCACCCCCCACGGATATGTGCTCACGCCGGGCCGCTTTGTCGGCGCCGAGGCTTTAGAAGAAGATGACGAGCCTTTTGAAGACAAGATGAAGCGGCTTACGAATCAGTTGGAGGCACAATTTGCGGAAGGGGACCGGCTGAAAGACCAAATTAAAAAGAACCTGGCGGGGATCCGATGAAAGACCGCTACGACGTTTCTGCTTTGCCGGAGACGCAGTTCGAACCGGGCTCCAAAGGCTTGGTTCTGAAGAATCTTCTGGGCATTAAAAGCAGGAAAGAGATGGAGACGGTGGAAACCGTGCAGTATGAACGGGTGTTGGAAGCCTGTGCTCTCCATTATCGCCGGGATCATCGGTTTTCTGCGCGCGATTTATTGGGCATCCACCGCGAGTGGCTGGGAGAGATTTATGCCTGGGCGGGTCAGTACCGACAGGTGAATGTCAGCAAAGGGGATTTCTCATTTGCCGCGGCGGCGCATATTCCCGCTCTTATGAATGATTTCGAAAAAAACATTCTGGCTGTGTATACGCCTTGCCAAAGCGGCCGTCTTTCGGAGGACGCGAACGCCCTGGCCATTGTTCACGCTGAATTGATGCTGATCCATCCGTTTCGGGAAGGTAATGGGCGACTGGGAAGGATTTTGGCCGACCTGATGGCCTTACAGGCGGGGTTCGATCCCCTGGATTATGGAGATATCAAAGGCAGAAAACAGCGGTTTTATTTTACGGCCGTGCGCGCAGCCGTGAGTAAGGATTATCAGCCGATGCGGCACGTGTTCGAAGAAATCATACGCAAGACGATGCGTAAGATCAGGCGAAAGTCGGTTTGACTCGGCGTCTCAGTAAAGCAAGCTTCGCGCGCATTCTTCGGAGGTCTTTAGCCAGAGGACGAATGCCTTCGATGGCGCTCGATGATAAAGCGCTGATGCGCAGAAGCGCTTTCCAGCGGCGCGGATTCTTGCTCAAGTAAGGGTTGGCGGCGATTAGCGAGTCAGAGTTCATAGAGAGAAGCCCAAATCCTAGCCCTCACGGGCACGCGCACCATACGGTGACAGTTCGGATTTGAGCTTCGGAATTAGTATAGCATGCCTTGCCATGATATGCCATGGCGCGAAACGGTTGATAAATAGAGAGGATTTTGATTTGTTCTTTATTCAAGATGGAATTCAAGCGCAATCAAGCGAATTCAATCGTAATCGAGTGAATTCAAAGGAGCGCCCGGCGTGAGCGAAGGTATGAATAGCTGGCAAAACTGTATGCTTGGCGATGTTATTACACTCCAGCGAGGTTTTGATCTTCCTGTCCAAGATCGTAAGTCGGGGGCAGTGCCGGTCTTTGCGTCAACCGGAAAGGTTGGCACTCATTCAGAGCCTATGGCCAAAGGGCCAGGCGTTGTAATCGGAAGAAGTGGCAGCCTTGGCGGCGCTCAATTTATCCCCAGTGATTTTTGGCCTCTGAATACGACTCTTTGGGTGAAAGATTTCAAAGGGAATGACCCCCGCTTCGTCTATTACCTTTTAAAAACGATCGATTTCGGCCAGTTTAATGTTGGCAGTGGCGTACCCACACTAAACCGCAATCATATTCATCCACTTCCAATCCGATGCCCCAGAGACATCAGCGCACAAAAAATCATCGCACAGATTTTGGGATCGTTAGATGACAAAATCGAACTGAACCGGCGGGTGAACGAAACGCTGGAGGCGATGGCGCGGGCGATCTTTAAGTCCTGGTTCGTCGATTTCGACCCGGTCCGTCGTCGCCAAGGCTATGGCGGACAAGTCCGTGCCAAAATGGAAGGCCGTCAGCCTGCCGGAATGGACGCCGCCACCGTCCTGTCCGCCGAAGCCTTGTCGAAGGTGGACGCCCTTTTTCCCGACTCCTTCCAAGATTCCCCGCTAGGCGAGATCCCAAATGGTTGGCGGATTTCAAAGATCGGCAACGAAGTTAATTTTGAATACGGTGAGCCATTGAAAGAAGAAAACAGGATTGCAGGGCCTTATCCAGTTTTTGGATCAAATGGAATCGTGGGGTGGCATGAAAAATCGCTCGTCAGAGGACCTGGCATTGTAATTGGACGCAAGGGCAATCCTGGGACCGTGACTTGGATAACCAAAGATTTTTACCCCATAGATACGACGTTTTATGTTGTTCCCAAGAAAGCCAATTGGAGTATGCACTATTTGTACTACGCGCTAACGTTGTGCGATTTGCCCTCACTCGGAGCGGATTCGGCGGTGCCCGGCCTAAACCGGAATATGGCTTATATGACAGATATTCTTATCCCTTCTAGAGATGCCATGTCTGCCTTCGAAAGTGTGGTCTCGCCGATTTTTCAGAAAATTGATCTAAATATGAATCAATCGAAAACCCTGGCTTCCATCCGCGACGCCCTGCTGCCGAAGCTGATGTCGGGAGAACTGAGCGCTAAAGAATGAGCCAGCAAATATCAAATTCAAAGTGGCTGCCCGTAACAATTCTGCTGTGCCTTTCTATGAATCTTCGCGCTAATGGCATGGACCTTATCAAGATATCGCGGAATAGTTGTGTTGAAGTGTCCAGTAAAAGCGGGGATTCGAGGGGTACTGGATTTTTCATTGACGGTCAACATGTGGTTACATGTTTTCATGTCATAGCCAAACTGAATCAAAATGGGCGAACAATCAACTGGAGCATTCACCAAGATTTAAAAATAAAATTGTCCGATGGCGAAGTTCTTGATGGAGTTGTACTCTCGGTCCCATCAGAGCGTTATCCCGAGCCATTGCATTTTGACTTTGCCGTTATCAAACTTAAAGTGAAACCCGCTGGTGCATTTGAAACCGTGCAAATCTCCACTCAGTCAACAAATCCCGAAATTGGCTCTGACATCGTATTTTCCGGATATCCTCTCGATACGCCAGCAATGGTTACACACAAAGGCATGGTATCGGGGATTGATCCAACCGGAAACATTATTTGTTTAGAAGCACCGATCAATAAAGGGAATTCCGGCGGGGCTGTACTTTCTCAAGATGGTGCTGCCGTTGGCATAGTTGATATGCGGGAAGGAGGCATTTCAAAAGGTCTGCAGGATTTGCGTGGTTTCATAAAGATATCCGGTCAATACGGGTCTGTTCAAATGGTAGGCGTAGATCCCTTAAAAGCCATCGGTGCAATTATTGATACCCTCGACAAATATATCAGTACGGGAATCGGCTATGCAGTTTCGATCAAACATCTCCGCAACTATATTCAAGCGCATCCGGAGGTCGAAAGGTGATCACGGCAAAACTATTTATATACCGCGACGCCCTACTGCAGAAGCTGTTGTCGGGGGAAATACGACCATGATTCCAATCTCGACTTTGGTCATAGGATTATTAACGCTCGCTGTGGCATCCGTTACGTTGATTTGGATTGTAATCGCCCAATGGAAAAGCACTCATGATCAGGTCAGACGAGATATTATTTTTGCTCCAGGTGAAGCCCGGGAACGGGGGTGGCGCGATAAATCTGATTCAGAGATTATTGCCATATTGAAGGGCAATAATAACCCACGCCATCTTCATGAGGCGACTCAGCTGGAAAGATGCTTATACAATCGCTATATTACGAAGTCCTTTTTGGCAAAACTTGTTGAATAGCGGAGGCCACTTATGAACCGTGATTTGTGTCTCTTAATTTTGGGGTCTGTATTAGCTTTTCTTGGCGGATTGGTTGCATTTTTTATTCAAGGGTGGTGGAACAAAAGGATACAACGAAAGGTTGTGCACGATTTTCTCTTAGAGCTTGTCAGAAACTTTGAGCGCGTAAGTCCACGAGTTATTGAAACATACGAAAAATCCGGAATTCTCTGGAATGATTTACTTAATCAAATCGGCGATGATTTAGCTCTTTACGAGAGAAACCGAGAACATTCAATTCTGATAGTGAACCATGAATTACGGGCTACAGTTTGGGATTGGTTTTCACGACTACGGACGATTGTGAATATGTGCTATGGATTGAACAATATGATTGCCGCCAATCCAAACAACCAGTGGGCGAAAGATGAAATCAAGAATCAGGTCTCCAAGATCAAGACCCTTAAAGGGGATGCAGTGCAACTGGCAACTAGATTGGACTTCTAACGAATTTTCCCAATAAATGATCAAATGACATTTACTGAATCCACCGCCGAATCGGCCGCGCTAGAATGGCTGGAAAGTCTAAGCTATGCAGTTTTGCACGGCCCCGACATCGCTCCTGCGCCGCTCCCCTATGGTTCAGCGGGTGCGGCACCATCGCAAGGCGGCTTTGCCGTTGCGATGGACGGACCTTCTCCAGAGAGAGCGAGTTATGAAGAAGTCGTCCTGTCTGGGCGATTGAAATCGGCTCTGACGAAGTTGAATCCGAAGATCCCTCCGCAAGCGATTGAAGATGCCTTCCGGAAGGTCCAGAGAAGCGAGCATCCGAGTCTCCTCCAGAATAACGAGCAGATACATAAATATTTGATTGAGGGCGTACCGGTCGAGTTTCAGGCCGATGGGCGAACGGTTTATGAGCATGCCCAGCTGATCGATTTTGAGAAGCCCGAGGCCAATGATTGGCTGGCGGTCAACCAGTTTACCGTGATCGAGAACCGGCATAACAGGCGCCCGGATGTGGTGGTGTTTGTGAATGGTCTGCCGCTCGCGGTCTTTGAACTAAAAAACCCTGCCAAAGAGAATACGACCGTGCGCGAAGCCTTTCGGCAGTTTGAGACGTATAAAACCGAGGTTCCTTCCCTATTCCACTTTGCAGGGCCGCTGGTCATCTCCGACGGGACCGTGGCCAGGGCGGGAACTATTTCCTCGGATTGGGAGCGCTTCATGCCTTGGAGGACTGTCGACGGCCGCGAGCTTGCGCCCTCCAACCGGCCCCAGCTTGAGGTCCTCATCAAAGGTATCTTTGAGAAGCGGCGCTTCCTGGACCTCGTGCGGTATTTCACGGTGTTCGAGCATGGCGATGAAATCACGATCAAGAAGATGGCCAGCTATCACCAGTTCCACGCCGTGCAGAAAGCGATCGATGCCACCTTGAAGGCCGTCAAAGGTGACCGGCGGGCGGGGGTGGTGTGGCACACCCAGGGGTCGGGGAAAAGTCTGACGATGGTCTTTTACGCGGGCAAGATCATCCAGCACCCGACGATGAAAAATCCGACGTTGGTTCTGCTCACTGATCGCAATGATCTGGATGATCAGCTTTTTGACCGGACCTTCGCGCCCTGTTCGGATCTTCTCGCGCAGGCTCCCATCCAGGCCGAAAGCCGGGCGCATCTGCGGTCACTCTTGAACAAGCGGGCCTCGGGCGGCGTGATCTTCACGACGATCCACAAATTCCTGCCGGACGAGCGCGGGGACACCAATCCGCAGCTTTCGGATCGCCGGAACATCGTGGTGATTGCTGACGAAGCGCACCGTTCGCAATACGATTTCGTCAAGGGCCTGGCCAAGCACATGCGGGATTGCCTGCCGAAAGCCGCTTTCATCGGGTTTACCGCGACGCCGATCGAAGCGGCGGATCGAAATACCCGGGCGGTGTTTGGCGACTACATCGACGTTTACGATATTCACCAGTCGATTGAAGATAAAGCCACGGTCCCCATCTATTACGAAGCCCGCCTGGCGAAACTGGGACTTAAAGCCGACGAGATGCCGAAGATCGATCCTCAGTTTGAAGAGGTCACGGAAGGTGAGGAGGAAGCGATCCAGCGCAAGCTTAAAACCAAGTGGGCGCGCCTTGAAGCGCTGGTCGGCGCGGAGCGGCGAATCGGGCTTGTCGCGAAGGATATTGTCGAGCACTTTGAGAAGCGCCGAGAGGTCATGGAAGGCAAAGGGCTCATTGTCTGCATGAGCCGGCGCATCTGTGTTGACCTTTATAACGAGATCGTCAAGCTCCGGCCCGAGTGGCATGACGCGGATGATAAAAAAGGGTTCCTCAAGGTCGTCATGACGGGGTCGGCGGCGGACGGTCCGGAATGGCAGATGCATATCCGCGACAAGGACCGCCGCAAAGCGCTGGGCGAGGACTTCAAGAAGGCCAGGAGCCCATTTAAGCTCGTGATTGTGCGGGATATGTGGCTGACGGGATTTGATGTGCCGTCTCTCCATACGATGTATATCGATAAGCCCATGCGCGGTCATGGCCTCATGCAGGCCATCGCGCGGGTGAACCGGGTCTTTAAGGACAAGCCGGGCGGATTGGTCGTGGATTACCTGGGCATCGCGCACGAGCTGAAAGCCGCCCTGGCCGAATATTCGGAACGGGACCGTAAGGCGGCGGGGATCGATCAGGATGTGGCGGTGGCCAAGCTCCTCGAGAAACTCGAGGTCCTGCGGGATATCTTCGCGAAGTACGACTACACGAAGTTTTTCAAGGGGACGGCGGGGGAGCGCCTCGCGGCGGTGAGCGGCGGCATGGATTATGTTCTCCAGCGGGTTGAGGAGGGGAAGAAGCGTTTTCTGCAGGCAGTCGCCGAGATGTCGCAGGCGTTTGCGCTGTCTGTACCCCATGACAAAGCCCTGGCGGTGCGGGACGAGGTGAGTTATTTCCAGGCGATCCGGGCGTCTTTAATCAAGAACACCGAGACCGGGGGTGGGGATCCGGCGGATTTGGACAACGCCATCCGGCAGATTGTGTCGGGAGCGGTCTACTCGGACAAGGTGGTCGACATCTTTGCGGCGAGCGGGCAGGGGAAGCCGGATATTTCGATCCTCTCGGACAAGTTTCTGGATGAGGTGCGCCGGATGCCGCAGAAGAACCTGGCGGCGGAGGCGCTGCGGAAACTCCTTGAGGATGGCATCAAGACGCGCGAACGCAAGTTCCTCGTTCAATCGCGGTCTTTCGCCAAGATGTTGGAGGAAACCATTCAGCGCTATCACAACCGCGCCATTGAAGCGGCCCAGGTCATCGAGGAGCTGATCGCACTCGCCAAAGAGATGCGGGAGGCGCACAAGCGAGGCGAGGAGCTGGGACTCACCGACGACGAACTGGCTTTCTACGACGCGCTGGAGACGAACGACAGCGCCGTGAAGGTCCTTGGGGACAAGGTTCTTGGGGCCATCGCGCGGGACCTCGTTAAATCCGTGCGTCAGAACCTCGCTGTAGATTGGTCGCTCAAGGAATCCGTCCGGGCGAGGATGAGAGTCACCATAAAGCGCCTCCTGCGTGAACACGGCTACCCGCCCGACAAGCAGGAGAAGGCCACCGAAACGGTCCTCAAGCAGACGGAACTCCTCTGCCGCAACTGGCCGGAGGAGGATTTGGTGGGGGCTGGAGTACCGCTCACAGAGGCAACAGGTCCGATTGATGATCTCCCGATGGCGGCTGATCATGATTAGGTGTGATTTCTGGCCGTGCCAAGCGGGCCCATGGCTCCGGGCAGATCTGATCAGCTCAGAACTCAGGGCTCAGAGATATGATGATCAGGATAAGGGGTCTGACACAAAACAGAAATTTCAGGCATCAAAAGGGACAGAGCGGCTGATTGTGGATCGAGGGGGAAAATCATGACGCATAAAGCGTACTTTCTGGTCAGCGGGGTTATTTTTTCGGCGGTGGCGCTAGTGCATGCCCTGCGGGTTGCGCTCAAGTGGGAGGCGGTCATCGGAGGCTGGGAATTCCCGATCTGGCTCAGCGTGGCCGGCCTGATTGTCGCGGCCTATCTCGCCTACAGCGCCTTCCGGCTCGGCTGGAGCCGGGACGGCCGCGGGACGTAGCTGCTTTTCTGCCTTTTAGCGAGGAATTAGCTCGCCGCCAAAGGCGCGACGGCGTCTGAAAGCAACGAGCAGGGAAGCAATGAGCAATGAGGGGAAAGCACCGAGCACCGAGTAGCGAGCACCGAGTCAGGGGCGGGCCAAGAATTCTCGAACAGGTCGGCTCAACTGACGGAGGTAATCAAAAATGAAAAAGGTTTTGAAAGGCATTATGACAGTCCTTGTGGCGACATGGCCTATAAAAGGAAACTTATCGGCGGAAAATCTACCGCCCGCGAACCTGAACGTCTCAGCAACAGCCACGCAAGTAGGGAATGGGTATGAATACGATTATCGATTCAAGAACACGGGAGATAAGACCCTCATCCAATTCAACATTCTGACGCCGGAACAGCGGGCGGCGGCGGGCCAGATGCCCATCATTAAAGAGTGTTGGGTCCCGGCAGGCTGGACGGGACAAGTTACGACCATGGGGAACCAGACGACTATGGTTGTATGGGTATCTTCAGGCAACCCTGGATCGGATTTAGCACCGGGTGCGGAACTCAGCGGGTTTGGCTTTATTTCTGATGCCAGTTCCGGTAAGGCAAATTTCACAGCCAGGGATTCATCGATGGCTGAATATCAAGGCGATACGACCGGTCCCGCTGTTGGCGCGGGGACAGGCGCTACGGATGGAACGGCAAAGGGGAATGTCCTCTGTCAAACAAGATAGTCCGGTCAAGGTGCAGAAGGGGACGTCGATGCAAGATGGCAACCCGCGCCGGATCGAAGCGCAAAGGAAATTAGCTCGCCGCCAAAGGCGCGACGGCGTCTGAAAGCACCGAGCACTGAGGAGAGAGCACCGAGCATTGAGGTAACGAGGATGAACAAGAAAATCTGGAGAGCGATCATCGAAGTCGGCTTCATTATCTTCCTTTTTTATTCCAATCTCTTGATGGGTGAATTTGAGCGCTCGGGGACAGGCCGCGGGAGAACCGTGCTCTGGGCGATCAGAGATATTTTGACCGGGACCAATTTTCTCATCGCGGTGATCGCCGCCCTCATTGGGTACATGCTCGTTGAATTTCTCCGGAAGAGATTGTAGGGGAGCGGGGCCACACCTGCCTGCCAGCAGGCAGGCCCCTAGCGCAAAATGGATGCATCATTTGGGACAGGCCTCCAATTCATTGAATCGGATTGGCCCCGACGGTCAGGGCTTTTCAGATCAGGGATGAGGGATAATCGAGATGATCGTGATTTGTGAGCGATCAGGACCATAGCACCAGAAAATCCGGTAGGCTTCCGGCGTCTGGTTCTCGGCGTAAGCTTCGAAGACTTTTCCTTTGGAATCGTACGGGTGGGGCAGGGAATGAAACTGATGCGTATGAAGCGACGGATGCCGCAGGTTTGTTTGCAAATAGCCTAACGCTTTCTGAACTTTTTTCAACTCATCCGCATGGGACGCATCGGTCTTGAGATCTTTATATTGGCGATCCGCTTCCGGAGTCCATTTAAGCTCGAATGGCACGTTATTCGTTATCGATGAATTTTGAGAAGTCCTCCGGGGAGCCCAACAGTTTTCCTCGGCGAGCTTCATCCAGCCCCGTCACGACGCTCGCGTGAGCTTTCTTATTTTTGAAAAGCCAGGCCTCGTGAGCGGGAATCGTTTCCATGGGATCAAGAATAATCTGGCCTAGGGTATTTTGGTAAACGCGGTACAATTTCGCCTTCAGCTTGATGAGCCGCCCAAGGCCCACCCGTTTTTTTGCATCGGGGCGAACTTCCGCGACTTCTTCAAAATGGCTGTCTTTGATAATGGCCGTTGTAGTCATAAGTTTTACCTCGCCATCAGTGTATCAGATGTGGGATATAAACTCAAGTGGGATTATCCCACACAGATGTGAACGGTGCCGATGTGAACGGTGCCTGTGTTCGCATTTCACATTCTGACATCCCGGGGCCAGTCCCCGGCAGTGAACTCAGAGATCAAGGTTCAGGGATCTGAATATCCCCGACATACTGCGGTCGGGTCCTCCCGACGTGTGGCGGATCTCTGAGTTCTGAGTCGAGTTCTGGATTCTTAAGCGGCTTTTTTGGTGGAGTGATGCAGGGCATAACGTCGCAGCACTTCGCGCATCATGCGCTGGTATTTGCCGCCGTGGCGCTGCGCCTGTTTCTTGAAAAAATCTACGCTTTCCTCATCCAGCTCAATGGTCACTTTCAGCTTAGAGCCTCGCGGGAGAAGCTCCTCCGGCGGCGGCAGATAATCCAGAACAAGAGTCAGCTTACCGACCGGCCTGTCAGGATCGATCCCGTTTTGTTTTTTCATAAAATTTCCTCTCTTTGCGCCAGAATCCCGCTCCGATAATTCGAATTTGATCTTCTCGATGCGTATAGCGAACCGTAACGATCCCTGCTTTGGTCTTTCCGATGCAGTACAAACGGGTTTCATCAGAGCTGTGCTTCGCGTCAAAGGCGACCAGACGGTCCGGGTCCAAAAACGCCTGGGCCGCCGTCCGAAAATCGATCCCATGCCGGATTCTATTCGCCCGTTCTTTATGGGCATCCCAGACGAACCGTCCCCAGTGAATGGATGCTACCGATGCCATAGTGTACCACTTCTATGGCCATATAACAATATACTTATATGTATATAAGTACATAAGGATTGTTGTTCGGGCATAGGATCCTCCTATCCCTTAGAGGAGGATTGGGATAAAAATATTCATCCAAAATTTCGTGCGGAATCGGGGCTTACGGGCGGAACACCGTGCGGATGCCGGGACCGGACCTCAGGACCCGGCAACGAAGCGTGCACGGCAAAAAAATATGGGCCCACCAGGACTTGAACCTGGAACCCTCCAGTTATGAGCCGGACGCTCTAACCAATTGAGCTATGGGCCCGAAATCGTTCGCGCGATGAGTTTAGCAAATCGGGTAGAAAGATCCCCCCGTTGCGCCAGGCGAGCGGCGGGCGCTGCATCCGGCCGAGCGGGCAGACGCGGCTGATTTTCAGATCCCGGAGCTCTTTTTCCAAAAACTGCTCCTTTTCGAACCGCCCCGCATAACCGACGCAGGACAGATAGGGTGAAAATTTCGACAGCTCAAGTTTTAGATTTTCCCATTCCGTAAACGGTTTGATTTTAGGAGCGACATCGACGGCGGCTTCGAGTTCCGGCCAGCGCAGCGGGGGCGCGCCTGCCTGCCGGCAGGCAGGGTTTTCGACATAAAGGATCTGCGGCGAAAGGCATCCCTGAAGCCGGAAAGGCTCCGCGTCCTGTCGCACCCGATCCAGCAGCTCATCCGAAAACCCTTTTTCGAACGCTTCGGCAAAAATGATCCCGACGCTCAGCTTATGGCCATACCCGGCAAAGCGCGCCGTGTCTGGGATCATCGCGCGGACCTTGACCAGCGTTTCATCGGAGCCATAGGCCACGACGACCTCGCTTTCCTGAAGCCAGGGGTCGGCCAAGACGATGAGGTCGACTCGTTCCGCCAGTTGCGGGTCCACCTGTTGCAGCGACTCTTTCCAGGCCGCCGCAAAAACCGGCTCGCGGCGCGAAGGCTTGAGCAGGCAGCGGAGCCCGAAGAGCAG
>Ga0182027_10007529_pt1 | contig 16009 bp, 9 predicted proteins | sample 712E1DmetaG_FD_121300 | JGI IMG/M metagenome (GOLD analysis project Ga0182027, IMG submission 121300) | Permafrost microbial communities from Stordalen Mire, Sweden - 712E1D metaG (Illumina Assembly) | ecosystem: Environmental > Terrestrial > Soil > Wetlands > Permafrost | place: Sweden...
CGATGAACGATGAACGATGAACGATGAACGATGAACGATGAACGATGAACGATGAACGATGAACGATGAACGATGAACGATGAACGATGAACGATGAACGATGAACGATGAACGATGAACGATTCCATCGGATAAATGCGAAGCTTTAATTGTTCATTGTTTATTGTTCATCGGTCATTACTCGTGAATACAATAGGTATTCGGTGGTGTGGATGATTCTTGGTTGGTCAATCATTGTATCGCTAACATGCGTTCGGGTCAATAAAAAAATCGCCGCGCGGGCGAGGTTGGCCGATTTCGCTTGATCTGTCTATGGTATCAAGCTCTTGAAAAGCTTCTTGATCCCCTTGCCGACCGCTCCAACGCCCCCCAATTTCCCCATGAGATCATTGCCGCGATTTTCTCCGGCGGAGGCGACCTGGCTGCCCCAAAGGACCAATCCGACGGCCGGAGCAAAAGCCGCGTCCGACGATTTGTCGGTGATCGAGGAAACGCCCGACGGATAGCCGACCGCAACCGGCAGACGCAGGATGCGCTTGGCCGTTTCGGTCATGCCCGCAAGTTTGGCTCCCCCGCCGGTTAAGACGACGCCCGCCGGGAGCAAGCCGCTTCGGTCGATCTTCCGAAGTTCGCGGTCGATCTTTTCGCAAATTTCTTCAGCGCGCGCTTCGATTATCTCGCAAACGTATTTGCGCGAAACCGTCTCGCTGTCCGGCGCGCCGAATTCGGCCAGGTCGATTTCTTCTTTTTTTGTTATATCTTTGGGCGCGGCCGAACCGAACGCCACTTTGACCTTTTCCGCCACGTCTAACGAGGTGCGCAGGCCGATGGCGATGTCGGAGGTGATATGTTCGGCGCCGACCGGCACGGAGGCCACGGCCAGCACGTCGCCGCCCTCATAGACGATAAGCGACGACGAGGCGGCGCCGATAACGACGACCGCAACCCCGAGGTCGCGTTCGCGGGCGTTCGTCACGGCTTCGGCCGCGGCCAAGGACCCCAGCACCAGCGCGTCGATCTCAATCCCCGTGCGATGAACGCATTTGGTCAGGTTGCGCAGGTGCGAAGAAAGGCCTTGGATGATAAGCGATTCGACCTCAAGGCGGATCCCGGTCATGCCCAAGGGATCGCGCACGCCGATCTGTCCGTCGACCGTATAGCTCTTGGGGAGAACGTGGAGAATTTCGTAATTGGCCGGAGTGGCGACCATTTTGGCGGCTTCAACCGCGCGATCGACGTCTTCGTTCTTTATTTCACCGTCGGCGCGCGAGACGCCGATCACCCCTCGCGAGGTCTGCGAGAGCGTGTGGGCGGCGGAAACGCCGACATAGGCCGATTCAATGGGCAAACCGGCGATGCGCTCGGCCGCCTCGATGGCCGTGGAAATGCTGGTGACCGCTTCTTCAATAGAGACGATCGTGCCGCGCGAAATTCCTTTTGCGGGCACGGTCACGGCGCCGATGATATGGACCCGGTCGGCGGCTTCGGCGGGCAACAATTGTCCCACCACCACGCGAATGGCGGTGGAACCGATGTCGAGCCCGGTGATGATCTTGTCGGCCATTAGAATTTAAGATGGGGAATTATGATGATGGCGCCGACCGCGGCGGCGGCAAGAGAGGCGACCAGCACGGTGGCGGCCATGATGTCTTTGGCATCGCGCACCTGTGCGCCGACCCTGGGAGAAGCGATATCAAGCCAGCGTTCGAAGATGCTGTTAGCCAATTCTAGCACAATAACGGCGCTCCCAACAATGAGGAGCAAGGACGCTTCGATCCCGTTTACCCCCAAACCGACGATAATAATAAGCAAAACAATGAAGGCGAGGATATGGATGCGAAAACTGTTCTCTTGCCGCCAAACCTCAGAAAGTCCCCGCCAAGCGTAGGTCAAGCTTTTTTTAAATCTTTTAAGCTCATTCATAGTAATATCTTTTTTTCCATCTGTGCCATGACACGCGCTTCTTTTTCGCTGTGGTGATCGTATCCGCCCAGGTGCAGAACGCTGTGGACGATGAGGAGCGCCAAGTATTCGCGGTAGCCAACTCCCCTTTCTTTGGCTCTGGCCTTTGCCACCGAGGGCGCAATGAAAATGTCACCCAATTCACCCTTCGCATCGGCGGGAAACGACAGGACGTCGGTCGTTCGGTTCTTGCCGCGATAGGTATGATTCAATTTGCGCATGGCATTCGCGTTCGTGAAGACCACGGCGATGTCGTCATCCGGCCGACGCATGGCGCGTGCCGCTTTTTTAGCCAAGCCGCTGACAACGCGTTCGCTCATGCCCGACGACCGAACAGCGATGACGCGTATAGCCATATTTACGGCTTTGACGGACCGGTTAACCCCAGGGAGAAACTCTGAATAAACGCTTCGTAAGTGGTGCGGAATTCGAGCGTCGTCTTGTCGCCAAAATTATAAGCGAGCGTATAAAGTTCGCCGTTTCCCGGATCGATATAGGTGGTGAGACGGTCGGGCGAGCGCAACGCATCATAGCCCTGAAGCGTTTTGAACCGCAGAACATCGTTGGCGGCGGTTCCCGGCGACATGGCCAAATACCACTCGACAAGCGACTGATCCTTTGGTTTGTCGGTCACGAGGATCTCGAAGAACTCGCCCGATGGGGCATTCACCATGACCTGCGCGGTGTCGTCCCCGCTCGTCGTCCACGCCTTCGGCGCGAGCGCCGAATACCCCTCGGTTTTGTTCACGACCATTTTCATGGCGCTTGAATCCTTAAGGAGAGCCGGCGTTTTCTTCATCGGATCGTAAAGATGCGCCACCTCGTTGCCGTCGTTAAAGGTGTCGCCGTCGGTGTCGGCGTTCAAAGGATTCGTTCCGTAGACGGTCGTTTCTTCAATGTCAGTGAGTCCATCGGAGTCGGAATCAACGCCGGTGTTGGGCGGCAAAGCGGGTTTTACTTCGACCGTCTGGCAGGTGGCGGAGCAGGTAGAATCGGGCGCGCCATTTTGCGATCCGGCATCGCATTGTTCGCCGTTCTCGACGACATTGTTGCCGCAGACCGACGCGGGCGGTGGGGGCGGGTTATTGGTTATTGGTGGTTGGTTGTTGGTGTTGTTGACGTTTTGATTTACGACCGGTGCGGGCGTTTTGGGGGCGGGTATGAACAAAATATACGCCGCGGCGCCGACACCGGACATGACCACAACGACCGAGATGATGATGATATTCCTGCGCTTGCCGGACTTTTTTTGCGAGGGCTTGGGAACCCCCGGCTTAGGCGGCGCTTTTGCCGCGACCGTCTTGGTCTCGATCACTTCGCGCACGATCGGTGGCTTGCCCGAAGCAGCGCCGATGTACTTTTCCGGCATCGTTTTGATGACGGGCAAAACAACGCGGTCGTTAAGCGCGTCCGACGAGATAAGCGGTTTTTGCGGGATCTGAGGATCGGCCATGCTACTTGATTGCGGGCGGCGGAGGAAGTTTCCCGGGACCCAACGGATTATAACCGCTCTTCACCTCGGCACCGTCGGAATAACCGTCGCCATCGGTATCGGCTTTAAGCGGATCGGTGTGGTAGATGTTGACCTCGTCGCCGTCCGAAAGACCGTCGCCATCGGTATCCGCGCGCAGCATGTCCGTATGATAGATATGAACCTCCTGATAATCGGTCAGACCGTCATGGTCGGAATCGATCGTGGAACTGGGATCGTCCTGAGGCGGCAAGAAAACGGCGGGCTGATTGGCGTTCTCCGGCGGAGGAATGACAACGTTCGCGTTCGTGTTGACGTTCATGTTCTCATTGTCATTCGTCGCCGGTTGATTTGCGTTCGCATTATTATTGCCGGTCTCCGGCTGATTTATATTTATATTGGCGTTAACGTTGGCGTTGGCATTCTCATTAACGGGCACGGGCTTGGCGGTGGCGGCCAAAAAATAATGATAGCCAAAATATCCCGCGGCAACGATTACCGCGGCGCCAAGCGCAAGAAACAGAAGCCGAACCAGCTTGCGGCCGAAACCGCGCGCCGGCGACTCGGCGATCGAGGCGGTCGTTTCCGGGGACTTGGAGTATGAATTTGGTGTTTTTGACGAACCGGAAAAAATATCTTCCGGTTCGGGAGTTGTCGGACGGGAAAGCGGCGGCATGGAAGCGAGCGAGGGAACGACGCGCGGCGTCGGCTGCATTGGGGGCGTCGGCCTGGGCGGAATACTGGTTATTGGTTGAACAACCGATGGAGGAGGGGTTGGGACCGACGAAACCGGCGGGATCGTCGGGATCGTTTGAAACGGCCGCGGGACGGGGTTGCTGGTCACTGGTTTTTGGTTGTTAGTCACTGGAACAAACGACGATGGCGAAGCAACCGTCGCAGGCAAAACCGGACGCGGGGGTGCCGGGATTGTTGGCACGTTGCTCGTGGCGCGTAGCACGTTGGGAGGCGGCGGCGCACCGTTAGTTACCGGTGGATTAGACGGCGTTACCGGAGTTGAATTTTGCGGGTCGAATAAGGCCATAGTTATTTAGTTTAGCAGAAATAATTGTTTGGTGAAATGGGATCACGATCCGCAAGCCGGGCTGGAGACGATCTTGAAAATAAGCATGGCGGGATTGGTCGCGGTACTCTGACTGTTCGAGAGGTTGTTCGCCGTAATCGTCAAGGTGTGCGCTAGGCCGACCTTTAGGTAATTGGTGATATCGACCGAGTAGATATTGTTGAAGGAATTCATGGGCCCCCCGGGCACGTTGCTAGTAATATCGGTTCCGTCGATGACAACGGAAACGATATTGTTATCGGCGGTCATCTGCAAGGTCGCTTGTTTGGCCGGATGATTCAAGGTAAAGGTCTTGGTGAAAGTGACAGTTTCAGTCGCGGTCATCCAATCCGCCGGGTCGTTCGCAATATTGCTCTCATCAAAATTCCAAATATATTGGGCATCGGGGATGGTAGCCCAATTACCAATGAAGGTATGGGTATAGGAGTAGGGCTGCACGACAGCGGGAGCCGAACCGACCACGGTGGTCGCGTCGCTTACGATCTCATCGACCGTGCATGAACATTGGTTGTTGCAGCCGGAACCGGGGTCGCCGTTCGATGCGCCCGCGTCGCAGCTCTCGGTGCCGTTCACGATCCCGTCGCCGCAATACGGCTCGGTGATGCTGATGCAATCCGTGGTGCACGCTTTGCATTGCGCATCGGATGAAGCGCTGCAATAGGGCGGGCTCGTCGGACTCACATTCTCCGCCATGTCATCGCACTGCTTGGTCGGGCTTGGTATTCCGTCGCCGCAATAAGTGCCGGAGACCGCTTTGGTCGTGCAGGTGTTGCTGCAATAGTAGCAGCTCTGCAGGTTGCAGTTGCCTCGCAAGATATTGATCGCATTGGCAGCGCCCGGCGAATTGGGGTCGATATTTTTCGCGCCCTCGTCGCATTGCTCGCGGCCCGAATAGACCAAGCCGTCGCCGCAAGCATTCAATTTGCACGAGGTGGTGCAATGGCCGGTCGCGGAATTATTCGCGCCGTCGTCGCACTCTTCGCCGGGGTCCGTAATGCCGTTGCCGCAGGAGCCGGTCGGCAGGCACGGGGCCGCGGCCCATCCGTTCCATTTGCACACGCTGCTGCAGGTTTCGGTACGCGCTTGTTTATAAGTGTGTCCGCTCGCATCGGGGAGGGTATCGGGACAAACGAGCGACGCGCCGATCACGGCCGGATCGTTGCTCGTTTGCGTATTGCCGTCGCAATCCTCATTCTGCGGATCAACAATGCCGTCGCCGCAATACGAGCCCTGGCTGCGACAATCGAACGAGCACTTTGATCCGTAGACGCCATTTTGCGCGCCCTTGTCGCAAACCTCGCCCTGATCGACATTTCCGTCGCCGCAACTCTTGCCAATGCCGGAACAAGCGGCGTTGCAGTGGCCATAGGTGCCGTTAAGGGCGCCTTGGTCGCAGGCCTCGCCCGTCTCTTTTATGCCGTTGCCGCACTTTGGCATTAGGCAGGCGCCTTTAATCCACATGCAATCAGCGCCGCAAGTGTCGACCTCGCTGCCGTAGTTATTGTCGCCGCAAGCGACGGTCTGGGTCGGAGTCACCGACTTTTCGCACTGCTCGTCCCCTGTTTTCTGGCCATCGCCGCAAACCGGCCCGGCGGCGCTCAATATATTATCCGCGCACATAATATCGACGCGCGAGACGCAACCGGTGTTGCTGGCGGTGCCTACGTCGTTCCAGTAGCAGAGCGGGTCGGCCACGCATTGCGTTTTCGTTATGTTGAGGGTGTCGCAATTGGAAGCGAAAGAAACGCCGCTCACCCATTCGTTGCCAATTCCGTAATGGGCGCCGGATCGACCAAGGGAATTATTCCAATTGTAATAGCTGTAGCTGTAGACATGGGAGCCGGCCGGACAGACCGCGCTTTGTTTTGACGGCGACCAGCAAGTGCCGGCTTCGTAATCGGCCCCCATTGGGCAGGCGGCCATTTTGTTCACCGGGTCCGTAGGCGGCGCGCCGCCAAGCTCTTGGGCGAATTCCTTGCCCCAGGACGGCCAAGTGGAAACGGTCTGCCCGGGCACGAACGAACCCGAGGGAAGTTGCGGATAAGCGCCGGTCGCGTCATGAACCTTTGACGCGGCTTCGGCAATGAGCCGAACGTCGGAGAGGCGCTTCACATCGCGGCGGATCTTGCTCCTGTCGGCTTGGCAAGCCCCGAACGAACAATCGGCGTCGGTCGTGCAAGCATGTCTACCGTCGTTCGAGCAAACCGTGCTACAAGTGTCGCCGGAGGCACAGTCGGTATTAGCACTACAATTCTTGGTACTGTCATTCAAGCAAACCTTCGTACCGGTCACACATTGTCCAACGCAATCAAGATCGCTCGAGCAAGCGGCGTTAATATCTTTCTTGCAAATATTAAGATCGTTGTAGACGAGATTTTTTGTCACGGCGTCGCGATTCGCGGCAAAACGCATGTTCTTGATTATTTGCCCAAAAATATTCTGTGTTTCGGATCCGGCGCCGACCGACGAGGACAAAACATAAATATTGGTGAAATCGCCCAATGGCGTGTCGAGCGCCGGCGCGTTCACGTAGATCGTCGAACCGTCTTGGACGGCATCGTATCCGTCGACCGTGGTCGAAGCGAGATTGCCTTTAAACCCCTGCGCGGCGTACCACTCAGCCGCGGAAAGATGAAGAGGGTTGTTAGCCACGCGAATGCCGACTCCTTCGGCGCCGAGCACGCCCACATAAGTATAAAGATATTCATCCCTGATGCCGGACGGCATGTTCTTCGGGCTCGCCGGGTTTTCGACGAGCGCCGGCAGGTCGGGCGACGAGGCATCCGCGGCATCGCGGCAATAATAGAAAGAATAATTATAGCTCTGGTTTTGCGCCGGCAGCCACGTGTTGTTGGCGCTCCGCGCCGGCCATGGGTTTTTACACAGCATGATCGTGAGATCCGCAATACCCGAAAGCGAATCGCCCTTGGTGGACGGGGTGTTGATCGTATCGTCGGTGACCACGGCGGTGGCCGCGAGCGATCCTTCGCCGTTATCGGCCTTCATGACGCCGACCGTTACGTTCGCGCCGGAAACCGACCCCGTCTCAGGGAAGGCGGTGATCGCGCCGTTGCCGTTCGCGATCGCGCCCATGATCCCTTTCACCTCCGAGGAGAGCGTCCAACCGATCGTCCAAGCATAGGTGCCGGTAATGGGGGCGATCGGTTCGGGCACGCCCGCGGCGGTTAAATGCAGCGCGCTCGATGCGAACGTTTGACTGGCGTTGGGGTCGGCGACGTTCACCGAGTATTGCGAAGTGAAAAGATAACTCGCGGGCGCGACATCGAGTTCGTCGAGTGTGCAGATGTCCGTTCCGGTCGTGAAGATCCATTGTTTTGACGCGCCGAGTTTGACGCCTTCGACCGTTTTGACCGAGCCGTCGATCGTCACCGTATATGGCACTTTGGGAGCCAGCGCTGCGGTCAAATGAAAGGTTGCAAAAAAATGTTTGACCCCGTTCACCGTGCGCGTGTCAAAGGTGACGCCGCCGGGAATGGCGCCCGTGGACGCGGTGACGGTGAATTTTCCGGCAAACGACGCTTCATCCATCGGCCGGTCGAATTCCGCGAAGATGAGCGGATTGCGGCAAACATTGCCGTCTTGCGGCATCCAGGTAACGACATGCGGAAGCGGATAACAGCATGAATTGGCGGCCAGCCCCGTGCCGGCCGGGCATTGCGAAACGTCAGTGTAACCGCACTGAAGCGCAAACGTGGCGTCGCCATGCTGACCGCCCGCGGAGGCGGTGATCGTCGAAACCATCTCGTTTTCAGCATTCAGCGTCGTGCCCAGCCCGACCGCTTGCGCGAATTGGGTGGCATCGATATTGCCGGACGCGCCGCCGCCGGGATCATTGGTCTCGCCGATCCCGACAATGCCGTCGCCGCAGACCGAGGGCGTGCTGTAAGAGATGGAAGCGCCAACCTTTCGGCAAGAGCGATCGCAACCTTCGGCAACATTCGGCGCGTTTGTGATCGAATTCCAGCCGCCGTCGCAGCCCGGCGCTTCGCCCACGTCGGTCGCGCCGTTGCCGCAGCAATTGCTTTGTCCTTTTGCAGAACAGGCCGAAGAGCCCGTGAAAAGACACGAGGCCGAACAGCCGCTTCCGGCTTTGCCGTTTGCCGCCCCGGCGTCGCAATCCTCGCCGGGCTCCGGCGCGCCGCCGTTGCCGCAAACCGCGAACGGTCCCGGCTGTGAGCCCTCGTCAAGGCAATTTGAAGAACAGCCGTCGCCGGAAATGGTATTGCCGTCGTCGCACTGTTCATTGTCGGCCAAGTCCCCGTTTCCGCAGGTCGAAGGCGCGCCCGAATCCGAGCCCTCGCGCAAACAAACGCTCGAACACCCGTCGCCGTCTTTGGTGTTGCCGTCGTCGCATTGTTCGGAGACGACCGAGCCGTCCGCAAGCGCCAAGGTGTCTATTTTCCCGTTGCCGCAGGTCTTCGGAAAACCTTCCAGCAAACAGTTGCGGGAACAGCCGTCGCCGGAAACGGTATTGCCGTCGTCGCACTCTTCGCCTGTTTCTTTTTTACCATTGCCGCAAACCGCGGCGACATTCGCCGTGCCGGAATTCAAACAAACCGAAGTGGCGGTGCTTGACTTTAGCGGCTTGGTGTTGAGCGCGCCGGCATCGTAAAGCGCGGCCGCGCCCTGATCCGGCGACACGCTCCACGCCAGGCCGAGACCGTTCTCATCCAAGCGTTCGCCTTTATCTGAACAACTGTCCGGCGCGCTAACGGGCACGGCCGTGATCGAATGGAACGAATCGATGATCTTGGTGTAGATAGAAGACGGCTCCATGCCGATATGATCGATCGCGCAGCGCTGGTCGGTCGTGCGGAAGGTCCAGCTCACGGCCGGAGTTTGAGCAGGGCCGTATGTGTAGTTGGTTTTGACGAGCTCCGCGCCGGGCACCGAGAGCACGCCAGCGGCCCCGCCCAAAACAATGACGCGATAATATTGGTTCGCCAAAAGCCCACTCGCGCTCGGATGAATAATGGCCAAGTGTTCTGTGCCGTTATTGGCGTTTTCCACCCAATATCCGACTACCGGAACCGGGCTGGCGCAGGTCTCGTTGTTGCAGGTGAAAAATTTAACGGTATTATTGGAAACGTTCGTGACGGCCACGTTGAACGAAGCGGCCACTTGCGCGTTAAGGCAGGCCGCTTGGCAGGCCGGCCATTTGTCGATCACTTCGGGCGCGGCGAATTTTATTGTGAGCTCGCCCAAGCCGGTCTTGTTCTGCGCCGTGGCCGTGATGTCGGCCGGTGCGGATCCGGTCGTTTCGGCGAGCGCGCGAACCTCGGGCGTGCAAATTGTCGGATTCACAATGCCGACCGAGCCGGTCTGGTTGGGGGCCTGCCAGTTCCAAAGATAGGGCGTGCAATCAAGAACATTGCAAACATCGTCGGCCGGATTAGCTTTGTAGGCCGACCAGGTGACATTTTCGTTGAGATCATGATCCGCGGCATCCGAGTAAATATCGGTGAGCCGGTTAACGGCCGGCGCGACCGTGACCGAAGCGATCTGGCACGGATCAGGCGAATTCCTGACGCGGAAGTGCCAAACATAGTCGTTATCCATGGCGACCCCGGCGCTTGAAGTCACTGTTTTAAGGACTGTGCCCTGGTACCATTCGTTGGGCTTAAAACCGCCCGCATTAAACTGCATGCCGTCATCAAGCGTTTGGTTCGCCCCAAAGGCGGAAACAACGCCGGTAACCGAGCTGTTGCAGGCGGTCGCGTCAAACGAATCCCCGGCGCCGCAATCAAGCATTTTAAAATTATTTTTGTTAAGCGTCGCATGATCCATGGGGACGGTGAAGCGGACGCTCGCCACTGAATTGGCGCAAGCATCGACAACGCTCTTATACGGCGACGGCGACTGCGAACGCAGCGCGCAAGTGATCTCTTCGACCACTTGCGGGACAAGCGGGATGTCGCCGGTTGAAAAACGATAACGATACGAAGCGCTCGTCTTCATCGCCTGACAGCCGGAGCTCCCGTCGGCGTTCGGCAAACGGCAAGCGCCGTCGCCGCAGCATTCTTCGCTTCCCGAACAGACCGATGCTTTGCGGCAATCGGCGACCTCGAAATTAAGGGAGTTTGACACGCTCGCGGCGGCGGAGACGGCAAAAACGCGACCCGTAACCGCGGCGCTCGGCACGACGCCGGCGGCAAGGCCGTCGTTCCATGTTGACGTCAAGCCGTCAACATTGTTCCTGAAAACAACTTTTCCCTGATCGTTCCCAAGCCGTTCGCCGTCGATCTCATAACTCGTTCCGACCGGACCCGAGGACGGCGTAATGCGGCAAATTCCGGCCGAAGGATTGCCGGCCACGATCGTAAAAGGCAGCGTATTGTCGGCCGGCACGGCGTCGGCGCGCGTAAGTTTTAAGTCGACGTCCCCCATGGGCAAGCCGGCCGGCACTTTGACCGTCACCGTCGTGTCATTCCAATAAGCGTTGCCGCAAACCGGCGGAAAATCAACACCGCCCAATTTTGAATAGGCGCCGCTCACGAATTCGACCTTGCCCGGGCTGCTCCCCAAGCTAGTTCCGGTCAAGGTGATGTATTGTCCGACCGGACCCGATGCCTGATCGACCGAAAGAAGGTGCGGCCCGGTGGCGGCGGAAACGGGAACGGTGAAGCCGACGCTGTTTGAATCAATGTTTGCGGCCGTGACCGTGACCGGCCAAATGCCGCCCAAGAGGTTGGGAGTCACCATGGTAATTTGCGTGCCCGACCACGACTGAACGGTCGCCGCGCGCGAGGCCACGGCCACATTGCCGGCGCCCTGAGTGTCGCCAAAACCGTTTCCCGAGATCACGACTGAAGTTCCGGTCGGGCCAAAGTTGGGAGTGAGCGTGCAAATTCCGGGTACGACCGCCGTGTTCACCGTGAAGTTCGGAATGGCCGCGTTGCCAAAATCATCATCAGTGCGATCGGAATAATTGTCAGTGTTGGTCACTTGCAACGGTCCCGTGACCGCGCCTTCGGGCACCGCCACAACGATCTGCGTGTCGGACCAGGCCGAGGGGGCGCAGGGAGCCGCCACTTTTTCGTCGCCGCTAGCGGGCGTGCCCAAAAACATCACTTCGCCGGGCGCCGAACCGAACGACGCGCCTTTGATCGAAACCAGCGTGCCAGGGCCCCCGGCGAGCGGGGTCACCGAATCGATGCGCGGCCGGTTGACGCAATGCCCTGAAACGCACAAACCGGAAGCGCAGTCGCTCGCCTGTGTGCAGCTTCCGCCGCCGCAAGCGCCGCAACCGTCGCCGCAATTAAGGCCGGTTTCGCCGCCATCCTGAGTATTGTTAAAGCAATGTGCCGGACGAACCGTAACGGTGACCGGTTGTGCGAGTCCGGTGTTCCCCACCGCATCGGTGGCGGTGGCCGCAAGTTTTACGGTCGTTCCCGCCGGTATGCCGGTGGTGTCCCAATCCGTTTGCCACGGCGCGCCGACCGAACCCAACGAAACATCGTTTGCAAAAAATTCCACACCGGCAACGGCAAAATCGTCATGCGGATCGGCAATGACCGGGACGAATGAATCGACCGAGACCGACGCGCCGTCGGGCGGCGACACGATCGCGACCGTCGGGCTCTGGGTATCGATGAGATCGCTCGTGGCAAAAGCGGCCGAACACAAACCGCAGGTCAGGGTTGAACCGGAGAGCGACTTAAGGGTCGGCGCGATCGAGACCGCAATTGCGGCGTTCCCGGGCAAACACGTGTAAGCCGGATTTTCAACGCACTTGGCGGTGGCCGCAAAGACGAGCGCGTTGCCTTCTGTTGAGATCGTGCCGGAAACCGCCGCGCCGCCCGCGGTAACCGAGATCGAGCCGGGAACTGTCGTTGGGTCGGGCAGCCCATTCTTGAGGATCACGCGGATCTGGCTGTTCTTTGGCCACTTAAAATCGGCCGCCTTGTCGCCCGGCGGGGTGATCGAACCAACCGCAAACTGTCCCCCGAGCGAACCGCCGCCTCCGCCGCCGCCTCCGCCGGCACCCCCGCCTCCGCCGGCGCCGGTCGCGGAGACGAGCTGGCTCACGACAAATGAAGTGATGGCGAAGGAAGCGAGAATGATGGCGAGTCCGATCACCGCTTGCATCATTATTTTCTTGGCGCGCGTCACCTTTTCATCGTCACCGCCGGCCGTCATCCACAAAAATCCGGCGTACACAATGAGAATAAGCGCGACCACGCCCAATATTCCCAAAAACACCTGAATGATCCGGCCGACGGTGGCCCGTATGTCGCCGCCCCCCAACCCGGTGGCCGAGCCGTATTCGATGCCGGTATTTATTTGCGCGTGCGCCGCCGTAACACCCAAAAGCGCCACGCCGGCGGCGACGATCCCGAGCAAGGAGATTTTTTTGCGATTCTTCATGGATTATTTTTGCGTTTCATCGCAATAAAGCGCACCGCTGCCCGAATTGATCTTGAATTCGGTGGGGCAAGACAACTCGCCGGTAGCCGTTCCCGAACAATTCGGCCGGGACGAACTTGCACCGCTCCCGGGATCGGTGCCGCAAGCCGGCAAAAAGCAATTCTGATAGATATCGGTGACACCCGAAGTCGCTTTTGGATAATACAAGAAGACCGTTTTGACGCAGGTTCCGGCCGGACAATCGGCCGCGACCGCACACGAGCTGTTTTGGCGCACGCCGCCCGAACAAACACCCACGGTCGGCGCCAAACGCTCGTGGTCGATCAGCGCTTGAGTTTTTGCGACCTGATCATTCTTCGAAGTCACCGGCGTGCCGTCGGCTTTCAGATCAACACCTTCGCCAAAATACCAGAGCGCCAATTTTGGAACGCTATCGAAAACCAAATTACGGTTGGTAAAGGTGTCGATCGACATTTGCTTATTAAAGGTCATGGCTACCGGCGCGCTCAGGTCGGCATTCCCGGTCTCGGCGCCCGGTTCAACGAGTTCGAGTTTGGGCGGCGTCAGGTCGAGCGCATCGGTCGTGGAAAACTTCCAGGTCACATTGTCGGCGGGCTGTCCTTCGGCGCTACCGTTATTGTTTCCGTCGAGCGAGTTTCCGGCCATGTCGGTAATGCCGTCGGGCGGATAGAATTTTGACTGCGGCGGCGCGGCGCCAACCGTGGCCGCGAGGGCGTTCACGGTAATCGTAGCCCCGCCCGGAAGAATGTAAATGTCGTCGCCGCAGGCGTTGGTGCCGCCCTTAACATTGGTTCTAAAAGAGATCGTTTTAAATTGGTTCGACGGCGCCCACGTCCCTTCGACCCGGGCGGCGGCGCTCACAGTCACATTGGAAAACTGCGGATCATCCTTGGTATACGGTCCGGTCGCGCTCGTGGGGTCGACCGCTTCGTTAAAGGTGATCGAGATCATCGTGTTTTTTGCATACGGGTACACCGACGGACTGGGCGAGATGGAAACGACCTGCGGCGGCGTGAGGTCGACCGTGCCGTTGGTCTCGAACTCCCAATGATATCCCATCGAAAAATCGCCGGTAAAAGCCGGGGTATGGCCGTCGGCAAGCATGATGCCGGCGCCAAGGGCCGCGGTGTAGGAAACGTTCGTATTCGGAATGCCGAGATATTTGTCCGGCGAAAAGACAAAGGTCTTGTCATCGACCGTATAGGCTGAGGCGGCGACGAGCTTGTCGGACGAGGTCGCAAAAGCGCCGCCGGTTGCGAGGTCGGCGGTCGGCACAAGACGTGCGTTCGCCAAGTTGATCGTGCCGGTGTAGATGCTTTCTTTGCCGTCGCCGCGGTCCTTGAGCGCGCCCCCCGCAATGATCGTCGACGGGTCGATCGCCTGTTTAAAGGTAACGACGATCTTGGTGTTCATGACAACACCGGTGGCACCCGGCGACGGATAGACCGATTGGATGATCCCCTCGCCCAGGGATGCGCCGCCAAAATCACCAAAGGATGAAGTGATCCCCTGCTCGAACCCGGGACCGCCTACATCGTTTCCCGTCGTCGCGCCCAAAAGCCGGGTGATGACGAAATAAGTGATCGCATAAGACGATAAGATTATGGCCAAGCCGATTACCGCGTTCTTGATCCATTTCTTGGCCTGATCCACCCGCTCCTCATTGCCGCCCGCAGTCATCCAAAGGAATCCCGCATAGACGATGATGACAAGCAAAATGACACCGAGGATCCCCAGCGCCACATAAATGATATTGCTGACAATCACCCGAATGTCTTGCGTACCCAGCGCAATGGTGTTCGCGATCGGCGTGAGCCCGGCATTTATCTGCGCCAAAGCCGGCAGGGCAAGAAACAACAAAATTGCGCTTGCCAAAGCGCCGCCCGCGATCTTCAATATCTGTCCGGGTTTTTTCATGCCCTTGGGGAAGAAAACCAAATACGCAGTTATTATAACACACAGAATATCTAATATCTAATGTCTAATGTCTAATCCGAAAAACAATATTTGAGCCGAAATATCAAAAAACCGTCTCATGGCGATAGAGGCGGTTTTTCAATGATATTATTCGAGCCGCGTCGAGAATTACTTCTCTATGACCCGGCCGAGAGCATTTCCTTAATGACCTTCGCAACCAGTCCCCCGTCGGCTTTGCCTTTCAGCACTTTCATGACCTCGCCCGTCACGCGCCCCATTTCTTTGATCGTGACCGGTCCCAATTCTTTGATCTTCTCGGCGACCACGGCGCGGATCGCCGCTTCGTCCATTTGTTCGGGCAAGTAGCCGGCAAGGATCTTCAATTCCTCTTCGGCCTTGGCGGCCAATTCCGGTCGGTTCGAGTCGGTGGACATGGTAAGCGTCTCGCGCAGCTTCTTCACCTCGGTGCGGATCACGGCTTGCACTTCCGAATCATCATCGAACTTCTTCATTTTGTCGATCTCCGCGTTCTTGACCGCGGCGCGCAGCATGCGCAACGTCGACACGCGCTGTTCATCATGAGCCTTATAGGCCTCAATATAATCCTTTTCCAGTTTCTCTTTCAACATAGTGGTTTATTAATAATCGATACCTATCTTATATCAAAGAAACGCCCCGATAACAATCGGAGCGTTTCTTAAAAATTATATTTGTCATCTACTACGTGCCACAAGCCACGTGCCACGTGCCAACTACCGGCGGCCGCCCTTATGCTGGGCGCGCAGCTCTTCTTCCGTCACCTGTCCGGTGCGGATCATGTGCTCGCGCTCGGCCGTGATCTTGATGCGGCGAAGCGCGGTGGCGTGGGTCTTGTTTTTGTTCGGCTTGTTCTTGTGGAAGCGAACTTTTTTCGCTTGAAGCAAGCTGCCGGACATCTGCACGCGGCGCGTAAAGCGCCGGAGCAGGGACTCAAAACTTTCGCCTTTTTTGCGTTTGACGTCTACTGACATAGTTTTCACCTCGCCCGGAGTATAACGCGGATCTAGAATCGTGTCAAAAGTCGCGCCTTAAGGGGTTATTTTGACCAACTCGCCGCCTGCGACTTTGAGGCGCAGCGAAACGCCGACCGAGGGGGCGGCGGTCATCGGCTCGCCGGAGGCGCGATCGGC
>Ga0182027_10007530_pt1 | contig 16008 bp, 14 predicted proteins | sample 712E1DmetaG_FD_121300 | JGI IMG/M metagenome (GOLD analysis project Ga0182027, IMG submission 121300) | Permafrost microbial communities from Stordalen Mire, Sweden - 712E1D metaG (Illumina Assembly) | ecosystem: Environmental > Terrestrial > Soil > Wetlands > Permafrost | place: Sweden...
AATCACACTGCGATTTGGAGAAGGGAGCGAGGAGAGATTCTACGCGGGAGAAAACCCTCAGGAAAAGAATGTCATCATCCCTAAAACGGTTCTGGCCGTATTTTCTTGATTATGCCCTGCTCTTGATCGGTGCGACGATCCAGGCGATAGGTTTGAGATTGTTCCTGGTCCCGGCAAACCTCGCCAGTGGAGGAGTTACCGGAATTTCGCAGCTAATCAATCACTTTACCGGTTGGCCGATCGGACTGATGGTGTTGATCGGCAATTTCCCGCTGTTCCTGCTCGGCTGGCGCTTCCTGGGCGGACGGCGTTTTGCGCTCCGAACCGCCTTTGCCGTTATCACTTATTCCCTGGTTGTCGACCTGCTACCACGCCTGCACGTACTCCCCGTGAACGGGATCACTGACGACATTTTTCTCAATTCGCTTTACGGAGCTGTCGTCAGCGGTGTGGGGTATGGCCTCGTCTATCGTGCAGGCGGAACCAGCGGCGGATCGGACGTCCTCGCCCGCATTCTCAACCACTATCGCAGTATTCCAATAACGCAAAGTTATCTCATGGTCGACTCGCTTGTGATTTTCTCGGCGGGCTTTGTCTTTGGCTGGAAGCAGGCTCTGTACGCCATCATTACCTTGTATGTCAGCGGGATTGTTTCAGAAAATGTACTGGAAGGACCGGGTATCGTGCGGACGGCGATGATTGTCTCAAGCCAGGCCAAGCCGATATCAGACCGTGTCCTCAAAGAAATGGAACGAGGCGTGACGATCTTACAAGGCACAGGGGCGTACACGGGAACCGAGCGGCCTGTGATCTACTGCGTTATAACGCGTTCGGAAGTCGCGCAGCTGAAAGCCATCGTCCACGACATTGATCCGCTGGCATTTATCGTGATCGGTCAGGCCCACGAGGCTCTCGGGGAAGGGTTTAAACCTCTTAGAAAATTATAGGTCGGGGATTGGCAGGCAGTTCTTATTTTTTTAGCTTGTATCCAAACCGTTTCAGGGCATTCACGTTATTGCGCCAATCCTTTTCCACCTTCACACGCAGCTCGAGGAACACTTTATGCCCGCCCATTGACTCGATCTCCTGGCGCGCTTTCGTTCCGATCTGCTTGAGCATCTTTCCGCCTTCGCCAATCACAATCCCCTTTTGCGACTCACGCTCGACGAATATAGTCGCGGCGATATAGGCCACACCGTTATCGCGCTCCTTAAAATCGTCCACGCGCACAGCGATGCCATGCGGAACCTCATCGCGCAGTTTAAGCAACGCGGCCTCACGGATCAGATCTGAGGCGATCTCGCGCTCGTAGAGATCAGTGATCTGTCCTTCTTCATACTCTGCCGGTCGGACAGGGCAGGTATCGATCAATAATTTAACCAGATCAGGGAGACCGTCGCCGCAGGCTGCGGATATAGAGACAGTCTTCAGCTCTTTTTGAAGCAGAGCTTTATACATTTCGAGACGGTGTACCAAATTTCCAGCCGGAATCAAGTCAATTTTGTTGACGGCAAGCACGAGCGGGATGCGACGCGCCGTATTTTCAAGCAAGGCTGCTATCTGGCGATCCTCCTCCGTCGGTTCGGATGAAGCTTCCACTAGGAAGAGGATCACATCCACACCGTGCAAGGCCTCTTCCGCTTCCTGGTTCAAAAACTTGCCCAGTTTATGGCGCGCGATGTGGATGCCTGGTGTGTCCACGAAAATAAGCTGTGCATCTTCACGGGTCAGGATTCCAAGCTGGCGGTGGCGGGTTGTCTGCGGACGCGGCGTTACCGCTGCGACTTTTTGACCCAGGAGGGCGTTGATCAATGTGGACTTACCCACATTGGGCCGGCCAAGGACAGCGACGAAACCTGAACGGAATTCAATCATTTTTTTACCACAGGCATGTTCAATATGGCACGCATCACGTATTTATTAACACCGCCGAAGCGATACTTGTACTCTTCATCGCCGCGCATGAAATCGAATTCATAACGCCCGTGCTCGCAGGCCCATTGTAATTGATAGCTGAGCAGGACCCAGCCGGGCGAGAGCTCCATAAAGCCATGGCTGACACCGGAGTTATATCCCCAAAGCTTATTTTTGTAATCGAAGTTAAACGCCGCGGCGGCTTTGACACCATCCACGGTCAGGAAAGCCAGCCACAGGTATCCCTGGGCGAAGGCATTGCGCATTATTCCGCTCATATGTTCGCGCATGGCGGGCTTGAGAAAACCGGCTTTATTCGAATCCTGCTCCATCAACTGAAAGAAAGACTCTATTTCAGAATCCAATGTGGCGGCATCTTCCACGATATAAAAATGTACAGGGGCTTCGCTTTCCACAGCCCGCCGCAGCTTGCGACGGATCTCATGCCGTTGCTTCTTTTCGATGCCGGACAGATAAACCTCGAAATCGCCACTCAAAGCGATGCGCGGTGTGGGGCGATATATTTCTTCACGATAGGTCCAGCCGCGTTTTTCAGATTCCGCTTTGAGCGCTGCAAGCGTGGGAGAAGAATCAGCCAGGTTATACCAATCGAAAGGCAAGCCTTCAAAGGAACCGGACCGAGCAAGGAAATCAATCAAACCCGACAGAAAGCGCGACAAATCTTCGCCGCGCACGATCAAGTCAAGATAATCTGAAATCTCGATACTTCCCACCAGCAAAAGGGCTTCGCGATTTTCATAAACCGCCTTGAACAGAGGTGCAATGCCAATCATATTGCCATTTTCGGCGGCGGTAATCAATACGAGATCGGTCTCCTTCCATTCGCCGCCGCCGAGGGTTTTCCACCATTGGCTCAGGATTTCGTATCGTAAAAAAGGCGAATCCGAGATACCGTCTTCCACCAGGGTATTCCAAGCAGGCGCAGTTATCGAAGAAAAATCTTTGAGTAGTGTGAATTCCATATAGATCCAGTGAGGGATGTGTGGCCCAGATTTTACCAGTATAATGATGTGGAAAATTTCGGTTTCTTACCATGCCTCTGGATCTGACTCTCACACCCCTTTATCGCCTCAACGGGGTCGATCAACCTTCATTACCCGGTTTAATGGCGACCGTACCGCCTCGCAAAGCCGCGCGCGGGCGCGACCAGGATCGACTGGTTGTCTATCTGCTGCTGGCGGGGAATGCGGTCCTTTCAACCGGTGAGTATGTGCAGCTTGCCAGCCGGGCGGCCGTGGCTTTCTATGAAACACCGGGTACGCTCACTGCAGCCTTGCGCACTTCATGTGAATCGATCAACAAACTCCTGTACGATCGCAACATGTCCAGCCCCGGGCGCGGCCAATATGCACTTGGCTTATTAACGCTGGCTGTCATCCGCGAATCGCAGGTCACACTGCTTATGAGCGGCCCCATGCAGGCGTTTGTACTACATACAAACGGCGCGCAGCATATCTTCGATACGTTGTCGGGCAAGGGCATTGGCCTGAGTCAGACTGCGTCCCATTATTTTTCACAGGTCAGCCTTCAGCCTAATGACCGATTGGTCTTGTGTACTAAAGTTCCATTCGCCTGGGAATCCGCGCTCAAAGATACAAGCCCCGCTTCTCTGGAAGCGACACGCCGTCGTTTGATGACGCTAATCGTGGAGGATGTCAATGCTGTTCTGTTGGTTGCCACGGAGGGACCGGGTAACCTGACTGTATTACGGCCGGCCACAGAAGACAAGGTCGATCCTTCACCTGCCGTAGAACCTGCCAGTTCGAAGGCATTGGGTACTGCTGCCGACCCTGGGCAGCCGGCTCCACAAGAGGCAGATGCTACGATTGAGGCCCACTTACTTCAACCCGCTGCCTACGCTATTCCGCCCGAGTCGAGGGAGGAGGTACCGCTTACCGATGAAGCTCCGATCCCTTCCAATCTCATCGCTTCTCTACCACAAGCAAAACCTGATGAAGCACCCGCCGTTACGGATGTGCCAGCCGCACCGATAGTGGAAAAATCTGGGCCGCGCCAGCCATCTGCGCGAACGCGTCGGACGGCAAAAACGATCGCAAACGGCCTGCAGACATTGCGAAGAGCCAATGAGTGGGTCAGCAATGGCTTGCAGAACTTTCTGCCACGCCTCCTGCCCGGAACACCGGGGCCCGCAGGCGAAGGGCAAAATTCTCCATCGCCTACGGCCCCTGCGATGATGTTCATAGCGCTGCTTGTGCCTTTGCTCGTCGTCACCATCGCTACCGTTGTGTATTTCCGCTACGGGCGAAGTGTTGAATATGAGCAATATCTTGTGCTAGCGAAGGAGGCAGGCGCCCAGGCAGCCGGCCTGAATGACCCGGCTGCACAGCGCGAAGCCTGGCAGCGTGAGCTCTTTTACCTCGGCAAAGCCGAAGATTCTAATGTAACCACAGATACACGCTCGCTGCGTCAGGAAGCACAGTCAAAACTCGATCAATTACAGGGTATCACTCGTTTGCAATTCCAGCCCGTCTTGAGCAGCGGAGTCGGCGTACAGGTTGCCCGCCTGGCAGCCAGTGAAAATGACCTATATCTGCTCGATCCGCAGCGTGGCGGGATCATGCATATCGCTCTTACAAATAGCGGCTTTCAACAAGATAGCGCCTTTGTATGCAATCCTGGTTCATACGGGTCCTATACCGTGGGACCCGTAGTGGATATCCGCGCGCTATTAAATGTCAACACCTTCAATGCGACAGTCATTGGTGTGGATGCCGCAGGCACCCTATTGTATTGCGCGCCCGGCCAGGTGGCACAAGCCATCCCGCTTCCGCCGCCCGATACCAATTGGGGAAGGGTGAAAGCTTTCACGCTGGATGGAGGAAACCTTTATGTACTCGATGCCCAGTCTCACGCGGTCTGGGTGTATGTTGGTAAAGACGGCAGCTTTGTGGATCGCCCTTATTTCTTCTTTGGAGGTCAGATTCCTGAGTTAGCGGATGCCATCGATCTTGCAGTCAACAACGATGACCTTTACATCCTGCACTCCGATGGACATTTATCCACGTGTTCCTACAGCCGGATCCAAACCGTTCCCACGCGGTGTATTGACCCGGCGCCGATCGTGAATCCCTTCCCGGCATACAGAGATACTAATATATTTTCTGAAGCTCACTTCACTGAGATGATGTTCACGCCCGCGCCTGATTCTGCTTTACTATTGCTCGATGCTGACAGCCAGGGCGTCTTCCGATTTACACCGCGCACTTTGGAGCTTCAAAGCCAGCTCCGTCCCTTACCCGGACGCGCCAACCCATTACCGCAGGGAATTGTTGGCGCCATGACGGTCAGTCCAAATCATGTTTTGTATTTTGCCTTACAGGATAACCTATACTTTGCAACGGATTCGCCATAAGTCGTCCAAGGAGGTGGCATATGTCACTATTCGATTTCCTAAATTCTCTGATTGGCGGTAAAACCAAACCCACCAGCCCGACTCCCGCGCCGTTTGGCAGCGGCAAGCCCCAACCGCTACCTGATAGTCCGGACGAACCGGCACAGATCACGAATCCAAAAATCCTTCTCCTCATCTATAACCCCACGGTAGACGCCACAACCGGGAAAAAACTTTGTGAGGTGATGAACTGGCAGCGGCCTGATGCCATTGTAGGACAATTCATCAGCGATGTTCTGCAGGCGAGCGGAGGCCTTGTGCGCTATCAGATCACTCAACGCCTCGAATTGGATGAATTCCCCATCCTGGCTGACGGCTTTCAATATACCTCTCAGACTTACCTGGACGTGGTCCGCGCTGGAAAACCCGCGCACAACCCGACGGGGATTAATTACAACGCCATCCTGAAGAAGTTTAACATCCTGCAGCGCATCGGAAATAATGAATTCGACGAAGTGTGGGTCATGGGTTTTCCCTATGCGGGCTTATATGAGTCGGTGATGGGTGGAGCGGGCGCTTTATGGTGCAATGCACCTCCGCTCGCAAACACAGGTTCGTGCCAGCGGCGATTTGTCATCATGGGTTTCTCGTATGAACGCGAAGTGGGTGAGATGCTGCATTCCTATAATCATCGCTGCGAGTCCATTCTGGCCCAGGTCTTTAATAGCCAGGATTTCCTGGTCTGGACTTACAAACCCAACCGCACACCGGCCACGATCGTGCCCGGTCAGAACATTAATCTTTTTGAAAGGTTCATCACATTCGACCAGATCGCCCCTGGGAGGGCTGCCATCGGTACGGTCCATTATGCCCCGAATAGCGTCAAGGATTACGACCTGGGCAATCCCAACCCGGTCAAATCAGAGTGTTATGACTGGTTGAAGTTCCCCAACTTTCAGGGCGATGTCCGCGTGGTGACTGCCCAGGAATGGGGAGGCGAAGAAGAGTCGTATCAGCAGTGGTGGCTTAAACACCTACCCAAAACGGCCGGACGTAAAAACGGCATCCACAACAATTGGTGGCAATACATTGCCAACCCCAATAATGTGATCGTATAATTAATCAATTAATACAAGAGACGCCCGCAAGGGCGTCTCTTGTATTAATTTTCGGCTGCGTTAACCAACCTTGCATGTGATGATCGTAATATCATCAACAAAATTTTTCCCGTCTCCAAAATCGCTGACTGTCAGAAGGATGGCATTTGCCAATTCCTGTGCCGTCAGCTGGGTGTTTCCCTGAATTAGCTTTGCAAGACGTTCGGTGCCAAACTGCTCTCCCTGCGCATTCATCGCTTCGGTGATGCCATCGGTGTAAAGCAAAAGAATATCTTCATCCTTCAATTCAACTTGTTGTGTGCCGATATTAAATCCCTCCATCAATCCGATGGCCGGACCGGTCGGACGCAACCAGAATTCCTCCTTCTTTGAAGCGCGATATAAATATCCGGAATTGTGTCCCGCGTTGGCATACGTAAATATGCGAGTGTTGGAATCAAATTTAGCAAAGAAAATGGTGACGAAGGTTGTGAATTTGATATTATGAATGTAAAGGCGGTTGATGCGTTCCAGTACTTCCACCGGGGATATTGCATCAGGCACCAGCGTATGAAAAGCAGTCTGCAGACTGGTCATCAACATTCCGGCGGAGACGCCATGTCCACTAACATCAGCCATCACCATGCCGTGCGTCCCATCTTTGAACTGGATAAAGTCGAAATAGTCGCCGCTCACGATCTGTGCCGGACGGCTGAAGCCGGCAATGTTCATACCGGGAATCGATGGAGGTTGTTGAGGCAGCAAAGCGCGTTGAACGACCTGGGATAACTCAAGTTCATTTTCCAATTGACGCAGTTCATCCTCCGTATAGTGACCCAGACAAACTGTGGCCGTATAATCCATCCTTAGTAGCTCATCATCCACCGGTTCATTGCAGATCTCACAGATCCCGAACGTCCCCTCTTCGATTTTCTCGAGCGACTCACTGATCACGTTTAAATGCTCTTCCACAGCTCCTTCATCCGCGGGGCCTAGCTGAATCTGTTGTTTCTCTTCTGGCGTCGCTTCCAGCCAGTGATACAGATTCTCGCCTGTTTCGGAGAGACCTTTTTTAATATCCTCGTTCACAATGTTGCCCATGTCACCTCTTTAAATCCACCAGCCGATAATAAGAACATATATTCTATATTATCAAATTTCCATTAATTTGACAAGACCCTGGGACTTTATCATCACGAGGAGCTTAGCGACGAAACAATTTCCCATTAAATAATGAAAATCCCACACATCAAAAGAACCCAGTTCCATATTGTTAAATCTTGAAAATAAGCGAACAACAAGTCACTGCACCCTCCGCTTTGGCAAGCTCATCGGCCTCCACAGTGATCATTTGAACGCCGGCCTTATCGAGACGTCTCTGTGTCTGTGGGAATGCCGTCGGGTAGATAATGGTTTCACCGATCATTACTGCATTCGCTGCGTATGGCTCAGACGGATCGATCTCGATAAAATTTACGCCCCGAAAATTATTCTTATCGACCCAAGCAGGGTTGATGAGCAAAGTATCATGTGCGACTTGTGTGACTGCAGATTTGAGGTGCAGGCAGCCCGTCAGCGTAACGGCATGCAGCTCATATCCGAAAGGTTGCAGAAAATCCTGAATCTGTTCAATGGCGTTCGTATCGCTGCGCGTAGATAGACCGACGTAGATTTGTTTGCCGACTTGTAAAATATCGCCTCCATCTATACGTGCCGGGGCCTGGATGTGGAAAAGGTTGCGATAAGGTGTCAATATTTCCGCGATGATATCCGTCTCAGGCCTGCGTGAGTCGGCGCCGGGACGGGTGATCAAAGCGCACTCGTCCAGGACGAGGGCCGTATCTTCCACGAAGACTGAGTCGGCCAGCTCCGGTCCTTCAGGCAGGCTAAGGACTGCCAATCCCAGTTTCTGGAGCGCGGTTTCGTATCGGTAATGTTGCTTGCGCGCACGATTGATATCAATCGGGGTACGTGCCAAGTGTGTCAACTCGCAATGGATAATGGCACGGCTGACTTCGCGGGTGATGGCTATGAACATAAAACCTCCTACGCCTTCTTCCAAATTTGATAGAGACCTAATTTCCCATTTTCTCCGTCGGAATAGAACGTTTCAACGATTTCAAACCTGCCAGCTTTAGCCAACTCTGCCAATTCCTGTTCGTCGAAGTGGTGGACATAGCGCAAGCCCGTGCGGCCGTGTTTCCAGTCGAGCAGATAATCATTTGCGTCCAGGTCCCGGGAATTAAGATCGATCGATTCCCAAGGCTGGATCCTGGCCTTCAGACGCGGACTGTTCAGGAATTGCCAGTTAGAATGTACAAAGAGCCCATCTTTTTTGAGCAATTCATGAACTTTCTTAACAATATTCAACCTGAGATCCAGACTCGGTATGTGGTGGAGAACTGCGAAAGCAGTGACCAGTGACCATTTGTCACTCACCAATAATTGTTCATCGGTCACCGGAAGCTCAGTCAGGTCGGCTTCGAGGAATTCGACAGTAAACGCAAAGGCCTCACGTTTTGCCTCATTTAAAAGTGGTACGCTGAAGTCCAGGCCTACATAGGTACCGTGCTGCCCGCGGCGTGACAAGCTGCGTGCCAGTTCGCCGTTGCCGCATCCCAAATCCAAAATCGATTCATATTCAGCCATCGTGTCGAGCAACCGCAATACACCCGGCTGCAGCCTGGCGCGCGTTTCCGAAAAGTCGCGGCCATGCTCGCTGTAAAACCGGCGATTGAGACTGATTAATCGGTCGGCGGTTGCAGAGTTCACACCATGATTATAACGGGTATAATTTTCTCCTATGTTTCTGAAGGAAAAGATCGCTTCTCTCTCGGCACAGTTTGAAACGAAGACGCCGCAGGAAATCATTCAATGGGCGGTGGTCGCCTGCGCGCCTGAAATTACAGTGAGCACCTCGTTCCAAACGCAGAGCCTGCCGCTGCTGCATATGGTCACGCGTATCATGCCGGAAATCCGGATCCTATTCCTCGATACGGGCTATCATTTTTGGGATACGCTGATCTTTCGTGAGCAGATCCAGCATGAGTGGAATCTCAATGTAGTAGACCTTTATCGCGACAACCGTTGGGATGGTTTCGTGCGACAAAATGTACGCACCCTGCCGCTTCAGGATGCCAACCTTTGTTGTTATATTCATAAAGTTCAACCGATGCAAAAAGCCCTGCGTGGCTCGCGGGCCTGGATCACCGGCATCCGCCGCGACCAGACTCCTGCTCGTGCTCATGCCCAGATACTGGAATTGGAGGATGATGAACTCCTCAAAGTCAATCCGCTTCTCAATTGGACGAAGTCGGATATTCAAGCATATAGAATGGTTCATCATCTTCCAGCCCATCCGCTTTACGAGCGCGGTTACCGAAGCGTCGGATGCGCACCCTGTACGATGGCTGTAGGGATAGACGACGACGATCGCGCAGGACGTTGGCCCGGCCGCGGCAAAACTGAGTGTGGCCTTCATACCGAGCTGTTCAAGCATAAAGAACTGGCTGAGGTTGAAGAACAATTTGTGTTCAAGCCCAGGGACCTGAAATGAGATCGCCAAAACAGCAAGCCTGGGTGGATATGCACGCGATCAAGCCTGAATGGCTGGCCTTGGCGCGCCAGGTAATGGGGGAGATCCAGGGTGGCAGGCCCGTGATGGATGCACTGCGGAAACATCCGCTGGAGGAAGGCGGTTATCTAGGTAAATATGTGCTGGTAGCAGCCTACCATGAGATGGTGCGGGTGGGCGAACTGGGCGCCGATGTGCGCCTGCTTGAACGCTTGCGCATGAAACCCGTCCGCACTCTTTCGGGCGTAACCACCGTCACAGTGCTGACCAAACCGTATCCCTGCCCAGGCAAGTGCATCTTCTGTCCGACCGACGTGCGCATGCCCAAATCCTATTTGCCCGATGAGCCGGGTGCCATGCGCGGACTGGAGCATGATTTTGATCCGTACGCTCAAGTCAAATCGCGCATTCAAGCGTTGGAGATCCTCGGCCATCCAACGGATAAAATCGAGTTGTTGATCCTGGGCGGAACCTGGAGTTCATACCGGCGCGATTACCAGGAATGGTTTGTAACGCGCTGCTTCGATGCGATGAACGAATCTTCAAACTCCAACCTTCAAGGAAGCGGGGCAAACGGACAGGCAGAAAACGAAGTGGAACAAAAAGAAAACCCAATGAACTCTGCCGTTTCCGCGGTGAATTTAGAGAGGGCTCAAACCCTCAACGAAACTGTCGCGCATCGTAATGTGGGCCTCGTGATAGAGACCCGCCCCGACGAGATCACCCCCGACGAATTATGCTGGCTGCGTCATCTGGGTGTGACCAAAGTGCAAATGGGCGCGCAGAGTCTCGATGACCGCATCCTCGAGATGAACAAGCGCGGGCATAACGTCGAATGTACGCGCCGTGCAACTGCATTACTGCGTGCGGCCGGTTTCAAAATCGTCCTGCATTGGATGCCCAACCTGTTTGGTGCGACCCCTGAATCGGATCGCGAAGATTTCCGGCGTTTATGGCAGGGCTTTTGTCCTGATGAATTAAAAATTTATCCAAATCAATTACTAGCCAATGCCGAACTTTACGAATACTGGAAACGCGGCGAGTTCCATCCATATACGACCGGACAGTTGATCGACCTGATCGCTGACATAAAACCCACCATCCCACGTTATTGCCGCGTCAACCGGGTCGTTCGCGATATCCCATCCACGAATGTGGTGGAGGGGAACCGCCGCACAAGTCTACGGCAGGATATCCATGACGAAATGAAACGGCGCGGGACGCGCTGTCAATGTGTGCGTTGCTGCGAGGTCAGAGGCGGGAGTGTGGATCCCGCCCAGCTCAAAATAAACGATCTCATTTATCCATCCGATCAAGCCGAGGAGCATTTCATTTCATACGAGACGCCGGACGACAAGCTGGCGGGTTTTATCCGATTATCCCTACCATGTGAGAATGCACCGCAAACCGACCTGATCGATCTGGAAGGCGCCGCATTGATCCGCGAAGTCCACGTTTACGGCCAATCTCTGCAGGTTGGCGCGGAAAAGCAGGGAGCAGCCCAACATGCCGGGCTGGGCACCCGCCTCCTGCAACAGGCCGAGGTCATTGCCAAGGAAAAGGGCTTTGCACGCCTGGCTGTGATCTCTGCCGTGGGGACACGTCCGTATTACCTCGAGCGGGGTTTCGAACGAGGCGAATTGTATTTGGTTAAAAATATATTGTAAAATCGTTTGTTGCTTACGGTATAGCGTGAATTTCCTGCTCGACCGAATTCTCATTTCCCTGGTTGGGGACCAGCAACTTTTTCCTCCCCCATAATAAGCGACGGCTCTCAAATAAAATGTTCCCAACAACGCCAAGCGCTGGTGGGAACATTTTATTTAATATGGAGTATATCTCCTCTCCCATTCTGCGATCGCGGCCCTGATTGCTGCTTGAACTGCGGGATCAGTTACTTCACCCACGCCTGTGAAACTTTTATCACCTACTATGACCACTGGGTCCCCTTTTGCCGATTCTATGAGACGGATGCCCAGATCCTCCAGCGGTGTGCCTCTCAGACGTGTTTGCAAGATCGCATCTATCTGAGTGACCATGCTGGTAGGTGCCGGCTCTGGCGCAGGGGCGGGGACTATGATGGGAACGGATGGTTTGGGTGGAGGCTGCCTCATCACGGCCGGGGCAGGCGGAGCCGTCACCGGTCGCGATGGGGTCTGAGGAGAGCTGGCTTGTTTTTGCCCAGGTGAGGCTTCAATCCAGGGCCGCATCATCAACATCAGGTCAATCAACCGTTTCCGATGTTCAGGCGAGAGCTGGGCCGCATCCACACGCTGGCCGTCCAATTTGAGCTGAGGTTGATTCCTTTCGTCGAGACTGAGGGCAAGTAGGTTGTTTTCAACCGGTGTGACAAGCGGGCTTGGAGGCGGTAAAGGTCGTTCGAAAACGCCTAACGAACTCTTATTCAATTCTTCTTCGTCCCTGCGTTTTTTAGCGCCCTGGCCGCGTCCCTCGAACAGGCCGAAAAAATAGCCAAAGAACATTAGAGCCAGGCTGATACCGATCAAAGTGAAAAGATTAAATTCCATAGGTCATTCCCTCTGACAACTCGGACAGATATGTGTGCCGCGTTGACCGACGATAAGTTTTTGGATAATCGTGCCACAAACCGGACAAGGTTTTCCTTCCTGACCATATACGCGAAAGTGATTTTGGAATTCCCCGCCGCGATAAACCCAGTCAAAGCTCGCACCGTTGCGGCGGATAGCCTCTTGCAGTGTGGCGCGGATAGCTGCGTGCAGGTGTTCAGCCTCTTTCTTTGATACCGAATCTGAGAGGGTCAACGGGTGTAACTTTGCCGTATGCAGGGTTTCATCGGCATAGATATTACCCAGCCCTGCCAGGAACGTCTGATCGAGAAGGAGCGGCTTAAGCTGGCGATGACGTTGCCGTAAAGCTTTATAGAGCCATCGGGCTGTGAAGTCGGGTGCGAGGGGCTCCGGCCCGAGTCTACCCGTTACTTCATCCATATCCCTCGTCAACCACACCCGTCCGAACTTACGTGTGTCGTTGAAGACCAAACTGCTTTTCACCCGACTCCATTTGGGGCGCCCGGAGGCGGAGCCGGCGGAAAGGTTCAAAATTAACCTATCATGTTTCTCCGGTTTAATTTTACCTTTTTTGACCGCCAAGTCTCCACTCATCCGAAGATGTATAAGGAGATTGTAAGGCTCAGCCTGAGGCTCTCGAATGGAAGCAAGTTTGATAATTAAAAACTTTCCGCGACGTGAAACTTCCCCGACTTTCTGTCCCTTGATTTGTTCCCTAAATTTTTTCACGGAGGGCATTGCCAACGTCCGCGCCCAGCGCACATTTGCTTCAAGAATAGTCCTGCCAACGAGCTGTGGACGCAGCGTTCGTGCAATGGTTTCAACTTCCGGAAGTTCAGGCATAATAAACTTTTGGTAATCGGCGATTGATTTGTGGATTGCCGAATATAATCTATCAATCGCTATTCATTAAACATTTCTCCAACACTTCTTCCTTCATGGGCACGCTTGATCACCTCTCCCAATAACTCTGCGACGGAAAGTACCGTAATGCGGCCCCTCAAGATCTTAAGGTTCTCCTCAGAGATCGGGACCGAATCAGTGGTGATGATGTGCTTGATGGGCAGGGTTGCCAGTCGTTCCGCCGCGTCGGATGAAAAGATAGGATGCACAAAAGCTAAATACACGTCCAACGCACCGTTTTCCTTGACGACCTTTATTGCCTCTGAAATAGATCCGCCCGTGTTTACTTCATCATCCACGATCAAAACGTCACAGTCTTTTACATGGCCAATCAGGGAAAGAGCCTCGGCCTTGGCATCATTGCCTGTCCGGCGCTTCTCCACGAAGGCGACCGGCATATCCATATCGGTGGCATAGTTCCGGGCTTTCTTGGCAAAACCCAGGTCGGTCGCGACCACCACCGGGTTTTTAAGTTTTGAGCGCAGCGTTTGATTTATGTTCTCAATGATGAGGCGCGAAGCGGTAAGAACATCGCCGGGAATGGAGAAGAAACCCTGGATTTGTCCGGCGTGCGGATCGAGGGTCATATAACGATCGGCTCCGGCCACCTCGATCATATCTGCCACCAAACGACCGGTGATCGGGACACGCGGCTGATCCTTTTTATCGGAACGTCCATACGCGAGATAGGGTACAACCGCTGTGATGCGAGCTGCCGAATCCAACCGCAGAGTTTGAAGGGTGATCAAAAGCTCCATCAGGTTGCGATTGACCGGTGAAGCCGTCTGCTGGATCAGATATACATCCTGTCCGCGCACACTTTGGTTGAGTTTGATGAATATGTTCTCATTGGGGAATTCGATCAATTCCCGCTCACATAAAGGCGAGCCGAGATAAGCTGAAATCTTCGCGGCTAATTCGGGCGAGCCGTCGCCTGCAAAGAGCTTGATCTCGCCATACACTTTCATTTCGTGCGGGTGACTGTGACTAGTCATTTGCTCTCCCGTCTTGCATCCCACTCCGAACGCAAAACACTCATGATATGGATGTCGGCATACTTCCCATGCCGGTAAACCGCCTGGCGTAATGTGCCCTCGGGAACAAAACCCGCTTTTTCGTAAGAATGCTTTGCCCGTGGGTTTGTAGAATAAACACGTAAATAAATTCGATTTAGATTCAACGTATCAAATCCATGCTCCAATATCAATTCTACCGCTTCTGTCCCATAGCCTTTATTCCACAAGGATTTATCACCGATAAATATCCCGAATTCGGCGCAGCGATTTGTCCATTCAAGGTTGAAGATTCCGCTATTACCAATCAACCGCCATCCCTCGTCCTCTTTGATTTCGATAGCCATTGGCTTCTCATGCTCTTCTCCTTGTGCGAGCCTGTCAAACCACTTTTCTTCATCTGTCATGGACATGGGCAAATAAAGCGACAAGCCCTCAATCACTTCGGGGTCATTCAACCATTCGTAGAATCGGGGTATGTCACTGCGTTCGACAGCACGGAGCCGAATATGTTTGCCGTATATCATTTCCCCTTCCCTTCCCCCGGTGAGAGGAGAGGAGAGAGGAATCTATCGGATGTCAACATCCTTACCGCCTCCCACGGTGAAACACTTTTATTAAAAACCTGATGCATAATCTCATCATAGGAAGACTCTGAGACGCGTTCACGGAATTGGGTCATCAGCCTATGATGAAGGATCATCTCCATCTCGGATTCAAGGCGGGCCTGTTCGCGAGCGGTCCAACCACCACTGATGCGCAAATACTCGGCATGCTTCGCGATCTGTTCTGCTAATTCAGGGATCCCCTTGCCTTCCGTCGAGATGGTTTTTTGAATGGGCGGAATCCATAACCCTTTATTTATATCAGTCCCGTCTTTTGCGTGCAATGCATCGAGTGTGGGGGGGTGAAAGTCGGCGTTCGCAATTTTGCCGTGATGCAGATAGGTTCTTTGCGACGGGTGCGCGAGATCGAGCATGGACCTGAGCGCCTTCTCCGTGTTCTCAACACCCGGGCGGTCTGCTTTGTTCACGACCAGGATGTCGGCGATCTCAAGAATGCCGGCTTTGATGGCTTGGATGTCGTCGCCGAGGCCGGGCGCTTCCACAACCAGCGTAGTATGGGCCAGGCGAACGATATCCACTTCCCCTTGTCCTGCCCCGACCGTTTCAATTAATACTATCTCATAGCCAGCTGCATCAAAGACCTGGACCTCGCCTGCCGTTGCCTGTGCCAGTCCGCCCAGTGAACCGCGCGAGGCCATTGAACGGATGAACACACCGGAGTCCCCACTTAAATCCTTCATCCGGATGCGATCACCAAGTACTGCACCGCCTGTGAATGGACTAGACGGATCCACAGCCACAATCGCCACGGTTTTCTTTTGTTCTCGAAAATGCAGGGCAAGTCTGTTGACCAGCGATGACTTACCTGTGCCAGGCGCGCCTGTCACTCCAATCAGGTGTGCTCTACCCGTATGAGGGAAGAGCGCATCCAGCGCAGAACGACCATCGGGTGTGTTGTTTTCAACCTGCGTCAAAACACGCGCCAAGGCCAATCGGTCGCCGCTTAGGATGGAATCTGC
>Ga0182027_10007532_pt1 | contig 16005 bp, 10 predicted proteins | sample 712E1DmetaG_FD_121300 | JGI IMG/M metagenome (GOLD analysis project Ga0182027, IMG submission 121300) | Permafrost microbial communities from Stordalen Mire, Sweden - 712E1D metaG (Illumina Assembly) | ecosystem: Environmental > Terrestrial > Soil > Wetlands > Permafrost | place: Sweden...
AATAACTGGCGTGATATTTCTTGCGCTTGCATAGTTTTAGGCAGGCCCTTAACAAGAGCATCAACGCCAATCACAATCTGCTGTGCCTTTTGATAAAACAGCAATTCCTTATAATCACCCATAAGCCCTGTCCCTTATCCCTTATCCCATTTCCATTAATACTCTCCATAATTGATTCGCTCACTATACTTCGATTTGATTTGCAATCTCTTATGAGTCTCATCTCCGAGCTTCTGCCAGTATTCTTCCCGGTCTTTGACGCCATAAACCCATTCATCCAGATAACTTTTGACGGCCTCCGCCGAATCGCTGATCTTGTCCCATTGCAAATAAAATTCGTTGTCGCGGTCGTAATATCCCTGCGCGTAGGATGGATGGCAGGAATAGGGAGCAGGGCAGACGGCGTCCACCACGATGGCAGGGATCAACGTTCGGTTCGGGTCGGAGCGGATCACAGACTCGTCCACGATCTCTTCTGCGGTCAGGATGACTTTCTTCGCCGCAAAGGCGGCTTCTTTTTGCTCGCCGATGATTCCCCACAGGTGGGCATTGCCCTCTTTGTCCGCCCGCTGCACATGCACAATGGCCACATCTGGATTCAAGGCCGGGACAACGATCACATCTTTTCCACCGTATGGATCCGCGATGCGCTTGATATTCGGGTTGACTTTTTCAAGATCGATCGCGGCGGTCTGGTTCATCGGCAGGAAGGGCAGGCCGGACGCCCCCGCCTGCAGGCGCGTGATCATTCCAAAATGGGAATACTCCTCCCATTCCAATTTGCCTTGTTCGATTGCGCTTCGCACAATGCGCAGCGATCCAACGCCCGGATTGCCCATATAGGAAAAAATAACCTTGCGCGCACATCCTGCCGCAGTCATTTGGTCGTAGATCAAATCCGGTGTGGCGCGCGCCAGCACGAGCTCGCGTTTATGTTGGCGTATGATTTCGTGCCCGGCTGCAAAAGGGATCAGGTGCGTGAATCCCGCCGCGTAAACGCTATCGCCATCGGCTACGTATTTTGCAATGGCATCCGAAACGGTCATAAGTTTTGACATGGATTATTCCTTTTTCCCTTCTTGCTTTTTCTTTGGTTTTGCAAATAACTTTCGCAGGGTTGAGAAACGTCCAGCCGGCGGCGGTGGGGCTTTGCGCTTTAAGAAACGCCATCCGACGAACATACTGATAAGCCCCAGGAAAAAATACCTGAAGTCCGGTGTGTTGGCCATATAGCTGGCCCCGAACAGGATGAGCAGGCCGATGCCGATTACGGTAAGCAGCGTGCCTAGGCGAGCGAGAAATTCGTTGACCATATCTCAGTTATACTCAACACGGGCATAGATTGCGTTTTTGCTCAACAGGAGGATTCAGTGAGAACTTCGTAGTTGCGACTTTAGTCGCTCTCTTTGCGCCAGCCTGAAGGGCTTCCATGTACTGAGCAGGCGGCTTCGCGGAGCACCCTGTGGGTTAGCCCCGCGGAACAAGTGGCAGAAAACCGTAGTTTATGACCACGCTCAGTATAGCTTGAAAAATGAGGAAGAAAAACCCCTTCCCCTTGACGGGGAAGGGGTGGAAAAACTTTATTTGCGCTGGGCCGCTTTCTTTGCGGCTCTCTTGACCGGCTTCTTCGCAGGCGCCTTCCTGGTTTTGGCCTTTCCATTCTCGTGTTTCACGAGTGTTTGGATTTGCTCGTGCATGTAGAGCGGGACGTAATACAGGCCGCCGCCGTTCTTGCCGCTTGCGCCGGAGCCTTTCCAACCGCCAAATGGCTGGAAGCCAGGCCAGGCGCCGGTTGTAGCACCCTGGGGACGGTTGGCGTACGTTACGCCGGCTTCGATCTTATCGAAGAACCAGGCCGTTTCCTTCTCCGATCCATAGAAGCCCGCAGTCAGTCCGTAGTTGACGTTGTTCGCGATCTTCATGGCTTGATCGAGATCGCTGACCTTGCCGATGGTTGTGATCGGCAGGAACATTTCGTATTGCCATAAGCGATGCTCGAATGGCAGGTCGGTGACCAGGGTCGGTTCGCAGAAATAACCCTGGTCGAAGATACCGCCGGTTTTGACGTGTCCGCCGGTCAGGAAGTTGCCGCCGCCCTGGCTGATCTCTTCGTTGAAATTCTTGAAATCATTATAGGAGCCTTGGTTGATGACTGGGCCGAGATACGTGGCGCGTTCGGTTGGATCGCCGATGACCAGGCTGTTCGTTTTTTCTTTCAGCATGGAAATGAATTTTTCGTAGACCGGTTCTTCGACGATCACGCGGGAAGCCGCCGAGCATTTTTGCCCCTGCAGGCCGAATGCGGAACGCATAATGCCGGTGGTCGCATCTTCCAAATTTGCGTGGCGGGAAACGATGGCCGGATTCTTCCCACCCAGTTCCAGGATCACCGGGCGTACATAATTGCGTTGTGCAAAGTCGCGGAACAGCTTCATGCCCACATCAAAAGAGCCGGTGAAGGTCGCGCCGTCGAGTTCATGGCTGTCCACCAATGCCTGCCCGAGCGTGGAGCCGGGACCGGTGACAAAGTTCACCACGCCGTCCGGGAAGCCGGCATCGCGGAAGCACTCCGCATACAAGCGCACGACCCAGGCGGTATCGGTGGCCGGTTTGATCACAACCGTATTGCCCGCAGTCAGTGCCGCACCGGTTGGACCGCCGGTCAGCGCGAAGGGGAAGTTGAACGGGCTGATGATGAGCCAGACGCCATAGGGCCGTAGAACGGAAACGTTCGTCGAATTGTAACCAACCAGCGGATCCTTGCCCATCGGCTTGACGAAGCCTTTGTTCTGCTCCATCATCAAGGCGGAATAATACATCAGGTCGGCGGTTTCCTGCACATCGCCCAGACTCTCCATCCGGTTTTTGCCGACTTCGAGAGCCATGGCCGCTCCGAGATCGAAGATGCGCTTCTCGAGCAATGCCGCTGCCTTGCGGACGAGTTTGACGCGTTCCTGCCAGGGGGTGTGACTCCACTTGGGGAAAGCCCGGCGGGCCGCCTCAATGGCTTGATGAGCATGTCCGGCATTGCCCTTTTGCATTTTAGCCAGCACCCAATCGGTGTTGACCGGCGAGCGGTCATCCCATTTTTCATCGGCATATACATCTTTGTTGTCGATGATCATGCTCCATTCCTTGCCCAGATTCTGCTTGAGGGTTGCGACTGCTTTATCGAAACCCTTGTGGAGGTCTTCGGGCGGGTTGAACATGGTTGCGTAGGTGAGTTTGAAAGCCATAACAAATCTCCTTTAGAAGTCTAGTGGTCGAACGTGTCCGACCTGTCAGACCTGACGAACTGTCAGACTTGCTGACCTGTCAGACTTGCCGACTGTCAGACTTGCCGAACTGTCAGACTTGCCGACCTGTCAAACTTGCTGACTTGTCAGACTTGCCGACCTGTCAAACTTGCTGACCTGTCAGACTTGCCGACCTGTCAGACTTCCATAGTATAGCGTAGGACATCACAATCGTCAAAGCAGGGTGTCTTTAGTTTGATATGATGATTTTCCTAACCTTTCCCGCTCTGATTTCCCCTTTTTTGCCAATCCAGGAACCGTTCCACCACGCCGGGGTCAAGATGGTTTCCTCCCAGCGAGCGCAGGTGTTCCCTTGCCTTTTCCTTGGACCAGGCCTTGCGATAAGGCCGATCACTGATCAGCGCATCCCACACATCCACCACGGCAAATATTCGTGCTTCCAGTGGGATTTGTTCTCCGCGCAAGCCGCGCGGATAACCGCTGCCGTCCCATTTTTCGTGATGACAATATGGAATATTGATGGACCGGTTCAGGTATTGGATCGGGGAGAGCAATTCGAACGCGAAGATGGGATGCTTTTTCATGATGACCCATTCTTCATCCGTCAACTCGCCGGGTTTCAGCAGGATCGAATCCGGAACGCCCAGCTTGCCGATATCATGCAGTAAGGCCCCTCGTTGGATCTGTATCAACTCTTCGCCGGAAAAATCAAAGTCTCTGGCGAGCTTCATGGTCATTTCGGTCACTCGCTGGGTATGGCCTTCGGTTTCTTCGTCGCGCAGATCCAGCGCATGCGACCAGCCTTCGATGGTGGCGTTGTATGCCAGGCTCAATTCATCGTGACTGCGCTGCAAGTTCTCGAATAGTTCGATGTTGTCTATTGCCACAGCCACCCGCTGCGCAAGGACTTCCAGGAACCCGAGCCACTCCGGGTCGGGGTGGAGCGTGGAACGGTGGAAAACTTCCAGTACGCCTTTGGCGCGTCCTTTTACAATCAGCGGCACGCAGTAATAGCTTGTAAAATCCTCCGAGGCGATCAGCTTTTGCAAAGCCGGGTTGTCGGTTTCGCTTTTTAGGTTTGCAATATGAAGCGTACGGCGTTCCAATACCGCCTGGCCTGCATATCCCTGGCCCATGGGGATATACTGTTTTTCGATTCCGGGCGTGCGAAAACCGCGCCCTGCGCGGGTTTCCATCCTGTTCATGGCCGGGTTGAACGTCAGGATATCCACGGCATCCACTTTCAATTGGTTGGTGATCTGGACCAGCAGCATGTTCAGGCTGATCTTCAAATCGAAATTGGTGGTGACGATCTGGTCAATGTTTTTTAAGGCGGTCAGGCGTTCCAATTGCAGGTGAATTTGTCGTTCGGTTCTTTTGTGTTCGGTAATATCGCGAACGGTGGCTTGGATTACGGTTTTTTCCTTCTGCTCCAGCTTGACCAGGAGCACATCGGCCAGGAATTCATCCCCATTAATGCGTTGGTGGGTCCACTCGAAGAAGTGAAAACCCTCGCGCACGGCCTTCTCGATCATCGCCTTGGTTTTTTCGCCGGAGGGTTGGCCGTCCGGTTGTTTTTGGGGGGAAAGTTCCCATAGCGCGTAAGAGATAAATTCCGCCTCATCCTTTGCTCCGAACATCTTCACACAGGCCGGGTTTGCAGATGTGAATTTCCAGGAAGGTGACTCGATCACCATCAGGGCATCGTGGGCGTTTTCGAAGAGGCCGCGGAACTTCTCCTCGCTCTCTCGCACAATCTCCTCTGTGCGCTTTCGTTCGGTGATATCGCGCAGGGTGATCATCAATACGTTTTGACCTTCGACGCTTGACAATCGTCCGTTGAGTTCCACGGGAAATTGTTCTCCGTTGGCGCGGATGTTGATCGACTCAACCGGCCCGCTGGTGATCGTCTTGGGGTCACTCCCATCGAAGCGATAGATTTTGTTGCCAGATGGGACTAGGTCGTGCACGGTTTTGGTCACGAATTCGTCCCGGCTATACCCAAAGATCTCGCAGGCGCGCTGGTTTACGTCAAGGATCTTAAGGTTCATGCTTTCGATAAAGATAGCGTCCTGGACGCCTTCAAAAATGCTGCGGTAGCGTGTCTCGCTGTCGCGCAGGGCTTTTTCGGAAGCGCGCCTCTCGGTAATGTCACGGGTGATCGATCCTATTCGGAAACCGTGTTCCGTTTTGATGGGGAATGCCGCCTGGGTGATCGTTTTGCGTTGACCTGTGACGCTTTGAATCTCGATCTCAATGGTTTTGCCAAGTTGGGTCGAGTGTCCATCCCGGAAGGCTCCTTGGAGTTCCTTCCTGAGGTATTCCGGGGTGACCTTTGAACGGTGTTCCGGTATCAATATCTGGAATTGGATTTCATGGAAAGGTGTTCCTATCGCTTGTTCGCGCGGGAGGCCGGTGATCCCGGCCTGTGCTTGATTCCATTCCACGATGATGCCTTTTTCATCCAATAGGACAATGCCGTCAGGCATCTGTTCGATGAACGTGCGGAATTTTTCCTCGCTTTCCCGCAATGCTTCATCGGCATGCTTGCGTTCGGTGATGTCGCGCATGAATGCCAGGAACTGGGCCGAAGCGGGTTCATAGATCGTATTCACTTCCACATTGATAATTTGGCCGTCTTTGCGGCGATGGCATACTTCGAAACGGCCCGAGCCGCGCTCCTTGTTTTGTTTTATGCGCTGGGCGATCGTTTCCTCTGAATTCGTGGCATCGATGTCCGCCAAGCTCATGTTCAGGAGTTCGTCGCGGCTGTAACCCGTCATCCGGCAGTACGATTCGTTCACATCCAGGAATTTGCCGCTTTCGTGGATTCGCACAAACCCATCCAGCGAGACGTTCATCAGGTATTGATATTCTTGGGCGCTTTTTTGCGAGGCTTCCTCTGCGGCTCTGCGTTTTGTTTCAGCCTGCATAAAATCGAGTGCAAACGATATATCCTCACCGATCTCTTCGAGCAGTCTTTCATCTTCCGCGTCGAAGCTGTGCGGTTCTGGCGCATAGACGGTCAGCGCTCCAACCACCTTTCCGCCCTGGCGGAATGGCACCGCGGCCAACGAACGGTATCCGCGTCCAAGCGCCGGTTCGCGCCAAGCTTCCATGTGTGGATCGCTGGCGATATCCTGGCAGATGACAGCGTGTTCCTCCCGGATGCATGTGCCGGTTGGCCCGCTTCCCTTTGTCACATCCTTATAGGTGATGACGATATTTTCAAGATAACCCTGCTCTTCACCTGAAAAGAAGGCCGGCTTGACTAGCTCTTCCTGCTCATCCACCAGCCCGACCCACGCCATGCGGAATTGGCCTCTTTCGATCATCACTCGGCAAACATTCTGGAACAACGCGGCGCGGTCGTGAATGCGCACGATCGTTTGGTTGATCTGGCTGGCGGTTGCATACAGGCGGTTTAACCGCAGGTTCTTATTCTCGGCTTGTTTGCGTTGGGTGACATCCTCGAAGATCACCTGGACTTTTTCGATTTCTCCTTGAGCGTTGATGAGCGGCACCAATCGGGTGAAAATGGTAATGGATTTGCCCCATTTGGTGGCGTAGGGGTATTCAGCGGAAGCAGATAACCCCTGCTCGATGGCTTTCTGCAGGTCAGTTGAGATGCCCGCCTGGATCAATGGCGGGAAGGTCAGCATGTTAATGCCCTTGGTGGCTTCTGCGGAGGGCGATCCCAGGATTTCCAGGGCGGCAGGATTCACTTCGACGATTTCTCCGCGCATGTTTACCTGGAGAATGCCCACCGGTGCATTCATAAATAACGAACGATATTTTTCCTCGTTATACTTCAAGGCTTCCTGCGCCTGTCTGCGCTCGGTGATATCTTCGAGATAACCTTCATAATAGAGCAAATGCCCTGCCGCATCACGCACCGCGCGTGAGTTTCCCGAAACCCACATGGTTTTTCCATCTTTGCGCAGGACTTCAAATTCAAATCCGCGCACCTGACCTTCTTCCCGCAAGATTCTATTAAGCTCATCCCGGCGGTGTGGGTCGCGGTAAAGCTGTGTGCCGATATTTTGAATGCTGGAGATCAATTCCTCGGGCGATTCGTAACCCCACATGTTCGCCAGCGCGGGATTTGCAGCCAGGAATTTGCCTTCGGGCGTGGATTGGTAAATTCCAACAACGGACTCATTGAAGAGGGTGCGATATTTTTCTTCTGCTTGCTTGCGTTCGGTGATATCTTGAGCTGTGCCGCGTAATCCCAAAACCTGGCCGTTTGAGTCGCGTTTGGCTTCACCACGGGCAAGGATCCATTTGCGGGTTCCATCCGTCCGTACCTGTTCCACTTCAAGCGCGTACGGCTCGCCGGTTTCCATGCTTTTTTTTACTGCCTTATCCAGCCGCGCGGCGCTTTCGGGTGAGTAGGCTTTTAAGTGTTCTTCGTATCCTGGCGGCGGCTGGCTCGAATCAAAGCCATAAATGTGATAGTACTCTTCGGACCAGCTGATTTTATTGGTTCTTTCATCCCATGCCCAACTGCCAAGTCTCCCAACGCGTTGTGCTTCTTTGAGTTCCGCCTCGCTTTTAAAGAATGCTTCTTCTGCTTTCTTGCGCTCGCTGATATCTTCAATGAACCCTTCATAATAGATCACTTTGCCCGTTGCATCCTTTATGGTGCGTGCCTGGGTGGATGTCCAGATTTTTGATCCATCCTTCCGTTGATTTTCTTCTATGAAATTAATCACATCCCCATTTTCTGTTAATAGTTTTAGAAATCTTTCGCGGTTTTTGGAATTCGTATAAATTTGTTGGGATATATTTTGAATTTCAGCAACCATTTCCTTGGGCGACGCGTAGCCGAACATGGCTGCCATTGCTGGGTTGACCGTCAGGAAGCGGCCTGCAGGTGTGGAGCGAAAGATGCCGACTACCGCTTGATCGAACAGGTCTTGATAATTCTTTTCAACGGTCTGGATCTTATCCTCGTTGTTTTGCAGGCGGAAATTGTTGCGGTGGATCAACCAATAGAGGATCAGGCCGGTCACCAGCACATAAAGCCAGCCCTTATACATGCTGATCATGGTCAGCGTATGGATGTTCTCTGACAAAATTGCTGCAATTTGGTCGGAGAATAAAATCCAAAGCCCGCCGATCAGGCAATAGAGCGCTGTGATCCGAAGGGCATTTCGGTCCAACTTTATTGCTTTGGTTTCTTTTTGGTTTTTCATGTTCATGGTCGCTCCCGTCCGCAGGATAAGTATAAGACGATTTTGAAGAATCCTGCGTAATGATTTCTCAGGGAGAAAGCACGGAAATTGTATAACCAAACCCCTCCTCAACCCGCCGGTAGCACAAGGTTGTAAAGAAATTAAGGCAAAGCCGGATGGCTCACCTTACTTGACATTTTGACTTGTTAGACCTCTTAGACCTCTTAGACCTATACAAAAAACGGGGGACTGGTGAGAATGTAATTTTCAAATTTCCCGAATGGGGTGTCGGCCATGAAGAATTCAAAAAAAGCTTCCAGCTTGCACCTGCGCTCGAGCAGATAATCGATCGCCGCCCGGTTGATCATCGGAACTTCAACGCTGAACTCCGCTCCCCGTTTCGCGGCCTCCGTTTCGGCGTGTGCCAGAATTGCCGGAAAGTCATTTGCATTCATCAAAGCAAACGGCCCGTTGAGATCCCCGAGATACCCGTAACCGGCCACCTCTTTATTGCGCTTGTAAAAATAACCTTTTCGGGTTTCGATCAGCCATGCATGTTCTGCTTCGCGATGAAAGCCGAGGATGGCGTTATCCAGTCGGATTAATTCCCCCATGCTTTGGGCCGAGGCTGTGATCCGCTCGATGACCAGGTCGGTATCCACTTCGACTTTTTCGGCGGGACGCGTAAATGTATGGCATGGGAATAGCGGATAGACTTTTGCCTTCAGATAGCGCTGGACGGCGCGCCCATCAATGGTCGCGAGGATGAAGCGATGCTCGGCCCCATCCATAGGGAACGCACGCGCCAGAAGTTCGCCTCCGACCCCGGTGGATTGGTGTTCCGGCAAAACAAAAAACTCGGTCAATTGTCGCACACCGCTGCGCAGGATCGAGCGCGCAAAGCCGATGACTTTGTCGTCTTTTTCAGCAACCCAGAAATTGTCCGATGTGCGCGCCAGGTGTTGGAACAGCGGTTGCCGCTCCTCTCGCAGATTTTGGATCACCTGCGGGTTATTCCCGCCGCTGATAGGCATCACGCCCAAACGGTCGCCCAAATCCATGATGGATCGGTGGAACACCTCGAATGTGTTTTGAGAATCGTCAAGCGTGCCGCGTCGATAGATGATAGACATGGTTCCTCACTGGCTTGATTTTCGCACGGATTTCGTTTTCTGTCCTGGCATTTCCTATATTTGCTCTCTTGCAAAAGTCCAATAGGAGCAGGGCAGCGCTCCTAAAATCAGGGACCCTTCGTGGACTTCGCGACGTGTACTTGGTGTTCTTCCAAGCAAGCACGCAAAGCGTGAGTATCCTATGCCCTGCCTGTACTGTGTTCTTTCAGTGCGTTCTCTCAGGGTTGTGTTTAATCTTTTTTCTTCAGAAAAGGTTTATTAAAGTATAGTTGCTCCGCTCATTAAGTCAAGGACGAAAAATTTTCGAAGCATGGTTTTCTCAAAGTCCATGCTGAAACTATGTTTTATCGTTTTTTTCAAGGCGGAGTGTGCGAAGCGCACCGAAAAAAAAGCAACCTTTGCGCTCTTTGCGTTTTGCGTTTTTGCTTCTTCGCGGTTCGTCCTCTGACTTTGACAAATCCATCCCCCGTCATCCGTCTTCGGTCTTCGGTCGAACCATTCCCCGTTCCCCTCCTCCATTAACTATGATCCATGATCCATTTCCCAATTACCATTCCCCATTCCCCAATTACCATTCCCTTTTCCCTTCAACTGCCTTGACATTCTTCCCGTATCCCTTGATAATATTGGCGAGGAGTTAATATGGCAATCATCACTCTCATGACGGACTTCGGCATCAAGGATGGCAATGTGGGCGTGATGAAAGGCGTCATTTGGGGGATTTGTCCTCAGGCGCAAATTTCGGATTTGAGTCACATGATCGGTGCGCAGAACGTCCGTGAAGCCTCCCTGATTTTAGCGCGCTCCGCCCCGTATTTTCCCAAAGGCACGATCCATGTGGTTGTCGTAGATCCCGGCGTGGGCACCGCGCGCCGTCCCATGGCCGCCATGATCGGCGATTGGTTCTACGTTGGACCGGATAATGGGACGGTCACGCTTTTGCTGGAACGTGCCGGTCAGGAAGGCTGGCCGTGTGAGTTCGTTCAATTGGATCGGACGGAATATTGGCTGCCGAACGTCAGTTACGTATTTCACGGGCGCGACATCTTTTCGCCGGTCGCCGCACATTTGGCCAACCTCGTTCCTCTTTCGAACCTCGGCACGCCGTTTACCGATCCGGTGCGCCTCCAGCTTCCCCGGCCTCAGCGAACGGCGAATGGCTGGCTCGGCGAAGTGATCCATATTGATCATTTTGGCAATCTTGCTTCGAACATTCGCCTCGAGAATTTGGGCGCTGCCTTGCAAAACAAAGATATAATCGTGGTCAGGTTGAACGGCGTCGAGATCAAAGGCATGGTTAATACCTTTGGTCAGCGTGCGGAAGGCGCTGTGGTTGCCTTGCTCGGCAGCACCGGCAATCTGATTGTATCGGTGGTGAATGGGAATGCGGCGGTTAAATTGAATGTCAAAATTGGTGATAGGATTGAAGCGCTTGTATCCTGATGTCATACGAAGGCGTTCTCTAACATTACAGCGCAATGTCAGACAACTTTCTTCTTCTTCTTCTCCCCTCCCCGCTTGTTGGGGAGGGTCGCGAAGCACGCCGGAGGCGACGGGGGTGGGGGATCATTCCTCGCCCGAACGAAGACAACAACCTTGCGCTGTAATACTAAGGCGTGTGGCGAATTGTGAACCATAATGGCTGAATCTCCTCTCATTGTAGAAAACCTCTCCTTTCGTTACCGTGACCGCCCCGGCGCGGCGATTGAGCGTATTTCCTTTAACGCCAACCCAGGCGAGATTTTGTTGATCGCGGGTGCCAGCGGCTGCGGCAAGACCACCTTGATCCGTGCCGTGAATGGCTTGATCCCGCGCAGTTATAAGGGCCAGGTGACTGGGCGCGTTTTGGTGTTTGGCGAAGATACTTCTTCATGGAAGCTCTCGCAGATTTCACAAAAAGTGGGCACCGTCTTGCAGGATCCCGAACGCCAAATCCTCGGCACAAAAGTTTTGAATGAAGTTGCGTTTGGCCTGGAAAATCTTGGTTTGCCGCGCGCGGAGATCATTCAGCGCGTGGATGAGGCGCTTGCTTTTTTGAAAATATCCGATCTCCGGGATCGCGACACCTTCAACCTTTCGGGCGGTGAAAAACAAAAGGTGGCCTTGGCCGGTGTGCTTGCCATGCGCCCCAGGATCCTGCTTCTCGATGAACCGCTGGCCAGCCTCGACCCGGCCAGCGCGCAGGACTCGCTGGACATGGTGCGTAAACTCGCCGATGAAGGCATGACTGTTTTGTTGGTCGAGCACCGCGTCGAAGACGTTCTGCGCATCCGCCCCGACCGCGTCATGTTCATGGATATGGGGCAAGTCCGTTACTTGGGAGCGCTTAACGGGTTATCTAAAGTAGTGAACTATAAAGAAGTTAAATTACCGGCGGAAGATATCGTCGAGCGGGCAAAATATGATAAGGCTCCGGCCGAGCTTAAAATTCTTCCCAGTGCAGCCGATCCGAGTACTTGGAAGTGGCAGTCTGAAACACTGGTTAAATTTGAGGATGTCGCCTTCAGTTACGAACCCGATAGCGAAATCCTGCATGGCATCAATTTGGAGATCAAGCGCGGCGATGTGATTGCCGTGCTGGGCCCGAACGGGGCCGGCAAGACCACCTTCGTGAAACATGCGATCGGGTTGCTCAAACCCAAATCGGGGCGTGTGCTGGTGAATGGACGCGATACAAAGGAATTGAGCGTTGCTCAAATCGCCGCTACGCTGGGTTATGTTTTTCAAAGCCCAAGCCACATGTTGTTTGCTCCGACCGTCCGCGCAGAACTTGCTTTTGGACCGTCGAACTTGAAACATCCGAAGGATCAGATTGAACAGGAGGTGAAGACGGCGCTGAAAATCGTGAACCTTTCCGATAAAGAGCAGGACCCACCGCTGGCCTTGTCGTTCGGCCAGCAGAAGCGCGTCAGTATTGCGGCCATCCTTGCCATGCGTTCGCGCATCCTTGTGATGGATGAGCCGACCGCCGGGCAGGATTACTATAATTACATGAACTTCATGGATTCCATTTTGCAAATGCCCGGTTTTGAAGCGATCCTTTTTATTACTCACGATGTGGATTTGGCAGTCATCTATGCCAATCGTGTTTTATTGATCGCCGATGGCCGGCTTGTGGCGGATGGTAAGCCGCAGGAAGTACTGCGCGATCTCGATCGGCTCGAAGCCTGCCGCCTTGTGCCCTCATCGCTTCTTGCGTTGAACCTGAAGCGGCTCCCGCAAACCGGGCGTTTTATGCGGGCTGAGGCGCTGGCGCATATATAGATCCAATCCAAAAAGGAGAGAATGAAGATGGACAAGAAACTTACGAACGTTCTGATTTCGTTGTTGGTGATCCTGGCGATCTTTGGGATCATTATGTTTGTCTTTGGAGCCAGCAAGAACAATATCGGCCCGTTTAATTTTCAGGTGGATCAACCCACGCTGGTGCTTCGCTTTGTGTTTGTCCTCCTTGGACTTTTGATCGCATTCGCTGTCTATCTTTTCACCAAGGACAACAAGGCTTGGGAAGTCGGCACGCGCCAGGTGGTTTGGATGGCCATCGGCGCCGCGCTGTATGCGATTTTCTCATTCCTGTTCAATGGCACGGTCTTCGTTGTGCCTTCGTTGAGTCAGGTGGCTTTACGGCCCGCGATTGCCATCCCGATGTTCTTCGGTTACGCATTTGGCCCGGTGGTCGGATTCTTCAGCGGCGCGGTCGGCAACATCTTCGGCGATGCCTTGACCGGCTTTGGTCTTTCCCCGCAATGGAGCATTGGCAACGGCCTGGTTGGTTTTATCGCAGGCATGGCCATGCTCTTCAAGGATAAGAAGCGCAGCATGGACACCGTTTTGTGGATCAGCGGTGTCTTGGCTGTGCTGACCGTTGTATTGTTCTTTACGAATCCTAGTACAACCAATGGGATGTATTTCGCTGCCACGGAACCCGTTTCACTCTTTGCCGGTCTAACCATCATCATTGGCTTCGTGCTGGTGCTGATCGTCCGCTTTGCGTTTGGAAAGAACGAGGATGTCGCCGCGGCCGTGACGTGGGGAATGCTAGGCAATATCCTTGGCATTCTCTTTGCGGCCCTATCGGATATCTTCATCAACGGCTTTAGTTTGGCGGCCGCGGTGGTCGGTGAATTCCTGCCTGCCGCCGGCCCGAACCTGATTTTCGCCGCCATCCTTGTCCCGCTTTTGGTCGGGGCCTACGCGGCCGTTCAGAAACAATCTGGTCGTTAATTTTCACTCTCACCTCGTCCCTCTCCCAAAGCTTATCGAAAGCTTGTCCTGAGCCTGTCGAAGGGCTTGGGAGAGGGGTTGGGGTGAGGGCAAGCTGACCGCTAATAGCTAATTACTGAAAGCTGATTGCTAAATGCTAGTTGCCTGGCGTTATCGTAAACGTGATAGATCCTTCATCCAGTGGTTCGATCCGCGTGCCTGGGTTATGTTCTTTTTGTGTTTTGGCGTTTCCACGCTTGCATTCTGGGATATACGATTCCTTTTGCCGTTTTTTGTGATCGCGATTTTCGTACTGGCCACCTCTGGCCTCAAGTGGCACGAGGTCAGGCGCCCCTTTCTGTTCATTATCTGGTTCGTCGTTTTCTTTGCGCTTCTGACTTTTCTTACCGGTCGCGGCGGGGCGGAGGTGTATAAAACGGAGCATCTGATTCGGGAATTCAAAGCCCCGTTTTCCATTCTGGGTTGGACGCCGAAATTGGATGTGACTGTCGAGCGCAGTTTCTTCGCGGTCTGCCAGCTTGTGCGCGTATTTTCCGTTGCCAGTATGACCCTCTTGATCCCCTACTCGCTTAATCCGGCGCTGTATGGCATCACCTTCAAGGGCTTGCGGCTTCCCGATAACATCTCCTACGCCATGGATTTGACCATGCGCTTTATCCCGACCTTTGGACGCGATTTCCAATTGACCATGGACGCTCAAAGGGCGCGCGGTTATGAACTGGAAAAGATCAAGGGTGGACTCTTCGAGCAGGTTCGCAAACTTGGGCCTTTGATGGTGCCTGTCACGATCCATGCCATCATCGGCAGCGAAGATATCATTGATGCCATGGACTTGCGCGCCTTTGGCGTGGGTCCGCGTACCTGGCTGGTACAGTTGACCTACCATCGCCGTGACTACATTTTGATCGCCTTTGGCGTTTTGATTATATTGGCTTCGCTTGTGGCGGGATTTTTGGGATACGGGAATTTCTGGGTCCCGCCTGCCTTGATCAAGCTGGCTGGCGGCTAAACGTCTTACTATGTCATTGCGAGCCGCCGGTGGTTGAATAGGTCGGGTGCTTTTCCCGACCGTACACTTGCACCTGCATGCAAGTGCAGGTGTCGAAACCAAGCGGCAAAGCAATCCCCTCGATCACCGAGGGGATTCTCGTTTTGCGGAATATATTGTAAGTGTGCTCGTAATTGTTCTTTCCCCTCCCCCCTTTTCCCTTTCCCTTTCCTTTCTCCCTTCTCTCTTCTCCCTTCCCCCCTAATGATGCCCTGAAAACATTTCACCGGCCTCGATCGGGACATCCAGGTAATTTTCCCTCGGTGCAAAGGAACAGGTCGCATAATTCGTAAAGGCGCAGGGCGGGTTGTAGGCTTTGTTGAAGTCCACGAAAACCTTACCGCGCTTGCTCGCGTTCGTATAAAGATAGCGGCTGGAGGGATAGGTCGTCTTGTGGTTGGTTAGATCCTTGAACTGGGTATACAGCCGGTGATCGGGTTCTTCCGTAACCAGTAATTTCAGCGTGTTCCCCGCCAATTGGAATACCACATCGCCGTCCATCTTTTCATCAAGCACTGCGCCCAGGATATCCGGCATTTGCACGATCTTGGGCGTCAAATAGCGGGTATAGGTTGCGGGCAGGCGATATTCCTCTTTCACGGCGTACCAGCTGCGCGGCGGGAAGCTGTGTCGTTCCTGGCGGGTGTTGTCCCATAGACGGATGCCCACGCCTTTCGAGCGGCGCACCACCACCATGCGCATATTGTCCGTGGTGATGAAGCTTGGCACATCTTCCTGGTCGGCATCCAGCAGGGCGGTCATGGTTTCCACGCCGTTGACTCCCACGGGCGTGCCCGCTCTCCACATATAACGTCACGTTATTGCCGTCGAATTCAAGGCGGCCCAACTGCTTCGGCGACCGGCTTGGAAGTTTGATATCGCAATCGGGATCGGAGCCGATCAGGTTGGTGCCCCTGCGCAGCCAAAAGAGACCGGCCAATGCCAGCCATCCGTTTTCCCGGCGCAGGTTGATATCCACCTCCTTGCGCCATTTTAGGATACTTGCCAGATATTCTTCATTCGCCATGCTTGAAATTATACATGTATGGTTTTCTCAAGAAAGGTTGACAAAAAGTAAAAAATAAGATCCTTCTCGGTAGAATTGCGAGTGGAAGCAAGCAACTTACTGAGGAGGATCTGAAATGGATTGTAGCACGAAGAGAGTA
>Ga0182027_10007533_pt1 | contig 16004 bp, 15 predicted proteins | sample 712E1DmetaG_FD_121300 | JGI IMG/M metagenome (GOLD analysis project Ga0182027, IMG submission 121300) | Permafrost microbial communities from Stordalen Mire, Sweden - 712E1D metaG (Illumina Assembly) | ecosystem: Environmental > Terrestrial > Soil > Wetlands > Permafrost | place: Sweden...
ACGCCTTGCTCGGTGAAAGCGTAGGGAATCGAACGGCGACGTCCGCCATGCTCGGAACTTGAAATGCCAATTTGGCATTTCAAGTTTGCAACCTCTTGTGGCGCAAGCTGAAACACAAAGTCGTCAGGGAATCGTTCGATGTTACGTTTGACTGCACGATTCAGAGTGCCAGTGTCAACGCCGTAAAGTTCTGCCAGATGGCTGTCGAGCATCACCTTCTCGCCGCGAATCAGAAAAATAAAGTTCTGAATCCGTTCCATCGGAATCAACTCAACGCCCTTACTCATAATTTTCAACCCGTTACCCGTTGTTTGAGGTGCCAAACTGGCGCCTGAAATCTTGATCTTCCAAGTTGGAATATCAAGTTCCAACCGTTCACTTCACATGCAGCTGGCGCTGAATGCCGAATTTTTCAATCCGTTTGCGCAACGTTGCCCGCGTGATGCCGAGTAATTTTGCGGCGTGAAGCTGATTGTTGTCTGTTTCCTTGAGCGCCTGGATGACCAGTTCGCGTTCGACGGCTGGAATGATTTTCAATTTCGGGTCGCGCCTCGCCCATTGGAATAATTGCCGCGCCAAAGCGGCGGTGTTGCTCATGACATCATCGCCCGAAACACCGGCAGCCGATGCGCCCGCGCCATGGCCGGTGATTTCCGGGGGCAGATTGCCGGACAAAATCGCATCACCCTTGGCCATGACATAGGCGCGGCGAATGGCGTTCTCCAATTCGCGGACGTTTCCCGGCCAGTGATATTTTTCGAGCGCCTTGGTGACGCTGGTGGCGATGGACTTGGGCTTTCGTTGCTGCTCCCGCGCGATTTTTTCCAGAAAATAATTCACCAGCAGTGGAATATCGCCGCGCCGTTCGCGCAGGGGCGAAATGTGAATGCGAACGACGTTGAGCCTGTAAAACAAATCCTCACGAAACTGTCGCGCGGCGACGGCGGCCTCCAGCGGTTTATTGGTCGCGGCAATGACGCGCACATCCACCTGGATCGGCTGGTTGCCGCCAACCCGCTCAAACGTGCAGGATTGCAACACGCGCAGAATTTTCGTCTGCGTCGCGGGTGTCATGTCGCCGATTTCGTCGAGGAAAATCGTGCCATGATTGCATTGCTCGAATTTGCCGATGCGTTGCATCGTCGCGCCGGTGAACGCCCCGCGCTCGTGGCCGAAGAGTTCGCTTTCGAGCAGTTGTTCCGGAATAGCGGCGCAATTGACGGTGAGAAAAGGCTGCTGATTTCGATTGCTGTGATGATAAATGGCACGGGCAACAAGCTCCTTGCCCGTGCCGCTTTCGCCGGTGATGAGCGCGGTCGCATCGGTCGCGGCGATCTGGCCGATGAGCTTGAAAACCTGCTGCATCGGTTCACTGCGACCGACAATGCCGAGTTCATAGTCCTCTGATTCAAGGAGTGGTTGGTAGGAAACAACCTGCTTCATGTCCTTTGCGGCTTTGAGGGCGTTGGCAACAATTTCCTTGAGCTTGGGCACATCGAACGGCTTGAGGAGATAATCGTAGGCGCCGAGCTTCATCGCTTCGATGGCGGTTTGCGTTGTGCCGTAGGCGGTCATCAAAATGACAAGAAGTTTGGGATTGGTGGCCCGGATGCGGCGGAGCGTTTCAAGGCCGTTCATGCCGCCCATGCGCACGTCCATCAGCACAAGGTCGGGCTTGAATTTGGGAATGACCTTTAACCCTTCCTCGCCGCTCGACGCGGTGGCCAGTTCAATTTCCGGCAAACTAAAAATTCGCTGGAACGAATATCGCACGTCCTCTTCGTCATCAATCAACAGCAGCTTGCTCATTTTCAGAAGTAGCATAGCCAATTTTTACTGGGCGGATAGTGAATTTTACTTGGGATTCGCCATTTGACCTCGGTCGCCGCATGGTTTACAGTCATTGCCCTTTTGAAAATGAAAATTATAGTTTGCGACCCGGTCTCACCCAAAGGCATCGCGCTGCTCCAGCAGCGGCCGGAGTTTGAGGTGGTTGTGCTGCCCAAACGACTAACCGAGGCGGAATTGCTGCCGGTTGTGGCGGATGCGATTGCGCTGATTGTTCGTTCCGAGACCAAGGTGACGAGCAAGGTTATTGAAGCTGCGCCGAAACTGCGCGTTGTCGGGCGCGCGGGGGTCGGCGTGGACAACGTGGACGTGGAAGCTGCCACACAACACGGCATTGTGGTGATGAATACGCCCGGCGGCAACACCGTGACAACGGCGGAATTGAGTTTCGCCATGCTGCTGGCACTCGCCCGCAAAGTGCCGCAGGCGCATGTTTCAATGGTTGCAGGCAAATGGGATCGCAAACTGTTTCAAGGCGCGGAGCTTTTTGGCAAAACACTGGGTGTTCTGGGCATGGGCCGCATTGGTTCGGAAGTCGCCAAACGTGCGCTCGCCTTTGGCATGCGCGTCATTGCCTACGACCCCTACCTCACCGAAGACCGCGCGAAAGCCATTGGCGCGGAGTTCGCCGACAGTGTCGATGACGTATATCGCGTGGCGGATTTTATCACGGTTCACATGCCGGTTACGCCGGAAACCAAACACATGCTGAACGCCGCCGCGTTTGCGAAAATGAAGCCCGGCGTGCGCATTGTGAATTGTGCACGCGGTGAAATTGTCAACGAAGCCGATTTGATTGCCGCGCTTGAATCCACCAAGGTTGCCGGCGCGGCGCTGGACGTTTATTCCGTTGAACCGCTGCCCGCAGAGCATCCGTATCGCAAGCAGCCGAATTTGATTCTTACGCCGCACCTCGGCGCAAGCACCAAAGAGGCGCAGGAAAAATGCGGCATTGAAGTCGCCGAAGTCATCACGGCTTATCTCCTTACCGGCGAAGTCCGCAACGCGGTGAATCTGCCGTATCTCGACGCCAAGACTTATGAGCTGGTGAAGCCGTATCTTCCCCTCGGCGAGGCACTCGGCAAATTGCTGGCGCAACTCGCACCTGCCGGCGCCGACCGCATTTACATTACTTACGGCGGCCATGCGCGGGAATTGCCCAATATTGATCCCGTCACGCGCGCCGTGCTGCAAGGTTTCCTGACGAGCAGCAATCTCAAGGACGTGAACAATGTCAACGTCCGTGCCGCTGCCGCAAGCATCGGTATCACCGTTGAGGAAAAGCGATCCGACGAGCCGGTGACGTTTAATGAATGGGTTCACGTGCAAATCTTCAGCAACGGGAAAAAACTGGTTTCCGCAGGCGGAACGTTTTTCGGCTCGCCGAACAATCCGCGTATCGTGCGGCTGTTCAGCAAGCCGGTGGAAATTCCCATCAGTGGAACGTTGCTGTTGTTGAACAACAAGGATCGGCCTGGCATTGTCGGTTATCTCGGCACGCTGCTCGGCAAACACAAGGTCAACATCGCCAACATGAGCCTCACTCGTGACACAGCGGGTGGACTGGCGCTCACGGTGTTGAATCTTGATAGCGCGCCTCCACGGGCGGTGCTGGAAGAGCTTCAGAAAGACCCGGATCTTTGCAATGTGAAGGTGATAAAATTGTAAATGAATACTGTTAAATAAAATTGAATCAAAATATGAAGACAAAAATGAAACTGATTTTTCCTGCCACGCTTGGAGTACTGTTGTTTGCGTTCCCGTCCGTGCAAACGGCTGCTGCCAGCATGTCAACAAACAAGACCTTGGTCAGTACCGGCACAAACTCCAATCCCCAAGCCGCAATGACCGCGTTATTTGGCGATCCAGTCATCGCCAAGGGCAAGGGCTTTGAAATCAAACGGAGCGAATTGGACGACTTGGTGACGAAATACAAGGCCATCGCCGCCGCGCAAAATGCGCCCGTTCCCCTGGAACAAACGATTGAAAAAGGGGCGCTGGACAGTCTGATAGCTGAACGCCTGCTGTTGGCCAGGGCCAGCGACGCGGACAAAAGCAAGGGTGTTCAAAAGGCCAATCTTCAAATGATTGCACTGCTTCAGCGGGCCGGTTCACAGGAAGCGCTCGACCTTCAGTTCAAGGCTCGCGGTATTACTGCTGCAAAATACCGGCAGGATATTGTCCAATTCGTCACCGCCCAGTCGGTCCTTGAACGCGAGTTAAAAGTCGTTGTAACGGACAAAGAGGCCGCAAATTTTTACGCAGAGCATCACGCCGATTTCGAGCAACCGGAAACGGTTCACTTGTGCGATATTTTGCTTTTGAAGATTGATCCTGCGACCGGCCAACCTCTGGCGGCGGATCAACAACAAGCCAAGCGCAAGCAGATTGACGATTTGCTCAAGCGCATTCGCGGTGGCGAAAGTTTCACGAATCTTGCCGCGAAATACTCCGAAGACCCCAACTCAAAGGAAAAGGGCGGTGAACTGCCGCTGCTGGCGCGTGACCAGATGGGACCGGAGCTGGCGGCGGCAGCGTTTTCGTTGACCAAAAACCAAGTCAGTGATGTCATCGAAATGTCTTTTGGTTACTACATCGTCAAGTTGCTGGATAAAAATCCGGCGAAGGTCGAGTCGTATAACGGTGTGGATACAAAAATCGCCGGGGTTCCACCAGGGCAGCAGCCGGTGACAATACGAGATGTTCTCACTGTCCAAGCTGTCCAGGTTCAGGCCCCGGCATTTCTGGAGAAACTCAAAAAAGACGCCAATGTTGAAATTCTCGATACGGACTTGAAAGCTCTGGAAGAGAAAAGCGAACCCAAGGCTGGCGCCATTTTGCCGGCGACACCGGGTGCGAAATAGCGCGCCATTTTGGGAAGTGTTATGAAAATACAGTTGGGAGTGGCCATTCTCATCGTCGTGTGTGTGGGGTTGAGCGTCGCTTTGGTGGTTGCGAAAAAACAGGCGGATACGCAGCAGAAAAAGGACGCTGATACGATTCTCTATTTTTCCAATCAGTTGACAACTGCCAGCGCCAGCCTTGACGAATTTCGCCAGGTCAATCTCATGTTGACCAATGATCTCAATGTCGGCCGGCAGGCGCTCATGACACTGAGCAACCAATATGTTGCGGCTTCGGCTTTGCTCTCCGACACCAAAACCGTGCTTAAGACTGCGCAGTATCAAATCAAAAGTTTGGAGGTGCAAAATCAGGCGCTGGATCAGCGTGCCGCGGAGATGAGCAACGCCATCGCCAATTTGTCCGCACAAATCGCCGAGACGCAGAAAAAGCTTGTTGGATCCGAAACGAACAATACGTTTCTCGAAAATGAGTTGAAACGGCAGGTGGCCAAAAAAGCGGAACTGGAGCACAAATTCAATAATTTGTCCCAGGTTCGCGCCCAGTTTAAAAGATTGCAGGATGATTTGGTCGTCGCGCGCCGTTTGGAATGGAAACGTGAGGGGGTCGATCTTGTGCAACAACAAAAAGGCGCGCAGTTGCTTATGACGCGCACAAGCACAACGAACAGGATTATTCGTCCGCCGGATCACAACTTAAGTGTCGAAGTCAGTTCCGGGGGTTCGGTGAGAGTCGTTTCCACCCTGACCAATGCGCCGGCGGCACCGAATTCATTGCATCCGTAACACGCCCGGCGCGGGATGAAAATTTGTTTGCAGATTATTCATGCCGACTTACGAATACTTGTGTGAAAAGTGCGGGCGGGAATTTGAGGTGTTTCAATCCATTTCCGCCAAGCCGCTAAGAATGTGTCCCAAAGACCTTTGCGGTCGGAAAAAATGGGGACGCGGTCGTGTGAAACGTAAAATCAGCGCTGGTGTCGGAGTGATATTCAAAGGCAGCGGATTTTACACTACCGACTATCGCAGTGAGGGTTACAAGGCGGCAGCCAAAAAAGATTCCGTGCCAGCCAAGTCATCCGGTAACGACACGAAACCCGCCGCCAAGCCGGACGGCAAACCCGCCAAGCCGGTGCCAGCCAAGGCTTGACCATGTTCCGATTGCATTGCCTGCGCAACTTCGGTTACACCGTTCTGTTCGGTGTTTTTTGCTGCAATACGCAGGCGGAGTTTTCTTTGCCAAGGACGGAGTTGGCGCGCGGTGTTTCCGGCCAGTTTATCGTGACCAGCACCTCTCCGTTGTCATTGTTTGCTTCCACCACCAGAATCGTGGCTGACACCAATTTCGTCCGGCTGGAGCCGTCATTGCTGGCTGTATCAGCCGAGCGCATTAAAGAAGCATTGCAACGCGAACTCGGTATCAACAACCAGTGGCGCGGGAAAATTTTTCTCGTGCTGCGCCCGGCGCAATCGCCGAATGAAGGGGTCACGATCGTTTCCGAATATTCTGCCAATGGCTGGGATTATCATGTTTCGATGCCGGACGTTTTGTCACGCACCCGTTTTGTGCGCGCAATGGTCAGTGTAGTGCTGCTGGAATTTGCCAATCGCAATGCGTCAACGCGATCGGCGGAAATCCCGGAGTGGCTCACCGATGGTTTGTCGCAGCGACTCCTCTCGTCTGATGGGCGTAAAATTATCCTGTCGTCGCCGTCTCGTGTCGTGAATGGCCTGCCGCAAAGCCGCATTGTCGAGAACCAGCGTGGCATGGACTTTCTCGCGGACACGCGCCGTGTGCTGCGCGATTATCCCACGCTGACGTTTGAGCAATTAAACTGGCCGACTGACGCACAATTGGCCGGTGCTGACGGCGGAGCATATTATGCCAGCGCACAATTATTTGTGAATGAGTTGCTCAATTTGAAAAACGGTCCGGCGCATTTGCGCGCGATGCTTCAATCTTTGCCGCGTTTTTACAATGGACAAACTGCGTTTCAAAACGCCTTCAACGCCGATTTTCTGCGATCGCTCGATTTGGAAAAGTGGTGGGCGCTGCAGGTGGTGAGTTTTGCCACGCAAGACCCGGGCTCGAGGTGGACACCCGCCGTCAGTCGTGAAAAACTCGCTGAAATCCTTGGTGTGCCCGTGGAAATGCGCACGACGTCAAATGCCTTGCCGGCGCGCATGGAAATCTCCCTTCAAGTTGTGATTCGCAACTTCGATCCCCAGAAACAAACGACGATTCTCCAAACCAAGTTGCGTGATCTCCAGCTCGCTCAACTCCGCATGGCGCCGCAGTTGGCGGTTTTGACCGCTGAATACCGCCTCGCTCTTGCCAGTTATCTTGGACAAGACAAACAGACTGTGCCTGTTTTCCACGGGAACAAGCGCGCATGGGTTCCTCCAAAAGCGTCTTCGAGCGACACTTTGAAAGAACTGGATGCACTTGATGCGAAACGCCGGACAATCGAAGCGACCATTAAACCGGGTGTTTTACGTCCATGATTTTCGACTGCGTTTAAACGCGACCGTCGTACCCGGGGTCAACTTGACAGGACGCAATTCCAACTTATAGTTTCCATTGAAAAAAGTGAAGGACGATAATTCACCGGCGAATGACGAGAGGCCGCCATCAAGTCGGCGGCTTCAGGCTTTGAAGGAATTCCATTCTGCCGGTCGTGGCTTCTGGCGCGATGTTTCTGATTCGGATTGGAACGACTGGCACTGGCAGCTCAAACATCGCATCACAACGCCGGAGCAGTTGCAGCGTCTGATGCCCACGCTTACACCGGAGGAATCCGCTGGTGCGAAACTGGCGAACCACAAGCTTGCGCTCGCCATCACACCGTATTTTTTCAACCTCATTGACCCGGCGGATGAACATTGCCCTATCCGCCGCCAGGTCATCCCGCGCATCAAGGAAACGCACATTGCGTCGTGGGAAATGAGCGACCCCTGCGGTGAAGATTCCCATTCGCCCGTGCCCGGTCTCGTGCATCGCTATCCCGATCGTGTGTTGTTTCTCGTGACCGACCGTTGTGCTGCGTATTGCCGTTATTGCACGCGCTCACGGCTGGTCAGCAACGCGACCGGCTACGATTTCCATCCCGAATTCGACAGACAAATCGCTTACATCGCACAACACCCGGAAATTCGCGACGTGCTGTTGAGCGGCGGCGATCCGTTGTTGTTAAGCGATGAGAAATTGGAACATCTCCTGCACCGGCTGCGCGCCATCAAACACGTTGAGTTTTTACGGATTGGTTCGCGTATCCCGGTTTTTTTGCCGCAGCGCATTACGCCCGAACTGTGCGCGGTGCTGAAAAAATTTCATCCACTCTTCATGAGCATCCACTCGAACCATCCACGCGAGTTGACGGTGGAGGTGCGCGATGCGCTTGGCCGTCTGGCTGACGCCGGCATTCCGCTCGGCAACCAGTCCGTCCTGCTCAAACACGTCAATGACGACGCGGAAATTATGAAGACACACGTTCAGAAGTTGCTCATGTGTCGCGTGAAACCGTATTACATTTACCAGTGCGATTTAATTTCCGGCTCGGCGCACTTGCGAACGAGCGTGCGAAAAGGTCTGGAAATCATGGAAAAATTGCGCGGCCACACAACCGGCTACGCGGTGCCGACATATGTGATTGACGCGCCCGGCGGCGGCGGCAAGGTGCCCGTCAGCCCCGAATACGTCTTAAGCCGCAACGCCGACCGTGTGATCATCCGTAACTACGAAGGCAAAATTTTTGAGTACCCCGAAACTGCCGATGGCACACCTTTATCCTCACCGCCAAAGGAAATTGAAGAGCCGGAATTGGTTTAATTACCAAACCGCGAAAGCATAAAGGTGCAAAGTTTTCTTCGTGTCTTTGTTCCTTTGTTGTTAAATTTTTAGGCGTTAATGCCACGCGAAACGTCCATAACCAAGGCCGGGCGACTGGGAAAAATCATCACCGTGCTGGACAGGACTTATCCCGAAGCAAAGTGTGAATTGCATCACTCAAAACCGCTCGAATTGCTCATCGCCACAATCCTTTCGGCGCAATGCACCGATAAACGCGTCAACATTGTCACGAAAGAGTTGTTCAAAAATTATCGCTCTGTGGCGGACTTCGCGAATGCGCCGCTCGCCAAACTGGAGCAAGCCATCAAGACCACGGGCTTTTTCCGAAACAAGGCGAAGAACATCCGAAACTGCTGCCGCAAACTCATCGAGTGCCACGGCGGGAAAGTTCCGCAAACGATGAAGGAATTGACGCAACTGGACGGTGTCGGGCGCAAAACGGCGAACGTCGTTTTGGGCAATGCATTCGGCATCAATGTGGGTGTTGTTGTGGACACGCATGTGGCGCGGCTTTCGCACCGGCTCGGCCTGACGAAACAAACCTCGCCGGAAAAAAACGAGCGGGACTTGATGTCGCTCGTGCCGCGAAAGCAATGGGCCTTGTTCAGTCACTGGCTGATTTGGCACGGACGTCGCCGTTGCAGCGCGCGCAAACCGGATTGCAGCCATTGCGAAATCAAGAAACTATGTCCACAAACCGGAGTAACAAAAAAGATTTGACCACGGATGAACACGGATGGACACAGATGAGTTTCGACATCAGATCGTGTTGGTGTTTTATCCGTGTTTATCTGTGTTAATCCGTGGTTTAAAAATTTCATTGGAATGAATTCCTGGCTTTTGCTCCAATCCGGCGCGTGTTCGTCGGCGTTCAACATGGCGCTGGATGAAGCGTTGCTGGAAGCGTCGGCTTATATTGGCAAACCGGTGCTGCGTTTTTACGGCTGGAACGAACCGGCGGCGACATTCGGCTATTTCCAGAAATATGCGGACGTTGAACGCGCGACGTTGTTGCGTCCGTTGATTCGCCGTCCCACCGGCGGCGGTATCGTGCCGCACGACGCGGATTGGACTTACAGCCTTGTGTTTCCGCCGGACCATGAATGGCATTCGCTCAAAGCCGAAGAAAGTTACCGGCGTGTTCACGAATGGATTCGGTCCGCGCTTGCGAAATTGAATGTCATTACCAAACTCGCGCCCAGCTGCAAAAAATCCGTGCCAGGCGAATGTTTTGTCGGCCATGTGAAGTTTGATTTGCTTTGGAAGGGAAAAAAAATTGCGGGTGCGGCACAGCGGCGGAATAAACTGGGTTTGCTCATTCAAGGTTCGGTGCAGCCACCGCCGATTTCACTGACACGAACGGGTTGGGAAGGCGCAATGTGCGATGTCGCGCGCGGGGAGTTTGGCATTGCGTGGAATGATTTTTCGCCGGACACGAAATTACGCGCCCGCGTGGATGAACTTCTTTGCGAAAAATATTTGCAGGAAACCTACAACCATAAACGCTAAACCGCATTACGGAATCCAGACCAATTTTGGGTTGTTAGTGATGCCCTCATGGGTTTTGAAATTCCAATACTCGGTGTTTCGGAAACGCGCAACATGGCCATCGAGAAAAACGAACTGCGCTCCCTGATTGTGCAAGTTGGAATGAACGTTGTTCCATTGTGCAACTCCGGCCGTGCGACCATTGTCGAATAGCCATACTGTGACGGAAGGGTGTGGAATGGAAACAAGTCGGATTTGGTTACCTGTACCGTCGCCATTTACCTTTCCATTAAGACAGTAATGAAACAACTCGTTGCTATTGCTGCGATGTGGATTTGAAGGGCAAATCCAGATGGAATGTCCCAGAGGAGCGCTTGGATTTGTGTGCCATGGCATTTCTTTGTAGGTAGGCAAACCCAGTGTGCGGGGCAGGTCAATATACCAACCTTCGTTTGTGGAGCCGCCATCGAAGGAACCGTCTTTTGGAAGGTAATCGTTGTTTTCCGCAGCAAACAATTGTGTCGCCGTTCCCCATTGCCGAAGGTTGTTTTTGCACGTGACAGCTTGCGCCGATGCTTTGACATGACTGGTTGCAGACAACAACAGCGCGGCAAGAATGGCAATGACCGCCATTGCCACCAGCAATTCGATGAGTGTGAATGCCCGAGTTCGCAGTATAATTATCATCCAACGCCTCTGAATTAATAAGAGTGATAGAGCAAATCGTGAATTCACATCCAGCAAAACTTATTCACAGCAGACAACGCCGTGTTGCCTGCCGTTGCGGCAACGGTTAATTTCTTGGCGCATGGTGCGGCTTGTTTTGTTTGACGTTGACGGTACGCTTGTTCACACGGGCCGTGCCGGCATACGGGCTTTTGCGAAAACATTCGCGACCGAGTTCAATGCGCCGGATGGCGTCGAGAAAATCAATTTTGCCGGGCGCACAGATGTAAATCTCGTCCGGGAATTATTCGGCTTTCATAACATTCCACCAACACCCGGGAATTTTCAGCGGTTCTTTGAACGTTACGTTTTCTGGCTCGACCAGATCATTGCGCGGAGTGATGGCGGGCCGTGTTGCGGCGTGCCTGAATTTCTCGATGGTCTCCGCGCGCTGTCCAATCCGCCAACGCTCGGTCTGCTTACCGGCAACATCCGTCTGGGCGCGGAAATCAAATTGCGTCGCTACAAACTCTGGGACATTTTTGAGACCGGCGCGTTTGCCGATGATAGCGAAGATCGCAATCAAATTGCTTTCGTGGCACGCGAACGCGGCAATCGCGTGCTTGGCCGGAAATTGCGCGGCGATGAAATAATCGTCGTGGGCGATACGCCGCATGACATCCGTTGCGGCCGCGCCATCGGCGCGAAAGTTCTGGCCGTGGCCACAGGGGGTGCCAAGCTGGACGAATTAAAACAGCATCAACCGGATTGGGCGGTTGAAGATTTGAAGCAAATCAGTGTGCGGGAAGTTTTCTTGTAGAGTATGCTGTCACCAGCATACCGCATTGCGGGATCGGCTGGGACAGCCGACGCTACAATTTCAATGTCCATGGCAATGGCCACCACAGCAACCGCCACCACCATTCCCACTGTTGCAACAAGACGAAGCAACGCTGGCATTGGTGTTGGTGGAGGCGAAAACGGAAAGTTTTTTGGTCAGCTTGGTCGAACCGCAATGCGGGCAGGTTGTGCCTTTCCAATGACTGGAGCGGACGAGGATTTCACTGTCGCGCTCACATTTTTCGCAATGAAATTCGTAAATCGGCATAAAAGTAAAATAATCAACGTAGCAAAAAGCTCAAGGCGGGATTTGGATTTCGCCTTTTCTTTCAACGGCCAACGATTAATCTTTGCGCATGACCCTTTTGCAACAGGCGGTTGAGAGTTCTGTCGTGGCGTTCCGCGGATTGACGGGTTTGGAAGAATCACTGAATCGCGCAGCGCAGATGGTTTTGCGTTGTCTGACTTCCGGCCACAAGCTGCTGATCTGCGGCAACGGCGGCAGCGCGTCGGACGCCACGCATCTGGCCACGGAGTTTCTCGGCCGCTATGTCGCCGACAGGCGGCCTTACCCGGCTATTTCGCTCACAGCCAACGGCGAGTTCATGACCGCCGTTTGCAACGATTATGGCGCCGATGAAATTTTTGCGCGGCAGGTTTGGGGCCTGGGTGAAAAAGGCGACGTTCTTATCGCGCTCACCACCAGCGGCAAATCAAAAAATATTCTGCGCGCGCTGGAAGAGGCCAAGCGCAAGGGCATTGAAAGCATTTGTTTTCTGGGCCGCGACGGCGGATTTACCAGGGGCGTGGCGACGCTTGACTTGCTTGTGCCGGGCGACAACACGGCGCGGATTCAGGAAGGGCAAAAACTACTCTGCCACGTGCTCTGCGAAATGGTGGAAGAGAAACTGCCAAGAAAATGAGACACGGATTTCACGGATTAGCACGAATAGTTTTCCCGTTTCTAAATCCGTGAAAATCTGTGCAATCCGTGTCTAAAAATAGTCTGGCTCGTTTCCCGCTTTCCACTTGATATTACAACCCATACTGGCTTTTTGGTTTGCCGGAACAGGCTTGCCCTCAAGCACGGCGTCGAGCGCGGCGCGCAAATCCTTTCCCGTCACCGGAACCCCGTTGCCCGGACGGCTGTCGTCAAACTGGCCGCGATAGACGAGCTTGCAGCCTTTGTCGAAAAGGTAAATGTCCGGCGTGCAGGCAGCGCGATAGGCCTTGGCGACAACTTGCGATTCATCGTAAAGATACGGAAAAAGATAACCGGCGGATTTCCCTTCGGCCTTCATCTTTGCCGGGCTGTCGTCGGGATAATTTTCCACATCATTGGAGTTGATGCCGACGATGCCGACACCGCGTGGCAGGTAATCGCGCGCAAGTTGTGCGAGGCCGGTGCGGATGTGCTTCACATAGGGGCAATGGTTGCAAATGAACATCACCAGCAATGTGGGCTTGTCCTTGAAATCCGCGAGCGAGACGATTTTCCCGTTGGTGTCCGGCAATTTAAAATCGTGCGCTGTCGTGCCGAGCGGCAGCATGGTTGAAGGTGTTAATGACATGCTTTGAATTTGGAACGGTTCATAAGATTTCGCAAGCGGCGAAGTTTAAGTTTGTTTCCTGACGTTAGTGGGGTTTTATTGGTGGTGAACATCGTGAAGAACATTGTTTATTTCGACTTGGAAACCCAGAAGTCCGCCGAGGAAGTCGGCGGCTGGAACCTTATTTCGCGCATGGGCATGAGTATTGGCGTGACGTTCGGCACCGCATTCGGCGGTTACAAAATTTACGGTGAGAAACAGATCAATGACCTGCTCACGGATTTACAACATGCCGATCTTGTTGTGGGATTTAACATTTTGCGCTTCGATTATGAGGTGCTGCGCGGTTATACGCCGTTCGACTTACGCCAGTTGCCGACGTTGGACATGATGGTGGAATTGCAAAACACGCTGAACCACCGGCTTTCGCTCGACTCGATTGCGACGGCGACGTTGAGCGTGGAAAAAACAGCGGAGGGAATGCAGGCCATCCGCTGGTTCAAAGACGGCAAACTCGCGGAAATCGCGGAGTATTGCTGCTACGACGTGAAGCTGACGAAACTTGTCCACGAATATGGCCAGCGCCACAAGCAATTGCATTACCACAATCGCTTTGGGAAAAAGATGACCGTGCCAGTGAGCTGGTAGGCTTAAAATTGAATTGTCCCTCCGCCTTTTTCACGGCAGTCTTCTTGCCGCTATGCAACAGGTGAACCTAGGCGTGATTGGCGGCGGTACGGTGGGCAGTGGCGTGTTTCATGCGCTTCAGCTCAACGGAAGGCTTATGGCTTCGCGCATCGGCGTGAAGGTCGCCGTCCGTAAAGTCGCAGTCAAAGCGTTTAACGAACCGCGCCCCTACAAAATCCAGCGTTCGGTAATGACGACCAGTTGGCAGGGCGTTGTCAACGATCCACAGGTGGACATCGTTATCGAACTTGTCGGCGGCACGGCCATCGCCAAGACAATGATTCTTGCCGCACTCAAACTCGGCAAGCCGGTCATCACGGCGAACAAGGCGCTGCTTTCCGCGCACGGTGAGGAATTATTTGCCGCGGCGAAAAAGCATGGCGCGAATCTTTATTACGAAGCCAGCGTTTGTGGTGGCATCCCCATCATCAAATCGCTGCGCGAAGGCTTTGTCGGCAATCGCATCAACGCGCTCTACGGCATCATCAACGGCACCTGCAATTACATCCTTACCCGGATGAAACTCGAGGGCGCGGATTTTGCCGCTGTACTCAAGGAAGCGCAGGCCCGTGGCTACGCCGAAACGCCGCCCGACCTCGACATTGACGGATGGGACGCGCAACACAAGATCGGCATTCTTGCGTCGCTCGCGCATGGCTTCTGGGTAAATCCTAAAAAGATTCACGTTGAAGGCATCCGGCACATGAGTGCGCTCGACATTCAATATGCAGGTGAACTTGGCTACACCATCAAGTTGCTTGGCATTGTTAAAAAATTGGGGAGTGGTTGCCGCGTACAAGTGTCCGTGTATCCGACGCTGATTCCCAGTTCCCATGTTCTGGCGAGCGTGAATCACGAGTTCAATGCTGTGTTTGTCCGCGGCGATATCGTCGGTGACACGCTGTTCTACGGCCGCGGGGCGGGCAAGGACGCCACTGCCAGCGCGGTCTTGAGCGATTTGGCGGATGCAGCGCTCGATTTAAAATGTGGCACGAAACATCGTGTGCCGCCGTTCGTGCCGCATGAATGTGCCGGGGCGGTTGTGCCCATTGAAGATGTCGTGTCGCCGTATTTCGTGCGGCTCAATGTTGTTGACCGTCCGGGTACGCTGGCAAAAATCGCCGCGATTTTTGGCGCGGGTGGAATTGGTATTTCATCCGTGATTCAACCCGAAGGTCATGAGGGCAAAAGTGTCCCGCTGATCTTCATGATTCACGACGCAAAGAACGGTGCGATGATGAAAGCGCTTGAAAAGATCGGCAAATTGCCGGTGGTCAAAAGCAAGCCCGTGATGCTGCGTGTTGAAAATTTTGAATAAGGGTCGCGCCCTTCGCGCGACATTTAACATGATTTTCTTCCACAGCACCAATGGTCAGGCACCGGCAGCCAATTTGCGTGAGGTGTTCCATACCGGACTTGCACCCGATGGCGGCCTTTATTTGCCGGAAAGATTTCCGACGCTCACGCCGGACGAAATTGCCAAATTTTCAAAATTTCCATATCACGAAATTGCTTTTCGTATTTTATCAAAATTTACTGAAGGAATTATTTCCGACACTGATTTGGCCGCGATGTGCCGCAATGCCTACAACTTTTCAATTCCGCTCGAAAAAGTTTATGACCGTGTTCACGTGATGCGGTTGGATCAAGGGCCGACGGCGTCGTTCAAGGATTTTGCCGCGCAAATAATGGCGCAGCTTATGGGGAAATTTCTCCACGAAGACGGGAAACAGTTGACGATTCTCACCGCGACAAGCGGCGACACCGGTTCCGCCGTCGCGCACGCCTTTCACAACATCCCTGGCGTCCGCGTTGTTGTGCTGTTTCCGTATGATGAAGTAAGCTCGCGCCAGCGCAAGTTGATGACCACGCTTGCTGAAAACGTTCGCACCATCGCGATTGACGGCAAATTCGATGATTGTCAGGCGATGGTAAAACAAGCCTTCGCCGATCCCGCGCTGAAACACATTCCGCTGTCGTCCGCCAATTCCATCAACATCGGCCGGCTGCTGCCGCAAAGCGTTTATTATTTTTACGCCGCGTCGCGACTGGCGAAACCGGGGGAGCCGATGGTGTTTTCCGTGCCCAGCGGCAATTTTGGCGACACGATGGGTGCGGTCGTTGCCAAACAAATGGGCTTGCCGATAAAAAAACTCATCGCGCCGGTCAACGATAACGACGCCTTCCCGCGTTTTCTGGAAACCGGCAACTACC